>Ga0180220_1001268_pt1 | contig 19368 bp, 15 predicted proteins | sample eDN5th37CBELigBY_FD_151335 | JGI IMG/M metagenome (GOLD analysis project Ga0180220, IMG submission 151335) | Enriched backyard soil microbial communities from Emeryville, California, USA - eDNA 5th pass 37_C BE-Lig BY (version 2) (version 2) | ecosystem: Environmental > Terrestrial > Soil >...
CGTCGGCCACCAAGAAATCTGCACCAGCATCATCGTCGCGGCCGAGTTGCGCTATGGCTGCGCGAAGAAGGGCTCCGCCAAACTCCTGGCCCGGGTTGAAAGTCTTTTGGAGACGATTCCCGTTCTGCCTCTGGACATCCCGACCGATACTAAATATGGCGGCATTCGCGCCGAACTTGAAACAGCTGGAGAGCCCATCGGCGCCAACGATCTGTTGATCGGCGCCCACGCCTACGCGCTTGGCATGACACTCGTGACGGGCAATGTCAGAGAGTTCGAGCGAATTCGCGGCCTGGCAGTGGAAAACTGGCTTATCTGAAAAATGAAAAAAAGCCCGGTGCTCGATGAGCGATCAGGCTTTTTTGAGGTCTATGGTGGAGCGGCACTACTCCAATACCACTTTGCAACCAGTCAATCCACTTCGATCGCCGCGCCGCCGTTGGCTGGCCAAGCCGGCTCATTGACCGTCTTTGCCGCCATAAGGCGAGCGCGCAAACAGCTGGCTTGCCAGATCGCGGAACCAGATGATGCCGGCATCTTGTTCGAACCGCCGGCTCCAGTACAGCGACACCGTGAAATTGCGCAGGGGGAGATCCAGCGGCTCGATATACGCGAATTCGCCGTGGCGATTGAACTCGCCCACGGTGGTGTGAGGCACGACGGCGCATAGATTGGTCGCGCGGATAATGGACGGCAGCGTCATGAAGTGCTGCGACACCAGGCGCAAACGCTGCTCCAGGCCGAGCAGCTTGAGCATGCGCAGCGTATCGAGATGGGTTTCGACCGCCACGAATTCCACTTGCTGCAGCAGCGCCGCGGGTACGCGGTGGTCTTTGGCGCGCGACAACAGGGGATGGCGCTTGCGCAGCAGGACGACGTAGCGGTCGTTGAACAGCGGCACGCGCCGGGTGCCGTTGAGGCGGGGAAAATAGCCGAAGGCGAAGTCCACTTGCGCGTTGTCCATGGCCTGAGCCAGTTCAATCGTTTCGAGCGATATGGACTTCAATCCGATTCTTGGCGCCTGGCGCTCTATCTCGGCCAGCAGGCCGGGAAGAAACCGGTCTTCGCCCATGTCGCTCATCATCTGAATCCGGAACACGCGTTGCGACTGGGCCGGATCGAAGGCGTCCGTATCGGCAAGCGCGAGGTCGAGTATGTCGAGTGCGTTGCGCACCGCCGCCGCAAGCCTTTCGGCGCGTTGCGTGGGCCGCACCCCGCCCGGCGCGCGCACGAACAGTGGATCGCCGACCAGAACCCGCAGGCGAGCCAGCCCCTGGCTGGCCGCGGGCTGGCTGATTCCCAGGCTGTCCGCCGCGAGGCTGACTTTGTTGCGCGTGTATATCGCATTGAAGAGCCGCAATAGGTTCAGGTCGAGATCATTAACATTCATTTGGCTAATGTTGTTTATTAGTTCATGTTTATTGTCTTATATCGATGTTCACCACACAATAGATTCAACCTGAAAAAAGGATGCGGCCGCCGGCAAGGCGACGCAGCGTTCAGGGGATCCGAGAAAAATTTCTACATCCGAGACAAACCTTGTCCATGGCCGCCGGCGCTTCATCGCCGACGAGCCTTTCCTTCCCAAGCGGGAAGGCCGGCCATGAAGGCGGCGCTGGACAATGGAATCAGATGCCGGCCAGGCGAACACCACGAGGTGGAAGGACTGGGCGCTTTACAAGGAGGCATTATGAAGAAAGCTGTAACCTCGAGCCTTGCCGCCGCCGTGCTGGGGCTCACCCAGATGGCCGCGGCGCAGCATGCGATCGCGCAAGACGCGTTTCCGGGCAAGCCCGTCCATCTGGTCGTTCCTTTCAGTGCCGGCGGCGGCTCCGACGGCTTGGCGCGCGCCATCCAGAACGTCATCGAAACCGACAAGCTCCTGCCCGTTCCCCTGGTCATCACCAACGCCGAGGGGGCGAGTGGCGCGGTCGGAACCCGCCAGGTGTTGAAGGCCGACCCCGACGGATACACCATCCTGCAGATACACCAGGAGATGTTCAGCTCGATGGCCATGGGCCGGGTCGACTACTCCATCGATGACTTCGAGCCTGTGATCCAGGTGAGCGAGGCCTGCATGTTCATGGCCGTGCCGAAAAAATCCCCGGTCCAGGACTTCGAAGGCTTTGTCGCCGCCGTAAAGAAAGAGGGCAGGGGATTCAAGCAGGCCGACGAGATCGGCGGCGTGACGCATTTTCCGTCGGCCGAACTGATGAAGCTGCTGGGGACGCAATGGTCCATCGTTCCCGTCGGCTCGACGGCGAAGAGATTCGTCTCGCTGAAGGGCGGGTTTACGGACATGGCGCTGATGTCTCCATTGTGGATCAAGCGCGGCGAGGCCGACCTGCGGCCTTTGGCGATGATGAGCCCGGAGCGCTCCGCGATCGCGCCCGACCTGCCCACGGCGAAAGAGCTGGGCTACCCGATCTCCTCTTGCATCAACCGCCGCTATTGGGCGCCCAAAGGCACGCCCGCCGAGCGTATCGACGTCATCGCCGACGCTATCGAGAAAGCCGCTCATTCGAAAGGTGTCGGTGATTATCTCTCGCGCACCGGCGAAGAACTCAAGATAGTGCGCGGCGATGCGCTCAAGCAGCGCGTGGCGGCGGAGTTCAAGTCTTTCGAAGATGTCGTGGACATTGTGAAAGGCACGTCTGCATCCAAATAAAACCAAGCGATAGCGAGATAAGCCATGTTTACTCCACGTGTTCGATACGACTGGATCAGTGTTGTGCTCTCTTTGGGCTTGGCGGTCCTGTTCTATGCATCGTCGCTCAGCGTCGAGCCGAGCGCCTACGAGCCTCTCGGGGCGGCTTCGCTGCCCAAGGCGGTCGCAGTCTTCCTGCTTGTCATGACCCTGGCCAAGCTGGCCGCCATGCTGACAGGGCGGGACAAGCAGGCCGGCCTGCCTGAAACCGGGCTGTACAGGTCTTTGGTCATGCTAGGCCTCACTGTGCTGTTCGTTGTTGCGATCGATGCGTTCAAGCTCGGGTTCGGTATAGCAGTGTTCTGTTTTCTGACCGCTTCCTTCCTGTATCTGGTCAGGCTGCGCACGGCCGGAACGATCATCAAGGCGGTCGTCGCCACGGCGATTTTCTCCGCCGCCGTCGATTATGTCGCCACCCGGGTTTTTCATTTCTTCCTGTGAGCGGGAATCCACAGAGGGCTAAGACATGATGGAAGGATATCTCGCCGCTTTTTCGGTGAACGGCTTGCTTTGGGCCGCAATCGGCGCGAGCCTTGGCATTTTCGTGGGCGCCATTCCGGGCCTGTCCGGCGCGATGGTCATTGCGCTGGCGCTGCCGCTGACCTATTTCATGAGCGCGAGCGATGCGCTGATTCTTCTGATAACGATATACATAGGCGCCACGACCGGCGGGCTGATCAGCGCCACGTTGATGAACATGCCGGGGACAGAGTCCGCGATCATGACGACGCTGGACGGTTACCCGATGGCCCAGAAGGGAGAGCCTTCGCGGGCCCTGGGACTGGGAGTGGGCGCTTCTCTGGTGGGAGGCATGCTGGCATGGGTGGTTCTGGCCGTATTCTCCCCGCCGCTTTCCGACTTCGCCGTGCGGTTCGGTCCGTACGAGATATTCTCGATGACGCTGGTGGCGCTGGTCCTGATCGCGGCGATCTCCAAGGGAGGATTCGTCAACGGTCTCATCTCGGCGGGACTCGGCGCCTTGTTGTCCTTCCCGGGCATCGACCCCGTCTCCGGATCGCTGAGGCTGACCTTCGGCGTGAGCGCCCTGGACAACGGCTTTTCACTCTTGCCGGTCATGCTCGGGATGCTGGTCCTGAGCCAGGTGCTGATCGACGTGTCGAAGACGGCGGCTGTGGCGGAGATCGTCGACAGCGTGTCCAATAAAGTGGCATTCAAGCTGAGGGACTTCCGTGTCAACGGCTGGAACCTGATCCGTTCCTCGGTCATCGGGACATGGATCGGGATCTTGCCGGGTATCGGCGCCACCACCGCCTCCATCGTTTCCTATGGCGTGGCCAAGGCCACCTCGAAGAACGCCGATCAATTCGGAAAGGGGGCCAGCGAGGGCATTGTCGCGTCCGAGACGGCCAACAACGCCGCCGCGGTGGGCTCTCTGGCGCCCCTCATCGCCTTGGGCATACCGGGCTCGGTGACCACCGCCATACTGCTGGGCGCAATGGTGATTCACGATCTGAATCCGGGGCCCCTGCTGTTCAGCTCCAACCCCGACATCGCCTACACCATCATTGCGGGCGCCTTGCTGGCGAACATCATCGTTTTCCTCATCATGTGGATCGCGACGCCGCTTCTGGCCAAGCTGATGTATCTCGACAAATCGGTCTTGTTTCCCGTGATCGTGGTGTTCTGCGTGATCGGCGCCTTCTCCGTGTCGAACGACTTCTTCGACGTCCTGGTCATGCTGGGCTTCGGTGTCTTCGGTTTCCTGCTGCAGAAGGCCAGGATGCCCGTCGGTCCGTTCATCATCGCCTACATTCTGACCCCGATCGCGGAAGTCAATCTGAGATCCGGCCTGGTCTTGTATGACGGCAGCTACCTGCCGCTGCTGACACGCCCGATCAGCCTGTTCTTCGTCGCCGCGTCGGTCGCGACATTGCTTTGGGTGGCCATAAGCGCCCTGCGCGAATCCAGAAAGGCTTGATCTGTTTTTTGGAATGGATGCGTCCGGTCCGGCGAGTAGCCGGCGACGCATCACTCATCAGGAGTTATTGCAGTCATGAGCAAGTCGACAAAAATCACCGAGGTCCGGGCGACGGCCCTCTCTGTTCCCGCTTCCTTCGACTATTGCGGTCGGAAGAACCAGCACGAGCTGGGTATTTGTATCGTTGAAATCACGACCGAGGCGGGCCATGTCGGCGTCGGCATGACCGCGATCACGGAGGAAAGCGTCGTCGCATGCGCGATCAACGACATCGCGGCGCCGGCGCTGGTCGGCCAGGACGCGCTGAATATCGAGAGAATCTGGGACAAGCTCTACTGGATGATGACGCCTCGCGGACAATCGGGCTATGCCATGCATGCCATCGCCGCCGTGGACCTGGCCCTGTGGGACATCAAGGGACAGGAGCTGGGCCTGCCCGTCTGGAGGCTGCTGGGCGGGGCGCGTCCGAAAGTGCAGACCTATGCCACCATCGGATTCGACTTCTTCGATCGCGAGCAGCTGGCTGAAGTGGCCACCGCCTGGAAGGCGAGGGGGTTCAGCAAGTTCAAGATGGTGGTGGGACACAATGGCCTGAAGCGGCGGGACGAGCCGCGTCCCCTGATGGATGTGATGCGCGAGGACATCAAGCGGGTCGAGATCCTGCGCGAGGCGGCGGGCGAGGAGGCCGAGCTGTTCGTCGATGCGAACTGCAATCTGGACCTTTATCACGCGACGTGGTTGGCCCAACGCATCGAGGCTTTCGACATCTCGTTCTTCGAAGAGCCGCTGGTCGCGAACGACGTGCACGGCCTGCGCGAACTGCGCGGCAAAACGAGAATCCCCCTGGCGGGTGGGCAGAACGAAGGGCAGATCCAGAAGTTCAGGGATTTCCTCCTTCATGGTTCGCTGGATGTGCTGCAGCCCAACGTGGCTATCACCGGAGGCATCACCTTGTGCCGCAAAATTGCGGCCATGGCGGAAGGGTTTGGCGTCAACATCGACAACGGCGGGGCATGGCCCTTCCACAACATGCATCTGCACGCCGGCCTGCGCAACGGAGGAATGATCGAGTACCACATCTTTTCGGTCGAATGCCTGAGCAAGATATTCAATGATCTTCCCGTCCCTCGCGACGGATGGCTCGAGCTGCCGAACACTCCAGGCCTCGGATTCACCTTGAATCGTGACGCGCTGAGCGAGTTTGCCACGCGGCCGTCCTGACCCCTTCCGCTTGCATCCATAGCTTTCCCTGAGCCAAGCGGCGGCTCAGGGCCGCAACGGGCGTCCGACTGGCGTCCCGATTGGCGGCGTGTTGCCCGCGACAACGATATTGAACCCTTTTGACCGCCAATGGAGGAGATAGCAGTGAAACCAAAAACTATTGCAATCGGTATTGCATCCGTACTTCCGATGATGGCAAGTGCGCAGAGCTCGACGAACGTGAGCTTGTACGGCATCGTCGGGACGGGAATCGAGTACGTCAACAACGTCTACGACGTCGAGACCGGCAAGAAGCACAGTTCGGTCCATTTCAACAACGTCACGTCTTCCATCTCGTCCCGCTGGGGCCTGCGCGGCAAAGAGGACCTGGGCAATGGCCTGAGCGCGGCCTTCGTACTGGAGTCGGGATTCAACACCGCCACGGGCGTTGCGCGGCAAGGGGAGCGCCTGTTCGGCCGCCAGGCATGGGTCGGCCTGAAGGGCGATTTCGGCCAGCTTGCCTTCGGCCGGCAATACAACATGCTCAAGCGGGGCCTGGCGGAGGCCGACCTGCTTGGGTCCAATACGCACGGCCTGGCGTCGCTGAACAGCTATATACCCAATACGAGAATGGACAACTCCATCACCTATCTCGGCAAGTTCGACGGCTTGCGCTTCGGCGCCGCCTACGCGCGCGGCCGCGAGACGCTGAAGGGCTGCGGAGTCGATTACACCGACCAGACCGCATGCCAGGCCTGGTCGGTGATGCTGGGCTACGATGCGGCGAACTGGGGCGTCGCGGCGGCCTACGACGTCCTGCAAGGCACGGACGCCGGCGGCGGGGCCTGGAACGAATGGTATGGCGCCGGAGCGCCCCTGCTCAAGGACGAAAAGGACAGGCACTGGACGCTCAACGGCTACGTCAAGTTCGACGACCTCAAGCTCAGCCTGATCTACCTGAACCGCAAGAACGATGCGAGGATGGCCAGCTATGCGGGATCTCTGGGCGATCGCAGCGACATGTGGTCCCTGAACGCGGCATATCAGGCGAGTCCTGCCGTGGTCTTGGACGGTTCGGTGAACTATTTGCGCTACAAGGACGCGGACGTCGGCTCCAAGTCATGGTTCTATGTGGCTCGCGCCCGCTATCTGTTCTCCAAGCGTACCCATGTCTTCATATCGGCTGCCTACATGGACAACAAGGGCTATGCCGCCAACTCGGCCTCGAGCGGCACGTCTGGCGCGGGTTTCCAGGCCGAGGCGGGAGGGAGCCAGACCAGCGTGGCGGTAGGGCTCACCCACCATTTCTGACGTGGCAAGGGCCATGAGTGCGAGGCGAAATGAAGGCGGTAGTTGATACATGAAGTGGGTAAGCGTATATGACATGCGCCGGCAGGCGCGTCGCACTTTGCCGAAGATGGTGTATGACTATCTCGAGGGCGGGGCCCTGGATGAGCGTACGCTGCGGGACAATCCGGCGGCATACCGGAATTGGCGCTTCCTGCCGCGGCGCCTGGTCGACCTGAGCGCCGTCAGGCCCGAAACCCCGATGTTCGGTCGGGACATTGCGTTTCCCGCCGTCGTGGCGCCCACTGGCCTGAACTCCCTGTTCTGGCCGCAGGCCGACCTGGCCCTGGCGCGCGCGGCGCAGCGCTGCGGCATTCCCTTCACCTTGTCCACGGCGTCCAGCATGTCGCTGGAGCAGGTAGCCGGACTCAGCGCGGGGCGGCTCTGGTTCCAACTGTATGTCATCGAACCGGGGCTGGCCCGGTCGCTGGTCGAGAGGGCGAAGAGCGCAGGCTACGAATGCCTGGTGGTCACCGCCGACGTCGTGGCCAACGGCAAGCGCGAGCGCGACTTGCGCAACGGCTTCGGGCTGCCCGTGCGCTATGGAATCCGCACGCTTTGGGACGGCCTTTGCCATCCCGCCTGGTCATGGCGCTATCTGCGCCATGGCCTTCCGGTGCTTGGAAACTTCCACGCCTCCCAGATGCCGTCCCCCGAAGCGCGGGCGGCTTTGCTGAGCCGGTCCATGGACCAGAGCTTCGATTGGGCCGCCCTGGACGCCATCCGCCAGAGCTGGACCGGGAAAATGCTGGTCAAGGGAGTGCTGCATTCCGACGACGTCGAGCGCTGCCGCAAGATGGGCATGGACGGCGTGGTGCTGTCGAACCATGGCGGCCGGCAGCTGGACGACGCATGCGCGCCGCTGGACGTGCTGGCCCAGCTGGCGCCGATGCCCGGCTTCGACATTCTGGTCGATGGCGGCATACGCCGCGGCAGCGACATCGCCAAGGCCGTGGCGCTGGGCGCGCGCGCCGTCATGGTGGGGCGCGCCGCGCTGTACGGCCTGGCCTGCGCCGGCGAAGCGGGCGTATTCCATGCCTTGGACCTGCTGCAGGAAGAGTACCGGAATACGCTCGTCCAGCTGGGCTGCCCCGATACCAAGTTGCTGGACGCCGAATACGTTCGGCGAGGCGTCCCGACGATCGGGCCGGCGCCCTGACCAAGCGAAAGGCGCCGAAGGGCGATGGCGGCAGTCAGGTGCCCGTGTGCCCTTGGCGCCTTAGGACGATATGCGTGGCCTTCTCCGTTGCTACGGATTCAACGCATTCGTATCCCAGCGTCCGCAGGTCGACCTCTTGAAACAGCGATTCTCCCCGGCCGAGCAGGACGGGGGCGATGGCGATGTGCAGCTCGTCGATCAAGCCTTCGCGCAGATACTGCCGAATCGTGTCCGGCCCGCCGCCGATCCGCACATCCAGTCCGCCGGCGGCTTCGCGTGCGCGGTCGAGCGCTTCGTGTATGCCCCCCGTTATGAAGTGGAACGTCGTGCCGCCTTCCATCTCGATGGGGGCGCGAGCATGATGGGTCAAGATGAAGGCGGGTACATGGTACGGCGGGTTGTCTCCCCACCAGCCTCTCCAGCTCGTGTCCGGCCATTCCCCGCGAACGGGCCCGAACATGTTCCTTCCGAGAATCCAGGCTCCGACGTTCAGGAAGCCGCGAGCGGCGAAGTCATCGTCGACGCCGGTCGTGCCGTCATCCTTGCCGAACAAGGTCCGCTGGAACGTGCGTGTCGGGATCAGCCACTGATGCAGTTCCGCCCCGCCAACGCCGAGCGGATGGTCGATGTCTTGATGCGGACCGGCTCCGTATCCATCGAGCGAGATGGTGAAGCCCTCGACGCGAACTCGTGTCATCGTTTGCCTCCGGCAACCTCTTCATGCATGGGAAGGCACGAGCGAGGCGAAAAAAAAGCACTTACTTGCTGTAAGTGCTTTTTTATTGAATTCGGTGGCGGAGCGGACGGGACTCGAACCCGCGACCCCCGGCGTGACAGGCCGGTATTCTAACCAACTGAACTACCGCTCCGCAGCGGTGTACTGCTTGCCAGAAAGTGCTGGCGTCCCCTAGGGGATTCGAACCCCTGTACCCACCGTGAAAGGGTGGTGTCCTAGGCCTCTAGACGAAGGGGACACAAGGACAAACAAGCCGTAAATTATAGCACGAAGCGTACGCTGCTTTTGGCGGCAACTTCTTCAAGCGCCGGGCGTTTAGGCCCAATTACTGCTATTTGCTTAACAAGCCTTTCTACTGCTTCTTTGTAGGAACTGGTGGAGGTAAGCGGGATCGAACCGCTGACCTCTTGCATGCCATGCAAGCGCTCTCCCAGCTGAGCTATACCCCCGTGTTGCGGTGCCTAGCAAAGAAGCGAAATTATGCACCATAAAATTTTTTTGTGCAAGTGCAAAAGGAAAAAGATGAGCATGCGACGGAAGTGGCTGCCGCATTCGCAGCAGGGCCGACAGCGGTGAGGAGGCCGCGGCCAGTAAGGACTGAAGCGCTTTTGCGCGTTTCGATCGCCCCGAAATGCAAGCGGAAGAAGACAGGAATTTTTGCTTGCGAGCTTTTGTAACGACGGGTTTCGAAAAGCGTACAATAGACGTCTAATGCCGATATTCAAATTTAGATGCGCCTGATTCCGCGCACTTGATCGGCGCCCGCCTGTGCAGCAGGGCGGCTTCACAGCAGCAGTCCTATTTTTGGATGGACGGCCTATGGTTGAAGAGTGGCAACGTCATCGACCCGAATTCTCCCGTCTGGATCGCATTTCCCCATGGACGCCGGCCATGCACGCAAGCCTGGCCGATCACGCCGCTGTGGGCATGTACCTGTTGGAAGACGATCGCTTCCTGTATGTCAACGACCGCTTGGCACGGATGCTGGGCTATCAGCGCGCCGAAATGCTGGGCATTTCCATCTTCGACGTGGTGGCGCACGACGAGCGCCAGCGTGTGGCCGAGAAACTGCAGCAGACGCTCGCCGAAGAAAAAGACATCCACTACGAACGCAGGGCGCGCTGCAAGGACGGCTCGTTTATCGACGTGGAGGTTTTCGGCTCGCGGCTGGATGTCGAGGGCAGGCGCTTGATCGCGGGGGTGATGCTCGACGTGACGCGCCGCAAGCAGGAAGAAGCCATGGCGCAGCTCACGTCGCTGGTTTACCAGCACAGCAGCGATGCCATGGTCGTGACCGACGCCAACGGCATCGTCATCACCGTCAATCCCGCGTTCACCGACATCACCGGCTACAGCCTGGACGAAGTGGTGGGGCGCCGCATCAGCGTGTTGAGTTCGGGCCGGCACGACCCGGCTTTCTTCAGGGCGATGTGGAGATCCATCCGCCGCAGCGGAAGCTGGGAGGGCGAAATCTGGAACCGGCGCAAGAACGGCGAAGAGTACGCCGAACGGTTGACGATCAGCACTTCCTATAACGACGATGGCAGCGTACGCTGCCGGGTCGGGCTGTTCTCGGACGTCACCGAAAAAAAACGGCGCGACGAGCGAATCTGGCACCAGGCGCATTACGACTATCTCACGGGCCTGCCCAACCGGCTCATGCTGCAACAGGGGCTGGAAGCCAAGATGCTGTATGCCCGTCACACCGGTTCGGCGTTCGTCCTGCTGTATCTCGACCTGGATCTCTTCAAGGAAATCAACGACACGCTGGGCCACGGCAAGGGCGACGAAATGCTGCGTCAGGTGGCCGCTCGCCTGCTGGCCTGCGTGCGCCGCTCGGACCTGGTCGCCCGGCTGGGCGGAGACGAATTCTGCATTGTCGCCGACGGCATCTGCGGCGAAGAGGAAACCCGCGGCCTGTGCGAGAAAATCGTGCGCGCCGTGGCCGAACCCTATTTGCTGGGCGACGACCGCGGCCTGATATCCGTCAGCATAGGCGCGGCCTTCTATCCCCGTGACGGCGAGAGCGCCGACGAGCTCATCCACAATGCGGATCTGGCCATGTACGCGGCCAAGGACCAGGGCCGCAACGGCTACAGCGTATACGCGCCCGGCATGCGGCGCGAGGCCGGCCTGCGCCGCCAGTTGGTGCGCGACCTGTCCGGGGCGCTGGACGCCGGGCAGCTCGTCCTGTACTACCAGCCCATCATCGACCTGCTCAGCGGCCGGGTGGTCAAGGCCGAGGCGCTGCTGCGCTGGCAGCATCCGCGCAACGGCCTGCTCAGTCCCATGCATTTCATGCATGAGGCCGAAGAAACCGGCCTTATCGTCGACATGGGCAACTGGGTGTTCCGAGAAGCCGCCCGTCAGCTGGCGCAGTGGCGCCGAAGGCAGCCGGATTTCCAGATGGCGGTCAATATGTCGCCGGCGCAATTCGCCAGCCGCAAGCTGCATCCGGCCGATCTGCTGGCCAGCCTGCACAAGCTCGGTGTGCCCGGCGAAGGCATGGTGGTGGAAATCACCGAAAGGCTGCTCATGGACATCAGTCCACAGATCAGCCACAAGCTGCTGGCCTTCAGCGATGCCGGCATACAGATTGCGCTGGACGATTTCGGCACCGGCTATTCATCGTTGCCCTATCTGCTTACCCATCACATCGGCTATCTGAAGATCGACATGTCCTTCGTGCGCAATATCGAACGCAGCCCGCAGGACCAGCGCCTGTGCGAGGCCATCATCCTCATGGCGCGCAAGCTGGGGCTGTCGGTAATCGCCGAAGGCGTCACCACGCCGGGGCAGCGCAAGGTGCTGGCCGAGGCCGGCTGCGGCTTCGCCCAGGGCTTTCTGTATTCGGCTCCCGTCAATGCCCAGGGCTTTGAAAAGCTGCTGGACCGCTCGTTCGGCAATTAGCGGTGCGGCGCCGGCGCGCCAATACACTGCATGAGCCGTTCTCACGACGCGGCAGCGGCCCTGGATGCCCTGCGGCGCAGCAGCACGGCAGCGACCGCCAACAGGCTCCATGCCAGTACCGGCCAGTTGCCCGCCCTGACATAGGGGGTGATGCCCGCCATGCCCTGCACTTCGACGTCCAATACGCCCTTCACGTGGGCGTCCAGTAGGGCCCTGACATGGCCGTCGGGGTCGATGGCCGCGGTCATGCCGGTGTTGGTGGCGCGCACCATCGGCCGGGCGGTTTCCAGCGCGCGCATGCGCGAGATCTGCAGATGCTGGCGCAAAGCCCACGACTCGCCGAACCATCCGAGATTGCTCATGTTGACGAGTATGCTGGCGCCCGGACCGTGTTCCGCGCTGTCCCGCACGCCGCGGATGATTTCCTCGCCGAACACGTCCTCGTAGCAGATATTGGGGGCGAAGCGCTGGCCGGCCAGTTCGAAATGGGTCTGGCGGGTTTCGCCGCGGTCGAAGTCGCCCAGCGGAATGTGCATGGCGTCGACGAACCAGCGAAAGCCCGGCGGCACGAATTCGCCGAAGGGAACCAGATGGTGCTTGTCGTAGCGCATGGCAGTCGAACCCGAGACCAGCCGCTCTACGGAAGTGGCGCCGTCGAAGCCGATGGCGCTGTTGGTGTAGCGTTCTCCTTCGGGACCGCGCGAATGCAGGGGTACGCCCATGATGATGCCGGCGCCGCGCTGGGCCGCGATCTGGCGCCACTGGTCCCAGAACTGCGGCGCGTAACGGTCCTGGAACAGGGGCACGATGGTTTCGGGCAGCACGATGACGGCGGGATTCATGTCCGGCTGCCGGGGCGGCAGGGCGGCAAGCTGCATGTAGGTCTCTATGCCTTGCTGCATCAGGGCGGGGTCGAATTTCTCGGACTGCGGGACATTGCCCTGGACCAGGCGCATCAGCACCGGCTTGCCGTCGGCTTGGCCCCAGGAAAGCCCGCCCAGCACCCAGCCGATCAGGGCCAGAGCGATGGCCCCGGCGACGGTGGCGGCAGCCGGGGCTTCGCGGCCGGAGCGCTGCAGATGCATCAGCAGGCCCACCGCGCCGCAGATGAAGGCTGCCAGCCAGGTGAGCCCGTACATGCCGATAATCGGCGCCCAGCCGGCAAGAGGACCGTCGACGTGGGCATAGCCGACGGCCATCCAGGGAAACCCCGTAAAGAGCGTGCCTCTGAGCCATTCGGCCAAAGTCCAGCATGAGGCCCAGGCGGCTATCGCGAGAAAATGGCGGGCATAGCCGTCGCCCTCCCGCAGGCCGCGCCCCGCCAGCCATTTGGCCGCCGCGGCGGCCGCCCCGTAGAACAGGGCCTCTCCTGCGGCCAGCAGCAATACAGCGACCGAGGCGAGGGGCGCCGCCATGCCGCCGTAGCGATGCAGGCTGATGAAGATCCAGTACAGGCCCACCGCGAAGCTGCCCAATCCGAACAGGAAGCCCGCCGCCGCCGCGCCCTTGACACTGGGCGCGCGCCAGACCACCCGGGCCAGGAAGGCCAGGCAGAGCAGTTGCACGTAGGGCAGGAGCACGGCCGGCAGCGGCTCGGGCGCGAAGGCCTGGGCGTGGGCCGCGCCCAGCAGGAGCAGGCTGGCGCCATGGCGCCATGATTGCAGCGTGGGCTTCAAGGCTTGGCCGCTTCGGACAGGGCCAGGGGGCTTTGCGCGTCGTGCTGGATGTGAAGCCAGAGCACGCGCTTGTTGTCGGCGCCCACCACTGTCATGTTCAGGCCTTCGAAATCGAGCGTGTCGCCGCGCTTGGGTATGCGCCCCAGCTCGGCGGTGAACCAGCCGCCCAGCGTATCGTAGTCATTGTCCGGCACGCTGGTGTTGAACGCCCGGTTGAAGATCTCGATTTCGGTGGCGCCCATGGCGCGCCAGCTGTTGCTGCCGGTCTGGAAGATGGTTTTTTCGGCGTCCTCGTCGTATTCGTCCTCGATGTCGCCGACGATCTGCTCGAGCACGTCTTCCATGGTGACCAGCCCCGCGGTGCCGCCGTGCTCGTTGATGACGATGGCCAAGTGGTTGCGGCTGCTGCGAAAGTCGTGCAACAGCACGTTCAGGCGCTTGGTCTCGGGAATGAACACCGCCGGCCGCACCAGCGGACGCAGGTCGATGGAGGGGTTGGTGAGGGTCAGGAGCAGGTCTTTGGCCAGCAGGATGCCGACGATGTTGTCGCGGTCGCCCTCGTAAACCGGAAAGCGCGAATGGCCGGTTTCGATGATTTCCGGCAGGAGGTCGGACAGGGGCTTGGTGATGTCCAGCATGTCGATCTTGGAGCGGGGCACCATGATGTCGGCGGCCGTCTGGTTGGCGACGTTGAGCGCGCCGGAAATCATGGTGAAGGCATCGCCGTCCAGCACTTGCCTGTCGTGTGCGGCCTCGAGTACCGCCTTGATGTCTTCTTCGTCTTCCGGTTCCGGCCGGATGAGGGAGACGATTTTGGCGAGCAGGGATTTCGAGGACGCCTTGCTAGATCGGGGCTCGGGGTCGTTGGGATGGGATTCTGACATTGTCCACAGGACTGGTTATGAAGCATTTAGCATAACCGAAATTGCAAAATTTTTCGGTCGCAGTGATTGTTGCGGCGGGCCCGCGTGGGCGCTGAAGTGCGCGGCGCACGGGCGCGGCCGTGGGTTCCGGCACAGTGATCAGGCGTAAGGATCGACGATGCCGAAAGTAGCGAGAATGCGTGTTTCCAGCGCTTCCATGTCGCGCGCCTCGGCGGCGTCCAGATGGTCGTGCCCCAAGGCGTGCAGGACGCCATGCGCGGTGAGGTGGGCGGCGTGATGCAGCAGCGTCTTGCCCTGTTCCCGCGCCTCGCGCTCGAGCACCGGCAGGCACAGCACGATGTCGCCGGCAAGGGTGCCCTCGGGGTCCATGCCGTATTCGAAGGTGAGGACATTGGTGGCGTAATCGCGCCCGCGGTATTGCCGATTCAGTTCGCGTCCTTCGTCCTGGCCGACCAGGCGCAGCGTAATGGCGGCGGCGCGCAGTCCGGGCAGCGTGTCACCGGCCACGTCCAGGCTGCGCTGCACCCAACGCCTCAAGCGCCAGCGCGGCAGTTCGGGCGCGGGTTCGGCGTACTGCACCGCCAATGAAAGCTCATGCACCGCCGGAGCCCGCTTTTTCGTAGGCGTCGACGATGCGCGCCACCAGGGGATGGCGCACCACGTCGCGGCTGGTGAAGCGCGTGGTGGCGATGCCCTGGACCGAGTCGAGCACGTCCAGCGCATGGGTCAGGCCGCTGGGCTGGCCGCGCGGCAGGTCGACCTGCGACGGGTCGCCGTTGATCACCGCCTTGCTGCCGAAGCCGATGCGGGTCAGGAACATCTTCATCTGCTCGGGGGTGGTGTTCTGCGCCTCGTCCAGGATGACGAAAGCGTGGTTCAAGGTACGGCCGCGCATATAGGCCAGCGGCGCGATTTCGATGGTCTGCTTTTCGAACAGGCGCTGCACCCGCTCGAAGCCCATGAGGTCGTACAGGGCGTCATACAAGGGACGCAGATAAGGATCGACCTTTTGCGCCAGGTCGCCGGGCAGGAAGCCCAGGCGCTCGCCGGCCTCGACGGCGGGCCGGGTCAGCACCAGGCGCTGCACCGACTCGCGCTCGAGGGCATCGATGGCGCAGGCCACGGCCAGCCAGGTCTTGCCCGTGCCGGCCGGCCCCACGCCGAAGGTGATGTCGTGCTTGAGGATGTTGTTGAGGTAGTCGCGCTGGCGCGGCGTGCGCGGGCGCAGGTCGCTGCGCCGCGTTCGCAACGAAATATCGCCGCTATGGTCGTCGACCGGCGGCAGTTCGGGCAGGGCGGGGGCGTCGGCAGGCTCGTCTTCGTCGCGGCTGCGGCCCGCGCCCAGCTCGACCATGCCCAGCTGGATGTCGTCGACCGAGAGCGGCTTGTGCACCGAGCGGCGGTGGAACAGGCGCAGGGCGTCGGCGGCGGCGCGCGCCTGCTCGCCCTCGATGGTGATGCGATTGCCGCGCCGGTTGAGCTTGACGTTCCAGCCGTCGGCGATCTGTCTCAGGTTTTCGTCCAGCGGGCCGCACAGGTTGGCCAGATGGGTGTTGTCGCCCTCTAGCACGACGGCGACGGGCTTGTGGCGGGCGGCGCTGCTCATAGGCCCGGGCCCGCCTCGGAAGAAACGAGCTCGCCTTTGAGCGTATTGGTGTTGGTGGAGACGATGCGCACGTCCACCATCCGGCCGATCAGGTTCGCCGGCGCGGCGAAGTTGACGATGCGGTTGTTCTCGGTGCGGCCCATCAACTCGTTGGGGTCGCGCTTGGAGGGCTTTTCGGCCAGCACGCGCTCGATGCCGCCCACCATGGCTTGGCTGATGGCGGCCGCCTGGTCGTTGACCAGCGCCTGCAGCCTGTACAGGCGGGCCAGCTTTTCTTCTTTGGTGGTGTTGTCTTCGAGGTCGGCGGCGGGTGTGCCGGGACGTCGCGAGTAAATGAAGGAGAAGGACTGGTCGAAGCCCACTTGCCGGATGAGGTCGAGGGTTTTCTCGAAATCGTCTTCGGTTTCGCCGGGAAAGCCCACGATGAAGTCGGACGACAGGGTCATGCCGGGCCGCGCGGCGCACAGCCGGCGAACGATGGACTTGAATTCCAGCGAGGTATAGCCCCGCTTCATGGCCGCCAGCACCCGGTCGCTGCCGGCCTGGACGGGCAGGTGCAGAAAGGGCACCAGCTTGGGCAGCGCGCCGTGGGCCTCGATCAGGCGGGTGGTCATCTCTTTGGGATGCGAAGTGGTGTAGCGGATGCGCTCGATGCCCGGAATCTCGTGGATGTATTCGAGCAGCATGGCGAAGTCGGCGATTTCGGCGCTGTCGCCCATGGGGCCGCGATAGGCGTTCACGTTCTGCCCCAGCAAGGTGACTTCCTTGATGCCCTGGTCGGCCAGGTCGGCCACCTCGACCAGCACGTCGTCGAAGGGACGCGACACCTCTTCGCCGCGGGTATAGGGCACGACACAGAAGCTGCAATATTTGCTGCAGCCTTCCATGATGGAGACGAACGCGCTGGGGCCGTTGATGCTGGCCGGCGGCAGGGCGTCGAATTTTTCGATTTCGGGAAAGCTGATGTCCACCTGCGACCGCCCGGACTGCTTGCGCTGCGAAATCAGCGCGGGCAGGCGGTGCAGCGTCTGGGGCCCGAACACCACGTCGACGTAGGGCGCGCGCCGCACAATGGCCTCGCCTTCCTGGCTGGCCACGCAGCCGCCCACGCCGATGATTAGGTCGGGATTGAGCTGTTTCAGGTGCTGCACCCGGCCCAGGTCCGAAAAGACTTTTTCCTGCGCCTTTTCACGCACCGAGCAGGTATTGAAGAGGATGACGTCGGCTTCTTCAGGGTTCTGGGTGAGCTCCAGGCCCTGGTCGTTGCGCAGCACGTCGACCATTTTGTCGGAGTCGTACTCGTTCATCTGGCAGCCGAAGGTCTTGATGAAGAGCTTGCGGCTCGATCCAGCGGCGGACGGTGAAAGCGGCGTGGCGCCGGAGTCGGCGGGCGCGCCACCGGCGCGCTTGAGGGTGGTTTCTTGCATGGTGAGCGGCCGTTACGGGTGTCGATCCCGGGGGCAGATGGAAACCCACGATTGTACTGCGAACCGGGCTCCTCGGCCCGCGCGGCGCATTCCCGGTACGCCTTGCGCCTCGTTCGAACGGACGGCGCCGGCGCGGCTGCGAGGGCATATATTGATATATTATTAATGGCAATAAGCTAATTTCCTCTGGCTATATATGGCCATATATAGGGGAAAGAAAGAAATTCGGCCCTGGAAACAGGGCCAGCATTCAGAGGCGCACCGCCGCCGGGTTACGACAAGGAGATCATCATGGAACATAAGACGAACATCATCCGCCGCCGCTTGCTGGCCACCGCAGGAGGCGCCGTCGCCTGGGCGGGCCTGGGGGCGCCGGCCCTGGCCGACTCCACCGAACCCGCGTCGCAGTCCAATCCCGGCCCCGTGTCGGACGCCAAGCCGCTGCCTGGCTATGCCCAATGGAAAGACGCCGACAGCATGATCGTGCACAGCGCCAACACCATCGAGACGCGCCGCACGGCCTTCGGCTCCAGCGGCATCACGCCGCTGGACAAGCTGTTCATCCGCAATAACGTGACGCCCCCCTCGGCCGACATCGTGAAGGACCCCGACGCATGGCAGGTTCAGGTCGACGGCGTGGACAAGCCGCGCAGCTTCACCGTGGCCGAGCTCAAGACGCTGGGCCTGACTTCCGTGGCCATGGTGCTGCAATGCTCCGGCAACGGCCGGGCCTACTTTCCTCACAAGCCCAGCGGCACGCAATGGACGGTGGGCGCGGCGGGCTGCGTGGTGTTCACCGGCGTGCCGGTCAAGGCCGTACTCGAGGCCACGGGCGGCATGGTGGACGGCATGGAATACATGACGGGCACGGGCGGCGAGGAGATTCCCGCGGGCCTGGACGCCAATACCATCATGGTCGAGCGCTCCGTGCCCCTGTCGGCGATCGAAGACGCGCTGCTGGCCTGGGAAATCAACGGCGAGCCCATTCCGCTGGCCCATGGCGGGCCGCTGCGCATGATCGTGCCGGGCTATACGGGCGTGAACAACGTCAAGTATGTGAAGAAGCTGGCTTTCACCAAAGAGCAGTCGCCCGCAAGCATCCAGCAGAACAGCTATCGCATGTCGCCGGTGGGCGTCAAAGGCACGCCCGAACACGATTCCGTCTGGGAAATGCCGCCCAAGTCGTGGATCAATTATCCGTCCGATGCCGAGCAGACCGTCAAGGCGGGCAAGGTCACCATCAATGGGGTGGCCATGGGCGGCATGAGCGAAGCCGAGAAGATCGAGGTGTCGATCAACGGCGGCAAAGACTGGCAGAAAGCCGAGTTCATCGGCCCCGACCTGGGCAAGTATGCGTGGCGCGCCTTTGCGCTGACGGTCGATCTGCCGGCCGGCGAACATCAACTGGCTTCGCGCGTCACCAACGACGACGGCGACACCCAGCCCGAGGAGCGTGTCGAGAACAACCGCGGCTACATCAACAACAGCTGGCGCGACCACATGGTCACCGTCAAGGTCGCTTAAATAGTAGTCGCACTGAGCCGGTCGCCGCTTTGGCAAGGCCAAGGCGGCTTGAACCGGCCGGCGCTTTTCTGCGCTCGAGGCGGCTCGAACTTAGGCGGCCCCTGCCAAGCCGCATGGCTTGAGCGGGGCCCATCTTGTTTTTCATACAAAAAATTTCGTAGGACTCTTCAATGCAGCAAGCAGCACGTTTCTTTTTGGCCGCCGCGTCCATCGCGGGCGCGGCCTTTTCAGCTCACGCCTCGGACGCGCCCGA
>Ga0180220_1001269_pt1 | contig 19348 bp, 14 predicted proteins | sample eDN5th37CBELigBY_FD_151335 | JGI IMG/M metagenome (GOLD analysis project Ga0180220, IMG submission 151335) | Enriched backyard soil microbial communities from Emeryville, California, USA - eDNA 5th pass 37_C BE-Lig BY (version 2) (version 2) | ecosystem: Environmental > Terrestrial > Soil >...
AGTAGACCGGCCTGCCGCGGCGGCGCTCCCCGGCGACGGTTGTAACGTCGCTGTCCGTCGCGACGTACGACTGGCCGTGCCGATCGAGCATGTCCGCAACGAGCCGGCCGACGCGGCCGTACCCGACGACGATCGTGTGGTTCGTCTCGTCGAGGTCCGGCAAGGCGAGGTCCGCGGGTGGCGGATCGGTCGTCTGGCCCGCTGCCTTTCGACCCAGGTGATGGAGCGTTGGGATCAGCGCCATGCCGAGGGCGGTCACCGCAAATCCGAAGCCGGCCACCGGCTCGCTCACGATGTGCGCCGCACTGGCGAGGCCGAGGCCGACGAACGCGAACTCACCGCCGGGTCCGAGAATGGGGCTGACCTCGAACGCGATGGCCCGGGGCAGCTTGAACAGCCGCATGAGCGGGAAGGCGATCGCCATCTTGAGCGCAATGAGCAGCGCCACCGCGAGCCCCATCTCCCACGGGTTGGCAATCACCGCCCGCACATCGATCCGCATCCCGATCGTGAAGAAGAACATGCCGAGCAGCAGCGCCTTGAACGGCTCGATGATCGCCTCGATGTGCTTGCGGTATTCGGTCTCGGCCAGCATCAGCCCGGCGACAAACGCCCCGAGCGCCATCGAGAGCCCCGCGATCGCCGCTGCCACACCGGAGCCGACGACGACGAACAGGGTCGCCGCGGTAAAGAGCTCCGACGCCCCTGTCGTTGCCACGAACCGCAAGAGCGGACGCAGGAGATAGCGGCCCGCGCCGACGATCACCAGAAGCGCCAGCAATGCCTGCATCAGGGCCGTCGCAATGCCGCCGAGCACGCTTCCCGAGCTGGCGGAACCGTCCGAGGCGGCAAGCGCTGCGATAAGCAGGAACAGCGGGATGACGGCCAGGTCCTGCGCGAGCAATACCGAGAACGATGCGCGGCCCGCGGTCGTCGCCAGGCGTCGCTGCTGCGACAGCACCTCGAGCACGATGGCCGTCGACGACAAGGCAAAGCAGAGCCCGAGCACGACCGCGGCAGCCGGTGCCGCGCCGATGAGGAGCAGGACAGCAGCCAGCACGCCCGACGTGACGACCACTTGCAGCCCACCCAGGCCAAACACCAGCCGCCGCATCGTCGACAGGCGCTCCAACGAGAGCTCGAGGCCGATCAGAAACATGAGAAAGACCACGCCGAAATCGGCGATGCCGGCCACGTGCTGCTCGTCGCGGATCGTCAGCCACCGCAGCAGCGGCCACTCGTACTTCAGCGAGCCCAGCCCCAGCGGACCGATGATCGCCCCTGCCGCCAGATAGCCCAGTACCGGGCTGATCCCGAGGTGACGCACGATGGGCACGACGATACCCGCGGTCCCGAGCACCAGGAGAGGATCGACGAAGGTCTCGAAATTGACTTCTGCTGCGGCCAAGGGCGACTCGATGGGAGAAGGTTGACGGATAGACGTAGCATGTCGCAGGGGCACGGGCCGAGCCCCGTATTGGCGCACCCTGCATGCGGGCTGCAGGTCGCCTTTGCGGCCTCACCCCGCGGTGCGCCCCCGCTGACGGTCCTCGTCAATCGGCCAGGATGAAGCGCGTGAGCTCGTCGGGGGTCGAGAGCATGGGATAGTGGTCGGTGTCGATGACGTGCCAGCGACCTTGCAGGCGGTCGCATGCGCGGCGGATGTGCGCTTCGCCGGGATTGGGCGCCCTCGAGCAATAGAGCACGGATGCCTTCCACGGCATGTCCCAGAACCGGCTGAGCCTGACGGGCTCATAGAAGACCGCGCGCGGATGCAGCGTCACGCGGTCCGCAGCCCACTGCTTCGTTGCGTCATCGAGCCCGGCGAAAAGCCGGTCGGCGGCGTCGGCGCGATCCGGGCCGATCGCGATCTCGCCTTCGAAGGAAGCCGGCCGCTTGACGATGTCGCGGATCCTCTCGCCGTCGAAGAGTGCCAGCGCGTCGGCGAACACCAGCCGGGAAACGCGTTCCGGCACACGCTCGGCCGCCGCCGCCATCACCATGCCGCCGGACGAGCAGCCGACGAGGACGACATCCTTCAGGTCCTCGTAGAAGAGCAGGTCGGCGATTTCCTGCCCGTGGGTCTCGGTCGTGATGCCGGCGCGCAAGGCGCCCTTGCGCTCTCCGCAGCCGTCGAGTGTCGGCGCATAGACCGCGTGGCCGGCGTCGCGTAACCGGCTGGTGATACGTTGCCAGATCCAGCCGCCCTGATAGGCACCGTGAATAAGAACGAAGGTGGTCATCCCGGCTCCATATTGCTCGAATGGTCGATCATAGTCCGCCGGTCACGTCGATGGTGAGGCCGGTGACGAAATCTGCATGCGACGATGCGAGGAAGGCAATGACGTTGGCCTGGTCGACGGCCATCGCCATGCGCCGCAGCGGCGTGCGCTCGATGTCGGCCGCGCGCTTCTCGGGGGGCTGCTGCTCCCAGCGCGGCCCGATCCGCTCGGTCAGTGTCATGGACGGCGCAATGGCGTTGACATTGATGCCGTGCGGCCCAAGCTCGTGCGACAGCTTCTTCGTGAACGCGATGATGCCACCCTTCGCCGCCGCATAGGCCGACGAGGATGCGACGCTTCTCCCGCGCCCCGCAATCGACGCGATATTGACGATCTTGCCGCTCTTCTGGCGTTTCATGATCGGAATGACACCGTGGCTGAACAGAAACGTGCCGTTCAGGTTGAAGTCCACGACCGCCTGCCACTCCTCGAGGGTCAGTTCGTCGGTTTCCGCGGCCGGCTTGGCGATGATCGTCGAGCCGCCGACGCCGTTCACCAGAATGTCGATGCGCCCGAAGCGCCGTTCGACGTCCCCGATGACGGCCTCGACCGATTTCGCATCGAGGGCGTTTGCGTTGTAGGGGTGCACCGCGCCGCCCGCAGCCGCGATCTCGGATGCCGCGACCTCCAGCCGCTCCGTGTTGCTGTCGACGAGCGCGACAGCGCCGCCTTCCCGCCCGATGATGTCGGCCGTCGCGCGGCCGATGCCACTCGCCGCCGCGGTGATCAGCGCGACTTTGCCTTCAAAGCGCATGGCCCGTCTCCTCCGATAGCGCTGTTGTCTTTTGCAGGATTGTCCCGCCTGGATGCGGTGCCTGTCCAGCGGCATGAAGAGGACGGCTGGGCACGATCGACGGGAAGTCGCTGCCCAGCCTCGATCATCAGCGGCAGGACGGTCTTCAGGCTCCAGTCACCCAGCCATTGCGCCGTCCCGTGCATTGGGGAACACTTCGCAAAAGCCGAGAGGAACCCCGAATGAGCAAACCCGCCGAGACCGCCAGCGTCACCACGGTCCGCTTGCAGAATATCGCGCAGTCCTATGGACAGTCGGCAGCGCTGATGGCGGCTGTCGAGCTCGGCGTCTTCACCGCAATCGCCAAGGGCGCGGGAACCTTCGACGAGATCGCCAAGGCGGTGGGCATCCTGCCGACCAATGCCGAGCGCCTCGTGGTCTTGCTGTGCGCCGCCGGACTGGTCGAGAAAGATGGTGCGAGGCTCAGGAACGCCGCCGACGTCCAGCGCTTCCTGGTCGAGGGCGAGCCGGGCTACATGGGACCCTGGATCACCTTCACGAAACCGCAATGGAACGAATGGGGCCGTCTCGCCGAGCATCTGCGCGTGCCAGAGCTCAAGCGCATGGGCTCCATCGGCGACTTCACCGTCGACGACGCGCGCCGCTACCACAAGGCGACGTACTCCATCGGCATGGGTGCCGGCCGGCGCTTCGTGCGGCAGGTGGACCTCGCCGGGCGAAAGCGCATCATGGACATCGGCGGGGGCTCCGGCGCCTACTGCATCCAGGCCGCGAAGCAGCACCCGCAGATCCGCGGCGTCGTGCTGGACCTGCCGCCGGTCGTCGTGGTCACCCGCGAGTTCCTTGCGGAGAACGGTGTCGCCGACCGCATCACCGCCGAGCCCTGCAATTTCGTCACCGATCCGTTTCCCACCGACTGCGACGTCGCGATCATGGCCTCGAACCTGCCGATGTACTCGCGCGAGGTTATCGCGTCGGTCGTCAGGAAGGCGCACGATGCGCTGCTGCCGGGCGGCCAGTTCCACCTCATCGGCGAGACGACGAACAACGAGCGCACCGGACCGTGGGGACCCGCCTACTGGGGGCTCGGCCAGGCCATCTCGGAGTCGGAAGGCGTCGCGCATTCGGAGGCGGACGTGATCGGCTACTTCGACGCCGCCGGCTTCGCGGACGTGACGGTCGAAGAGTTCATCCCGGGCTCGCTCAGCCGCATCGTCGGCACCAAGCGATAGGCGGCGCTCATGTTCCACACGCCGGTCTGCGACCTGCTCGGCATTCGAGTTCCGATCCTGCAAGGCGCCATGCAGGGCGGCGGCGGCATCGAGCTGGTCGCCGCGGTGTCCAGCGCCGGCGGCCTCGGCGTGCTGCCAACCTTCGGCGGCACCGACCGGAAACTGCGCGAGGACATCGCCGCGGTGCGACTGCGCACGAGCCGGCCGTTCGGCGTCAACATCATGCCGATGGGACGCGGCATCACGGAGCGCTGCGTCGCAACGTGTATCGAGCTCGGCGTCCCGGTCGTCACCACGGGCCGCGCCGATCCGGGCGAGGAAGCCGTCTCGAAGCTGAAGAAGGCCGGCATCAAGGTTGTCTCGGTTATCCCGACGGTTGAGCATGCGCGACGCATGGAGGCCGAAGGCGTCGACGCGGTGGTGGCATCCGGCACGGAGGCCGGCGGTCACGTCGGCACTGTCGCGACCCTGCCGCTCGTGCCCATGGTCGTGGATGCGGTCAAGATCCCCGTGCTCGCCGCCGGCGGGATCGGAGACGCCCGGGGGTTCCTCGCCGCCTTCGCGCTCGGAGCACAAGGCGTCCAGATGGGCACGCGGTTCATGGCGACGGTCGAGTCCGACCTCAACGAGTGGGGACGCGGGCGCCTGCTCGAAATGCACGAGACCGACACCATCGTCACCCGCGCCATGACCGGCGCCACAGTCCGCTGCATCGCGACGAAGGAGATCGCCGCCTACGAGGACGCGCTCGCCCGGCATGCGTCCGACAGCGAGGTGCAGGAGCTGCTGCGCGCCGTCCGCGCCGGCCGCAACGCAGACGACAAGAGCCAGAAGCGCCAGTCGGCTGCGGGCCAGGTCGCGGGCATGATCCGCGACGTGCCGACCGTCGCCAGCCTGATCGAGGGGATGCTGGCGGATGCCGCGCGGCTGGCCGAGCGGATGCCGCAACTGGCGAGGCGCTGATCTCGCCTCACCCTTCGACCGGGATCACTCACCCGAAACGGGAGACACAAATGACCAAGCAAATGCCTGCCATCAGCCTCGTTGCCGTACCGGGACGCCGAAAGGCCACGCTCGAAGCCGCCCAGCGCATCGAGGACGCGGGCTTCGCGGGCATCTGGTCGCCATCCATGTTCTCGAACGTATCGCTTTGCGAGGCCCTGGCGCTCACCACGAAGCGGATCCCGTTCGCGACCTCCATCGCGCCCATCTACTCGCGGACCGTCGGCGACTTCGCGCAAAGCGCCGCCTTCATCCACGAGGTCTCGGGCGGCCGCTTCCGGCTCGGCGTCGGTGTCAGCCACGCGCCGCACCACATCCGCATGGGGGTCACGCCGGGCAAGCCACTCTCCGACATGCGCAGCTTCGTCGAGCGCTTCCGTGCGAGCGAGGGACTGGGCCCGCTGCCGCCCGTGGTGCTCGCGGCCCTGCGCACGAAAATGGTCCAGCTCGCGGGCGAGATCGGAGACGGCATCGTCTTCGCCAACGGCGCGCGATCGCACATGAGGCAGAGCCTCTCCGCGCTCCCCGAGGCAAAGCGGGACGACCCCGCTTTCACCATCTGCAACATGATCCCGACCTGCATCTCGGACGACATCGAGGCGGCCAAGGCCGTGAACCGCAAGACGCTGACGTCTTACGGCCTGCTTCCCAACTATCGCAACTATTGGAAGGAAGCGGGCTACGTCGAGGAGATGGAAGCCATCGAGAAGGCCGTTGCGGAGGGGCGCAACGAGGATGTGCCCAGGTGCTTCTCCGACCGCTGGCTCGCCGACACCACACTCTTCGGGCCGCGATCCAAGGTGCTGGACGGCATCGAGGCGTGGCGCGAGGCCGGCATCAAGACGCCCATCGTGGTTCCGTCATCGGCCGCCGGCAACCAGATGAAGGCCATCGAGGAGGTGATCGCGGCCTTCTCGTGATCGCAAAGCAATGGCGGCGGAGCTGCTGTGCGCCCCGCCGCCCTGATTGATCTTCTGCGTTCGAAAGCGCCGTCAGTGGCGCGTCGACGGATGCCAGGCCGCCAGCGTCTCGGCAATCGATGCGTTGCCGCCGCCAAGACCGCCGAGCGTCTCCATCGGCCCTGCCGGGACGACCGCAACCGTGCTCGATCCCGCAGCGTCGGACGATGCTACCACCACCGACGACAGCGCAGTATTGCGATAGATGGACTGAGCGCGTTGCCACAAGGCCCGGAAGGCAAAGCGGCCCGCGCGTGCAACCTCGGGATTGTTCTCCAAGGTCAGGCTGAAGGCGTCGCGCTTCGAAGGATCGCGACGCATGCAGTCGCCGTACCAGACCGACCGGTCGCCGACGATGAGCTGCTCGTGCCCGTCGAGGACGCGCGGGTTGCTGGTCAATCTGATCTCGTGCACCAGATCGGCGCTGAAGGTCAGGTTCCAGGTCTCGTTCTCGGCAGCGGCAGTGCCGCCGGCAAGCACGATCGCGACGCCGACGCGGCGCTCCGCGAGCTCGGCCGACACCGCCAGCAGCGCGGCCACCACCGGGCTCGAAGGCGACCGTGCCAGCAGCACTATGGCGTCCACGCGACCGTTGACGGTCTCGTCCAGAGACGCGCGCACGAAGTCCCTCAGCGAATTCTCGCGCTCCTCTCTTGTCTCGAAGGGTTTGAAGGGAGGGTTTTTAGGGCGCATGTGTTTTTCCCTCGTGGCGCGGATAGGCCGTCCGCACTCTTCGCCGTTGCCTCCGGAATTTGGAGGCAGACGGGTTAATTTAGTGCTTAAGGCCCGACCGATCTGACACAGCAAAAGAGTTTCTACGGAACCGCGCGCAAGCGGACGGCAGCGAACGGATGGTCTGCGGGAACGCCAACGGTCTGGGCCGCCCGACGCATTTCACACCTCACGGGTTGGGGGGCCGAACCGGAGCGCAATCGCCTCCAGGCCGTCCGGCGCGTCGGGCGATGGCGTATTGAGGCTGTCGACCGCCCGCTCAGCCCCCGGAGCGCTCAGCGCGGGTGCAGGGCCTTCGAGCTCCGACTGCGATCGCAAGGGGCGCATCGAGGCACGTGTCGGGACGGCCGTGGCCGCGCTCTCGATCGGCGGAACACCGGCGATCGTCACGTTGCGCTCGGACTCGGCCCGCGCCAGCAGCCGATCTGGCAACCGGGCTTCGCTGACAGGCAATGTGTAGGTGACGCTTTCCCGGGTTGCAGCAACCGTCACGGTTCGCTCGACCCCTGCTGGCGGCTCCTCATCGGACGGGGCTGACATCGGTCTGTCAATGGCCGGCGCACTCGCTTCAGGGCGCGACGGCGGATTGTCGACGCGGGTCTGGACCATGCCCGGCTCCGTCATCTCCGGTGTCCCGCCGGACGACGGACCCTCGTCCCGGCCCGCGGCCTTTTCACTGGCGGCCGCACGACCGACGGCTGGATGCAGGACGACGTTCTCACCCGGCACCGGCTCGGGATTGCCAGCCTCCGGCGTTGGAACGAGGCGCGGCGAGAAGCCCGTCCGGGTGCGCGTCGGTACCGGACCCGATGCGGCGGTCGGATAGACATAGCTGCCGTGGCGCCCGAAGGGACCTCCCGGCCCGCGCCCGTCGCGCTCGGATCGCGCCGTTTGTGCCGTTGCGCCGATGCCTTCGCTGTCCCGCCGGCCGAGCCCGTCGAGCTCGGGCCCCATCGTGCGGAACAGATCCTCCTCGAAGCGCCGGCTTCGCTTCTCGCTTTCCACACGCCGGGCCGCGCCCATAACGGCGCCCAGAATGATCTCGGACCACGCTCCGTCGCGGAACCGGTAGACACGGAACGCCTCGGCGTTGGCGAACTTGCTCCCCTGGCGGCGCAAGCGCTTCTGGATGGCAGAGGTCGTCAGGAGCGGGCTCATGACGCGCGTGAAGATGCGCTCCTTCTCGAAACTCGCGAAGAGGTTGGCGAGGAGGTGCGCTTCCTGCACCAGCTCCTCCGCCTCGGCGATGCCGTAGCCCTGCATCTGCCGGCCGTTGCGCGGGTTCGGCCGATAGGGCGCGTTGAGCGGGACGGCCGCGTAGTAATCACCGTGGAAGTCGAACACCACGTGGCGGAACACCTCGAAGTTCTCGCGGATCTCGCGATCGCGGTGGATCTCGTTGAAGCGCGAGAGGATCTGGATGACCGGGCCCTGCTCCGCCGCGCGCATCTTCGGGACGAGCCGGTCGAGCCCACGCGACGGCCGCTTGATCGAGACCAGCAGCAGGCAGAGATCCACGAAGAGAGCGATCGCGAGCGGGACATAGTCGCGCTTCGACAGTCCGGCCTCGGCGACCATGGCGTTGAGCCGCGCCTGCGTGGCCGGAGACGCCTCGACCGACTGCACGGCCCTCTTCTGCAGCTCGCGCAGCTCCTCCGCGCTCGGCGGCATCTTGAACGACAGCATGCCGAACAGGCTGGCGGAAAGCCGGCGGAAAGCCTCGATCACCGCCTCCGACCCTTCGACCGCGGCGATCTGCGGCTTCTCCAGGCTCGGCAGCTCGTCGATTGCGCGCACGACGCCCTTGAGGGCCGTCGCGAGCTGCGCATCGGGACACTGGAACGAGCCGCCGCGCGTATCGGCAAACGACACGCGGTCGGCGCGGTCCGCGAGGTCCGAGCGGATCTGGCGGAGTTGTGGATCGGACCGGAAGGCGTTGAAGCCCGTTACCGTCATGTCGAGGCGACGGTTCAAGCCTCGCATGTAGTCGTTGCGCGTGCCGGTCGCCGCATCGACCATGGAGCGGTCGTTGGCCGTGATCTTGGCGAGGTCGCCGTTGAGACCGGCCAGCTCGCCCTTGATGCCGCCAATGCGTCCCCGCACGAAGTCGGCCGCGAACTTGAAACGGGCGGCGTCATCGTCGCGGAGCTGGCGGCGCGGGCCGTCGCCCGGCCGCGAGTTCGGACAGGAGGTGCCCCGCTCGCGCTCGAGCGTGGCCTTCTCCGCCGAGACGGTTGTCAGGGTGTCGAGCGTGCCTTGCAACTGCTCGAGACGCGTCACGCCGGCGTGCAGCGCCGTCTGCACCTGCCCTACCGCCGCCTCCGCCGAGCGCGAGGCCTCGCCGCGGCTCTCGAGCACCTTCCAGTAGAAGCCGAAGCCGAAACCGACGGAGATGAGCGTGAGAAACACGTAGCCGCCGACGTAGAGGAGGCGTGTCATCCACCCGATGTCGGAAAAGATCTGGTCCAGCAGCCAGACCACCATCACCATCAGCATAGCGACGGAGAAGCCGATGATCGCCTTGTGCGAAAGCGACAGGTCGCCGACGTTGGCCTCGATCAGCTCGAGCATGCCGACGAAGGTTGCGACCCAGGAGAGCGCACCGAGCCCGAAGACGAGCAACCGGCGCTTCCAGTCCGGCTTGCGCGCCGGCATCGGCGCTTGACCGGAGCGGTCCCAACCGAGGTCGATGCCACCAGCACGCGCACGCGAGCCGTCACGCCCCGCACCTGCCATAGTACCCGTCCCTCACCCAACCAGGCATCGACCGGTAGAGGATCACGAAGCATTGCGCGGCCACACCCAAACGGCACTCACACAACGCAACCGTCACCTCGCCGAGCAGCGGCGCCGACGACAGACAATCCACGCCTCCGCACAATGCGATTGCTAGCGGACGACCTTGACGCCAGTGCGGCCTCGGCATGACGCCGCGCATGCAGCATGTCCGCTTGCTGTCACCTCTCCGCCACAATGGCGCTCGCCCTCGGCGCGGTGCATCGACACCCAAGCGACGGAAATCACAGCGGTTCGCGCCCTCGGAAAGCGCCGATGTGCGAGTGTCGAGACGAACGGGATGCACAAACTTTTACGTCGGAACACGGATCAAAATTGCCCGGCTCGCTTCCGAGGGGTAGATTTCCAGGGACGCGGGGGACACATTCATCGCGGTTTCGGCTGCGTGGCGCGCATGCGGGGTTGCGCGGTGTCCTCCGCTCCCGGCGATCCCGCATCGGCCTTGGAGCCGATTGCTCTACGCCCTCTCCGCTCCGTAATAGAGCGTCACGACGTGCTGGGCTTCCGCGAAGAACAGCCAGCGCTCGGCGAGGACGCCCGCCGCGACGCCAAGCGTCGCCAGGGCTGCGGCGAGGGTAGGCGGACCGCCCGGAAGCGTAGCGGCGAGGACGAACAGCAGTGCCGGTATGACGAAGCCCGCACCAAGCGCCAGCCAGCGCAGCGCGCCCGCGTGCTTGCGCGCAACGGCGTAGCCCATCTCGCGCATGACGAAATTCGGCTGCGTGTGCGGCGGCTCGAGCGGACGCACGCGGCCGATCCGGCCGAGCCCCGTCGCTCGCTCGACGGTCCAGTCCCGCGGCGCCGTGTCGATCCGGCGCCAGTAGAGCCACTTCGCCCCGGCCGCGGCCATCAGCAGCAGGGCGGCGAGCACCGCCATCAAGCGCCACGGAGACCCGGATACGGCCTGCAACAGCGCCATCAGCGTGGCGCCGCTCGCCAGCGACAGGAGCACATAGATCGGCGTGACAATGGGCTCGGACCAGGCACGGATCGTCGGCAGCGACTGGTAGATCATGCCGGTGCACCATACCGTCGCCATAGCACCGATGGCCGCGAGCACGGCCAAAACCACCGGCAACGGCCACCAGACGGAAGGCCAGAGCCATTGCATCAGGAACCACAGCCCCGCCGGCACATAGGTCGCGAGCGCGAGCACACCCTCGCGCGAGAGCCACGAGGTCTGCCATTGCGTCACCGCCCGCCAAGCCCGCTCCGGTCGGCCGAGGTGCAGCGTCGACGACAACAGGCCGACCGTGACCAGCGCCAAAGCCATGAAGAGGCCCGCGGAGGCCAGCCCACCGGTCGCAGAGGCGTCGCCGAGCAGGACCACGCACGCCAGCCAGAACAGCAGCCCGTAGCCGGCGCCCGACGACGTCGTGAAAAGAATGACCGAGTAGGCGGGATTCATCAGAGGGCTCCGCGATCACGCCGAAAGAACCTTGTCGATCCAGGCGAACAGGCGCTCGGCCGCCGATCCGTCGGGCGCCGGCATCGTCTCCGTCACCGGCCGGCTCGTGCTTCGAACGACGCTCCGCGGCCGCGGCGGCAAATACTTGTTGGTCGGCTTGTAGCCCATCTCGGGCAGCAGATCGTAGCCGCCGCGCTGCCGGACCAGCTTCGAGACGGCGCTCTCGTCGTCGCCCAGGTCGCCGAAGTGGCGGGCGCCCGTCGGGCAGGCGCGCACGCACGCCGGTTGGCGATCGACCGGATCGAGCGTCTCGTTGTAGATCCGGTCGATGCAAAGCGTGCACTTCTTCATGACGCCGTGCGTGTAGTCGTACTCGCGCGCGCCGTAAGGACAGGCCCACGAGCAGAGCTTGCAGCCGATGCAGGTGTCCGGATTGACGAGCACGATGCCGTCCTCGCCGCGCTTGTAGGACGCACCCGTCGGACACACCGTCACGCAGGCGGGCGTCTCACAATGCAGGCAGGAGCGCGGAAAGTGCACCGTCCGGCTATCCGTCCCCTCCCCCGCCTCGAACGAATGCACACGATTGAGCCACGCGCCGAACGGGTCGGGGCCGTAGGGTGCCTCGTCCGAAAGCGGCGCGGAATAGCCGCCATCGTTCCACTCCTTGCAGCTCGTCGCACAGGCCTGGCAACCGACGCAGGTGTCGAGATCGATGACGAGGCCGAGCTTCTTCTCGGTCGCGAGCGGAAGGGCCGTCATGCCGGCGCCCCCTCGCCGCCGATCGTCAGATACAGCGGCTCGAAGCGCGGGCTGGTGCCCGCCGGCTCGCCGTCAGCCTTCTCGATGCGCACGCGCAGGTCGTACCACGCCGCCTGGCCGGTGATCGGATCGCTGTTGGAGAAGCGGTAGCCGCCTTCCCGCTCGGGGAGCAGCTCGCCGATCAGGTGGTTGAGCAGGAAGCCGCGCGTCGCCTCCGGGGCCTTCGGATCGAGCGCCCAGGCGCCGGACCGCTTGCCGATGGCGTTCCACGTCCAGGCCGTCTCGGCGTTGACACCCTCCATCAGCTTGACCTGCGCCTTGACGCGGCCCTGATGGCTGGCGATCCACACCCAGTCGTCATCGGCGATGCCGAGTTCCGCCGCCTTCGTACGCGCCATGAAGAGACGGTTGGCCGCCGTGATCTGGCGCAGCCACGCGTTCTGCGAGCCCCACGAATGGTACATGTGCATGGGCCGTTGCGTGATCGCGTGCATCGGGAACTGGCCGGGATCGACCATCCGCTCCTCGAAAGGTTCGTACCAGAACGGCAGCGGGTCGAAGTATGTCTTGATGCGCTCGCGATGGCTTTCCGGCGGCACCGCGCCGCCGTGGCCCTCGGCCGCGAGACGGAAGCGCTGCAGCGGCTCGCAGTAGAGCTGCATGACCAGCCGGTCCATGCTCTCGAGGAAGCCCTTGGAGTGGGCCCATTCCATGTAGGCGCGGTTGGTGAACTTCATGTAGCGCTGCTCGGGCGTGAGCTCGTGGTGATGGAAGCCGCCGTTGGCGATGTAGCGGTCGAGCTGCTTCGGGTTCGGCTCGCCCTTGCCGTAGGCCTCGCCGTCCTTGCCCCGCCAGCCCGCGAGGGGGCCGACGCCCGGGCCGCGCTCGTGGTTGGTGATGTAGTCGGGGTAGCCGCCAGGGAACTTGCGGCTGCCGTCGGGATTGGTGAAGCCGGGCAACCCGACGCGCCAGCCGAGGTCGATCAGCACATCCTGGAAGCCGCGCACGTCGCGGTCTGGCGCGACCAAGGGATGGCGGATCGCATCGGCCGGGCCGTCGGCGTCCGAGATCGGCCGGTCGAGCAGCGAGATGCAGTCCCAGCGCTCGAGGTAGGTCGTATCCGGCAGGATGAGGTCCGCGTAGGGGACCATCTCGGAGAAATAGGCGTCGGAATAGATGATGCGCGGGATCTTGTACTCGCCGGTCGCATCGTCCCTGGCCGTGAGGTGCTCAATCACCGCCGGCACGTTCATCGACGAGTTCCAGCTCATGTTCGCCATGTACATGAACAGGGTGTCGATCGGATAGGGATCGCCGTTGGCCGCATTGGTGATGACCATGTGCATCAGCCCATGGGCGGCGACTGGCGCGTCCCACGAGTAGGCCTTGTCGATGCGTTGCGGCGTGCCGAACTCGTCGACCAGAAGATCCTCGGGCGCCGTGACGAAGCCGAGTTGCGGCCCCGGCAGCGGCGTGCCGGGCTTGACGTCGCCGACCTTGCCGCGCGGCTTCACCCGCGGCGGGATCGACTTCGGATAAGGCGGCTTCACCCGGAACGAGCCCGGCGTCTCGATGGCGCCCAGCAGCATCTGCAGGATGTGCAGCATGCGGCAGGTCTGAAAGCCGTTGGCATGTGCCGAGATGCCCCGCATGGCATGAAACGCCACGGGCCGGCCGACCATCTTTTCATGACGCCGGCCGTGCCAGTCGACCCAGGGCTGGTCGAGGACAACCGGGCTCTCGAAAGCGGCCGCCACCATGTCGTCGGCGATATGCCGGATCTGCGCGGCTGAGACGCCTGTCCTGGCGGCAACGGCCTCGGGCGCATGCTCGGGGGCGAGGAAGCGCTGCACAAGCAGCTCGAAGACCGGCCGCGCCGTGCGGCCATCGGCGAGCGCCACCTCCCCGTGCAGGACCGGCGACAGATCGGGTGTATTGATGCCGACCAGCTCGCCGGTGCGGCGGTCCTTGACCAGGACCTCGCCGCTCTCGCTGCGTGCCAGCAGGCCGTGGTCGGGATTGCCGGGATCGTCGATCACGAGCGCAGGCGCATTGGTATAGCGCACGAGATAGTCGAGATCGATCTTCCGGCAGGCGAGCAGCTCGTGGATCAGCGCGCCGACGAGCAGTCCGTCGGTGCCGGGGCGCACGCCGATCCATTCGTCCGCGATGGCGCCATAGCCTGTGCGGACGGGATTGACGACGACGACCTTGGCACCGCGGGCCTTGAGCTTGCCGAGGCCGATCTTGATCGGGTTCGACGCGTGGTCCTCCGCCACGCCGAACATGATGAAATACTTCGCGTGGTCCCAATCCGGCTCGCCGAACTCCCAGAACGAGCCGCCGAAAGTGTAAAGCCCGGCCGCCGCCATGTTGACGGAGCAGAAGCCGCCGTGCGCCGCGAAATTGGGCGTCCCGAACTGGATCGCCCACCAGCCGGTCAGCGACTGCGACTGATCGCGGCCGGTGAAGAAGGCGAGCTTCTTCGGGTCGGTCGTGCGCACGCGAGCCAGCCAGCCGGTCGCGATGCCAAGCGCCTCCTCCCAGCCGATCTCCTTGTATTCGCCCGAGCCGCGGGGACCGACGCGCAGCAGCGGCGAGCGGAGCCGCGAGCGCGCGTTGTGCTGCATGATCCCGGCAGCACCCTTGCCGCAAATGACGCCCCGATTGACCGGGTGGTCACGATTGCCCTCGATGTAGCGGACGCGGCCGTCCTTCAAGTACACCCTGATGCCGCAGCGACACGCGCACATGTAGCACGTGGTGGTCTTGACCTCGTCGCCGATGGGCGACGAGAGGGGGACGTCAGGCTCGTCGAGCGGGGCCCGGGCCTCGCCCGCGATGGTGATCTTCTGCTGCACGCTCGCTCTCAGGTTTCGTCCAGATCAGTGCCGTTCGTTCCGCGTGACCGAGCGGGTTGACCTTGGCTAGCAGTTCCCCGAATAGTTTCGAAGCTGGAACATGTTTGTCAACGCGCGCCATCAATCAAAGGCACTAATCCGAGAATATAATTGCGCGTTAATCTGCAGACAGAGAACGACGTTTCATGACGCCGGGAGAGCCGAGAGAAAAGCGGGGGCGCTGCGCATGACGCGCCTCCGCCGAATCATCCAGCGGACGATGCCGGCGGCCGCTCTGCTCGCGTCGGCGGCCGTGCTCGCCCATGGACCGCATGCTGCCGAGCCAGATCCGATCGAGCGCGGGCTCGAGCAGTTCCGCGCCATGCTCAAGGCGGATCCCTGGGCCAATCCAGCCTTCCTGGACGCCGAACGCGGCGAAGCGCTCTGGAAGGAGCGCAGGGGACCGCGCAAGGCCTCGCTGGAGCGCTGCGATCTCGGAAAGGGCCCCGGCATCGTGGACGGCGCATTTGCCGAGCTGCCGCGCTACTTTGCCGACGCCGGCCGCGTGATGGACGCCGAGACGCGCATCCTGTGGTGCATGCAGGAGCTGCAGGGCATCGATCCCGCCAGCCTGACCGAGCGGCCGCATCCTGCTTCGCAGGAGCCGGTCAAGGACCTTGGCGCCATTGCGACCTGGGTGGCCTCCCGGTCCGCGGGTCAGGCGTTCCGTGCCGCCTTCGACCACCCGCGCGAGAAAGCAACGCTCGCGCTCGGCGCAGCCTTGTTCGAGCGGCGCATGGGCCCCTTCGACTTCTCGTGCCTGAGCTGCCATGGGGCGAAGGACAAGCGAATCCGCCGGCAAGAGCTTGCCCATCTCGCAGACCCGGCGGAAGCCCGCCGTGTCGTCGGGGAATGGCCGGCCTACCGCGTCTCCGCGACCCACGTCATGACGCTTCAGCACAGGCTTTACGACTGCTTCTGGCAAATGCGCCTGCCCCCGCTCAAGCTGGGCTCCGAGGTGAGCGTTGCGCTCACGGCATATCTCGTCAAACAAGCCCAGGGCGGCATGGTTGCCGCGCCGGGCCTCAAGCGGTGAAGGAAGCGAGATGCGCGGCACACTGGTGCTCACGCTGGTCGGCCTCGGCTTCGCCGCCGCGGCCACGTTCGTCCTCGCCGAGCAGAATACGATGGTGAACGAACGCCAGATCCTGCGGACGCTGCGCATGGCCTTTCCTTCGATCTCACCCGAGTGGCGCACACGGCTCACACCGGATGCGACCATGGCAACGTGCGCGCAGTGGCATAATCATCCGCCGCAGGACGTGGCCGGCGCGCTCAAGCGGCGGGAGGCCGCACGGATCGTGTTCCCCGGGAACGGCGAGTTCATGGGTGACTGGCGGCGCGGCGAGAAGATCGCCCAGTCGGGTTATGGCTTGCGTTTCACCGATACCGATACTAAGCGTCCGCGCGGCGGCAACTGCTACGCCTGCCACGAGCTGTCGCCCGACGAGGTCAGCTTCGGCACCCTCGGCGTGAGCCTCAAGGGCTTCGGGCGAACGCACAAGTTCGATACCGGCTACGCCCGCGTGGTCTACGAGAAGATCTTCAACAGCCAGGCGGTCGTCGCCTGCTCGACCATGCCGAGGTTTGGCACCAATGGCATTCTGACCGTCGAACAGATCAAGGATCTGGTTGCCTATCTGATGGACCCGGCGAGCCCGGTCAACAAAGTGCCGGAGCCGACCCGGAAAGGCACGACCGGCGGCGGCCAACGCTTGCCCGCCCCGCATCCGGGAAGATGATACCGCCAGCCTGACGACCGCACCGACCCGCGGCCCGATTGCAGCACGCCGCCCCTGAAAGGACGCAACCGAAGCCAATGCTGACGCGCCGCGAGTTCGCCTCCGTCGCCGCCGCAACCATGGCCGTCGCAGGCTCGGGGTTCGGCATGCGCCGGGCTATGGCTCGTCAGCAGCTCGAGCTCGACCACCTCCTGCGCTTCTCCTCGAAAGGTCAATTGACGCTGCTTCACATGACGGACTGCCATGCGCAGTTGAAGCCCCTCTATTACCGGGAGCCGTCCGTCAATATCGGTGTCGGCGAGATGATCGGCCGGCCCCCGCACGTGACCGGCACCGATGCGATCAAGACCTACGGGCTGACACCCGGCTCACCCGAAGCCTACGCACTGACCTCGGAGAACTTCGAGATGCTGGCGCGCACCTACGGCCGGGTCGGCGGCATGGACCGACTCGCGACGCTGGTCGGCGCGATCCGGGCGGAGCGGGGCCCCGACCGTTGCCTGCTGCTCGACGGCGGCGATGCCTTGCAGGGCTCTTTTACGTCGCTGCAGACGCAAGGCGCCGACATGATCCGGGTGATGAACGCGCTCGGCGTGGAAGCGACCACGGGCCATTGGGAGTTCACGTTCGGCGCCGAGCGCGTCCAGCAGCTCTACGGCAACAGATACCGCCGCGGCATCGCCGATGCCCATTTCCTGGCGGCCAACGTCCGGGACAACGAGTTCGAGGAGCCCGTCTTCAAGGGCTGGCATATGTTCGAGAAGGGTGGCCTCCTCGTAGCCGTGATCGGCCAGGCGTTTCCCTACACGGGCGTTGCCCATCCCCGCCGGTTCGTGCCGAAATGGTGGTTCGGCATTCGCGAGGAGGCGTTGCAGCGCCTCGTGACCCACGTTCGCCACGCCGGCGCCGATCTCGTCGTGCTGCTTTCGCACAACGGCTTCGACGTTGACCGTAAGCTTGCTGGGCGCGTCGACGGCATCGACGTCATTCTGTCGGGGCACACCCACGACGCACTGCCGCAACCTGCGCTGGTCGGGCAGACGCTCGTGGTCGCATCCGGATCGCACGGCAAGTTCTTGTCGCGCCTCGACGTCGACCTGGACGGCGGCGCCATCCGCGACTGGTCCTACGCGCTGATCCCCGTTCTTTCCGATGCCATCCCGCCCGATCCTTCCATGCGCGATCTCGTCGACCTGATCCGCAAGCCCCACGCCGCCTTCCTCGCCGCGGAGCTTGCGCGAACCGAGGCGACGCTCTGGCGGCGCGGCAACTTTGGAGGGACCCTCGATGATCTTCTATGCGAGGCGCTGCTCGCCGAGCGCGATGCCGAGATCGCCATGTCTCCGGGCTTCCGCTGGGGCGGATCGTTGCTGGCCGGCCAACCGATCACCTGGGAGGACATCTACAATGCGACGGCGATCACCTACCCGACCGCCTACCGCACGAAGATCCGCGGTGCCTTCCTGAGAACCATCCTCGAAGACGTTGCCGACAACCTGTTCAACCCCGACCCCTACTATCAGCAAGGCGGCGACATGGTACGCGTCGGCGGTATGAGCTTCGTGATCCGGCCGGATGCCCCCGTGGGTGAGCGCATCTCCGAGCTCCGGCTGACCCGAACCGGGGAACTGATCGACGCGAGCAAGCTCTACGTCGTCACCGGTTGGGGCACCCTCAACGAGGGCACGAGCGGTCCGCCGGTGTGGGAGGTGTTCGCGGAGCATCTGAAGGCCCGCAAGACGGTGAACGGTATCGCGCGCCGGCTGGTGACCATCAAACGGGGGTGATGCCGTGGCTCCGGGGCTTGGCCGAGGCCTCGCCGATGTCGATCACGACGATTTCCGGCGGCATGCCGAGACGCACCGGAAGCTTCGAGCAGCCAAGCCCGCCGGACACCACGACGTGCCGGCCCTCCTCGACCACGTGGCCGTAGGCGTAGCGGTTGCCGTACCGGCTCGGCACGATCGGGGAATAGCCTGCGATCCGCACCTGCCCGCCGTGCGTATGACCGCAAATGGTGAGCGCAACCCGCTCGGGCACCCGGGGGAAGATATCCGGTTCGTGCGCCATCAGGAGAATGGGCGCGCGATCGGTGATCTTGGCGAGCGTTCCCCGCAGATCGTCGACGCCGCGAAAGAGCCAGCGCCGGCCGATCCACCCGACCCGGAAGGCGATCTGGTCGCCAAGCCCCGCCAGCCAGAACCTGTGGCCCGACTTCTCGAGGCGCACCGCGTCGTTCTCGTAGACCGGGATGCCGACGCGCTCCAGCGCGAGGCGGGCCAGCGTTGGGCCGCTTCGCCGCTTCTCGGCGATCGGATCATCCCACCAGTCGTGGTTCCCAAGGACCGCGTGGACACCCAGTGGCGCCTTGAGCCCAACCATGGACCTCGCGAACTCGTCCGGCCCGATCAACCGCGTCACCCACCGGTTCCTGGAGCTGTAGTCACCGAGCAGCAGGATGGCGTCGGCACCCAGAGCGTTCGTGTGGTCGACGATCTCGGAGATGCGCTCGCGCGGCATGAAGGGCTCGCCCGCATGAATATCTGCCAGCACCGCCAATCGGAGCTGCAATCCTTTCGGCCAACCATCGGGCGTAATATGATACCGGGTGACAGAAAGCATGAATCGCGGCTCGATGCCGAGCGCGTAGGCGCCGAGGCTCACTCCGGAGAAGCCCAGAGCCGCAAACCCCTTCACTAGCGAACGCCGTGTCATCATGCCTTTTGCCTCACGCGGCGACGTGCCCATGGCGGCCCGAGCGACCGGACATGGACAGACC
>Ga0180220_1001270_pt1 | contig 19343 bp, 16 predicted proteins | sample eDN5th37CBELigBY_FD_151335 | JGI IMG/M metagenome (GOLD analysis project Ga0180220, IMG submission 151335) | Enriched backyard soil microbial communities from Emeryville, California, USA - eDNA 5th pass 37_C BE-Lig BY (version 2) (version 2) | ecosystem: Environmental > Terrestrial > Soil >...
TGCGATATCCAACCCGATCGTGATAACCTCTGCCATGGACGCCTCCTTCTCATAGGTGTTCTGCAACACCTACCTTGGCACATAGATGCCGTCGGGGGGCGTCCACCCCATCAGACGACGGACAGCTGGTCGCCGAGCAGCTTGCCGAGGAGCAGCGCGGGCGAACCGTTTATCAACGCAACCTGCTTGCCTCCCTACAGCGCCGCGAATTGCTCCGCGTCGCGGACCAGCTATCGGGCGATATCAGTAAACCTTTCGCCGAAGCACGTCCGCAGGAGCCGATACGGGGCCGGTTGATCCGCGCCATTGATATGACGAGCGGACGGCACGCCCTGGTCGAGCGGTCGCGCGATTTTACCTTGGTTCCGTGGCGCCCGGTGATGGAGCGGCATATTGGCAAGAACGTGTCGGGTATCATGCGCGACGGCGGCATAAGCTGGACGTTCGGGCGGCAGCGCAGCGGACCGAGCGTTTCATGACCGAAGTTGGGAAGTTCTGGCCGATTTCGGACTGGCAGCTTTTCTGCACAGATCGAGAAAAGCGGATGCATGTATTGGAATGCCGCGTCCGTACGGCACAGGAGATACTGGATCTGACGCGCGTGCGAGATGCTGCAGGATTGATACTGGGCTACGTAAAGGGATGTCGGGCCGGAACCACATCCGCATTCTGAATGGCTCGTAAGCAGATCCCGATTCCGCCGCGCGTACCGCACTATCGGGTTTAGAGCGTAATCGCAACGGGCGACAGCCACTCGATACCTTTCGAGCACCTATCGTTGCTGTCGCCAATTGGACAGACAGCCGCTCACAGCTCCGGCATGGGAAAAAGCAAACCGGAGAGGAAAAGGCGAATGGAGCATGCGATCGGCATATCGCTTGACGACAAATGGACGCAGCCGAAAGGCCGAATATTCCTGAGCGGTACGCAAGCGATCGTCCGCGTGCTGCTTGCCCAGGCGGAACTCGACCGGCGCGCCGGGCTGAACACCGCAGGCTATATCAGCGGCTATCGCGGCTCTCCCCTCGGAAACGTCGATACCGCGCTCTGGTCGGTCAAGGATCGGCTCGCCGACGCGGGGGTGGTCTTCCAGCCGGGCGTCAATGAGGATATCGCCGCGACAGCCGTCGCCGGTACGCAGCAATTCGACCAGCTGCCCGGCGCGCGTTACGAAGGCGTGTTTGCCGCATGGTATGGTAAGGGCCCGGGGGTCGATCGCTCAGGTGATGCGTTCAAGCACGGCAATTACGCAGGCGCGCATGCAAAGGGTGGCGTGCTCATCTTCTTCGGTGACGATCATGCCGGGAAATCTTCGACGGTCGCCTTCCAGAGCGAGCAGGCGATCGTCGCGAGCAGTATCCCGATCCTCTATCCCGCCGATCCCGGCGAACTCATCGAATATGGCCTTTTCGGATATGCGCTCTCACGCCACAGCGGCTCGTGGGTCTCGATCAAGTGCGTGAACGAGATCGTCGAGCAGGCGGGGACGTTCGACATCGATCTCGACGGCTTTGCCGCGACGCTGCCCGATCTTCCGCCACCGCCGCCGGAAGGCATCCACGCGCGGCGGCGGGCCTTCTCGCCGCTCCGCGACGAGCAGATCGTCAACGAGCATCGCATGCCGCTCATCGGTCCGTTCATAAGGGCGAACCGCATCGACCGGACGATTTTTCGCGGGCCGGCGCCGCGTCTCGGGCTCGTCGCGGCAGGCAAGAGCTACGGCGACACGCGCCAGGCGCTCGAGATCCTCCGCCTCGACGAGGACGCGTGCCACCGGCTCGGCGTCGCCCTGTACAAGCCGGGCTGCATCTGGCCGCTCGAGGCGGAAGGGCTCGTCGAATTTTCGCAAGGGCTGCACAGCCTCTTCGTGATCGAGGAAAAAAAGGCCTTCGTCGAGACCCAGGCCGCATCGATTTTCATCAATCGGGACGGCGCCCCGCGCATCGTCGGCAAGCGCGACGAGGCGGGGCAGGCGATCTTCTCCGAGACCATCTCGCTCGAACCCGCCGCGATCGCCCTTGCCATCTGCGACCGGCTCGAACTGCTTGCGCCTCTTCCTGCACATCTCACCGAGATCCGGAACCGGCTGCGCGACAAGAGCGCCAGCGTGCCCGCTCCGCTCGACGTTCGCCGCGCGCCATTCTTCTGCTCGGGCTGTCCGCACACCCGCTCGACGCGCATCCCCGAGGGCAGTCACGCGATGTCAGGGATCGGCTGCCATGGCATGGTGTCCTTCGTCCGTCCCGAAGAGACGCTTACCCCGATGCAGATGGGCGCCGAAGGCGCAAACTGGCTGGGGATGGCGCCGTTTACCGATTTGCCGCACATCTTCCAGAACATGGGCGACGGCACGTATTATCACTCGGGCCTCCTCGCTATCCGCGCCGCCGTCGCCTCGGGCGCGAACATCACCTACAAGATCCTCTACAATGATGCTGTCGCGATGACTGGAGGCCAGCCGGTCGACGGACCGCTGAGCGTCGCCGAGATTGCACAGCAATTGCGGCACGAAGGCGTGGGGCGGATCGTCGTTCTCAGCGACAATCCCGATTATCACCGGAAGACGGGCGGCTTCCCCGAGGGGGTCGCGATCGGCCACCGCGACACGCTTGATGCGGTACAGCGCGAATTGCGGGAGATCACCGGCGTCACGGGTCTGATCTACGAACAGACCTGCGCGGCGGAAAAGCGCCGGCGCCGCAAGCGTGGCACATTTCCCAATCCCGCCAAGCGCATGTTCATCGCGCACCAGGTCTGCGAGGGTTGCGGCGATTGCTCCGAGCAGTCGAGCTGCGTCAGCATCGCGCCGCGCGAGACCGAATTTGGCCGCAAGCGCGTGATCGACCAGTCGAGCTGCAACAAGGATTTCAGTTGCAATCGCGGCTTCTGCCCCTCCTTCATCACAGTTTATGACGCCGAGCCGCGCAATCCCGAAGGGGTTGCGATCGATGAAAGCTGGTTCGGTGACATACCGGTGCCGATGCCGGCCGCCCTCGGAAGCGAGAGCTTCAATCTGATGGTCGCCGGGATCGGGGGCACCGGCGTGATCACCGTCGGCGCGCTTCTCGGCATGGCCGCTCATATTGACGGCAAGGCAGCCTCGCTCTTCGACATGACGGGCCTCGCCCAGAAGAATGGCGCCGTCTACAGCCATATCCGGATCGCAGAAACGCCGGAGGCCATCAGGACGCAGCGTATCGGCGCCGGGGAAGCCGATCTCCTGGTGGCATTCGACATGGTCGCGGCGCTCGCCCCGGAGGCTCTCAACAGTCTCGCCGAGGGCCGGACGAAGGCCATCGCGAACATCGACGTATCGCCGACAGCCGCGCTCCAGCGCGACCGCGATTTCCGGCTCGAGCCCGAGGTGCTTCACGCGCGGCTAGCGCGCGTCATCGGCAGCGGTGCCGTGCACGCCGCGGGCGCGAGTGACCTTGCGCTGAAGCTCACCGGCGATACGATTTCAGCAAATCTCATGATGGTCGGCATCGCCCTCCAAAAGGGGCTGCTGCCGGTGACCTTGGCAGCTGTCGAGAAAGCCGTAGCGCTCAATGGTGTCGCGATCGCCCAGAACCTGAGGGCCCTCGCCCTCGGCCGCCTGATCGCGACCCATCCCGAACGCGTCGCCGCTGCACTGGCGAAGGGAGAACGCCGCGCGGCCGAGTTTCCCAAGGACCTGCCGGCAATCGTCGCGCACCGCGCGGCGCACCTCGCACGTTACCAGAACGAGGCGCTCGCCGCGCGCTACCGCGACCTCGTCGATCGCGTCGAAGCCGCCGAGCGGTCGGCGGACCCCGCATCGACCGCGATCGCGACCATCGTTGCCAACAATTATGCGAAGGTCCTGGCGATCAAGGACGAGTATGAAGTCGCGCGCTTGTTGACCGACCCCGCGCTCAGGGCCGAACTCGACGCGACCTTCGCGTCTGGCGGCCGTATCGCCTTCAATCTCGCGCCGCCGATCTTTGGCGGTGTCGGCCGGGGCGAACGTCCGCGCAAGCGGGAGTTCCCGGCCTGGATCATGATGCCGGCGCTGCGAGTCCTGTCGCTCGGCAAGGCGATCCGCGGAAGCTGGATCGATCCCTTCGCCCGCACCGCCGAACGGCGGGACGAGCGGCGCCTCGCCTCCGATTATGCGGCCCTTGTCGAGCGAATGATTTCGCGTATGGGCGAGCTCGACCGCGAAGCTGTAGCGAAGCTCCTCGACCGGGTGCGCGACGTTCGGGGCTTCGGCCCGGTGAAGCGGGACGCGATGGACAGATATTTTGCCGAGATCGGTCCGGCCGAGGCCGGCGTAGCGCCCGCGGCCAGCCGCGCGAGAGACGTTCTCACGATCGATTAGGGCACGAAAAATGGCCGGGCGTCGAAACGCCCGGCCCTAGTGCCCTTGGGATGAACCCGGTTAAACGCTGTAGATGTCGAGGACGTTGGGAATGATATCGTTCGCCAGCACGACCCGGCGCGACGCTATCTTCAGCCCGTCGTCGGTCTTGCGGAGCCGGTGCGTCTGCTGACCGAAGAAACAGTGCGCGACTTCCAGCCGGTAGCTGTGCACCGTCCAGTTGGAATCGACACGGATTTCGCCGTTCTCCTCAATCGCCCGCACCACATTGGTGATGTGGCACGTTCGCGGCATCGGCGTCGAGGCGAGCGACTGCTCGGTCCGGATGCGGTAGACGCGATCTTCTAGGCCGGTCTTGTTGGCGTAGTAGATCAGCGACATTTCGCGTTGCGGATCGGTGGTCAGCCGGTCCTCGTCGAGCCAGCACGGAAGCCAGTAGACCGCGTCGGGAACGTAGAGCGCCAGCCACTCGTCCCATTCGCGGTTATCAAGATGCCAGCCTTCCATCAAAACTAGCGCACGGGCTTCCGCCAACATCTCCGCGCTCATTCGGCGGCCTCCAGGGCTTGGTCGGCGGTACGTTCCTGTCCCTCGCGCAGTTGGCGCAGCCAGTTGCGGTGCTGGTTCAGGAACAGCCCCTCGTCCTGAAGCTGCGTCCCGCAAAATTGTGGCTCGAACCCGAGACCGCGCGCACGCTCGTCGGCGCCGACGATGACATTGCGCGCGCCGCGCGATACGTCGCTCCACTCGGCGTCATTGGCCTGGAACCCGGCTTGCGTCGCGTTGAACGCCGCGAGATCGTCGGGCGTCGCGAGGCCCGAGGCGTTGAAGAAATCCTCATACTGGCGGATGCGCTTCGGCCGGATCGCGGGATCTTCGCTCTTCGGTGCGAATGCGAAGGCTTTTACTTCGGTCTTGCTGAGCGACAGCGGCCGGAAGGTACGGATCTGGCTGCTCATCTGATCCATGAGAAAGAGGTTCGGGAAGATGAAGAGGTTGCGCCAGGTGTGCGTCATCCAGCGCGCCCGTTCCTCGCCATATTTCGCGACATACTGGTCGCGCTTGGCGTAGGACGGCCGAACCTCGGGATTGGGAAGCTCGTTCCACAGAACGGCGTGCCCGTTCTCAAAGGCATAATAGCCCCCCGGCAGATTGCTGAAGCCCGCGACATCGACCGGCTCGACCACGTCATTGTCCGCCGCGATCCGGGCACGATTCTTGGTCGTGAGCACATAATTGCCGTGGATCATCCCGACATGATAGCCGTCGACGCCATTCTCGGCCTGGAGCTTCCAGTTGCCGTCATAGGTGTAGGTTTGCGGCCCCGGGATCAGTTCGATCTCGCCATTGTCATCCTGGTCGACGATTAGGTCGATAAAGGCCTTCGCCGCTCCGAGATAATCATCGAGCGACTGCACGTCGGCGCGAAGACTGCCGAATATGAACCCGCGATAGCTTTCGACGCGCGGCAGGCGCTGCAGGCCAAGCGCACTCTTGTCGAAGGCATCGGTGTAGCCTGCCGCCTTCACGTCGCCGCAGCTCACCAGGCGGCCGGTGTTCGAATAGCTCCAGCCGTGGAACGGGCAGATGAAGAGCTTCTTGTTACCGCAGCTGCGCAGTTCGACGGTGGCGCCGCGGTGCTGGCACGCGTTGAGAAACGCGCCAATCTCGCCTTCCTTGTCGCGGGTGATGATGATCGGCTGACGGCCGATGTGCCCGGTGAGAAAGTCGTTAGGCTTCGGGAGCTGGCTCTCGTGCGCGAGATAGACCCAGTTGCCTGCGAAGATATGCTCGAGTTCGAGGCCGAAGATGCGCTCGTCGGTGAACATCCGCCGGTTTATCCGGAACAGGCCCTCTGCCTCATTCTCATCGAGAAGCCCGTCCAGCAGGTCCTCATTAGCTGCCATGCCCACAATCCCTCTCCTGCGCCCGCATTCCATGGCGGGCTTTCCTGACATGTAACATGACACCCGAAGCGATGGCAATATGGCTGATTGTGCCGTTAACATACTGAATTATATTATGTTCAAGTGACTTGACGGCGAATCACGCGTTGTCAAGTAGCATGCCAACAGATTCGCTGATTCGCGATTGATAACCGTTCTCAATAGAATTATATCTTTGATATATTGTGTTTTATGCAAACGAAATTGTCAATTGACGTAACATGCTACCCTCGTCATAGTCCGAGGCAACGCAAGCAGAGGAGAGGCGACCATGGGTCAGACCCGTCGCAACGAGCGCGAGACCTTCTTCCCCGTCGAACTGGTGAGCCAGGGGACGGTTGCAGATCCGTCCGGCAAGGCGGGCCGTATCGCCAACGAAATCGAGCGGCGAATGATGGTCGGCGAATATAAGTTCGGCGAAACCCTTTCAGCAACACAACTCGCGCAGCAATTCGGTACGAGCCGCCAGCCGGTCAGCGCCGCCCTTGCCCACCTGCGCAGCAGCGGCTTCGTCGAGGTCCTCCCCCAGGTCGGCTACCGCGTGGTCTCGCCGTCCGCCACGGAGATCAGCGATTTTTTCGTCGCGCTCGCCAAGCTCGAAGCGGCAGCAGCCGCTTTCGCCGCCCGCCGCTACGAAGGCGACGAGGCCGATCAGCTCGTCACCATCGCGGAGCGGGGCGATCCTAATTCGCTGGAAACGACGGCGCAGCGTCAGGGCTATGTGGCAAATCTCAACGACTATCAGCGGATGCTCTGGACCATGGCGAGGTCACCGGCCCTCGACGGCCGCGTCTCTGGGATGCGCCGCCTCGCCAGCTTCTATCTCTGGCAGGGCATGACCACGCTGGTGCCGCCGTCGGCGCACCTTCTCATCATGGAACGCGCCGAAATCGCGCGGGCGATCAAGGCGCGCGACGTGACGCGCGCCGAAATCCTCATGGAAAAACATGTGGCGCACAAGCCGCATCTCAACGGGTTCCTTTTGAACAACGCCACCTGAAACCGGCCCGCCGGCGCGGGCAATCACATCTACCGAGACCCCGGGGAAACGGGGCCGGTGTTGGAGGGGAGAGAGAATATGAAGCGACTGCGTTTTTGCGCCCTGCTGCTGGCGGGCGTCTCGCCCGCTGCCGTCCACGCACAGGACAGCACACCATCGAATCCGCCTGAAACGGCTGCGCAGGAGCAGACGACGACGTCGAGCGGCGGCCTCGAGGACATCGTCGTCACGGCGACCCGCCGCGAGGAACGTCTCCAAGACATTCCGGTCGCGGTTACCGCGGTGACCGGAGACTCGATCGCAACCGCCGGCATCCAGGACATCCGCAGCCTAACCCAGGTCGTGCCGGGTTTCTTCGGCGGCAAGAATATCGGCCTTTTCCTTCCGGTCATTCGCGGCGTCGGCTCGTCGAGCGTGTCGGCCGCGGACGAGGCGAATGTCGCGACCTATATCGACGGCGTCTATCAGCCCGATCCCTTCTCGACCTATGTCGACCTCGCCGAGGTCGAGCGGGTCGAGGTGCTGCGCGGTCCCCAGGGAACCGTCTTCGGACGCAATGCGACGGGCGGCCTCATCAATATCATTACGCCCGATCCGTCCTTCGATGCGCGCGGCAGCCTCTCGGGCCGCCTTGGCTTTCTGCGCAACAATTCGATGGACTATGACATTCGCGGCTATGCGACAGGCGGGCTCAGCGACACGCTCGCGATGGATATCTCGGGGGTGTATCGCAAGACCGAGGATTATATGCTGGACCTCGTTCGCGGCGGAAAGCTCGGCGGCATCGAGGTGGTGAATGTGCGCAGCAAGTTGCTCTGGCAGCCGAGCGACAACGCCCGCATCGTGCTCATGGGTGAAATCACCGACCAGAACAGCACCACCAACGCGACCCAGCCGCTGAACGACAATACCGCCGGCCGCCGCTTCGCAGGCGTGATCCTGCCGACGGGCCCATGGCAGACCTCGGTGGACTCGCTGCCCCAGCTCGACTTCCGGCGCTACAATCTCGCGCTGCGCACCAAGTTCGAACTCGGCGCGGTGAACCTCGAGACGACCTCGGGCTATATGCACAACAAGACGCTGCAAAGCACCGACTCCGACGCGTCGAATATCCTTCTCGGCATCGTCTCGGCGACCGAGCCCGATATCACCACCGAATCCTTCAGCCAGGAAATCCGCCTGCTCTCGGCGAACCCGGGCCGCTTCCAGTGGCTGCTCGGCGCCTATGGCTTCTGGCTCGACGCCAGTGCCGGCATCCGGATCACCTCGCGCCCCGGCGGCCCCGGCACCACGCAGACATCGACGCTGCTCAGCCCCGAACTCGCCACCGAATCCTATTCGGGCTTCGGCGAAGGTACCTACGAGATTGTCGACAAGCTGTTCCTGACTGGCGGGCTTCGCTACACCTGGGAGAAGCGCAAGTTCACGCAGGTCGTGAACGGCAACAATCTCTTCGGCGAAACCAGCCAGTCCTTCGACCGCGTCACCTATCGCATCGCGCTGCGCTACGAATTTGCCGACGACGCGAATGTCTATGCGAGCTACGGCACTGGCTACAAGAGCGGGGTGTACAACTATACTTCCACCACCCCGACCGCGGTCGCGCCGGAGACGATCGACTCCTTCGAGGTGGGCATCAAGGCGGACCCGCTGAGCTGGCTGCGCACCAACCTTTCGCTCTATTATTATGATTATCAGAACCTCCAGGTTCTTGCTCGCGCGCCGACCGGCAACACCTTCATCCTCCAGAATGCCGCGAGCGCCGAAGTCTATGGCGGCGAGCTCGAACTCACCGCGGCGGTGACCGACGACCTGATCATTCGGGCGTCGGGCGCCTTCACCCATGCGGACTACAAGGATTTCCCGCTTGCACAGGGGTTCATCCCCCTCCCCACCGGCGGCAATACGCCGGTGTCGGAAGACGCGTCGGGCAACCAGATGACGCGCTCGCCGCGCACGAGCTTCAACCTCGGGTTCAACTGGGGCCGCGATATCGGCTCGGGCCGGATCGGCGTGTCGGGCAATTTCTATCACAGCTCGCGCGTCTATTTCGACTTCGCCAATCGCTTCTCGCAAAAGCCCTACAGCCTGCTCAGCGGCGAGCTGAGCTGGACCGCGCCGGACGAAAATCTACGGTTCACGCTTTGGGCGACCAATCTCACCAACGAAAAGGTGTTCCGCGAAATTCGCAACGGACCTCTCACCACCGACGTCACCTACGAGACGCCGCGCCGTGTCGGTGTCGGGGCCTCGGTGAAATTCTAAAAGGGGCGCGCGCCGGCCCCGGCGGTGGGGACCGCCGGGGCCGGCGTCATCGATCGAGCGCAGGAGCGAAAGACGCGGCATGAGGTTTGAGGGTCAGGTAGCAGTGGTAACAGGCGGTGCCGCGGGCATCGGCCGTTCGCTCGTGCTGAAGCTCGCGGCCGAAGGCGGCCGCCCGGTAATCGCCGACGTCGACGAGGCTGGAGGTCAAGCGCTTGTCGAAGCTGTCGCGGCGGCCGGCGGACAGGCCCTCTTCAAACGCACCGACATTCTGGTCGAGACCGACATCGCCGACGCGATCGCCGCTGCCGAGGAGAAGTTCGGCCGCCTCAATCTCTTGTTCAACAACGCCGGCGTTCCGCGAACGATCGCGCCCGACAGCGAGATCGCCGACATGACTGCGGACAAGTGGCGCCTGACGCTCGACGCGCACCTCACCAGCGCGATGCTCGGTTGCCGCTACGCGATCCGGGCCATGATCCGAGCGGGAGGCGGCGCGATCGTCAATACGTCGTCCGCCAGTGCACTGGCCGCGACGATGGATCTATCCGCCTACAGCGCTGCGAAGGCCGGCCTTCACGCCCTCACCCGCGAGGTGGCGGTCACCTATGGCCGGGACAATATCCGGTGCAACGCGGTCGTGCCCGGCGCGGTCATGACGGAGCGCGGACGGGCGACGCTCCCGCCCGACATCATCCGCCTGTTCGCCGAGGAGACCCCGCTCCAGCGGCTCGCGTCGCCCGACAATATCGCCGATGTCGCGCTCTTCCTAGCGTCCGATGCGGCCGCGATGGTCACAGGCCAAGCGCTCCTCGCTGATGGCGGAATGATGAGCAAACTCCCCTACTGGCTGCCGAAGATGCGCGAAAGCCGCGGCGCGAAGTTCGACGCCACCACCTATTCGCCGGAGCGCGACGACTAGAGCGACACAGCTGAGATAAGCAGAATGGGACTGATATGAGCAGCGTTACCGAACTTGGATATGTCGGCCTCAACGTCACCGACGCGGAGGCGTGGAAGCGCTTCGGCACCGACGTAATCGGCCTTGAACTCGTCGAAGGCGAGGAGGACGACCGCTTCTATTTCCGGATGGACTATTGGCACCACCGCTTCGTTATCCATCCGGGCGAGACCGACGATATCGCCTATGCCGGCTGGCGCGTCGCCGACGAGGAAGCGATGCAGGCGATCCTCGACCGGCTCGACGCGGCGGGCCACAGCTATCGCCGCGCGACGCCCGAGGAAGCGGCCGAGCGCCGGGTGCTGGGCCTTGTCAAGCTCGAGGACCCGAGCGGAAACCCCGTCGAACTCTTTTACGCGCCGCTCATCGAGGTGCACCTGCCCTTCCACCCCGGGCGCCGCATGCACGGAAAGTTCGTCACTGGAAGCGAGGGTCTAGGCCATATCCTGATCCAGGCCGATGATCCCGCGGCGTCACACCGCTTCTATTCGCTCCTGGGGCTGAAGGGTGCGATCCAGTATCATCTGCAGTCCCCCAAGGGCACAGTCTATCCTGTGTTCATGCACTGCAACGACCGCCAGCATTCGCTCGCCTTCGGCGTCAACGGGCCGTCGCGGCTCAACCATATGATGCTCGAGTATCGCGAGCTCGACGACCTCGGGCTCGCCCACGACATCGTCAGGGCACAGGGCATCGATGTCGCCCTGCAGCTTGGCAAGCATTCGAACGACGAGGCACTCACCTTCTATTTCATGACGCCATCGGGCTGGGCAATGGAACTCGGCTGGGGCGGCGGGAAGTCCTTCGCGCAGCAGCAATATCACCTCCGCGACATCTTCGGGCACGGGATCGAGAAGTCCGGCAACATGGACGTGGAGCTATAATCGTGCGCCGAACTGCGCTTCGGCACCGAACGGCACGATAATATGGCACTGGCGCGGCCAAGCGTGTTGCGTCCCCTCCGCAGCCGTCTTAGTCCGTCGAGGTGAAACAGCTCAGCTTCGACATGTACCAATGGATGGGTTCCGGAGCGCAGGCCGCCTTCGAGCGCGCGGCAACGCGGATCGAGCGTCCCGCGGGCTCGCTTATCTACGCCGAGGGCGACGCCGGCGATACGATGTTTCGCATTGTCCGCGGAGCGGTGCGCCTGACTGTTCTGCGCGATGACGGACGCGAGCTGCTCTTCCAGATATACCACCAGGGCGGGTGTTTCGGCACGAGCAGCGTGATCGATGGCGGGCAGCGACCGCAGACCGCCGAGGCCTATGAGGACTGCGAACTTCAGGTTGTCACGAAAGCACAGATTGATGGTCTGCGCGCGGATCATCCCGATCTGGGCGACGCAATGCTTCGCCTGCTCAGTATGAACATGCGCCTGCTTATTTCCTATTTTGCCGGCTCCAATCTCGACGGCATCGTCGCCTGGCTAGCCCAGCGGCTCGAAGAGGCCGCGCGTGCCTTCGGACGCGAGACCGAAGATGGCGTCCTCCTGACCCAGCCGCTGTCCCAGTCCGAGTTCGCCGCGATGGTCGGTACCTCGCGCCAGACCGTCAACAAGGCGTTGACCGAACTTCGTACACGCGGCCTGGTCGTCAATCATGGCCGCTACCTGCTCATCAAGGATATCGAGCAGCTTCGCCGCTTCGGCGAGCAAGATCTCGGTCCGGGTTGAGCGGCCGGACACCCACGCTGTCAACAGTTTGACAGACAGGGCCACGCGGATCGCGGATAGTTTACTCCAACGATATGGAGAGGGACATGACGCAGACGATGCCGCGCTGCGGGCGAGCCGCTGAGCCCGCACGGAGATGGCCGACGCGGCCTCCGCCGGTCATCTCCCCCGGCTCGGCGCCACCCGCCAACGCAACGCACCATCAGCGTCGGTCCACCCGATGTCGCTGATCCTGTCCCGTGCCGACATCGATTTTCTGCTGTTCGATTGGCTCGACATCGATCGGCTCTCGTTCGAGCCGCTTTACGCCCACCTCGATCACGGAACCTATGCTGCGGTAATCGACCTTGCCGAGCGGCTCGCAACCGATGTTGTCGCGCCGGTCAACAAGCTCGCAGATCAGCGCGAACCCGAGATGATGCCGGACGGAAGCGTCGTCATCCCGAAAGAGATCGGCGATGCCTTGGAGCAGGTTCGGCGATCCGGGCTCTTCGCCGCGGCGCAGCCATCCGAGCTTGGAGGCATGCAGCTGCCCTTCGTGGTCGAAAAAGCCGCCTTCGCGTGGATCCAGGCCGCGAGTCCCGCGGTGTCCGGCTATGTGCTGCTCACCATGGCAGCCGCGAACCTGCTTATCGAGCACGGCACGCCGAAACAGGTGGAGACTTATGCTGTCCCGCTTCTCGCGGGCGAGAATTTCGGGACGATGTGTCTTTCCGAACCGCAGGCGGGTTCGTCGCTGGGAGATGTCCGCACCAAGGCAGTCGCTGATGGCGACGCCTATCGCCTGTTCGGGAACAAGATGTGGATTTCGGGCGGCGAGCATGCGCTGAGCGGCTCGATCACCCATCTCGTTCTGGCGCGCATCGAAGGCGCGCGTCCCGGCGTAAAGGGGCTGTCGCTCTTCATCGTGCCGCGCGACCTCGAGCAGGACGATGGAAGCCTTGTCCGCAACGATGTCAGCCTTGCCGGCCTCAACCACAAGATGGGTCAGCGCGGCACGGTAAACACCCTCCTAAATTTCGGCGAGGGCCGGTATCTGCCCGGCGGGTCTCCAGGAGCGGTGGGTTATCTCATCGGCGTCGAGGGCGATGGCCTGCGCTACATGTTCACTATGATGAACGAGGCGCGGATCGGCGTCGGCACCAGTGCTGCCGTCATCGGTTACACTGGCTATCTCCACGCCCTCGCATACGCCCGATCCCGACCGCAAGGGCGGGCGCTGCGCGACCGCGATCCCGGCGCGCCGCAAATCCCCATCATTGCGCACAGCGATGTGCGTGCGATGCTGCTGACCCAAAAATGCTTTGTCGAGGGCGCGCTGGCGCTCAACCTCTACTGCGCATCGCTGGTCGATCGCATCCGCTGCGCCGACAAGGCAGGGGCGCGCGAGACCGGTCTCCTCCTCGACCTGCTGACCCCGATCGCCAAGAGCTGGCCCTCCAAGTTCTGCCTCGAAGCCAACAGCCTCGCGATCCAGGTTCATGGCGGCTACGGGTACACGCGCGACTATGATGTCGAGCAATTCTACCGCGACAACCGGCTGAACCCGATCCACGAGGGAACCCACGGTATACAGGCGATCGACCTCCTCGGGAGGAAGGTGTCGATGGAGAATGGCGCCGCGTTCGCCTTGCTCTGCGACCAGATCGCTGCAACAGGAGCAAGAGCGGTCATTTGCGGTGGCGCGCTCGCCGAGCTTGCCCAAATCGTCGACGGCTTTCTCGCAGAGGTCGAAGAGGTGACACGGGCCCTCCTCGCAATCGGCGACAGCGAGGAGCGGCTAGCGAATGCGTCGCTCTATCTCGATGCGGTCGGCCATCTCGTCATTGCCTGGATCTGGCTTGAGCTGATGATCGCGAGCGAAGACGGGGCCGACGCCTTTCACGACGGAAAGCGAACGGCGGGCCGCTTCTTCATCCGCCGCGAACTCCCCAAGATCGCACCGCTTCTCGCAACGCTGCGCTCCGTGGACCGCACCGCGCTGGACGCCTCACTCGAAAGCTTCTGACATGAATGGGAGACACTGATGGATCTTGGGATCAGCGGCAGGACGGCGATCATTTGCGCTTCGAGCCAAGGGCTCGGCCGGGCGTGCGCCGAAGCCCTTGCCGAGAATGGCGTGCATATATTCCTGAACGGGCGCCGCGAAGAGGTGCTTGCCAAGGCAGCCCGCGAAATCGGGGAGCGTTATGGAAACCCCGTCTCGACAATCGTCGCCGATGCAACGAGTGAGGCGGGACGCGAGGCGATCGTTGCGGCCTGTCCAACGCCCGACATACTGATCAACAATGCGGCCGGCCCGCCGCCGGGCGATTGGCGCCAGTTCGATCGCGGCCAGTGGCAGGCCGCCGTCGATTCCAACATGCTGAGCGCCATATTCCTGATCAGAGCCTTTGCCGACGGGATGGCCGAGCGCGGCTTCGGCCGGATCGTGAATATCACCTCGGCGCTGGTGAAGGCGCCCAAGGAAGTGATCAGCCTCTCGGTCGCGGCGCGCCTCGGTCTCACGGGTTTTTCCAAGGGAATTGCGGCTAGCTACATCGGCAAAGGCGTAACCATCAACAATCTTCTCCCCGAGCAGTTCGAGACGGCGCGGCTGCGCAAGAATCTCGCCTTCATCGCGGAGAAGAAGGGCATCGGCCTCGACGAAGAGATCGCGCTCCAGCTCGCCGAAGCGCCTGCGGGCCGGTTCGGGAAAACCGAGGAATTCGGCGCAACCTGCGCTTTTCTGTGCAGTTCGCAAGCCGGCTACATGTCGGGACAGAATATCCTTCTCGACGGGGCCAGACTGACCGGATTGTTCTGACCATGTGAGCGCGGACGATCTTTCGCCTTAAGGAATATTTGCAATGACCTCGGAGATTTTCGGCACGCCGATCGAGCGCAGCGGCACCAGGATCAGCGGCCCCTTTCGGGCCCCCAAGAATATGCTCGGCGAGCAGAGCTACGACGGGCATGCCTCGATCCATGACAATGCGACGGCGCAGAAGCTGGGCTTTGCGGCCGCAACGATCGAGGGGCCGACCCATTTCAGCCAGTTCGAACCGCTCGGCGTCGCCGCATGGGGATCGCACTGGTTCGCAAGCGGCTGCCTGTCCGCGAGTTACAAGGCCGCCTGCTATGAGGGCGAGGAGGTGTCCGCGCATCTAGAGACCGACCCGGAGAATGGCGACCGTGCGACCATCTACATGACCAAGCGCGATGGAACCGAGGTCCTTCGCGGCACCGCAAGCGTCCGCGGCGCCGGACCGACGGCGCTCGACGACAAGCTCGCGGGGCTCGGACCGGCCGATCAGCACCGGGTCATCCTTGAGAAGGTAGCGGTCGGAATAAGGCGTCCGCGCGTCGCCGTGCGGATGGATCCCGACAAAGCCATGGGCGATCTCTATCCCTTCACGCTCCGCCAGAAGCTCGAGCGCGTCACCGAGCGATCGGCGTGGCACATGCCGGATGCCGACACGCCATGGGGTTCGCCTGTGCTGCCGCTAGAGATGGTGAGCGTGCTCGTCCACCATGTCGCATCGGACGATCCCTGGCCGCTCAAATCGCCGCGTGTCGACCTGTTCGTCGACCAGGAGATCAGGCTTGAGAACGGGCCGGTGCTGGCGGGGCATGATTATGAGCTCGAGCGCGAGGTCGTCGGCATTTCGCAAAGCCGAAGGACCGAAAGCATGTGGGTCCGTACGAAGATATTTGAGCCTGGAACCGACCGGCTGGTCGCCTCGATGCTCCTCAATACGGCAAGCATGAAGGACAGCTATCCCGCCTATGAAGCGGAGCGACTGGCGATCGAGACGAGAGCGTGAGCGTCGTTGCCACCCCCTCGAGTGTGCCGGAGAACGAAGAGGCGAGGCCGGCACGGGCGATCGGCCCCGCGCGTGCCTGGGCCGCGCTGGTCCTTCTCAGCCTCCTCTACATCATTTCCTTCGTCGATCGCCTTGTACTGGCGCTGCTCGTTGAGCCGATCAAGTCAGATCTCGGGATCAGCGACGTCCAGATCGGACTGCTGATCGGCACGTCCTTCGCGATCGTCTATGCAGTCACCGGATTGCCGCTAGCCCGGATCGCCGACACGAGCAGCCGGCGCATGCTGATTTTCGGCGGCGCACTCCTGTGGGGGCTCAGCACATTTGCCGCCGCTTTTGCGAACAGCTTCGCGGTGCTCGTTGCGCTTCGCGTCGGCGTAGCCGTGGGCGAGGCCGCTCTCGTCCCCGCGGCGATGTCGATCCTGTCCGACCTGTTCCCGGTCAACAAGCGCGCCTTGCCGATCAGCATTTTTGTCATGGTGGGGGTGTGCGGGGGCTCGGGTTCGATGTTGATCGGCGGCGCCGTCCTTGATTTCGCGGCGACGTCGGGCGCCCTGCCGCTAGTGGGCGACCTGAGCGCCTGGCGGCTGACCCTGATGCTTGTCGGCGCGCCGGCAGTCCTGTTTGCCCTGCTCGCTCCCTTTGTGCTCCCCGCGATGCCCTCGGCAGGGAGTGGGGGCGAAGCGAGCGCATCGCTCGGCGAACTCAAGCGCTATTACGCAGCCCATCCCCGGACCTATTTCGGTTTCTACACCGTGACGGCCTTCGTATCGGCTATCAACTTCAGCATCCTGACCTGGTACCCGACACACCTCATCCGGTCCTACGGTCTTGCGGCACCCGACGCCGGCTATCTGTTCGGAACGGTGGGGGTTGCGACAAGCCTTGCCGGCGGCCTGCTGTTGCCATGGATTGCGCGGCGCATGACCGCAAAAGGGCGGTTCGACTCCACGCTGACGATCGCCCTCGCCGTATGTTGCCTGTCCTCACCTTTGCTCATCGCCTCGCTGCTCGCTCCCAACGCGGAGTTGGCCATCCTGATCGCAGCCACACCTTTCACTCTGCAGTTCGGCCTTGGTATTCTGCTCGCGGCAACGGCGCCGCTGCTGGCGCCGCCGCAGATCAGGGCGCAGCTCGTTGCAATCTTCTTCCTGTTCCTGTCGCTGATCGGGCTCGGCATCGGGCCGACGCTCGTCGCATGGCTCGCCGAGAATGTAAGATGGCTGGGGGCCTCGGTCCCCGCAGCCTTGGCGCTGATCATCCTGATCTTTGCTCCGATACAAATCTTCGCGATTCTCCGGAACCGCAGTGCCTTCGCAGATAGCTACAAGAATGCGCACGATGGCGCGCGGGCGGACGATGCTGCCCTCTCCCCGCTAGAATCTTGCCGGTCAGGTTCGGAACGGCATTGAACAGATTGGCCACCACCCGGAAGTCGGCAACTTGGCAATCGGCGCATCCTCGTCCTTGTTGAGCGCGAAGAAAGTCTTCGCGTCCTCCGTGACGGCGAAATGCCGGAACGTTATTGACAATGGCTTTTGGCCGTTTAGAGACTGACCGCTTTTATGGACGAAACAAAGAGAGCGGACGTTCCGAGGTGATCCAGAGCGTTCGCGCTTTAGGAAATCGAGATGCAACGTTAGACTTCGACGCCTCAGCGACCGTAGGCAAACTTAGGCTTATAGCTCTCGATCAGTTGAGCCTCCTCGTCCTCCACCTCGTCGGGATCCTCAGGCAGATTGTCACTGCTAAGCACGGTCAACGTAAAACCATAGGAACCGAGTCCAACTACCTGCTCGTCCAGCATGATACGCCGATCCCCATTGAACCAGCTATTGAGATTTGTCTCTTCACATGCACGCATCCCCGACGCGACATTGGTGGCGTCAGCATTGAATCGACGCGTCAGAGTTTCGGGCAATGCGTCGCCTTTTCGTAAATACGTTAGAGCGCCCAGTTGTTTAAACCCTTCCGACATAAATGCGTAGCGCACCTCGTCGCCCCGGCTCACTACGATCGCGACAGGATAGGGGCTGCATTCGGCCGCGCGGATTGCCGAAGCTGTTAAAGAGCAATGGGACACGTCAGCTAGTGCTTCGATGCCCTCCAACCCGATCGGTTCGTCCGCCAAATGGTGGCGCACTAACTTTGTCGGCAACAATAGACCGGATGCGAAGTGATCCGCTTCAACCTCGATCGCCTGTCCACCTTCGGTGAAACCTGCTCGTGAGACATGGGCTGCGCCGATCTTCAGTATCGCCTCTGGGTGCCCCTTGAGGAAATAATGCCCCAGCTCATGCGCGACAGTGAATCGCTGGAAACCAAGGCTTTTGATATCGGTCGAATAAAAGATCCCGACGTCGTCCCCGAAAAAGACGATGCCGCCACTGACGCCTATCTGGTCCGGTTTCTTGGGCGAAAGCTCGATGCCTTCGCCCCGCGCGATTTCAAATGGGTCGATCGGGAATGAATCATAACCCAGCTCCCTAGCCTTTTGTTCGCCGCATTTGCGGGCCCAGGAAGGTTTCGGCGCTGTCACTCCGAGCCAGACTCGCGGCGCTGAATCATCACATCGATCATCATCTGAATATGCTCGCGGTCTCCATGTGAGAGATTTTCCTCGCCTCGGAACGCAGTGGTCGCACCCTCCATCGTTGCCGAACGGCCAAGAAGGAAATCGGACGAGACGTTTAGCGCGCGAGCTAGCGCCCGCACATTTGCAAACGACGGCTTACGTCGGTCACGTTCGAAATGCCCGATGGCTGCCGGTTGCAACTTAGCCAATTTCGCAAGTTCGGCTTGGCTTAGCCCCCGCGTCTCACGCGCGCGGGCAAGCCGAGCGCCAAAGTCGTCGGATTCGTCTTCAATCATTGACTATACGTTCCCAGATCATGTATACCTACGATATCGTAGGAAGGATGGATCGCCCGAGGTCCATATATTTTTTGCCGGAACTACCTACGAAAACGTAGTCTTTTGTACGACGAATCGGGCACGTCGTCAAGCCGAGAAGGTAGAAGAGAATGGCGAAGAAGCCCGAAGTTACGAGCAAGGCTGCGGCCACGGCCGCGTCCAAGGTCCTCCGCGACCCCAAGTCCAGCGCGGCCGCAAAGACGGCCGCCGCATCCGCGCTGACCCAGCTGCGGATTCCGATGTGATCGCGCGCAGCGTTCCGATTTGATCGCGCGCAGCGTTCCGAGATGATGGCGCGCGGCGTTCCGAGAATTATCCGCGCAGCGTTCCGATGTGATCGCGCGCAGTTTTCGAGATGGAGAATCCTGATCGTAGGACCATTTTTCCGGTTGTTTAGCGACTGGAGGAATGGATGCCGACGAGGAGGATTGCGATGCGCCATGT
>Ga0180220_1001273_pt1 | contig 19315 bp, 19 predicted proteins | sample eDN5th37CBELigBY_FD_151335 | JGI IMG/M metagenome (GOLD analysis project Ga0180220, IMG submission 151335) | Enriched backyard soil microbial communities from Emeryville, California, USA - eDNA 5th pass 37_C BE-Lig BY (version 2) (version 2) | ecosystem: Environmental > Terrestrial > Soil >...
CGTCGAGTTCGCGCACATTCGGCTTGCCGTCGAGAAACAGCATGCGTGCGATGAAGCGGCTGGCGTGAACGCCCTCCTCCTTCACCTCGCCGAACATATGCTTGGCAAGCCGGTCGACGCCCCAATCCTCGAGTGCGTGGGCCTGCAGCAGGTATTGATTGACCGTGGTCAGCTCCATGGTTGCAGCACGCTGGAGGTGCTTGAGCGAAACAGCCGGGCCCTTCATTGAAACGTCCTTTCCTGAGGTTGCCGCATGCGCATGGGAAGAGCGAACGGTCGCCGTCGCGGCGTTGCATTGAAACGCGGCTGACCGATGAAAGTTCTATTAGACTAGGCCCGACGGCGCCTGCGCACATTGATCCGGTGCAACCCGTCTCCGGACTGGCCATCGAGCTGCGCGAAAGAGGCTATGACGTGCCGCTCGATATATCCGTCGGACTCTTTCGCGCTTGCTCCAGAAGCCAACGCGCCGTTAGCTAGTGCCCAACCGCGAACCTCTGCCGCAGCACCGGCACGGCCTCGTGACAGCATTCTTTCGGCTTGCCTTCGGCTTTGCCCCGGGCGAGCGCTCAACCGCCAGCCAATGAGGAAACGATATGGCATCGACAAGCACGGCAGCCGCCGCACAGGCACTCCGCACGCAGCCCATGTTCATCGACGGCGATTGGGTCGGCGCAGCAAGCGGACAAGTGCTCGGCGTCGAGGCGCCCGGCACGCGCGAGATCATCGCCAACATCCCGCGCGGTGGCGCCGAGGACATCGAGAAGGCGGTCCGGGCCGCGGCCAGGGCCTTCCCCTCGTGGAGCCGCGTGGTGCCGCGCGACCGCGGCCGCCTGCTGCAGAAGATCGCCGATGCGATGGAAGCGCGGGTCGAGGAGCTGGCACGCATTCTCGCCGAGGAGACGGGCAACGCCATCCGCACCCAGGCCCGTGGCGAGGCCCGCAGCGCCGTCGACATCATGCGCTACTTCGGCGGGCTCGCGAGCGAGCTGAAAGGCGAGACGATCCCGCTCGGCGAGCACGTGCTCTCCTACACGCGGCGCGAGCCGATCGGCGTCGTCGGCGCCATCATCCCGTGGAATGCGCCGGTCGCACTTGCGGCCCTGAAGATCGCGCCGGCACTCTGCGCCGGCAACACGCTCGTCCTGAAGGCGGCCGAGGACGCGCCGCTCGGCGTGCTCGAGATGACGCGCATCTGCGCCGAGTTCCTGCCCAAGGGCGTGCTCAACGTGGTCACCGGGCTCGGCGAGGAAGCAGGCGCGGCCCTGTCCGCGCATCCGACCGTGCGCAAGCTCTCGTTCACCGGCTCGACCGAGGTCGGCAAGATCATCATGCGCGCCGCTGCCGACCGGATCGTGCCGGTCAGCCTCGAGCTCGGCGGAAAAAGCCCCTCGATTGTCTATCCCGATGCCAACGAGGACTGGTGCGTCGAGGGCATCATCAACGCCATGCGCTTCACGCGCCAGAGCCAGTCGTGCACGGCCGGCTCGCGCCTCTTCCTGCACGCCGACATCTTCGACAGCTTCCTCGGGAAGCTCGCCGACAAGACGTCCAAGCTGAAGATCGGCGATCCGCTCGACGAGGCGAACGACATCGGCGCGATCATCAACGAGAAGCAGTTCACGAAAGTCTGCGGCTACGTCGACGAAGGCCTGAAGCTGCCGGGCTCGAAGGTCCTGATCGGCGGCCTGCCGCCGAAGGAAGGGCCGCTCTCGAAGGGCTATTTCGCCCTGCCGACGGTGTTCGCGAACGCGGCGAACGACTGGCGCCTCGCACGCGAGGAGATCTTCGGTCCGGTGCTGGTCGCGATCCGTTGGACGGACGAGGCCGAGGCCATCCGCCTCGCCAACGAGACGCACTACGGCCTCGCCGCCTACGTCTGGACCAAGGACATCGGCCGCGCCTTGCGCACGGCGCATGCGATCGAGGCGGGCTGGGTGCAGGTGAACCAGGGCCTGGGCCAATTCCCCGGCCAGTCCTACGGCGGCGTCAAGCAGTCCGGCATCGGCCGCGAGCATTCGCTGGAAGGCATGCTCGACAGCTTCACCCAGCGCAAGAACGTGACAGTTAATCTAACAGTTTAGCTCTCTTCTCGAGATCCCGGAAACCGCGCCCGAGCGCGGTTGTCCGGGATCTTTCCACCTTTGAGATTATCTCCCGAGTTTCACCCGCAAGGGCAAGACCCGGGATCTGCGCACTGCTCACGCAGTGCTTGTCCGGAACTCGAGCTTTCTTCTCAAAACACCACGACGCTGCGGATCGACTTGCCTTCGTGCATGAGGTCGAAGCCCTTGTTGATGTCGGTGAGCGCCAGCGTGTGGGTAATCATCGGGTCGATCGAGATCTTGCCGTCCATGTACCAGTCGACGATCTTCGGCACGTCGGTGCGGCCCCTGGCGCCGCCGAAGGCCGTGCCCTTCCAGACGCGGCCGGTGACGAGTTGGAACGGACGCGTCTTGATCTCCTGGCCCGCCCCCGCGACGCCGATGATGATACTCTCGCCCCAGCCGCGGTGGCAGCTCTCGAGTGCCGTACGCATCACCTCGACGTTGCCTGTGCAGTCGAAGGTGTAGTCGGCGCCGCCGATCTGGTCCGCGCCGCGCTTCGTCATGTTGACGAGATGCGCGACGAGATCCTTGCCGACCTCTTTCGGATTGACGAAGTGCGTCATGCCGAACTTCTCGCCCCAGGCCTTCTTGTCGTTATTGAGGTCGACGCCGATGATCATGTCGGCGCCGACGAGGCGCAGGCCCTGGATCACGTTGAGACCGATGCCGCCGAGGCCGAAGACGATGGCTGTGCAGCCGGGGCCGGCCTTCGCCGTGTTCATGACGGCGCCGACGCCGGTCGTCACCCCACAGCCGATGTAGCAGATTTTGTCGAACGGCGCGTCCTCGCGGACCTTGGCGATCGCGATCTCGGGCAGCACCGTGTGGTTTGCGAATGTCGAGCAGCCCATGTAGTGGAAGACGGGCTTGCCCTCGAAGGTGAACCGGGAGGTTCCGTCCGGCATCAGGCCCTGTCCCTGGGTCGCGCGGATGGCGGTGCACAGGTTCGTCTTGCGGCTGAGGCACGACGGGCACTGGCGGCATTCCGGCGTATAGAGCGGGATGACGTGGTCGCCCTTCTTCACCGTCGTGACGCCCGGCCCGACGTCGACCACGACGCCCGCCCCTTCATGACCCAGGATCGCCGGAAAGAGGCCTTCGGGATCGGCGCCGGAAAGAGTGAACTCGTCGGTGTGGCAAATACCGGTCGCCTTGACCTCGATCAGCACCTCGCCGGCTTTCGGGCCGTCGAGATCCACTTCGACGATCTCGAGTGGCTTCGCCTTCTCGAACGCGACGGCCGCGCGGGTCTTCATGGGTGATCTCCTCGGGTCTGGAGCGACGGAATCGTGCGCTTTATTGCAGAGTTGAGACGCGGGAGAAAGCCTGGGTCAAGCCTCCGAGGTGCCGAGGTCCAGCCACAAGAAGACGGTCTCGGCAATCGGCGTCTGGTAGTAGGGTGCGGCCTCGACGAAGCCGAGGCCGCGGTAGATGGCGAGCGCGCCCTGCATCGACGGCAAGGTGTCGAGCCGCATCTCGCGATAGCCGAGCCGCCGCGCCTCATCGATGATTGCCTCCGCGAGCCGACGTCCGAGCCCGTGACCGCGTCCCTCGGGAAGGATATAGAGGCGCTTCATCTCGCAACAACCGGCCTCGGCCAAGGCGCGAAGCGCGACGCAACCGACAGCCCGGCCGTCGGCCGACCGGGCCAGCAGCAACGCACCGGTCGGCGGCGCGTACTTGCCGGGCAGAGACGCGAGCTCCGCCTCGAAACCCTGGAAGCCGAGGTCGATGCCGATCCAGCCGGCGTAGGCGCGCATCAGGTCTGCCACCGCCGCCAAATCGGCGGCCGAGGTCACGGGACCGATGACCGCGTCGCCCGACATTCCCATGTCAACCTCAGTGCTGGGCCGCACCGGCCCCGAAACGCTCGAGAAGCGGCGCCGCCACATGCGTCGCGAGGGGCACCATCGCAAAGCCGACGACGAGGCCGAAAAGGCCATCGAGCGATGCCCGGACGATCCACTCCACGAAGCCGTTGCCGAATGGGACGACCGCCGCCGTCGCAACCGCGGCATCATGGATGATATGCTCGGGCGCCGACAGGCCCAGGCCCGCAAGCCCATGCAGCACGATGGAGCCACCGACCCACAGCATCGCGGCGGTTCCGACCGTGCTGATGAAAGCCATCGCCTTCGGCATGCCGGTGACAATGGCACGGCCCATCGCCCGCGTGAGCCCGAGGCGGCCCGATTGGCTGAGCATGAGGCCGAAATCGTCGGCCTTCACGAGCAACGCCACGCTGCCGTAGACGAGCGCCGTGATCCCGACGGCGACCAGCGCCAGCGCAAAGGCCGACGTCCAGATGCTCTCGACCGCGACCGTCGACAGCGCAATCGCCATGATCTCGGCAGACAGGATGAAGTCCGTCTTGATGGCGCCGGCAACGCGCTGCTTCTCGAGGTGGGCGGCATCCAGCGTGACCGGCTCCGCCTTGGCTTCCGCGTGGTGCGAGAAAAGATGCAGCACCTTCTCGGCTCCCTCGAAGCAGAGATAGGCGCCTCCGATCATCAGAAGCGGCGTGATCAGCCACGGGGCGAACGCATTGAGCGCGAGCGCCACCGGCAGCAGGAGCGCCAGCTTGTTGAAAAGCGAGCCCCGGGCGATCTGCCAGACGATCGGCAGCTCGCGTGCCGCCGGCAGCCCGTGCACATATTTCGGCGTGACCGCGCTGTCGTCGATCACCACGCCGGCAGCCTTGCTCCCTGCCTTGGCGGCATGGGCCGCCACGTCGTCGAGCTGAGCGGCCGCCAGCTTGGCGAGGGCGGCGACATCGTCCAGCAGGGCCAGCAAGCCGCTCATGTCGGGTCACGTCCTTTCGGGCGGAGTTGCATCGGGCCGTGCAAACGGATCAACGGCGCGCTTATGACGTTCCGGCCTCCGTCGCGCAAGCCGTACCGCACCTGCAAAATGCCGGCATTGGCAGCTGTCACAATCGCCTCTAGCATCCGAGGATCTCAGAGCACGTCGCAGTCTGTTCAGCGGCTCGATCAACCTAGGGGCGGACGATGACCGAATTGCCGATCGTCGATATGAGCGGAGTGCGCAGCGGCGATCCGGCCGCGCTGGCACGGGCCGCCGGCGAGGTCCACAAGGCGTTCACGACGGTAGGTTTTCTCTATGTCGCCCATCACGGCCTCCCCGAGGACGTCATCTCGGAGACGGTACGGGAGGCGCAGGGCTTCTTTCGCCAGCCGACCGAGAAGAAGCGCGAGGTGGCCATCAACAAGCGTCACCGGGGCTTCAACGCGCTCGGCGATGCGCTGATGTACGAGGCGACCAAGCCGGACTACAAGGAGTTCTACACGATCGGCCTCGAGCTCCCCGAGGACGATCCCGACGTCATCGCCGGCGAGCCGCTGCGTGGCCCGAACAACTGGCCGGCCAACCGGCCGGAACTGCGCACTGCGATGAGCCGGTACTATGAGGAGATCGGCCGTTGCGGCGCGGACCTGCTGAGCTGCGTTGCCGTCTCGCTCGGTCTCGACCGCGGGTTCTTCAAGGACAAGTACGCCAAGCGGCTGCAGCGGACACAGCTCATCTACTATCCGCCGCATCCCGAGGGCGCGCCGACGGATCAGTTCGGCCTGGCCCCGCATACTGACTTCGGCTGCATCACCCTGCTTTGGCAGGACGAGAACGGCGGGCTCGAGGTCCTGGAGCGTCAGTCCAGGACGTGGATCGCGGCCAAGCCCATTCCGGGGACGCTGGTCGTCAACGTCGGCGATCTGCTCGCCCGCTGGACCAACGATCTCTACGCCTCGACGCCACACCGCGTGATCAACAAGTCGGGCCGCGAGCGGTTCTCGATCGCAACCTTCTATGATCCGGACTTCAAGGCGGTCGTCGATCCGCGCCAGCTCGGCGTGCCGGAGAGCGAGTGCCGCTACGAGCCCACGACCTCCGGTGCCCATATCCTGGGACGCATCGAGCGCTCTTTCGGCTATCGCAAGAAGCTCGCTACGACAATGGGCTGAGTGCCTCCGTTGATGCGGTAGCGGGTTGCAAAAAACGCGGCTGTGCGCGGCCCGATTCGGTGCCAGCCTAGTGTGGTGGATTTGAAGTTCGCAGCGTCATTTGCCGCAAGCTCATAAGCGAACTTCAAATCCGAAAACCACACTAGGAACATTAGCTTGCTAGTGTCCTGGTCGCTTCCGAAGTTCGTTTGGAGCCTGCCGCGGACGATGACGAACTTCGGAAGCGAGACACTAGTCATTGAAAGGGGAGCTGCCGAGACACCAGAGGGGCCTGAGCCCCCGGGGCGGCTCGAGGAAACGCGACGCGAATGACCCAGACCCACGGCGGCACCGATGCCGGGGCCCAAGGTGGCCTCCTGAGCATGACGGGCCGACAATGGCTTATTTTGCTCATGGTCCAGTTGTCGAACATGCTGTTCGGCATGACCATCACGCTCGCCAACCTGGTGCTGCCACAGGTGCGCGGAACGTTCTCGGCCACGCAGGACGAGATCGCCTGGGTGGTGACACTGAACCTCGTCGCCACGGCAGTGGCCACACCCCTGACGGGATGGATGTCGGCACGCGTCGGCTGGCGGAACATGATGTTCTTCACGGTGATGGGCTTCACCGTCTCGTCGTTCCTGTGCGGCATCGCGACGAGCCTCGAGACGCTCGTCATGGCGCGTGTCGCGCAGGGCGCATTCGGCGCGCCGATCATGCCGATGGGCCAAGCGATCCTGCTCGCGACGTTCCCACCCCATCTCCAGCCGGCGGCCCTGGTGATGTGGGGCATCGGCGCCGTCTTCGGCCCCGTCGTCGGCCCCATTCTCGGCGCCATGGCGACGGAAGCCTGGAACTGGCGCGCGGCCTTCTTCATGATCGTGCCGCCCGGCATCGCCGCGCTCGTCACCATCTGGTTCGCGCTCTCGGGCTATACCGAGCGCAAGAGAGCCAGGTTCGACTGGATTGGCTTCCTGGCGCTTTCGGTGGCGCTGATCTGCGCGCAGCTCATCTGCGATCGTGGACAGCGGCTCGACTGGTTCGAATCCAATCAGATCACGATCTTCGCCTTCGTCGGCATCCTCTCCTTCTGGGTCTTCTGTGCGCATTGCCTGACGGCGAAGGAGCCGTTCCTGTCGCCCTCGCTGCTGCTCGACCGGAACTTCGCGATCGGGACCGCGATCGCCTTCGTCATGGGCATGCTGAGCTTCACCACGCTCGTGCTCTTTCCCAGCATGCTGCACGATCTCAGAGGCTATCCCGACAGCGTGATCGGCACGCTGATCGCCTCGCGGGGGCTCGGCAACTGGACGGCCTTCTTCTTCATCGCGCGGCTGACGAAGGTCGCGCCCCGCTTCGCCATCGCCGCGGGGCTGGCGATCCAGGGAGGCGCTGCCTACTGGATGTCGCACTTCGACATCAACGTCGACGAGTCTCGCGTGTTCTGGAGCCACTATCTCGTAGGGCTCGGGCAGAGCGTAACGTTCACGCCGATGACCGTGATGGCGTTCACCACCCTGCCGCGCCACCAGATCACCGAGGGCTCGGCCGTGTTCACGCTGATGCGCAATTTCGGCTCGAGCCTGTTCATCTCCATGTCGGTGATGGTGCTCGTCCGCTACACGTCGATCAACTACTCAGAGATGATGGAGTTCATCTCCCCCTACCGCCGGTCCCTCGGCGTGCTCGGCGTCCCAGCGCCCTGGGATCCCGAGACAGCGACGGGTCTCGCCCGCATGGCACGCGAGGTGCAGCGACAGGCCGCCATGATCGGCTACGTGAATGCCTTCCACCTGATGGCGTTTGTCGGCTTCGTCTCGGTTCCGCTCGCGTGCTTCATGCGCAGCAAGCCGGTCACGCGGTAGGCATATCCTGGACGTGGCCTCTGGAAACCCGGCATGCCGACAGATGGCGCGCCGCCCGACGGCACGCCTCAACTCCGGAAGCGGACGCCGAACCTCAGAACGGGATTTCGTCGTCGATCTTCTTGTCGAACGGCTTGCCGTCGCCCCCCGAACGCGGCGCAGGCTTGCGGTCGGCGCCGCCGTAGCCGCTGCCACCGCTGCCATAGCCGCCGCCGAAGTCGTCCGGCCCGCCGAAGTCGGCACCGCCCTCCTGCATGCCCGTCGAGGCGCCGCCGCCGCGGCCGTCGAGCATGGTCAGCACGGCATTGAAGCCTTGCAGCACGACCTCTGTCGAATAGCGGTCCTGGCCCTGCTGGTCCTGCCACTTGCGGGTCTGTAGCTGCCCTTCGATGTAGAGCTTCGCGCCCTTCTTGACGTACTGCTCGATCACTTTGCAGAGCGGCTCGCTGAAGACGACGACACGATGCCACTCGGTGCGCTCGCGGCGCTCGCCCGTATTCTTGTCGCGCCACGTCTCGGAGGTCGCCAGACGAAGGTTGGCGATGGGCCGGCCGTCCTGTGTGCGCCGGATCTCCGGATCCGCCCCCAGATTCCCGACGAGGATGACCTTGTTCACCGATCCAGCCATGGCACTTCTCCTTGTTGGCAGCCGGGGCTCCGGCGACTCGTTTGCATGACCCTACCGCGAGGGACAGCGGCCTGCCGGCCGACGGGCGTGCTTGTCCACGTCTTTCGAGTTGCAGAGCCTAGATACTAAGTATGTTCTATTTATGTTCCAGATCAATGTCAACCGTTTGGCCGAACGCGCCTAAAGCGTCGGATCTTAAATGCGACCACAGGGTGGATGGATTCGGAGTCGTATTTAAGATCCAAAGACGCTTTAGATTCATAGAGTTCTAAAGCAACTTTGGACTTGAAATTCGCTCCCTGCCGAACCTCGAAATGAGGCGAATTCCAAGTCCGTTGCTTTAGCGTGTAGGCTGCTATCTCCGCAGTGAGGCCAACTGCATTCGTCGTGGAGCAAGAGACATGCCGACCCATATTGTCATCCCGACCGACGGCTCCGAGCTTTCCGCCAAGGCGGCGACCTATGGCATCGATCTCGCGAAGAAGCTCGGAGCGAAGGTCACGACCGTGACCGTGACGGCACCGGCCGCGGCCATTCTGCTGGGCGAAGGCGTGCTGCTCAGCGATCCGGAAAGCTATGAGGCGAACGCCGCGAAGAACGCCAGGCAAACGCTGGACGCGATCATGAGCATCGCGGCGGCCGCGGGCGTCCCCTGCGAGGGCGTCGATTGCCGCGACGACCAGCCGTGGCACGGCATCCTCGAAACGGCGAGGACCAAGGGCGCCGACCTCGTCGTCATCGCCTCGCACGGACGCCGCGGTCTGGCCAGGCTGATGATCGGCAGCCAGACGCAGCGCGTGGTGAGCCACAGCGACATTCCGGTGCTGATCTATCGCGCGACCGAGTAAGGCACCCGCGGCCAGCCTGCCTCATCCGAGCATGCCCTTGCGCCATGCGAGCTTGTCGAAGGCGACGTGGTCACCGAAGAAGTCGACCGTGGTCGCCTGATCCGCGAGCCCCGCCGCCGTATAGCATGTCATGGGGCCATCGATCCGGCGGGGGCGCGGCTGCGCATCGACCCAGCCGTCAGCCGGCAGCAGCGTCGAAGCGCGGGTGGTCAGGTCCCAGATGTAGTAGTGGTGAGGAACGACGACCTTCGGCCCGAGCCTCGCGATAATCGACGCCGTCATCTCGAAGCTCATCACGTGCTGCGAGCCATCGACCGGCAGCAGTGCGATGTCGATCGTACCGATCGCGTCCCAGACGTGCTCCGGCGGGTCGTGGCGGTTATCTCCCCAGTGCAGGATGCGCAGGCCGCCCGTCTCGACGACGACCAGGCAGTTGTCCCACGAGCGCGGGTTGTCCGGCGGCTCGATGTCGACGCCGTTCAGCTCCTTGTGGACCAGCTTGAAGTCGTAGGAGCCGAAGCCGGACTGGGTCGCGTGCTTGTCCGGAACGCCGACGATCTTCACGTCGAGGAACGTGTAGGTGCCGATCGGCCGGTCCAGCAGCACATGGGCATCGAGGCGATTGAGCCCGTCGTGATCGAAGTGCGCATGCGTCGAGACGCCGATATCGACGACCGTCATCGGCATGTCGCGCAAGTACCAGTCCCAGGTGCGCATCGGGTGATTGCGCCACGGATCGACCATGACGCTGAGGCCCCGGGGCGAGGTGATGCGGAATGCGGAGCCGCCGAAATGGGCGAGCGCGACCTCGCCGGGAGCGGTCGAGGAGGCGCCGCGGACCTGCGCCAGCTCCATCATGCGGTTGTGGTTGGCATTGGAGCGCCACGCGACGGGGCCGGCGTCCGGATTGGGCGTGCGGTCTGTCATGATGAAGCCTCGTCTGGCTGCCCATCCCGATCAAGATCGAGTTTCGTGCAGCATGCCGGCGCCGTCAGCGCCGCCACCACCACGTCATCCACCGGAGCCACACCTGCCAGGGCCACAGCATGGATTCGGTGGCGGCTTTCTGCTCCTGCACGGGATCGGGCGCCGGCGCCAGCCGCTTGACTAGGAGCCAGCCGACCAGAAAGCCACCCACATGCGCCCACCACGCGACGCCCCCGCTCACGCCGGGCAGCAAGGAGCCCGCCGCCTGGACCACCTGCGAGGCGAACCACAGGCCAGCGAAGACCAGGGCCGGGATGTAGAGGAACACGGGGAAGATCCCGATCGGCTGCAACACGTTGATCCACGCATAGGGGAAGCGCCGGGCGTAGGCCCCGATCACGCCCGCGATGGCCCCCGAGGCGCCGAGCGCCGGGATCGTCGAGCCGAGGTTGAAGGCGAAATGCGCGACGCCCGCGGCCAAGCCGGCCAGAAGATAGAGCGCAAGGTAGCGCCGCGGGCCGAGACGGTCCTCGAGCGCGGGTCCGAAGATCCAGAGCGTCCAGAGGTTTGACACGACGTGCCAGAGGCCGCCGTGCAGGAACATGGACGTCAGAAACGGCGTCAGGTTCCCTCGCGAGAGACCCTGTCTCGCCGCCCACTCGCCGCTCGTGTAACGGGCCGGCACGAGCGCATAACCGTTGAGAAAGGCCTGCGCGGCACCGGACGACAGGGTGAGCTGGTAGGCGAACGCCACGACGCAGGTCCCGATCACCGCGTACGTAACGGTCGGCGTTCGCTCGTAGCTGATTGTGTTGTGCGTCGGAAACATGAGTTGGGCGGTCTGCCCCATCGTTGCGTCGGCACCATCGCGGGCAGCCGCGACATCGACCCTGCTGCCCGGCGACAGTTTATCCGAGGGTTTACTTGTCGTCGACGTCGCGCGCGCCGGTGACGCGGTTTCGCCAGTCCTCCGGCGCCTCGCGGCCCGCATCATCATAGGCCTTCTTGATCGCCGAGACGACGGGCGCGAAGATCGTCTTGCGGTTGGCGCGTGCCCAATCCCGCGACGCAATCACGGTGTCGGTCGAGCCCTGGAACTGCGGCATCACCCAGCGCGCGAACAGCTCGAAGCTGTTGAAGGTATCGGCTCGGTTGGCCCATTCGTGCGCGCGGAACATGAAACCGCCGATCTCGCCACCCGCCGTCTCGATCATGCGGCGAAGCCCGTTGGCGATCGTCTCAGGCGAGCCAACGAGCGTCGTTCCCATCTTGACGCCGTCGCGCAGCGGGTCGTCCGACCGGCCCGGCGGACGGCCGAGCGTGTCCTCGAAGTAGGTGACGGTCTCCTCGCGCTCGCCTTTCTTCACCTGCCGCAGCGCCGTCTCGTCGTCCTCGGCGCAGTGCATGTTGACGACGAGGCGCCAGCCCTTCTTGTTCATGGTACGGCCGTGCCTGGCCGCCTCGTCCTCGGCGATCTTCCACTGGTTCTTCAGCGCCTCCGGGCCTCCGGGGAGGCCGGCGCCGAGCGACAGCACTTCGAGGCCGTACTTGCCGGCCGCGATCATCGCCGCCGGCGTCTGCGTGGATGCGACCGCGATGCGGAAATGGGGATCCGAATAAGGCGCCAGATGCAGACGCGCGTCGCGCATCTCGAACCAGTCCGTCTTCATCGTCACGGGCTCGTCGCACTTGAGCAGGCGCGTGATGGCATCGAGGCTCTCGTCCATGCGGCGGCGCTGCGTCGAGGGCTCGATGCAGAGCATGTAGGCGTCGGAGACGAGCGCACCTGGGCCGCAGCCCAGCATGGCGCGACCCTTCGTCATGTGGTCGAGCTGAACGAAGCGCTGCGCCACCATATATGGGTGATGGTAGGGAAGGCTCGTGACGCCCGAGCCGAGGCGGATGTGCCGGGTGCGCTCGGCGGCGGCTGCAATCACCAGCTCAGGCGAGGCGATCAGCTCCCAGCCGGCCGAATGATGCTCGCCGATCCATGCCTCGTCGTAGCCGAGGCCATCGAGCAGTTCGATCAGCTCGATGTCGCGCCGGATGGCGAGTGTCGGATTGTCGCCGGCCCTGTGAAAAGGAGCCAGGAATATGCCGAAGATCAGTCCCTTGTGCGCCACGCTGCGCTCCCTCGCGTTTGATCGGTCATGCCAGGGCCATATCATCCATCGCCTGGCGCCGGATGCACGTTAGCCCGTCGTTGGTGCGATCGCCAGCCAAGCACCGCAATAGGCAACCCCGTCCCGAAGGAGGTCACCCGTGAAGACGCTTTCGCTTCTGCGCCACGCCAAATCGAGCTGGGACGACGAAGCGCTCTCGGACTTCGACCGGCCGCTCGCGCCGCGGGGCAAGACGGCGGCGCCGCTGATGGGGCGTCACATGCGCGACATCGGGCTGACGCCGGACCTCGTCATCTGCTCGTCATCGGTCCGCACGCGCCAGACGGCCAGGCTCGCACTCGAGGAGCTCGACATCCCGAAGCTCGAGGTCGTCTATGACGACGCGATCTACGAGGCGTCGGCAAATGAGCTGCTCGCCCGGCTGCAGCGCGTGGAGGCGACGGTCGGCCACGTCCTGATGATCGGGCACAACCCGGGCCTGCAGCGGCTGGTGTTGCTGCTGACCGACGGTCGCCTCGCGGGTGAGAGTGCCGACATCGCCGAGAAGCTGCCCACCGGCGCGCTGGTGACCCTCGATCTCGACATCGGCGACTGGGCCACGATCGGACGCGGGTGCGGGACCGTCACATATTTCGCGACACCCCGGAAATTGCAGGAGGACTGAAGAGCGTTTGCGCTCGCCGAACATGCCTTAAAGCGTCTTTGGACTTGAAATTCGCTCCCTGCCAAGCCCCGAGGTGAGGCGAATTTCAAGTCCGCTGCTTTAGAGGCTGCGCTCCCAAGTCTCGCTCATCATGGCACGACCGAACGCGGTGACGGGCTCGGATGCCGTCATCTCGAAACCGAGGCGCTGATAGAGGCGCCGGGCGGCGACGAGCGGATCGTTGGTCCAGAGCGTCATCCGGCGATAGCCGGCGCCGCGCGCGAACGCCATGCAGTCCTCGACGAGCCGCTGGCCAAGGCCGGAGCCCCGCACGGCCGGCTCGACATAGACGAGCCTCAACTTGGCGACGTCGCGATCGCCGGTCCTGACGACGAACGCCGAACCGACCACTTCACCATCGACATCCGCGATGCGGCAACAATCGCGCGCGGCATCGAACTGAGCGATGAAGTCGGCCGCGACCTTCGCCACGAGCGCCTCGAAGGACCAGTCCCACCCGTACTCCTGATGATAGAGCGCCCCGTGGCGGTGCACGACCCATCCGATATCGCCACAAAGCGGACCGCGTATCGTGACCTGAGGCCGCGCATCGGTCGGCGCTTCGAGGCTGCACTCGATAGTGCGCATGGCCTTCACCACGCGCTCGCGCGCCTCCGGATTGATCCTGCCGAGAAGCGCCGAAACCTCGCTGCGGGAGCGGCCGTCCACGGCGGCGAATGCCGCTTTTCCTTCGGCCGTCAGCCGCAGCACCACCCGGCGCGCATCGGCCGTGGAGGGCTCGCGCACGACGAGCTGCCGCGCCTCCAAGGCTGCAACGAGGCGGCTGACGTAGCCGGCATCGAGGCCGAGCAGCGACGCCATCTCGCCGGGCCTGGCCGAGCCATCCTCGCATTGCGCGATCTCGTAGAGGAGCCGGCCCTGCGGCAGCGTCAGCCCGCTCCCGAGCAGGCTGTCCTCCAAGACGCCAATGCGCCGGGTGTAGTAACGCGAGAACCGTCGGACGGCATTCACAGCGGCATCGGACATGGGGCCTCCGGAGCGATGACCGGATCACTATCCGTCCAATACTTGCCAAAGGCAAGCATATCGCTGGCATGCCTTCCCGAACCCCGTCAATTGGTCCCCTTCTCCTTGGCAAGGTCCGCCTTGGCGGCTGCCCTCATTTCCTCCGCGACCGCCGTCTCGCCCCAGCCACCGCGCCACGCCAGCATCCGCGCCGCTTCCAGGCGGTCGGCGACGGACTTGTTCTGGCCGAGCTTGGTGGACGCCTCGATCCTCTCCACTTCGACCTCGACCGGCACGATCCCGCGCAACATCATGGCGAGCTTCGCCTGCGTCATCTTCGAGGTGCTCCACGGCTTCTTCGGTGCGAGCCGCTGCTCGAAGAACAGGCTCATGCGCTCGACATGCTCGTGCGCGCGCTCCTGAGGCATGGGTCGGGCAAGTCCGGTTATGTGAGCCGCGCGGTAGTTCCAGGTCGGCACCTGGTCGGGCGAGGCGTACCAGTCCGGCGAGATATAGGCGTCCGGCCCCGAGACGATCACCAGCACCCTGGGGTTGCGCGCGATGACCTTGTGCAGCGGGTTCGGGCGTGCGACGTGGAACTCGACGTACCGCCGGCCGTCCCGCTCGGTGACCAGCAACGGCACCTGCGATGCCGTCGGCAAGCCGTCGTCCATCGCGACGATCGCGCCGAACCCCCGGTCCGACACGTAGGTCCAGGCAACGTCCTCGTCGGTGGTGAAGGATGGATTGACGTACATGGCTCTCCCCTCGGTGGGCTTGAGGGAAGCCGGCCGCGTCGATCGCATGCCGCTTCCCGGTCAGGTGCGGCGCGATGGATGGCTGATCGGTGAAATATCGGGATCAGGCAGCAACGCGCGCCGCTCGGACTTTCGTCCAGTGGAAATGGCGACGAGCTCGGTCGGCGGCGTTGATCATGGAGCGACGGACTACGCGCGTTTGCCGGACCGGTCAAGCCAGGCTTGCCAGCGGAGGCGCCCGGCTGATAGTGCACTGCATCAAGAGATCAGGATTGCGCAAGCCACGGACCAGGGCCTCATGGACGGCAGCGCCGCCGCACGCGGTCGCCCATCGGTTTGCCCGAGCATGTAGAGAGACGAGTAGATGCCTCAATCGGCACTCATGAACGTCATGGTCGCCGCCGTGCGCAAGGCCGGCCGCAGCCTCGCCCGTGATTTCGGCGAGGTCGAACAGTTGCAGGTCTCAGTCAAGGGTCCGGCCAACTTCGTTTCCGCCGCCGATCACAAGGCCGAGGACATCCTCTTCGCCGAGCTGTCCCGCGCGCGCCACGGCTACGGCTTCCTGATGGAGGAGCGCGGCGCCGTCGACGGTCCGGACAAGTCGCACCGGTGGATCGTCGATCCACTCGACGGCACGACCAATTTCCTGCACGGCCTACCGCACTTCGCAATCTCGGTGGGCCTCGAGCGCGACGGCGAGATCGTTGCCGGCGTGATCTATAACCCGGCGACGAACGATCTCTTCACCGCCGAGAAGGGCAAGGGCGCGTTCCTGAACGACCGTCGGTTGCGTGTGGCCAACCGCCGGGCGCTCGCCGACTGCCTCGTCGCGACGGGCATCCCGCACCGCGGGCGGCCGGGGCACAAGCGGTTCCTCTCCGAGTGCGAGGCCGCGATGAGCGAGGTGGCGGGCGTTCGCCGGCTGGGGGCGGCCGCGCTGGATCTCGCCTGGGTGGCAGCGGGCCGCTTCGACGCCTACTGGGAGCATTCGCTGCAAGCCTGGGATATCGCAGCCGGCATTCTCATGGTGCGCGAGGCGGGCGGCATCGTCTCCGACCTGGCCGGCAGCGCGACGATGCTCGACAGCGGGGAGATTCTTGCTGCCAACGGCACCATCCAGAAGCACATGCTGGGCCTGCTGAAGGCATCCTGAATGGATCGCCGTTTCGTAAGGCAAACTCAATCAGCACGCCGCATTGTGCTGCCACGATCCGGAGCTAAGCTGCACGGGACTTGCCGAGGGGCGGAGGGAAGGCAATGGCGAGAGTTCGATCTGCAGAGGCCGCGGCGCGCCCGTTCTCGCGAACCCTGAACACGCCGGGCGGATTTCTCAGGGGCATGCTGATTTTCCTGGCGCTCGTCGGCTTTCTGGTCGCCATCATCGGCAAGGAGCTGGCGACGGCCTTCTGGCACAACCCCGCCCTGAACAGCCTGATCATCGCCGTGCTGACCATCGGTATCCTACGCGCCTTCGCCCAGGTCATCCGGCTTTACCGCGAGGTCCGCTGGGTCAACGCCTTCCGAATTGCCGATCCCGGCCTCGCCATCGCGCACAAGCCCGTCCTGCTATCGCCGATGGCGACGATGCTGCGAGACCGGACCGGGGCGCTTTCGCTCTCGGCACAGACGATGCGCTCGATCATGGATTCGATCGGCGGGCGGCTCGATGAATCGCGTGAGACCGGGCGCTACCTGGTGGGGCTGCTGGTCTTTCTCGGCCTGCTCGGCACCTTCTGGGGCTTGCTCGAGACCATTCAGTCGGTCGGCAAGGCGATCAACTCCCTCGATACGCGGCAGGCCGACAGCGTCCTCGTCTTCGAGGAGCTGAAGAACGGGCTCGCGGCCCCGTTGCGGGGCATGGGAACGGCCTTCTCGGCATCGCTCCTGGGCCTGTCCGGCTCGCTGGTGCTCGGCTTCATCGAATTGCAGGCCAACCACGCCCAGAACCGCTTCTACAACGAGCTCGAGGAGTGGCTTTCGGGCATAACCGACCTGTCGCCGGCGGCGGGCGGCATCGGCAGCGACGCTTCGGCACGCCAGCTCCAGGTGGCGGTCTACGATCTGCAGCGCGCCATAACGGACCTTGGGGAACGGCTCGACGGGGCGGCAGAAGGCGGCGACGGGACGGGAGGCCAGCCCGTCCGGGAGCTGGCGCATGGCGTGGATCAGCTCGTCCGGCAGATGCGCGCAGAGCAGAAAGTGGTTCGCGAGTGGATCGACGAGCAGGCTGTGCGGCAGACCGAGGTCGCGACGGTGCTGAAGGACCTCGCGCAATCCATGGCTCGCAGAGGGGCTTGACCCATGGCCCGCGGACGCTCACGGCGCGGAGGCGATCACGGCGAGTTCTGGCCGGGCTACGTCGACGTCCTCTCGACGCTTCTCCTCACCGTGACCTTCCTGATGTCGATCTTCATGATCTCGCAGTATTTCGTCGGCCAGGAGGCGTCCGGAAAAGATAGTGCCCTCAAGCGGCTGACGCGCCAGATCGCCGAGTTGACGAGCCTGCTGTCGCTCGAGAAGGGCAAGGGCAAGTCCCTCGAGGACGAGCTGGCCGCGCTCAAGGCCTCGCTGGCCTCACTGACGGCCGAGAACGAGCGCCTCAGCGGCGTCGCCGGCCTGGGCGACACGCGCATCCAGAGCGCCGAGCAGCGCGTTTCGGCGCTGTCGAAGGAGCTTGCCGAGGAGAAGAACGTCTCGAGCGACGCGCTCGCCAAAGTCGATCTGCTCAACCAGCAGCTCCTCGCATTGCGCCGCCAGATCGCGGCTTTGAACGAGGCGCTGCAGGCCGCTGAGGCGAAGGACAAGGACTCGCAGGCGCGCATCAACGACCTCGGCGCGCGCCTGAACCTGGTGCTCGCCCGGCAGGTCCAGGAGCTGCAGCGCTACCGCTCGGATTTCTTCGGCCGGCTGCGCGAGCTTCTGAAGGGGCGCAAGGACATTCGGGTCGTCGGCGATCGCTTCGTGTTCCAGTCGGAGGTGCTGTTTCCGTCAGGACAAGCGCAGATGACGGTCGACGGCCTCGCCGCCATGGACCAGCTCGCCCAGGCGATCGTGGAGGTCGAGCGCCAAATCCCGGCGGAGGTGGACTGGGTGTTGCAGGTCGACGGCCACACCGATGCGCGGCCGATCCAGAGCCGCGAGTTCCCGTCGAATTGGGAGCTCTCCTCTGCGCGCGCCATCTCGGTCGTCAAATACCTGATCAGCCGCGGCGTCTCCGCTCACCGGCTGGTCGCGGCCGGGTATGGCGAATTCGCCCCCCTCGAGATCGGCGATACCGACGAGATCCTGCGCAGAAACCGGCGCATCGAGCTGAAGCTGACCAATCGCTGAGCCATCAATTGCGATTGGCCTCGGCGCGGCGCGCGAGTTCGTCGCGATCCCGTACGACGATCCCGCGGCCGGACTCGACGGCGATCACGCCGTCGTCCGCCAATCGCTTCAGCATCCGGCTCACCGTCTCGATGGTGAGGCCCAGGAATTGCGCGATCTCGGTGCGGGACAGCGGCAGCGAGAAACGCAGGGCCTCGGTGTGAGGCGCGGCGAGGACCGGGCAGGGCGACGAGCCGAGCCGGCGCAGGCACAGCAGCAGCAGGCTGGCCGTCCGCTCCTCCGCCGTCTTGTGGCCGAGCAGCAGCATCCATTCGCGCGCGGCGTCGAGCTCACGCGTCATCCGCTGCACGAAAAGCTCCTCGAAGTCCTTATGCTCGGTGAGCAACGCCTCGAAGCGGGAGCGCTCGAGACAGCAAAGCTCGAGATCGGTTGCCGCTTCCGTCAGCGAGGGAATGGACCCGGCGAACGGCCTGCCGATGAAGTCAGACGGAAAGTGCAGGCCGACGACCTGCGTGCGGCCGTCGGGGATCGATACCGAGACCTTCGCGACGCCCGAGAGCACCGTAGCGACGAAGCTCGCCGCCTCGTCCTCGTTGAACACGGCCCGCCCGGCCGCCACGCGCCGCCTCCGGGACAGTCGGTTGATCTGGTGCAGGGTCGCGTCCGGCAACGCGCTGCACAGCGCTCGCGAGCGTATTGCACAAGCTCGGCATGAGAGGCGCATGGTGTGCCGCTTCTTGTCCTGTCGAATCCGGCCCTTGGTCTCGATCGCCGGTCCACCTCGCACGTCGCTATGCGACGCCGCAACGGCCCTTCGTTCAAAACCGCAATCGGTCGCAGATGAATTTGATCTGGATCAAGCGCGGATGTGCGCGCCGTTGGAGCCTCCGGCATCCACCCTGGCGCCATTTTCCCGGAAAGCCTTTGCCTTTGCGCGCATGCGCTCCGGAGGGACCGCCGGCACCCAGGGTTGCGCGAACTCGCTCAGAGGGGGCAGGCATGGCCGCAGGCGCCGCAGCACACCACGATCATCAAGACATACCGCACGGCTGGAGACGCTGGGTTCTTTCGACGAACCACAAGGACATCGGCACGATGTA
>Ga0180220_1001275_pt1 | contig 19299 bp, 21 predicted proteins | sample eDN5th37CBELigBY_FD_151335 | JGI IMG/M metagenome (GOLD analysis project Ga0180220, IMG submission 151335) | Enriched backyard soil microbial communities from Emeryville, California, USA - eDNA 5th pass 37_C BE-Lig BY (version 2) (version 2) | ecosystem: Environmental > Terrestrial > Soil >...
CTTTCGCAGATGCAGATGGCGCCAGACCAGCCCGGCCTTGAGGGCGCCACCCATATCGTGTGGCCGGAATCCTCGCTGCCCTTCTTTCTCACCCAATATCCCGAAGGACTGGCTCGGATCGCGCGCATGCTGCCCGACGATGTCATGCTGTTGACCGGTGCCCCGCGTATCCCCTTCGGCGCGGCGCCCGGGCAGCCGCCCTACAATGCAATTCTCGCGATCAACACCGACGGCGAGATCATCGCCAGCTACGACAAGTCGCATCTCGTCCCCTTCGGCGAATTCCTGCCGCTGCAGGAGCTCTGGTCGCAACTGGGCATAAAGCAGTTCGTGCCCGGCGCCGCGGGTTGGGCAGAGGGCGATGCCGACCAGCGCCTGATGAAACTGCCCGGAACGCCGCCGCTGCTGGCGCTGATCTGCTACGAAATCCTCTTTTCGGGTGACCTCGGGGATACGAGCGAGGCCCAGTTCCTCTTCAATATCACCAATGACGCCTGGTTCGACGGTTCGATCGGGCCGGCCCAGCACGCCCATCATGCGCGCGTGCGCGCCGTCGAAGAGGGCATGAGTCTCATTCGTGCCGCCAATTCCGGGCTCACTTTCGCAACCGATCCGCTGGGGCGGATAACGGGCCAGCTGCCGCCGCAGGAAATGGCCGTGCTCGATGTCGTTCCCTCCGAGCGTCTGCCCTCGACACTCTTTGCCCAATGGCGGTATTGGCCGCTTCTCGTCGCGCTGATCATCGGCCTTGCCATCAGCATCGTTGCCGCGCGCAGCCGCCAACACGGCGGGTATGACTTTGCGCAACAACACCGATAATCATATCAAGCTTTCTTTATATCCGCCTTGACCGAAACGCCCGACGGTGTCAGAAACGCTGCCCAATTGCTCGAAATCGGGCCTTTTCTGGCATTTTCAGGGGTATCGCCGTGGCGCGCACTAGCTATCTGTTCACCTCGGAGTCCGTTTCCGAAGGACATCCGGACAAGGTTTGCGACCGGATTTCGGACGAAATCGTCGACCTCGTCTTCCGCGAAGCCAAGAAGACCGGCATGGATCCCGCCCAGGTCCGCATCGCCTGCGAGACGCTGGCAACCACCAATCGCGTGGTGATCGCCGGCGAAGTGCGCGTGCCCGAAACGCTGCTCAAGAAGGACAAGCAGGGCAACATCGTCAGGGATGCCGCTGGCAATCCCATCGTCAACCCGGCCAAGTTCAAGTCCACCGCGCGCAAGGCCATCCGCTCCATCGGCTACGAGCAGGCCGGCTTTCACTGGAAGACCTGCCGCGTTGACGTGCTGCTGCACGGCCAGTCGGCCGATATCGCCCAGGGCGTCGACGAAAGCGGCAACAAGGATGTTGGCGCTGGCGATCAGGGCATCATGTTCGGCTACGCCGCTCGCGAAACCCCCGAACTGCTGCCGGCCCCGATCTATTACGCCCACAAGATTCTCGCGGTGCTGACTGAAGCGCGCAAGGCCAATAACGGCCCGGCCGGCGTGCTTGGCCCCGATGCCAAGAGCCAGGTCACGGTCAAATACGAGAACGGCGTTCCGGTCGGCGTGACGCAGATCGTGCTTTCGACCCAGCATCTCGATGGTGACCTGACATCGTCCGATGTCCGGAAAATCGTCGAGCCCTATATCCGCGATGCGCTTCCGCAAGGCTGGATCGACGACGAGACCGTCTGGCACATCAATCCCACCGGCAAGTTCGTCGTCGGCGGCCCGGACGGCGATGCAGGCCTTACCGGCCGCAAGATCATCGTCGACACCTATGGCGGCGCCGCGCCCCATGGCGGTGGCGCATTCTCGGGCAAGGACCCGACCAAGGTCGACCGTTCGGCCGCCTATGCGGCGCGCTATCTTGCCAAGAACGTGGTCGCGGCCGGACTTGCCGATCGCGCAACCATCCAGCTCAGCTACGCCATCGGCGTTGCCCAGCCGCTGTCGATCTATGTCGACCTGCACAATACCGGCAAGGTCGAGGAATCGGTGGTCGAAAAGGCCTTGGGCCAGGTCATGGACCTGACCCCGCGCGGCATTCGCACCCATCTCGACCTCAACCGCCCGATCTATGCCAAGACGGCGGCCTATGGCCATTTCGGCCGCAAGCCCGGACGCGACGGCTCCTTCTCCTGGGAGAAAACCGATCTCGTCGGCGCGCTTAAGGCCGCCGTGAAGTAGGCGCATCCTGTAAAATACCAAATGGCGGGCTAACTTCGACTTAGCCCGCCATTGATACCTTCGGTCTGTTACTCAGCGCCGATGGTAACGATGGCAGACAACATTTACCGGTTCCGTCGCCTCAAATGGGGCGATCCGGAGAAAAAACTGGACATGCTGCTCGATCCAACCAGCGAGCCGCCGCGCGAATTCCGGTTTAACTGGGAATACGTGGCAATCCTCATACTGCTCTTTGCCATCGCCATCATGTCTTATGAGTTGATCCCCAAATAGGAACGTGGATGGTGGCGATCGCCCGCGGGCTGAAGTAGTAAGCCGCCCATGGTAGACAAACTCATCAACAACCTTCCCAAGACCCTCAATGGTGCCCCGCGCGCCTTTTTCGGCCGACGCTCCGGCAAGACCCTGCATGAAGGCCAGCGCGCGCTCGTTGACGAACTGCTGCCGCGGCTCGAGATCGCCCAGGATGACGAACCGGTAGTGCCGGGCGATATCTTTCCGCAGGCGAACGCGCTCGTCCTCGAGATCGGCTATGGCGGGGGTGAGCACCTGGCCCGGCAGGCGCGCGAGAATCCGCAGACCGGGTTCATCGGCTGCGAGGTGTTCTCGGGCGGCATTGCCAAGCTGGTGCAGGCGATCGAGCGGGACGACCTCACCAATATCCGGCTCTTCACCGACGATGCGCTGAAGCTGCTGCTGCGCCTGCCTGACGCCAGTCTCGATGAGGTTTATCTCCTCTATCCCGACCCCTGGCCCAAGACCCGCCACCACAAGCGCCGATTCGTCTCGCCGACGACGCTTGGCGAGTTGGCGCGCGTGATCCGCCCGGGCGGGCGGTTCCATTTCGCGACCGATATCGAAGATTATGCAAACTGGACGCTGGCGCACATCTTGCGCGCACCGGCATTCCGCTTTTCGCCGGGCCGCCCGGGCAGCTGGCACGAGCCCTATCCGGGCTGGGAGCCAACCCGCTACGAAGCCAAAGCGCGCCGGGAAGGGCGGATGAAGAGCTTCTATTTCAGCTTCGATCGGAGCTAAAGCCGCGACAAAGGGTTGCATAGCTGACCGAAATTTAATGTGGGCTAACTCTGGACCCGCACAGCCAAGTACCTATATCGGGGCAATGACCCTTCGGAGGACCGCATGTCCAGCCCGGTTTCGTCCGTTTGGCAGCTCGATGAGGCACTGCTGGAAAAGCCAAGCAAGTGGAGCCTCGTTGTGGTTCTCAGCCTGCGGCAAGACACGCTTCGCTTCAATGAGCTGCGCCGCGCCATAGGCGGCATTTCCCAGAAGATTCTGACGACCACTCTGCGTGAGCTGGAACGCGACGGCTATGTCAGCCGCACGCATTTTGCGACCATTCCGCCGCGCGTCGAATATGAGTTGACTGACCTTGGTCACGAACTGCTCGTGCTCGCACGGGCATGGGAGCAGTTCACCATCGATCATCGCCAGGAGATCGCCCAGGCGCGAAAACGCTTCGATATTGCCGCGCAGTCGGCGCCGATCCGTTTGGTGTCGCGCGGTTGAGACGCCGTCGGCCAAGCCGGCGGCGTCGCTTGGATACCCACTATTACCGGTTGACGGGCGTCAGGGTATCGGGCGTGAAATACTGCATCACCACGCTGCCATCGGCCTGGCGTACATAGGCGCGAACGAGGTCGCCCCATTCTTCGACATCGGTGGCGTTCACTCCGTTGTCGTGCAGGCGCTGGATAATGTTGTTGGCTCGCCATTCACGGGTCTCGGAATCGCCGTCTCCGAAGGGAGCAGCGAAGGCGGGTGCAGCACCTGCCAGAGCAACAGCGGCGGCCAAAGCGATGAGGGAGGATTTCATCATTTTGTGTGTCCTTTCTTATTGAACACACCGCAGATGATCCGCGCGGCCCTCTGGAACAAGACCGAAAAATCGACAAATCGACACTTGAACTTTGCAAAGCCGTGCCAACGGTTTTCTTTGGAAAACCAGTAGCTTATATGAGACCTGGTTTCCTCTTGGTGACTGGCATTCACGCCGGGCACTGGTTAAAGCCAATGGCTGCCTTCACTTGAATTGCGGTGTCGGCGGCCCAGCCTTGCACAGCTGCGGCCCGCGCGCTATATATGGAGCCAACATCTCTGGCTTAAATGCAGAGTGGGTGCCCGCCGGCCCCGCTCTTTTTTATTACCTTAAAGGACGCAATGGGCTTCGATCTCACCGAGAAGCGCTACATCAAGGAAACCGGACTCGAGGCGCGCATCGCCGCCATCGTCGAGCCCGTTGCCAACGACCTCGGCTATGCGCTGGTGCGCGTCAAGGTGACGCCGGAAAACGGTTGCACGCTGCAGATCATGGCCGAGGACGAGAACGGACGCTTCACCATTTCCGATTGCGAGGCGCTTTCAAAGGACCTCTCGCCGATCCTCGATGTCGAAGACCCCATCGATCGCGAATATCATCTGGAAGTCTCTTCACCGGGCATTGATCGCCCGCTGGTGAGAAAGCGCGATTTCGAGACCTATATTGGCCATGAGGCCAAGGTCGAACTCGCCGAGATGATCGAGGGCCGCAAGCGCTTTCGCGGTATCATCGAAGCGGTCGACGACGAGACCGTCACCATCAAATTGCCGGACGCCCCTGTTGGCACCGATCCCAACCACCGCCTGCCGTTCACCATGCTGGCCGAAGCCAAGCTGGTCATGAGCGATGCCTTGATGGAGAAGGCACGCAGGGAACAGGAAGAACACCCCATCGACGACGACGATACCGAAGTCGTCGGATATGAAGACTCCGAGGAGACGAACTGAAATGGCCGTCAGCGCAAACAGGCTCGAACTGCTGCAGATTGCAGATGCCGTGGCCCGCGAGAAATCGATCGACCGCATGGTCGTCATCGAAGCGATGCAGGACGCCATCGAGAAGGCGGCCAAGGCGCGTTACGGCGCCGAGACCGAGATCAAAGCCGAGATCAACCCGCGTTCGGGCGAACTGCGCATGTGGCGCCTGCTCGAGATCGTCGAAGATGTGGAGGAGCCGAGCCGCCAGGTGACGCTTCCCTTCGCCCAGGCCAAGAATCCGAGCGCCAAGATCGGCGATTTCCTCACCGAACCGCTGCCGCCCATTGAATTCGGTCGCATCGCCGCCCAGTCGGCGAAGCAAGTGATCGTGCAGAAGGTGCGCGATGCCGAACGCGACCGCATGTATGAGGAATATTCCGGCCGTATCGGCGAGATCGTCAACGGCACGGTCAAGCGCGTCGAATACGGTAATGTCATCGTCGACCTCGGCCGTGGCGAAGGCATCATCCGGCGTGACGAGCTGATCCCGCGCGAACAGTTCCGCTATGGCGACCGCGTGCGCGCCTATATCTATGACGTACGCCGCGAGCAGCGCGGGCCGCAGATCTTCCTGTCGCGCACGCACCCGCAGTTCATGGCCAAGCTCTTCATGCAGGAAGTGCCCGAGATCTATGACGGCATCATCACCATCCGCTCGATCGCGCGCGATCCGGGCAGCCGCGCCAAGATCGCCGTGACCTCCTCGGACTCCTCTATCGATCCGGTCGGGGCGTGCGTCGGTATGCGCGGTTCGCGCGTGCAGGCGGTCGTCGGCGAATTGCAGGGCGAAAAGATCGACATCATTCCCTGGACCGACAACATTGCCGACCTCGTCGTTTCGGCACTGCAGCCGGCCGATGTCGCCAAGGTCGTGCTCGACGAGCAGGCGGAACGCATCGAAGTCGTGGTGCCCGACGAGCAGCTCTCGCTCGCCATTGGCCGGCGCGGTCAGAATGTGCGGCTTGCGAGCCAGTTGATCGGCTGGGATATCGATATCCTGACCGAACAGGAAGAAAGCGAGCGGCGCCAGAAAGAATTCACCGAACGCTCGGCTCTTTTCATGGAAGCCCTTGACGTTGACGAGATGGTTGCCCAGCTATTGGCTTCCGAAGGTTTCTCGTCGGTCGAAGAACTGGCCTATATCGAAGTCGATGAAATCTCCTCGATCGAAGGGTTCGACGAAGAGACCGCGGCCGAGATCCAGAACCGCGCCATCGAATATCTCGCCGAGATCGATCGCAAGCACGACGAAGAACGCAAGGCGCTCGCCGTCGAGGACGATCTTTACGAAATCGAGGGCCTGACGGCAGCCATGCTGGTGGCTTTGGGCAAGGAAGACATCAAGACGGTCGAGGATTTTGCCGGGTGTGCAGCCGACGATCTCGTCGGCTGGACCGAGCGCAAGGATGGCGAGGTCAAGCGCTTCGACGGCACATTCAAGGATTTCCCGGTTTCGCGTGAAGAGGCCGAGGAAATGATCTTGCAGGCGCGTCTCAAGGCAGGCTGGATCACCGAGGAGGAACTCGGAACCGGTGAGGCCGAAGAAGGCGACGGGCAGGACGAGGGCGCAGCGGTCTAAGGGCCGCATCGCGTACGAGGGCGTCAGTCATGCCCCGCAGCGAAACAACGGCGCGGCTCTGTGCCCTGACCCGTGAGCACAAGTCGGTCACGGATCTCATCCGGTTCGTGCTCGGGCCGGATGGCGTGCTGGTGCCCGATACCGAGGCGCGTGCCGAAGGGCGGGGCGTGTGGATCACGCTCTCCCATGCGGCGGTCGCCGAGGCGGTACGCAAGAAGGTTTTCGCGCGCAGCCTCAAAAGCGAGGTGAAGGTGCCCGAGGACCTCGCCGGCCTGACGCGCCAGCGCCTGGAGCAACGCTATCTCGGCGCGCTCAATATGGCGCGCAAGGCCGGGCAGTTGGTGACGGGTGCGACCCGGGTGCGCGTGCAGATCGATGCCGGCGACATCGTGGCATTGATCACCGCCACCGATGCAGCCGAGGATGGCCGCAACAAGATGGTGGGAGCCCTCAAGGGCCTCCATCAGACCGCACGAGACGCTGGGGAGACGGCATTTACCGTACCCCATCTGGAATTGCTGAGTTCAGACCAATTGGGTTTGGCACTTGGCCTGGAAAATGTGATACATGCTGCCCTGACGACAGGGGCGGCAGCCCAATCAGCGCTGGAAAAGGGCCTCCGACTGGCCCGCTTCATCGCTTAACCCGGGTAGAACGGACACCGGCGCCTTTGGCGATACGGTGTCGTTTTGCCGCAAGACGAGACAGAGACGCGAGATTACATGGCTGACAACGACGACAAGCGCACAGACGATACCTCCGGCGCTGGCGGCAAGAAGACGCTGACCCTCAAGGGTGGTCCCGGTCTCGGGAACCGTCCGGGCATGTCGCGTTCGTCGCGCACGGTCGTCGTCGAAAAGCGTACACGGCGCGTGCCTACTCCCGGCGCTCCGGCAGGACAGGCGCAACGCCAACAGACCGGTGGTGCACCCCAGGGGGGCCGGCCGCAACAGGGTGGCGGGCGTCCTCAGCAGGGGCAGCGCTCCAATCAGCAACCGCGTGGCCCCGGCGGCGGGCTTTCTGCTGCAGAGGCCGAAGCGCGCCGCGCGGCCCTCGCCCAGGCTTCGGCCCGTCAGGCCGAGGATCAGGAGCGGTTTGCCAGCGAGGAAGCACGCCGGATCGAAGAAGAGGCGCGCCGTCGCCAGTTGCGCGAGGAAGCCGAGCGCCAGGAAGAAGAGCGCCGCCGCGCCGCCGAAGCGGAAGCTGCGGCTGCAAATGCGAGCGAGACCGAGACGCCTGCAGCCTCCGCGCCCGAACCGGCTGCGTCCGAGCGCTCGGGCGGTCCGCGCGCCGTGCGGTTCGTGTCGGGCCGTCCCGGCCAGCAGAACCGTCCGCCGCGCCGCGAAACGCCGCGTCCCTCGGCCGAGGCGCGTCCGTCCGGCGCACAACGCCAGCCTTCGCCCGAGCGTCGGTCCGGCAGCGGCATGGCGCCTATCGCCAATGTTCCGCCCGCGCCGCCGAGCGAGGCCGATGGCCGGCGCACGCGTGCCAGCGCGCCAACCAACCGGGCCACCGTCAGCGAAGCCGAACTCGAGAATGCGCGCCGCGCCTCTCGTGGTGCCGAACGGCCTGTGCGCCGCGCCGGTCCCGATGGCAATCAGCGTGCGCGCCTGACCGTCGCCAATGCCGGTGTCGAGGGCGATCGCGATCGCGGTCCTTCTCTCGCCGCCATGCGCCGGCGTCGCGACAAGAAGATGGGCCGCTCCACCCAGCAGGCGCAGCCCAAGATCGCGCGTGAGGTGACGATCCCCGAAGCGATCACCGTACAGGAACTGGCCAACCGCATGGCCGAGCGTTCGGTAGACGTCATCAAGCTGCTGATGCAGCAGGGCCAGATGGTCAAGATCAACGACGTCATCGATGCCGATACGGCCGAACTGATCGCCACGGAACTCGGCCACACGGTCAAGCGCGTTTCGGAGGCGGACGTCGAGGAGGGACTTTTCGACACGCCCACAGACGACAATCCGGCCAACCTCAAGTCGCGTCCGCCGGTCGTGACCATCATGGGGCACGTCGATCACGGCAAGACCTCGCTGCTCGATGCCATCCGTCATGCCAATGTCGTTTCCGGCGAGGCAGGCGGCATCACCCAGCATATCGGTGCTTACCAGGTCGAGCAGGGCGGCGAGAAGATCACCTTCCTCGACACCCCGGGTCACGAGGCGTTCACCGCCATGCGTGCCCGCGGCGCCCAGGCGACTGACATTGCCATCCTGGTCGTGGCTGCTGACGACGGCGTGATGCCGCAGACGATCGAGTCCATCAAGCATGCCAAGGCGGCCGAGGTTCCGATCATCGTTGCCATCAACAAGATCGACAAGCCCGCCGCCGATCCCAACCGGGTTCGCACCGAACTGCTCCAGCATGAGGTGTTCGTTGAATCCATGGGTGGCGACGTGCTCGATGTCGAGGTTTCGGCGCACACCAAGCAGGGGCTCGACAAGCTGCTCGAGACCATCCTGCTGCAGGCCGAAGTGCTCGAGCTCAAGGCCGCTCCCGACGGGCGCGCCGAGGGTCTCGTCATCGAGGCCAAGCTCGATCGCGGCCGTGGTGCGGTCGCGACGGTTCTCGTCCAGCGCGGCACCCTGCGGGTCGGCGACATTCTCGTTGCCGGCACCGAGTTCGCCCGCGTTCGCGCGCTCATCAACGATCAGGGCGAGCAGGTCAAGGAAGCCGGTCCTTCGACGCCGGTGGAAGTGCTGGGCTTTAACGGCGTGCCCTCGGCAGGCGACCGCTTCTCGGTGGTCGAGAGCGAAGCGCGTGCCCGCGAGGTCACCGAGTACCGCCAGCGCCTCATTCGCGAGAAGACGGCAGGCGGCGGTGCAACCAGCCTCGAGCAGATGATGAACCAGCTCAAGGCCTCGGGCATTGCCAAGTTCCCGCTGATCATCAAGGGCGACGTGCAGGGCTCGGTCGAGGCGATCGTGGCTTCGCTCGACAAGCTCGGCACCGAGGAAGTCTCGGCGCAGATCCTGCATCAGGGGGTGGGCGGTATCACCGAATCCGACGTGACCCTTGCTACCGCATCGAAGGCGATCATCATCGGCTTCAATGTGCGTGCCAACAAGCAGGCCGCCGAACTGGCGAGCCGTGAAGGCATCGAGATCCGCTACTACAACATCATCTACGACCTCGTGGACGATGTTAAGCAGGCCATGTCAGGCCTCTTGAAGCCGGAGCGTCGCGAGACCTTCATCGGCTACGCCGAGATCCTCGAGGTGTTCAACATCTCCAGGGTTGGCAAGGTCGCCGGCTGCCGTGTCACCGAAGGCATCGTCGAGCGCGGTGCGGGCGTGCGCCTGCTGCGCAACGACGTGGTCATTCACGAAGGCAAGCTCTCGACCCTCAAGCGCTTCAAGGACGAGGTCAAGGACGTACAGGCCGGCCAGGAATGCGGCATGGCCTTCGAGAAGTACGAGGACATCCGCCAGGGCGACGTCATCGAGTGCTTCCGCGTGGAGACGGTGCAGCGCAGCCTCTGATCCTGCGGAAAGACAAAGCAAAAGGCCCGGAACGCGCGTTCCGGGCCTTTCTTTTGGTTGCGGCGCCGGCGGGAGCGCTAGCCGCGCTTTTTAGGCTTGGACTTGTTGTGGGCGATGGCCGCCCGCACGAGAGTTTTCAGCGCCTCGCCATCGATCTCATCGCTTTCGTGAATATCGATTGCCCGCCACACCTTGCCGCCGAGCCCGGCGTTGAAGAGCCCATCCGGGTCCGGCAGGCTGGCGCCATGGGAAAAGGTGAGCTTGACCTTCTCCTTGTGGGCATTGCCCACGGCGATGATGCCGTCGCGCGACCATACCGGGCTGCCCATCCATTTCCACTCCTCGATGATCTGAGGGTCGGCTTGCCGGATGATCTCGCGAATCTCTGCAAGCCTGGTGCCGCGCCAGTCGGGCAGGTTGACGATATACTGGTCTATCTGTTGCGATGCGCTCATATCTGTCTGCAAACCCTCACATTTTCTCGCCAGGCAACTGGCTCGCCTGTTTTACCCAACCGGCGAACAGTTCCTCGTCAAACCCGCCTTCAAAGATGTGGAAATAGCGGACCGCCTCATATTTCGATTTCTCCGGCGGAACCGGCTCCAGAGACGAGCCGCGAAAGAACGTGACCTTGATATATCTGGTCATGGTATGCAGCGAGAGGAACCAGACGTCTTTCTCGAGCCCGTAAAAGGGCGAATTCCATTTGACGGCTTTGTGCACCCCGGGCACCGTGCGCGTGACGATATCGTCGATCCGGCGCACGGCATCGCTTTTCCAGCCCGGCAGCGCGGCGATGTACTCCTTGATCGGAGCATCGCCATAACCCTTGGCGATCTGCGGATTGCCGCCCGAAAGCAGCACCGGCTTGCCGTCCGCGGTCTTGCGCGTGTCTTTCATCGCAGCCTCCAGTGTCGACGGCCAATCGGCCGCGTATCAGTCGATCTTGGCGACGAGCTTCTCCAGCGCCGTGAAGAACTGCCTCCAGGCAGCATTGGCGCCCTTGAAGGCGAGGTCGTCTTCGGGGCGGAAACCGGTCTGCTCCATGCGCACGATCGTCCCCGATGGTATGGGCGTGAGTGTGAACGTCACTACACTTTCGAGCCCATAAGCCTGCCAGGTATAGGAAAGCGTCCTGTTCGGCTCGACGGTCAGTACCTCGCAGTCGACCACGACACTGACATCGGGTTTGGGTTCGTTGTGAAATCTGAACCTGTGGCCCTCGACCGGCTTGAAATCGCTCTTCATGAGCCATTCCTCGATCAGATGCGGTTGCGTGAGTGCCCGCCAGATCTTCTCGGGCGGATGAGAGACCTCGCGTTCGACGACGACGGTGCGGATTTGCGGCTTGGTGCTCGTCACCTTGCTCATGCCCCTGCGCGCGTCGGCCGCCGGCCGACATAAGGCAGTACGAACATGTAAAGGCCGGTGAGCATCAGCAGAGCGAGCGGAAGCAGTGGCAGATAATAGACCCATTCGGGCGGCTGGCTGCCGACACCCAGCGCAATGAAGATGCCGGCGACGACCAGCGTGAAGACGAGGGCGGTCCAGCGGTGGAACTGCCGTATGAACGAATTCCAATTCATGAGATCCTCCTTTTGCGTGGGGCTGGCTACTGGTCCATTCTCTTGAGCAAATCTTCGAGGTCGTCGAACCGGCTCTGCCAAAACCCCGCCATCTCGCTCGTCCAGTCGACCAGCGGAGCGAGTGCCCCCAGTTGGGCGCTGTAATGAGTCTGGCGCCCTTCGTGGCGGTCGCGTACCAGACCGGCGCGCTTGAGCACGCCCAGATGGCGCGAGACCACGGGCTGCGAAACGCCGGCTCGATCCGTCAGGACGCCGACCGTCTTTTCCCCCTCCCGACACAGCCGCTCGAAAATGGCCCGCCGGGTCGGATCGGCGAGAGCCCTGAAGAGCTCATCCTGAACATTCGACATAAGGATCAATACCCGATCAGCTATCAATAAACCAATAGCCGTTCGGGCATTAGTGTGTCAAGTGCGAACTGCGGTGACTGCGTCAGCCTGCACAGATTGCCATATTCCTCAAACCTACATCATAGCCAGTTAGCTATCCATCATACCGATGCCTTGCGGATCGCCGCGCCGGGCAGGCCTGGGGGCGCATGATCCCGAAGGTGCCCTCGCCTTCGGGCCCGAACGCGTGCTCGACGGCATCGCCGTGTTCATCGAGGGCAAGCAGCGCTGACGGCTTACGCCGTCAGGAACTGGCGCAGTACCGGTGCGAGCACCTCCGGCTCCGGATCATGGGTCTGCCCTTTCAGCGTCTTGCGGGTCGCGTTCGGCAGGGCCGCAGCTACCGCATCGGCGCCCGCTTCCATAAAGGCGAAGCTTTTGTCTCCGTTAAGGATGAGCACCGGCATGGTCGCGTTCTGCCAGTGCTGGGGCAGGCCGCCATCGCTCACTTCGGCCAGAAGCCGGAAATCATAGGCGAGCGTATGTCCCACGCTGGCGAAGCTTGGCCATTGTGGTGACTGCTTGAGACCTTCCACCGCTTCGGGTGGCGCCCCGGTCTGCCTCATGAACGCAACGACAGCACCGCCGCCATCGCCCCTGGCAGCAAAGTCTTCCTGCTCCTTGACGGGAGCCCAGATCTGCTCGGACGAGGTCTGCTCGACATCGATGGGTGGCTCATATGCAACGACATGGTCGACTTTCGAGGCCAGGGCGCTCGCCGCCTCGATCGCCAGAACCGCACCCGAGGAAAGGCCATATAGGCTGGCTCTTGTCCCCGCGGCGTCGATGAGCGCCTCGATATCCTCGATCTCGCGCGCCACCGCATAGGGTTTGGTATCGCCGCTTTCGCCGCGCCCGCGCCGGTCGTAATTGATGACCGTCATGTCCTTGGCGAGCGCATCGATCAGGCGCTGCGTCGAGGGGTCGATGGCGCGGTGCTGCAGGGCGCCGGCAACGAGGATCAGCGTCGGGCCGCTCCCGGCGATGTCATAATCGATGCTGATTCCGTCTGCTGATGTGACTTTAGGCATGTGTGATCCTCCGTTCTGCCGGTTCCTTTACGGGACCGACGAACATGGACCACCTGAATCGACACGCGGGAATCAAAAATTACTGCAGCACCACCACGCGGGTACCCGTCGGCACGCGGCTATAAAGGTCGATGACGTCCTGGTTCATCAGGCGGATACAGCCCGAAGATACGTTGGTGCCGATGGTATAGGGCTCGCGCGTACCGTGAATGCGGAACATGGTGTCGCGTCCATTGCGGTAGAGATAGAGCGCGCGCGCGCCGAGGGGATTGTTGATGCCGCCCGGCAGGCCCTCGGCATAGGGGCCATAGCGGTCGGGCTCGCGCCGGATCATGTTTGCGGTTGGCGTCCAACGCGGCCATTCGGCCTTGCGCCCGATAGTGGCGTTACCGCGAAACTGCAGCGCCTCTTCCCGGCCGACGCCCACGCCGTAGCGCGTCGCCATGCCACCGGGTTCGACGAGATAAAGGAAGCGATTGGGGGTGTCGACGACGATGGTACCCGGCGCTTCGCTTGTGGAATAGGACACGCGCTGACGCCAGAACTCCGAAGGGACACGACGCAGGTCGACCGCTGGAACGGGGTAGGGCTCGTTGGTCAGAGCGCCATACATGGCCAGATAGCGCGGATCGATCTCGTATTCGTAGACATTGTCTCGGCCCGAAGACGTACAGGCGGCCAGTGCCAGAGGCAGGCCGAGCATGAACAGACGGCGATTGATCACAGTTAAACCCCAAGCTCCAAACAGTGCCAGAGACGTAAGCCCGGCCTGATATATATGTCGAGTGCAGAGCGGCAACGGTGGGAAAGCAAACGCAGTTCCACCCGCGTGACTGAACGGGTTGCAGTGTTGCCGAAAAGTCAAAAGCCCGGGCTTGAACCCGGGCTTTCGTATAGTTTGGCGCAGACCTGCCTATTCGGCGGCGGTTTCCTGCTTTTCTTTTTCCTTGCCGCTCTCCTGGTCGACGACTTTCATGGAAAGGCGCACCTTGCCGCGCTCGTCGAACCCGAGAAGCTTGACCCAGACCTTGTCGCCTTCCTTGACGACATCGGTGGTCTTGGCAACGCGCTGCTCGGCAAGCTGGCTGATATGCACGAGACCATCCTTGGCGCCGAAGAAGTTCACGAACGCGCCGAAATCGGCGGTCTTGACCACGGTACCCTGATAGATCTCGCCAACTTCGGGCTCGTCGGTGATCGAGCGAATCCACTTGACAGCGGCATCGATCTGCTTGCCGTCGCTGGAAGCGACCTTGACCGTGCCGTCGTCCTCGATGTTGATCTTGGCGCCGGTCTTCTCGACGATCTCGCGGATCACCTTGCCGCCGGTACCGATGACTTCGCGGATCTTGTCGGTCGGGATCTTGAAGGTCTCGATACGCGGGGCGAATTCGCCCACTTCCGCACGGCTGCTGGTGATGGCCTTGGCCATCTCGCCCAGGATGTGCATGCGGCCTTCCTTGGCCTGACCGAGGGCGATCTTCATGATCTCCTCGGTAATGCCGGCGATCTTGATGTCCATCTGCAGCGAGGTGACGCCCTGATCGGTGCCCGCGACCTTGAAGTCCATGTCGCCGAGGTGATCCTCGTCGCCGAGAATGTCGGAGAGGACGGCGAACTTCTCGCCTTCCAGGATCAGCCCCATGGCGATACCCGCCACCGGGCGCTTCATGGGAACGCCTGCATCCATCAGCGCCAGCGAGGTACCGCATACGGTCGCCATCGAGGACGAGCCGTTGGACTCGGTGATCTCGGAGACGACGCGGATGGTATAGGGGAATTCCTCGACCGAAGGACGGATCGGATTGATGGCGCGCCAGGCAAGCTTGCCATGGCCGATTTCGCGGCGTCCGGGCGAGCCCATGCGGCCGGCTTCACCGACTGAATAGGGCGGGAAGTTGTAGTGCAGCAGGAAGTTCTGCTTGTAGGTGCCCTCGAGCGAGTCGATATACTGCTCGTCCTCGCCGGTGCCGAGCGTTGCAACCACCAGCGCCTGCGTCTCACCGCGGGTGAAGAGCGCCGAGCCGTGGGTGCGCGGAAGCACGCCGACTTCGGCAACGATCGGGCGGACGGTCTTGAGGTCGCGCCCGTCGATGCGTGAGCCGGTATCGAGCACGTTCCAGCGCACGATCTTGGCCTGCAGCGACTTGAACACGGCGCCGACGTCCTCGGCGGAAATCGTGCCGGCCTCGATACGGGCGGCATAGAATTCCTTGACCTTTTCCTTGGCGGCATCGACCGCGGCGTAGCGGTCTTCCTTCTTGGTGATCTTGTAGGCGGCGCGCAGGTCCGCCTCGATCACCGAAAGCATCTCGGTCTCGACGGCCGAGAGATCCTGCGGCTCGAAGTCGCGCGGCTCCTTGGCGGCAAGCTCGGCGAGCTTGATGATCGCGTCGATGACCTTGCGGGACTGCTCGTGGCCGAACATGACGGCGCCGAGCATGACTTCCTCGGAAAGCTCCTGGGCTTCCGATTCGACCATCAGCACGGCGTCTTCGGTGCCGGCCATGATGAGATCGAGCTTGCTGTCGTCACGCTTGTCGATGGGGGTATTGAGAACATACTCGCCATCGATATAGCCGACGCGGGCAGCCCCGATCGGGCCCATGAAGGGAATGCCCGAAATGGTCAGCGCAGCCGAGGCGGCGACCATGGCCAGGACGTCCGGATTGTTCTCCAGATCGTGCTGGAGAACGGTAACGATGACCTGGGTCTCGTTCTTGTAGCCATCGGGAAAGAGCGGGCGGATCGGGCGGTCGATGAGGCGCGAGGTCAGCGTCTCGGCTTCGGTCGGGCGCCCTTCACGCTTGAAGTAGCCGCCTGGAATCTTGCCGGCGGCAAAGTATTTTTCCTGATAGTTGACGGTCAGGGGAAAGAAATCCTGGCCGGGCTTGGCCGACTTGGCCGAAACGACAGTGGCCAGGACTACGGTTTCCCCGAGGGTCGCGAGGACGGCGCCATCGGCCTGACGGGCCACCTTGCCGGTCTCGAGGGTGAGCGGCTGCCCACCCCAGTTGAGTTCTACCTTGTGGTGATCGAACATTTATCTTCGTCTTTCATCTGCCTGGTAAGGACAGCAAGGCGCAGGCGTAGACTGCGCGCCCTTGATCCAGTGTGCCCGTCCGCGCCACACCCCATGTGCGCACGGATAAAAAGGGCACTGTTGCGGCCCGGCGGCCGGAACATGGGCAAGACGACGAGACGCTCCCAGAAATCACCTTGCCCCTTGCATTGCATGGGCAATCCCGAGAGCGGCCAATGATCCTGCCATGCTCCGTCTCTATTTGTCGCAAGGCACGCGAAAATCGGTATCCGCTTTTTCGCACCTTGCCCTGACGCCGGTTCTACGCGGCTCCACCCGTTGCCGGATGGAAAAGGGGTGCGGAGCCCGAGAGCTCCGCACCCGGATCGTAACGCCGTTAGCGGCGCAGGCCCAGCTTTTCGATGAGGGTCCTGTAGCGTGCCTCGTCGCTTTTCTTGACATAGTCGAGAAGGCGGCGACGCAGCGAAACGAGCTTCAGCAGACCACGGCGGGAATGGTTGTCCTTGGCGTGGGTCTTGAAGTGTTCAGTGAGATTGGAAATACGCTCGGTGAGGATCGCAACCTGGACTTCCGGCGAGCCGGTATCGTCCTGCTTGGTGGCGAATTCCTTGATCAGCGCACCCTTGCGCTCGGCAGTAATCGACATCGTTTCAGTCCTTTCAAAGGAGGAGGAGACGCCCCGGCCGGGATGTCGTCCAGGCGGGGCGCGGTAACTCTCCGGCAAAGGCCGGGAAAGCCTTGCGCGCGATATATAGAAGTGAGGGCGCAAAGGCCAGAAATTTCTCCGTGAGGCCTACAGCGACTCGAGGATGCCCCTGGCCTGCCTTTAGTCGCTCCAGTCGAATTTCGGCGTCTGCAGGTGGTGAAGCGTTTCGGGCGGCTCGCCGGCAATACGGCGCAGGAGCAGAGTGCCCAGCTGATGGCCGGCTTCGACGAAGTCCTCGAACACGGTCTCGGCGCCGGGGCGAAACTGCGCAAACAGCGGTGAGGCCTCCTTGGTGACGACATGGGCGGTCTTGCCGACGACGAGCCCGCTATCGGTCAACCCACCAATGACGGCGAGCGCCGAAACCTCGGAACTGCACACATAGCCGTCCGGTGGATTGGCGCGGCTCTGGCGCTTGATGACATAGTTGCGGATGGCGTCCGTCGTGCTGGCAAGGGTGACGTCGGGCGCCACCTCGTGGTCGAGGCCAAGCTCGGTGGCGGCGCGGGTAAAGCCAGCGCGAAGATGTTCGCTATAGGTCAGGGCGCTTTCGGGCAACACGATCGCGACATGCCGGCACCCTTTCTGCGCCAGCCGCCGCACCGCGCCATAGGCATAGGTCTCATTGTCGAAGTCGACATAGGCATGGGGCCGGGCAATCTCGCTGCGCCCGTGGGTGACAAAGGGAAAATCATTGTCGAGCAGAAAGCTTATGCGCTCGTCGAACGGTTCGATCTTGGAGAAGATGACGCCGTCGGCCATGCGGTTGCGCACGATATGGCGGATCGGCTCGATCGGCTGCTGATTGCGAAACTGTGGGGTGATGACGAGGTGAAAGGCGGTGTTGCGCGCCGCCTCGGTGATTCCCGCCACCAGCGAGGAGCCGAAGCCGTAGATCTGCTCGTCGGGCTCGAGCACCAAGGTGATGACATTGGTGCGTCCGGTCTTTAACCGCAGCGCCGCGCGATCGGGCAGGTAGCCGATCTCGGCGGCGATCTTCTGGACCCGGTCGCGGGTATCCTGGGCAAGTTCGGGCGCATTGTTGAGAGCGCGCGAAATGGTGGTGACCGCCAGGCCCGTCATCTGCGCAATCGTCTTGAGCGTCGGCTTGCCCGAGGGCGGCGCGCCGCGCTTGCCCCGTTTGGCCGGCTTCGACTGCTCGTCTGCCACTGTGATCCATCCTCCCTGCTCAAAATGGCGGGGACAACATCAGATTATGGCAGGCAAGACAAGCGCGCCGGGACGGCGCAAAATGCAGCAGCGGCGGGAAAGTGCGGGCGAAGCGGACCTTACAATTTTGTCCATAGACGAAAGTCGAGCAGCTTTTTTCGCCTCGACCGCGATTTTGGGCAGCAAACGTTCTGGTATTACGTACCAGCCTCCCTTATCTTTGCCGTTGCCGATAGTCGGCTTGGTTGTTCAACCCGCAAGAGAGGAACGCAGATGACCATTCCATCGATGCACTCCATCCATGCCGGGACCACCAAAGCCGTATGCATTCGCCTGCATGGTGGCAATCGCTGGCAAGGGGCCTGTCGATCCAAACGAATGTGATCTCTCGCGTCACTTCGTTGTCTCATTGAATCGATAAACGACCCCGCGTCATCGCCACGGCCTCGCAACCCATCGGGTTGCAAGCGCCCTGGAGCCACGCTGACGCGCAAGTGGAGTTCCCACCATGCATGAACCCAGTGTCGACAGGACGAATGTCCATAAGCCCATCGTGATCGAAGTCGGCGGCGAACCGCTCGGCGTCGTTGTTCAGCACGATGAAGGCTTCCGTTTCCTCGCCGTCAAGCTGCCGGCTTTCGCTATCGACGGCGAAATCTTCAAGACCGTCGAAAGCGCCCGGATCGCGGCGAGTGAAGTGCTGCGCACCCGTGAAGGCGATGCCGCCTGACGGGAGCATCAACAAAGGCAAGAAGAATGATGGCGGGCGTTAGCCCGCCTTTCTTTTTGTCTCAGTCGTCGTTGGTGGCGTTGAGTTCTTCGGGGCGGCGACCGTCATCGAGCAATGGCTCGGCCGGCTCCTCGGCCGCGAGCGCCGATTCGATGGCCGCGGCCATGGCGGGCACGTCTATTCTTGTGGCGCCTGCCTGCGCCTGCCGCTCGAGTTCGGCCGCTATAACGGCTTCGATGAGCGTGCGGCGCGCATCTGCCGCGCTGGCGTCCTGGAAACCGGTTGGCATGGTCGCACTCTCTTTTCGTCATCGACTATGGGCGTTCTAACGCCTGAAGCCGGTTGCGGTTCAGGCGCCGGCCGCGACCTCGCGCAGCGCCGATACAAATGCGGCAACGCCGACATCGAGCGTATCACAGTTTTCGATGGTAATCGCCTCCGTCCCAGCGGGGACCGGCACGGTCTCTCGCTCGAGACGCGCCATGATCTCTGCCTCGCTCTCGCGCCCGCGCTGCACAAGGCGCCTGGCCCGCACACTGCGCTCGGCATTGACGAGAATCACTGCCGTGTCAAACCG
>Ga0180220_1001277_pt1 | contig 19280 bp, 16 predicted proteins | sample eDN5th37CBELigBY_FD_151335 | JGI IMG/M metagenome (GOLD analysis project Ga0180220, IMG submission 151335) | Enriched backyard soil microbial communities from Emeryville, California, USA - eDNA 5th pass 37_C BE-Lig BY (version 2) (version 2) | ecosystem: Environmental > Terrestrial > Soil >...
CACGAATTCTATTATGAGGAGGAGGGGGAGTCCGGGGATCCCCTGGTCTTTCTAAGCGGGCTCGGCGGGGACCATCGCGCCTTCAGCCTCGCCATGCGTTATTTCAGCCGGAGCCACCGGACGCTGGCCTTCGACGCGCGCGACGCGGGCAAGAGCGGTCGGGCCGCCTCGCCCTACACGACGGCCGACATGGCCGACGACGTCGCGGCCTGGCTGGAGGCGATCGACGCGAAGCCCGCCCACGTCGTCGGACAATCCCTGGGCGGGCTGGTCGCCCAGGAGTTGGCGATCCGTCATCCGGGGCTGGTCAAGTCGTTGGTCCTCGCCTCGACCCACGCCGGAGCCAACCCTTGGCGCAAGGCCCTGATCGATTCCTGGGCCCAGCTTCGCGCCTTGGTCGAGATCGGCCGCTTCACGCGCGTGGTCCTTCCTTGGCTGGTCGCCCCGTCGTTCTACCGGCACGAAGAGCAGATCGAGGGCCTGATCCGCTTCGCCGAGCGCAATCCCCACCCTCAGGACGCCGAAGCCTTCGCGAGGCAGGCGAGGGCGGCCGGCGCCCACGACGCCCGCGACCGCGTTGGCGGAATCGGCGCTCCGTGCTTGGTTCTGGTCGGCGAGTTCGACTTGGTCAACCCGCCCCGCGTGGCCGAAGAGTTGGCCAAGGCGATCCCCAACGCGAGGCTCCAGGTTCTTCCGGGCGTGGGGCATATGCCGCACATTGAAAACAAGGCGGATTTCCGAAACGCCTTGGAGCAATTCCTATCATCGTTATAGTTGGGCCCTTCGCGGCACCCGGCGGATTTGGGAGAGATCCGGTTCATCGTGAGGTCAAGCATGCGGTATCCCAGAACGAGCGGCATCCTGTTGCACCCGACCTCGCTGCCGGGGCGGTTCGGCATCGGCGACATCGGACCCGAGGCCCATCGGTTCGTCGACCTCCTGGCCGAGGCGGGTCAGCGCTGGTGGCAACTTCTGCCGCTGGGGCCGACCGGAGCCGGCAACTCCCCCTATCAGTCTCATTCCTCGTTCGCCGGCAACATGCTGTTGATCAGCCCCGAGGCGATGGTCGAGCGCGGCTGGTTGAAGTCGAACGACTTGCCGGGCGACGTCGACGAGCAGACCGACGCGGTCGATTTCCCCAAGGTCATGGAACTCAAAAACGCGCTCCTGGCCAAAGCCTTCGCGCGGTTCTCCCCCTCGGAGGCCTTTCACGACTTCGTCGACGGGAACGAGCATTGGCTCCGGGAGTACGCGCTCTTCATGGCGCTGAAGGCCCACCATCAAGGGCGGCCCTGGTTCGAATGGGAGCCCGAGCTGATCGCGCGCCGGCCCGAGGCGCTCGCCGCGTTCGCCGAGTCGGCCGACGAAACCATCCGTTTCCACCAGTTCGTTCAATATCTCTTCTTCGAGCAGTGGCACGCCTTGCGCGAGACCTGCCGGCGGCGGGACGTGAAGCTCATTGGCGACGTGCCGATCTTCGTCGCCCACGACAGCGCCGACGTCTGGTCGCGGCCGGATCTCTTCTTCCTTGACGAGCACGGCCGGCCGACCGTCGTGGCGGGCGTCCCCCCCGATTACTTCAGCGAGACGGGACAGCTTTGGGGCAACCCGCTTTACCGTTGGGAGGCCCACGCCAAGGACGGCTACGCGTGGTGGAAACAACGCTTGCGGGCCTTGCTGCGCCAGGTTGACCTGGTCCGCATCGACCACTTCCGAGGTTTCGAGGCGTACTGGGAGGTTCCCGGAGGGGCCGAGACCGCGGTGGACGGCCGATGGGTGCCAGGGCCCGGCTCGGAGCTGTTCCGGGCCCTCAAAGGCGAGTTCCCCGATCTCCCGTTCATCGCCGAAGACCTGGGCGTCATCACCCCCGAGGTCGAAGCCCTTCGCGACGAATTCGGCCTGCCGGGCATGCGGGTCCTGCAATTCGGCTTCGCCGTCGACCCCGAGGCCGAGAAGCACCTGCCGCACCGACACGTGAATCACTGCCTCGTCTACACGGGGACGCACGACAACGACACGAGCGTCGGCTGGATCACCAGCGAGCACGTCGAAACCACGCTGACGATCGAGGAGATTGAGGAGGAGCGCGCCTTCGCTCTACGATACCTGGGGACCGACGGCCGCGAATTCGGTTGGGACCTGATCCGGTTGGCGTTCTCGTCGGTCGCCGACATCGCCGTGGTCCCCATGCAGGACGTGCTCGGCCTCGACAGCCGGGGCCGGATGAACATCCCGGGCAAGGGGGAGGGCAACTGGCGTTGGAGGCTCCTCCCCGGCCAGTTCACCGCCCTCGACCAGAACCGTTTGGCCGACTTCACCGCGCTTTTCGGCCGATGGAACGGCGAGCTGCCCGAGTCTCACAACCTCAGGCGCCATCCCGGTCGCCGGCTTCCCGCCTCAATGGAGCCGACGAGCACCCCCACCGAGGTCGCGGGCGAGCCGAAGCCGCAGCCCGCTCCGTCGGCGAAGGGAGATTGACGACCGGGGGCCGAGGCGGGCGTTTTGTTTTAGAGTGACGAACGATCGCGCGGCTCAAGAAAGCGTCCCACGAGAGAGCGAGGCTCCCGGAACAGCCCTCCAAAATTAACGCCGCGCGAGTGGTCGTCGCTTTAGACCCCGCCTTGGATGTAGGTCATAAGGTGTTGGTGCTCGTCGGAGAGTTGCTCGTACATGACCTTGATGACGTCGCCGACGGAGATGACGCCGACCAGCTTCCCCTCCTCGGTCACGGGCACCTTGGCGACGCTCCTTCGAGACATCAGGCCCATGATCTCCTCGACGTCGTCGGCCGCGTCGCATGTGGCCGGATCGCGGGTCATGACCTCCGAAACGAAGAGTCTGCCGAAGCCTTCGCCGCGTTGGTGGATCAGCCGCAGGACGTCGCGCTCCGAGAAGACGCCGACCAACAGGCCGTCTTGGTCCACCACGGGCAGCGAACCGATGTTGTTCTGGACCAGTTTCGCGATCGCCTCGTTGACCGAGGCGTCGGAATCGATGGACACCACCCGCCGTCCCTTCGCGTCGAGAACATCGCGCACAAGCATGGTGTTCGCTCCTGGCTGAAACTGGGACGAAGCCTCGCAACGGAAAATCGGAAGGCGTTCACCTGGAATCGGGGAATAAGATGGGAACAGGCTTTGTATGGTGACACCATGGCGAGGCCGTTGCAAACGATTTCGCGGGGGCGGCTTGGAATTTTTTATAAATGAGAGAAACTTCATGATCCGCGCGAGGCGTCGTCCTCGATCGCGACGATTCTGAAAGGTCCTTGGCCCGCGTCATGCAATCGCACAACGGAAACGGTGGATCGGACGCCCCCGCTTCGGAGTCGGGCGGAGCGGCGGCGCGCTGGAGTCTCGGCCTGGTCTTGGCCGCCGGGGCGTTGATCCGAGCCCTCCACGCCGACCAGCCGATCGTCGAGAACTACATCGGCCGACAGATCCCGACGGCCATGGTGGCCCTGAACCTGGAGCGTGGGTCGGGGTTCCTTTATCCCCAACTCGACACCGCGCCTTTCCCCAACTACTTCTTGGTCGAACCGCCCTTGTACCAAGAGTTGGTGGTCGGGGCGCGGAGGCTGTCCGGACTCCCGCTGGACGTTTGCGGTCGCTTGACCTCGGCGCTGGCGGCGACCCTCGCCGCCTGGGGGATCTTCCTCTTGGTGGAGCGCCGCGAGGGCTGGCGCGCGGCGGTCGCCGCGTCGGCCGCGTTCTCGATGTTCCCCATCACGATGCGCTATGGAAGGGCGTTTCAGCCCGACGCCCTGATGATCGGGGCGTGCGCGGCCGGGTTGGCCTGTTGGGATCTTGCCGGACGCCGCTCGGGGAGCCGAGGCTGGTTGATCGCCGGCTGGCTGCTTTTGGCCGTCGGCGTGGCCGCCAAGGCGACCGCGGCCTTTCTGCTTCCCGCCGTTTTTCTGGCGATCGCGCCCAAGCGGAATTTCAAGACCGCGCTGCTTTTGGCGACGACCCTGGCGCCCGTCGCGGTCTGGTATCTTTGGGCCAACCATCTCGCCTCGGTCTCGACCGGATCGAGGGCCGCCGCGGATAATCGAGATATCTGGATGAGCTTGATCGGCCTCGGCTCGCTCGCCAGACCCGAGACCTGGACGCATATCGTCCATTTCTTCCTCCTTCGGGCCTTCACGCCGATCGGTCTGCTTGGCGCGATCTGGGGCCTTTGGCCGGGCCGGGGAACCGCCGGCCGTCGACGGCTATGGTGGATCTGGGGGGGCCTGGGATTGGCGACGATGGGCCTGCTCGGCGAGAAGCTGCGCCATGAATATTATTGGCTCTGCGTCGCCCCGGTCGTGGCGGCCGGCCTGGGAATTGCATGGGTTCGACTAGACGCCCGGCGTCCGGCGATCGCGCTGGGATTGTCGCTGGCGTTCGCGGGGCTCTGCATGGCGCTGTCGATTTCGACCTGGCGCTCGCCTCGGGAATGGAGGGATCTCGACGAGGCGGGTCGCGTCGTCTCTCTACACGCGCCGGGGGACGATTGGTTGGTCGCTCCCGAACCGCTTCTCCATCGGGCGAACCGTCGGGGGTGCCGCCTGGAATACACGGACAAGGGAGCGAAGCGAGCCGCCCTGGAGTGGGGAGGCGAGGGGGGGGCCGTCCAGACCCCTCTGGACCTTGTCGAATTCTATCGGACCAAGGGGGCGAGGTGGCTGGCGGATGTCGGCGCCGAGCCCGACGACGCCCCTCGAATGGCCTTGCACGCCGGGATCCGTCGACGTTACAAAGTCGTGGTGGACCGTCCCGAAGCCTTTCTGGCCAAACTCATTTCGAACGAGCCGCGCGGTTATGACCACTGATGGACAACCCGTCACGATCCCCGATTTCGCCTCTTGGAAACAGGAGGGCCGGAAGATCTCGGTCCTCACGGCCTACGAGTTCCCGATCGCCAAACTGCTCGACGAGGCCGGGGTGGATTGCCTGCTGGTGGGCGACTCGATGGGAACCACGGTGCAAGGGCGGGAGACGACGCTGGGCGTCACCCTCGACCAGATCGTCTACCACGCCGAGATGGTCGCCCGAGGGGCCCGTCGGGCGCTGGTGGTGGCCGACCTGCCGTTCCTCTCGTATCACGTTTCGCGTCGTCAGGCGATCCGATCGGCCGGTCGGATCTTCAAGGAGACGCGGTGCCAGGCCGTGAAGCTGGAGGGCGGAACCCGCGTCTCCTCCACGATCCGGGCGATCGTGGACGCCGAGATGCCGGTGATGGGCCACATCGGCCTGACTCCCCAATCGGTTCGCCGATTCGGCGGCTATAAGGTTCAGCGCCAGGCTGACGCCCTTCGGGCCGACGCCCAGGCCGTGGCCGAGGCGGGCGCGTTCGCGTTGGTGCTGGAATGCATCCCGGCGTCGTTGGCCGCAACGATCACCGCGGAAGTCCCGATCCCAACCATAGGCATCGGCGCGGGCGCGGGGTGCGACGGCCAGGTGCTCGTCCTCCACGACATGCTCGGCCTGAGCGATGATTTCCGGCCCCGCTTCGCGAGGCGCTATGTCGAGGCCGGAGAGCTGATCCGCTCGGCCGCCGCCCGGTTCATCAAGGACGTGGAGTCGGGCGAGTTCCCAAATGAAAGCGAAAGCTTTCGCTGAGCGGGGCGGTTCGCCAGGCCGGACCGCGCGGACGCCCGTTCGATGCGCCCCGTTCTCCTCTCTTCTTCCTACTTGGAGCGTCGCCATGAGCGCCTTGACCCACAACGAACTGACCAGCAAGAAGTGCGTTCCCTGCGAGGGAGGGATCCCCGCGCTGTCGCGTCAGGAGGCGGAGGAGCTCGTCAAGGCCGTCGTCGGTTGGAAGCTCGCGGACGACGGCAAGAGCATCCGCCGGAAATGGACCGCCAAGAATTTCATGGCCGGCATTCGATTTTTCGAGAAAGTCGCCGCCTTGGCCGAGGAAGAGGGACACCACCCCGACCTTCATCTCCAGGGGTACCGCAACGTGTCGATCGAACTTTCGACCCACGCGGTGGGCGGGTTGACCGTCAACGACTTCATTCTCGCGGCCAAGATCAACGAGCTTCCAATCGAAGTGAAGCACGGCTAAATCGATCGGATTGACGCCGCGCGGCATCGGTCTTGCGACGGATGGATCAACGGTAACGAGGCGGGCGTGATTCTTAAATCACGTCTTGACACGTTTTTCCAAAAAGGAAGCCGTCATGCAAGCTAAAGACAAGCGCACGGTCGTTGGAGTCTTCGAAAGGCAGGCCGACGCCGAACAGGCCGTCGAGGATCTTCAGGCCGCCGGATTCACCGACGCCCACATCGGCGTGGCTCGCGGCGGGGCCCACACCGTTCCAGATACCGATCGAGAGGTTGGAGAGGCGGACGAGGGGACCGAAGTGGGCAGTGGGGCCGCGGCCGGCGCGGTTGCGGGGTTGGGCCTTGGGGCTCTAACCGGTCTCGGTGTTCTCTCCGGCATGATCCCGGTGATCGGTCCCGCCATCGCGGGCGGCACTCTGGGGGTCATCCTATCAAACGCCGCGGCGGGCGCCGGCGTCGCCGGGCTGATCGGTGCCTTGGTCGGCGCGGGCATTCCCGAACATGAGGCCGCCTATTATCAAGAGGAGGTCGCCGCCGGTCGCACGATCGTAACCGTGGACGCGGGGACTCGAGCCCACGAGGCGGGCGACATTCTCCGTCGCAATGGCGCTTACGACGCCAGCGACCGGCCGAACCTCACCGCCGAGTCGCGCCGCGTCGACATGCCGATTCAGAAGGAAGACCTGAGTTCCGGCTCGGAGGAGATCATCACGGGCGTGCCTCTCGACGAGGACGAAGACGAAAGGCGGATTCTGTAAGTGGGGCCCCTTGAACCCTCGCGGGAATCCGGGGCGACCCGTTCCCGCGGGGGAGGCTCCTCCTTTAGAATCCCAGGAACGACGCGACCCGGCGGATCAAACCCGTTCGCCGAGGGCGGCCGGCCGGATCCCGCGGTTCGGGGGCCCGGTCTTGAAAACGGATCACCGGCTCTCGGTCTTCGTTGGCTGGTTTTCGAGCGACGACGGGGGGCGGTTCAGCGCCAAGATGGGCGAGAAGCGCCGCGTTGTCGGTCCCGTCGGCCTTGAGGAGCTTCGATAAGGGCTCCGGCTCGACCGCGCCCAGTCGACTGTCGAGGAAGTCGACGAGCGCCACGTTTCTCGGAGTCGGACCGCTTAGCATCAGATCGACCCACGCCCAGGCCTCGCGATAATCGCGGGGGCTCATCTGATGAACGTCGGCGAGCGATTCCAAACGCTCGATGTTCGGGGACCAGCCCGACTTCAGATCCGCCGCCAGCCGGGACAGACGATCCCGACGATCCAGCAAATCGGCGGGGCCGGCCTCGAAGTATTCCGCGAGCCCCTCGTCGAGCCACAGGGGAACTTCGCCGAACCGACCGCGCAAAAGCGCGTGCGCGGCCTCGTGGCGCAGGTCCTCCTCAAGCATTGGGCCGTTGTAGGTGTAGACCATGCGCTCGGAGCCTCGGGCCAGGAAGAACGCGCGGCGGGGGGGAAGTTCTGGAAAGTAATAGCGCAGTAGATGGAGGAACGCCGAGCGATCGCTTAGGACGTAAATCTCGATGGGGGCGTCGGCGTCCTCCGCCCGGCAATCCATCGCGCCGGCCAGGTCGGCCTGAAGCGACTCCAAGGCGCGGACCGGCGGCGAATCGGTCTCGATGGCCGAGTTCGAGTAGATCACGAACGGCCCCGTCCGGAGTTGGTGGGCGGTTGGCAAAAGGCTCGACGCCCGTTGGCCGGTCGTCGCGCAGCCGATCAGCGTCGCCAGGACGAACGCAAGCGACGGGAGGGGGAGGCCGATCGATGACCTTCGCGGGCCGGGGACTGGCCGGTTCAAGTCTGTTCCCTCCAGATTGGAATTAGGAAAGGGGACGGCCGCGACGACGGTTGAGGTCCCGTTTGACGCGGCTCGCCTCTTCGACGGCTCGCCAAAGGGTCTTCCAATCGCTCGATGGAGCGAGCCCGCCCGGCAGATACGCGCGGAGGAATCGAAGCGATTCGGCGCGCGTTCGACCCGGGGCGTCGGCCAGGCTGACGCTGAGCCTCGCCAGGTTTTGAACTCGTCGACTCGTCGGGAGCGGGTTTTGGAGTCGGACCCCGACCAGGTCGATCAGGCTGAGGAATCCGCCCCGAAGGCTTCGGTCACGGTCCACCAGGATGTTCGACGCCTTCAGATCGCGGTGCGAGAGCGACCGCTCGTGAAGCAAACGAATCAGCGACGCGAGCGCGAGGTTCAGTCTGCGCGTTTCGGCCCGGCGCTCTTCCGGATCGAGCCGGGGCATCACGTCGCGGATGTGTTCCGCCAAGGTCGAGGCGTTCTCTTGTTTGACCGCGATGAGATACGTCTCGTGGGCGAGGAGTCCTGGAAGCGGCGAAAAGCGGGGGCGGCGCCGCCGGGCGATGAACGCCAAGTTTCTTGGGGTGGGGAGTCCTCGGCAAGTCAGATGTTGGCCGGCTTGCCATGAGCGCCAGGCGCGGGAGGGGCGGAAGATCGAGAGGATCGGATCGATCCATTTTCTGCGATTGAACCGCTTGAAGATCACGGGGACGGGCTCGCCTCCGACGATCATCGTCGTCTCGATCAGCAGCGTGGTTCGCGAATCCTTGATCACGCGGACGTCGGGCCGGCTTATCGGCGCGTCGGGATCGTCCAGGAGCGGGGCGATTTCGCTCGGGTCGAGGTCGCGCGAGGCGACGCACCAGGCTCGCGGGGATTTGTGGACTTGGAAATACTTGTTCGTCGACCGGCATCGCTTGCCCCAGCGACGCCAAAGCCGCTCGGCCCACCGTCTCGTCGAAGCCTCGACCCCCGCGGCGAAGGCCCGCGCCGAGGGGGGGGCCTCGTCGCGGAACTCCAGGTACGACTTCAGGAAACGATGCCGGTCGGTCCTCCCCGCGCGGGTCCAGAAATAATGGTCGAGCAGGGCGACGTTCCGCTCCGCCCCGGTCCAGTTCAGGCGCTTGACGGTTCTCAGGGCGTCCAAATCGATCATCATCAAGACGGGGACGTCGTTGGAGTCGATTCGGACCAGGACGTTGCCTGGATGGAAATCAATGTGCACCAGGCCCGCGTTGTGAAGCTTGGCCGTCAGCACGCCCAGCGCCTCGGCCAACCGTCGCCTCAATCGCGAGCGCCTGGGTTCGGGGATCCGGCCGAGATGGTCCTCGACGAATGTGTCCATCGGGACGGAGTCGGGGATCTCGCGCGTGATGAGGAAGTTGTCGAACAGGAACTTCCGCTTTCGGCGCTCTCCCAGGGCGATGGGTGAGATGGTCGGGACGCCGATCGATTTCAGGTTCTCCGAGCGCTTGCCTTCGTTGCGCCCCTTGCCTCGGCGAAACCACTGGCGATACTTGGCCCGCCGATCGGGGACCAGGTAATGCTTGATGTAGATGGCGAATTCGGGAAGCTGGACCCGATAAACGACTCGGTGCGGACCGGACTTGATCGTCTCGACCCGCCCTTCGGCCCGCCACTGCTCAAGGCGAAGCCCCTTCTCGTCGAGAAGCAGGTCGCGCCAAGGCCCCCGGATCCACCAACCGACGTCGCCGGTTTGGTGGAACCGCCACTCGGGGGGCTTGAACATCCTCGGGGCGCCCTCCCGCTCCCGCCTCATCGGCATTAGGACGCTCATTCCAACGCGCTCCCGACGCGGGCTTGAATCCTCCGCCGCGACGAGGAGGGGACGGGGCCGGCGAGGGGACGCGAACGCGGCGCGCCTTCCGATGGCTCGCGGAGGTCCGTTCCGGCGACCACCGACGCGAAGGTCCGGGCCCAGGCGTCGACCGAGTAGTCCGACTCGACCCGTCGGCGGCCGTTGGCGCCCATCTCGGCGCGTAGCGAGGCGTTGGAGAGGGTTCGGACGGCGGCGACCCATTCCTCGTCGGTCGTCGCCAGAAGTCCGGTTTCGCCGGGCCTGACCATGTCCAGGTTGGCGCCCACGGGATTTGCGATCACGGGAAGACCCGCCGCCTGATACTGAAGCACCTTCAGGCCGCACTTGCCCCGGCTCCAATCATCATCGGGAAGCAGGCTGACGCCCACGTCTCCCCTCGCCAGTTCCCGGGCTTCGGTCGCTTCGCTCCAGACCACGGGAATCGTCTGGATGTTGGCGAAGTCGGGAAACCGATCGCAGATGACGCGCAATCGAAGGCCGGGGATTTCGCGGCCGAGCCGCTCCCAGAGCGACTGTTGGGCCTCAAGCCCCTTGAGCGTGCTGGATGAGCCGATCCAGACGAGTTCCGGCGGACGCTCTCCGATCGTCTCGCGGGACCCGTCTCGCTCCGGCCCGTCCGGATAACGGCTCGGGTCGACGCAGGTGGGGATCGTCCAGAGGTTTTCCGGGCGGGCGTCGGCCAGAAGGGCGCGCTCGGCCAGGAAGCCGTTGCCGGCGATCACCGCGTCGGCCGCTTGAACAACCCGGGCGAACCGGCGCTCGCGGCGAGCCGAACGGATGCCCCGGCGGTCGTGGGAGTCGCGGAAGAGGACCGCGTCGTCGAAGTCGAAGATCAATCGCCGGGCGCTGCGGCGAAGGATCGCCAGTTGCCATCCCGGCAAGAGCTTGCGCTGAAGGATCACCGCGTCGAATCGCGCCGCCGACCACATTTGCCGGGTTCGGGCGAAGAGACCGCGCTCCAGGGATTCGCAGATCAGGGAACAACCAACGTCCCGCAAAGCGGATTCAAACGCCCGAATCCGATACCGGCAACAGACGTGAACCGGCGAATCCACCAGTGCGAGCAGTCTCATCCCGTCCTCCATGACGGTTCAGGGAGCGTTGTCGACAGGGGCGCGTGGAGTCCGTGTCCATGGTCGAGACGAAACGGATATTAGCCCCAATCGCTAAACCCGCCAAGCCCGAGTCGCGTCCGGGGCCGTGTTGGGCGCCAAGACAAGATCGGATTGCCCCGTTTGGCCGATCCTGATATAGATGCGCCGCCCAACGCTCTGGCGGCCGCGACCCGGCTTCGCTATGGCATGGATGCTCGTTGGGACTCCCGTCTCAGTTCTTGGCGTTGGTCGAAATATGAAAAATTTCGTTCGCCTGGTGAAATTCGCCTGGCCCCATCGATTGCGATTCTGCCTTTCGATCGGCTGCGCCCTGATGGTCGCCGTCTTCTATTTCACGGAACTGGGGGCCGTGCTTCCGCTCCTGAAGATCCTGATCAACAACGACACCCCGCAGCGTTGGATCTCGGTGAAGCTCGATTCGATCGACGAGAACCTCGAGCGGCTCAACGCCCAGCGCGAGGAGCTTCGCCTCATCGAAGGGGCGTTCGACGCCGACGGCAAGGCCGAACCCACCGCCCTCAGTGATCATTTCCTACAACTCAAGGCGAGCATCCAGCAACTTGAGTCGGATCTGAAGGAACGCCAAAGTCGGGTCGATCAGCCCGACCTTCACGGCCTCTCGCCGCAATTCGTCAACCAAGAGTTGGGCCAAATCCAGGTCCTTCAGCGCGAGCTTCGAATCGCCGAGGAGCGCGAGGCCGAACTCGGCCGGGGCGCCAAGTGGCTCCGCGACGACAACAGGGCCCCGCTCGAAAAACGATTCAAGCAGCTTGAGAAGGAGCGCGTCGACGAAGAGTGGTGGCGGGGCGTCTACGCCAAGATGAAGCCCTTTGTTTACACCTATCTTCCGTCCGACCAATTTCGATGCCTGCAACTCTTGATGGGCCTCGTGTTGATCGGGGTGATCATCAAGGGATGCTTCACGTTCCTCCAAGAAGTCTTGGTGGCCGACGTGATGCACCACACCCTCTTCGACATCCGCAACCTGTTCTTCCGACGCACCATGAACCTCGACCTGGCGAGCTTTTCGGATCAAGGCTCGTCGGAGCTGATGGCCCGCTTCACCAACGACATGGACTCGTTCGGCATGGGACTGAACACCCTGCTGAGCAAGCTGATCCGCGAGCCCCTACGCGCCGTGATCTGCATCTCCGGCGCGTTCTGGTTCAATTGGCGGCTGACCTGTCTCACGCTGGTCGTCGTGCCGATCTCGGCCTACACGACCTATCGGGTCGGCCGGATCATGAAGCGCGCCGTCAGGCGATCGCTGGAGAGCATGTCGTCGATCTACAAGATCCTTCAAGAGAGCTTTCAGGGGATCCGGGTCGTCAAGGCGTTCGGCATGGAGCGCGTGGAGAGGCGGCGGTTCTTCGGCGAGACCAAGAACCTCTATCGCAAGAGCATCCGTGTGGCGATGATCGACTCGATGTCCGACCCGGTGCTTGAGATGCTGACGCTCATCACCGTGGCCATCGCGCTTCTGGCCGGTTCATATCTGGTGCTTAAGCAGTCGATCTTTCTCGATCTGGGCCTCTTCAAGATCCAGCTCGCCTCTCAAGTGATGGCGATTGAGGACCTGCTGACGCTCTACGCGATCATGGCGGGCGTGTCGGACCCGATCCGCAAGCTGTCGAACGTCCACTCCAAGCTTCAGCGCGCGGCCGCCGCCTCCGACCGCATCTGCGCCTTGATGGACCGGGAACCCCGGGTCGTCGAGGCGCCCAACGCGGTCGAGCGCATCCGGCACAACCAGACGATCGAGTTCGACGAGGTGACCTTCGCCTACGATGGCCGCGAACCGGTCTTGCGGGGCGTCTCGTTCACCGTCCGGCACGGCGAGACCATCGCGCTGGTCGGTCCCAACGGCTGCGGCAAGTCGACCCTCATGAGCCTCTTGCCCCGGTTCTGGGACGTCGACTCGGGCTCGATTCGAATCGACGGCCACGACGTCCGAGAGATCCGAGGCCGAAGCCTTCGACGGCAAATCGGCATCGTGCCCCAGGAGACGATCCTCTTCCAGGGCACGATCGGCAAGAACATCGCCTACGGCGATCCGGGAGCGAGCCAGAAGGCGATTATCGAGGCCGCCAAGCGGGCCTACGCCCACCAGTTCATCTCGGCGCTTCCCGAAGGCTACGACACGGTCATCGGCGAGCGCGGGCACGGCCTCTCGGGAGGCCAACGCCAGCGCATCGCCCTGGCCCGGGCGATGCTCCGCGACCCCGCCATCTTGATCCTCGACGAAGCCACCAGCGCCGTGGACATTCAAGACGAAGCACTGATCCGCAAGGCGATCGAAGAGTTCTCCAAGGGACGCACGACCTTCGTGATCTCCCACAGTCTGGGAACGATCCAGTTCGCCGACCGCATCGTCTTGATCGACGAGGGCCGAGTCGCGGCCATCGGCACCGATTCGGAATTGCGGCGCACCAGCCCCCTCTACCGCCGGCTCCACGAGATCCACTATCACCGGGAAACCGCCTGAACCGATTGTGGCGGCCGCGGCGGCCGGATTGCGAGAAACTCGCGCCGGCCGCGTCTTGCCTGACGGCCCGGTTCGCGTTACCATGTACCCGTGCCTTGCAAACGCACCCGTAGCTCAATTGGATAGAGCATCGGTCTACGGAACCGAAGGTTAGAGGTTCGAATCCTCTCGGGTGTATCCGGACGTCGCCGGCCGCCTCTCGGCGGAAATCGACGCGCGGAGCTGGTTCGACGCCGAACCTTCACCGCCTCGCGCGCGTCTGGAGAACATCGAAGCACCCGTAGCTCAATTGGATAGAGCATCGGTCTACGGAACCGAAGGTTAGAGGTTCGAATCCTCTCGGGTGTACTGCGCCGGCCGACGACTCCGGCCGACACTGAACGTCTAAGCCCCGCCCCGGCGGGGCTTTGTGTTTTGGGTCATCGGTAACTCCACCGACCTCTTCCGGGACGGCGGGCACCGCCTCTCGTGACCGCCGGCCGGGGGAGTTTCCGCAACCGGGGCGACGGCCGATGTCGCGCGCGGGCGCCCCTTCACATCTACGCCCAGCGGCGGATGGTGTTGACGCTCCAGTGGGGCGGGGACCGTCGAGGGAAGTTCGATGAACGGCTTGGCTCTGTCCCGGCATTCTCGAACATGCCGCGAGGCGACCGACGCCCGAGGACGTTCACGATGGAAGGGCGAGGGCCGCGCGCTATCGCGCGCGACCCGCCGGGCGAGCCGATGACGGAAACCTCACTGAGGCTTCCTTGTTGTGACCCACTCTGGTCCGTACCGCATGAGAGTCATTCCAGTCCTCGAGGACTGGAAGACTCTTGCCGCGGAGAATGCTGGACTGCCCTTTGGCTTCCATGCGATGGCTTCTGTCGGAGCGGCGCGTGACTCGACGTCGAGCCGTGCTTCAGTGGTATCTCGGCACCGCCGAATCCACCTCGACCGACCAGGCGTCGATGCCGCCGGCGAGGTTGATGGCTCCGGCCAATCCCTGGGCGGCGAGCCATTGGGCGACCATCATGGAGCGGACGCCGTGATGGCAGTAGACGATTAATGGGCCGCGAGCGATGGCTTCGCGAATCTCGGGGGTTCGCGAGGGGACATCGGCCATGGGGATGAAGAGGTCGGCGGCCGAGGGAGGGACGGGGATGGCGGCGAAGGCGCGCTCGGCGGGTTCCCGGACGTCGAGCAGGGTGATGGGTTCGCCGGCCCGGAGCCGATCGGCGACCGCGGGGGCGGTCAGTTCGATCGGCTCCGTTTGACCTTCGTTCTTGGTTGGCACGGCTCAGCCTTGGCCGAAGTGGGATTGGAGGAAGGGAAGGTCCAGCTCGGGGTAGACCGGGTACGAGCCGAGGAGCTTCTCGACGCGGTCGCGGGCTTGCTTCTCGATGGCGGCGTCGAGGGTGTACTTGGCCTTGTCCTTGCCGCCCGACTTGTTGGTTCCGGGGACGATGTTGGTCAGGACGAGTTGGACGACTTCGGCGATCTCGCGCATCTCGTCGACGCCCATGCCCAGGGACGTCACGGCGGGGGTGCCGAAGCGGAGGCCGCTGGTGTACCAGGGGCCGTTGGGGTCGAAGGGGATCGGGTTGCGGTTGAGGGTGATCCCGCATCGCCTCACGGCGTTCTCAGCTTGTCGTCCCGTCACGCCGAGCGCCGAGGCCACGTCGACCAAAACCAAGTGGTTGTCGGTGCCGCCGGAGATGACCTTCAGGCCGACCTTCACGAACGCCTCGGCCAGCGCCCGGGCGTTTTCGACGATCTTGGCGGCGTAGGTCGAGAACTCGGGCCGAAGCGCCTCGGTGAAGGCGACCGCCTTCGCCGCCATGACGTGGGGCAGGGGACCGCCCAAGACCAGCGGGCAGCCCCGGTCAACGTGCTCGGCGAATTCCTGCTTGCAGAGAACCAGGCCGCCGCGGGGGCCGCGCAGGGTCTTGTGGGTCGTGGTGGTGACCACGTCGGCGTATTCGAGGGGGTTCTCTTCGCCCGTGAGCGCCTTGCCGGCCACCAGACCCGCGAAGTGGGCCATGTCGACCATCAGGACCGCCCCGACCTTGTCGGCGATCTCGCGCATCCGGCGGTAGTTGATGTTTCGGGGATAGGCGCTGAAGCCCGCGAGGAGGATTAGGGGCTTGACCTCGACGGCCTGCCGCTCGATGGCGTCGTAATCCAAAAGCGACGTCTCGCGATCGACCGCGTAGCCGTGGGCCTCGAACATCTTGCCCGAGGAGTTCAGGCGGTAGCCGTGGGTGAGGTGGCCGCCGGAGGAGAGGTCCATGCCCAGGATGCGCTGATTTCCGAGAGCGTGGCGGACCTTGTTCCATTGCTCGATCGGCATCTTGGTCCAATCGCCGGGAGTGAGGGCGTCGGCGTTCTCCTTGCCCAAGACTTCGGCCATCGTCGGCAGCTCGACCCGGGCCCTGAGGATCGCCCAGAAGGCCACGAGGTTGGCGTCGGCGCCGCTGTGGGGCTGCGAGTAGGCGTGCTCGGCGCCGAACAGCTCGCGGGCCTTCGAGTTGGCCAGAGCCTCGACGGTGTCGACGTTGTCGCAACCGGCGTAGAAGCGGTGCTGGGGGATTCCCTCGGCGTACTTGTCGGTCAACAGGTTCCCCATCGCGGCTTGGGTGGCGAGCGACGAGTAGTTCTCGCTGGCGATCAGCTTGATGTTGCTTCGCTGATCGGCCAGTTCCTGGACGATCGCCCGCGCGACTTCGGGCGAAACCCGGGCCACGGTCTCGAGGTTCGCCAGGTAGGCGAGGAAGGCCGAATCGACGTCGCCGGCCTGCTTGCCGGCCAGGTAATTCTCGATCAGGGAAGGTTGCATGTCGCGCCTTGAGATTGAGACGTGGCGCCGGGGGCCGATGCGGCTCGGCCCGTCGCCTTCGTCCGGGGGGCTATAATCGTCGGGGTCGAGGGAATATTGTAAGGATTTGGACTCCGCTCGCTCAAGAGCCCGCGGCCGAAGGCTTCGCCCGCCGTTGGCCCTCGCGGCGGGTTATCACATCGGGAGGGGTCGCGACATGATGACGCGCGTCGAACCTGGGAAAACGCGGATCGGTTGGGTGGGAACCGGGGTGATGGGCTCGCCGATGTGCGGCCACCTCATCGACGCCGGTTACTCGGCGACCGTCTACAACCGGACCATCCAGAAGACCGAGGCGCTGGCCGCCAAGGGGGCCAAGGTCGCCGGTTCGCCGCGCGAGGTCGCCAAGGCGTCGGACGTGATCTTCACCATCGTCGGCCACCCGAGCGATGTCCGCGAGGTCGTTCTCGGCGACCAGGGAACGCTCGCGGGCGCGGCCGAGGGCGCGGTTTTGGTCGATATGACCACCAGCGAGCCGGCGCTCGCGGTCGAGATCTTCGAGAAGGCCAACGCCAAGGGTGTTCAGTCGATCGACGCCCCCGTCTCGGGCGGCGACGTCGGCGCCAAAGAGGCGCGGTTGTCGATCATGATCGGCGGCGAGAACGAGGCGGTCGAAGCCCTTGGGCCGCTGTTCGAGGCGATGGGCAAAACCATCGTTCACCAGGGAAAAGCCGGCGCGGGGCAACACGCGAAGATGGTCAACCAGGTGTTGATCGCGTCCAACATGATCGGCGTCTGCGAGGCCCTGCTCTACGGTCACAAGGCGGGCCTGGATCTGGAAACGGTCCTGAAGAGCGTATCAGGGGGAGCGGCCGGCTCGTGGAGCCTCGGCAACCTCGGCCCTCGGATGATCGCCGGCGACTTCGAGCCGGGCTTCTTCGTCGAGCACTTTCTGAAAGACATGGGCATCGCTCTGGCGGAATCGCGCCGGATGAATTTGGCGATGCCCGGTTTGGCGCTCGCCGAGCAGCTTTATCGGGCCGTCGCGGCCCAAGGCTTCGCCCGGAAGGGGACCCAGGCCCTTCTGCTCGCCTTGGCGAGCCTCTCGAACGTCGACTGGGCCGATCGAGGGAAGGGGCGTTGACGAGCGCTTAGTGTCGCCAGGGTCTGTAAGCCCGAGGTGTCCGGCCGCGTCCAACGGCGCGCGTCCCGACCTCACGGAGGCCGGCTATAAACAGAGCTAGGAGCCGTCGTCCTCTTTGTGTCCATGCTGGTCGGATGAGGGTGGCGGCTCGACGTCTTCGGCCTCGGGGTCGAGGGGCGAGGCGGGGATGGCGTACGCCTCGTCGATCCATCGGCCGAGATCGATGAGCCGACAGCGCTCGGAGCAGAAGGGGAACGAGGGGAGGTCTTCCATCCGATCCACCTCGAACCCCTTGGAGCAGATTGGACAGCGTCCCTGAATCATCAGTCGGTTCCGGTTGAGGAGGGCGCGCTGGGGGCCGGCGCCTTCGACGAATCGCCGTTCGAGGTGGTCGAGCCCGACGAGGCCGCCGAGTCGGCCTTGGCCGCCTTCTTATACGATTCGCTGCGGTAGTCGGTCTCGTAGAACCCTGAGCCCTTGAACAGGATGGCCGCGCCCGGGCCGATCTTGCGCCTCAGCTTCTCGGTCTTGCAGGACGGACAGGTCGATTGCGGCGTCGCGGTGATCGACTCGAACGCCTCGAACTCATGACCGCACGAATCACAAACATAATCGTAAGTCGGCATGGATTGCGGATCCTCTTTTGGAAGCCTGATGAATCGGGCGAGGCCGATGGGTTGATTCAGGGCTTGGTGGAGACGGCGACTTTGCTGGGCCGCAGAACCCGATCGTGGATCTTATAGCCCTTGGCGATCTCGGCGACGACGGTTCCCTCGGGGTGTTCGTCCGAGGGTTGCTGCATCAGGGCGTCGTGGAAGTTGGGGTCGAAGGGTTGTTCCAGGGCCTCAATGGGCTCGACGCCGTATTTGGCCATCGTCGAGAGAAGTTGCTTGCGGACGATCTCCAGCCCCGAGACGACTCCTTCGGCGCCCGACGCGCGGAGGGCTTCGGTCGCGCGGTCCAGGTTGTCGAGCACGTCGAGCAGGTCGTGGGCGAAGTTGCCGATGGCGTAGAGTCGATCGGTCTCGGCCTGCTGTTTCACCCGCTTCTGATAGTTGACCAGCTCCGCCCGGGCGCGCAGGGCTTGGTCGCGCGCTTCGTCGCGCTCTTTTTCCAACTGGTCGATTTGGGTCGTTTGCTCGGCCACGTCGGAATCTCCGTTCGTCGTCGTGTTTTGGCGAGGCTCGGCGTCGGCCGGGGCGGCGGGCTGGCCCTCGGGCTTGGGATCTTCGGGAGAGGAGTCGACGGTCATCTTTCAGATCTCCTGACGGATTGGCTTCGGAAGGAGCGCCCGGACGGGCGGCGGAGGCAAGGGCTCGTCACGCGGTTTCGTCCTCTCCGGGCTCGTCCTCCTCCGTGAAGTAATCGCGGAGCTTCTCGAAGAAGCTTTTGCGGCGCGGGCTGACCTGATCGTGTTCAGTCTCGGCGAATTCGCGGAGGAGTTCCTCCTGGCGGGGGGTCAGGTTCCTTGGCGTCTCGACTAAGACCTCCACCAGTTCGTCTCCCCGGCCTCGGCCGCCGATGTCGGGCATCCCCCGTCCCTTGATTCGGATCACCTCGCCGCTCTGAGTGCCGCGGGGCACCTTCATCGCTTCGGGGCCGTCGAGCGTGGGAACCTGGATCTCGGCCCCGAGCGCCGCCTGGGCGAAGCTGATGGGAACCTGGCAAATCAAGTCGTTTCGCCGCCGCTCGAAGAACGGATGCTTGCGGACCATGATCTGGATCTGCAGGTTGCCGCGAGGGGCGCCCGGATCGCCCAGTTCCCCCTGGCCTCGAAGCTGAAGCCTCATGTTGCTCTCGACGCCCGGGGGGATGTCGACTTGCAGCGTCACCGTCTGCGGCACCCGCCCCGCGCCTCGGCAGGAGGGGCAGGGATCGGTGATCCGCACGCCGTCGCCGCCGCAAGAGGGGCAGGTGGTGGCGACCTGGAAGAAGCCGCGCGTCTGCACGACCTGGCCGCGACCGCCGCAGTAATTGCAGGTGGTGGCGACCGTCCCCTTCCGCGCGCCCGACCCCTCGCACTCGCCGCAGAGCTCGTGCCGGTTCACC
>Ga0180220_1001278_pt1 | contig 19275 bp, 13 predicted proteins | sample eDN5th37CBELigBY_FD_151335 | JGI IMG/M metagenome (GOLD analysis project Ga0180220, IMG submission 151335) | Enriched backyard soil microbial communities from Emeryville, California, USA - eDNA 5th pass 37_C BE-Lig BY (version 2) (version 2) | ecosystem: Environmental > Terrestrial > Soil >...
GAGCGCCCGGCACGAACCCATCGCCGGTGGGCCGAGAAACGTCTGCTTCAATCCCGCGTTGTACGACAGAATCGCCAGCGCCAGCAGGAAGCCGACGACCAACGTGGACGACAAACCACCCGCTCCGGCCACCAGCGCCAGCAAGAGCCCGAGCGCCAAGCCTCCCCAGCCGATCCCGGCGGCCACCCGGGGAGGGACTCGGCCCGAGGGAAGGGGGCGCCCCGGTCGCTCCCGGCGATCAACCTCAAGATCGAAGTAATCGTTTAGCGCCATCCCCGCCGTGTAGAGACACATCGAGGCGCCGGCCAGCGGCAGCCAGCCCGACGTTTCGCCGAGCGCGCCGCCGACCAGCAACCACCCGGCGAGGCTGTCCGCCGCCGCGGTGATCACGTTCGGCAAGCGGATCAACTGAAGGATGGAGACGAGGGATTGGCGCATCGGTGTATGTTTCGATCAAGAGACGTTGTTGAGTTTCCCGCCCCGGCGCGGATCACCAGTTTAGATACCACATCGCCTTGGCTAAAAACACGATCAGCACGACGTGGACGAACACGCTTAGGTGGATGATTTGGAAGTGGCGCGATCTCAAAAGCCCCTTGCCCCCGGCGATCATGGCCGTGAGGAAGTGTCCGAAGACGCTGATCGCCAGAATGATCTTAATCCAAAGCAAGGTGGCGAAGCTGCTGCCGAAGGGGTATGAGAGCGGCCCTCGCCACTGCCAGGCCATGCCAATCCCCGCCCCGAAGAGGACCAGGATCACGAAGGGCATGATCTTCCGCGCTCGGCGACCAATGTTTCGCTCAACCTCGCGCATGGTCTCGCGGCCGAGTGGTTCGCGAATGCCCTCGAGAATCAAGACCTCGAAGAAGACCGTGCCGACGAACATGATGGCCGCGAACAGATGCAGAATCAGGAGGATTGAATAGGAGCTCATGGGCGCTGCGCCCCGTGGGTTGTGGGGTGGGATGGTTTGGCGGTCCCGGCCGTGCTAGATCAAGGGCTTGAGAACCTCATAAGCCCGTCGGGCGGCGGTGTCGGGGTCGTCTTGGAAAGGGTAGAGTTCAACGGTCAGCCAGCCGTCGTAGCCGGTCTCGCGGATTGCGGCGACGACCTCGGCGAAGTCGATCACGCCGTCGCCGGGGACCAGGTGGTGATGGACCCGCGTCGCCGCGATGTCCTCAAGGTGGTAGTGGCGGGTGAGGGGCGCCAGCGCGGCGATGGCTTTGGGCAGGTCTTCGCTCATGCAATAGGCGTGGCCGACATCGAAGTTCAAACCGAGCGCCGACGAGCCGACTCGCTCGTGGATCTCAATGTACTGATCGGTCCGCTCCAGCAAAAGCTCGGGCTCGGGCTCGATCAGCAGCAGAACGCCCCGCTTCTCGGCGTGCTCGGCCAGGGGCTTGAGGATCTCGACGAACAGGTCGACGGCCTCTTGCCGGGACATCCCGGGAGGGATCGGCCCCCCGGGCTCGGTTGTGATGTGGGGCGCGCCAAGCTCGGCGCAAAGATCCAGCGAGCGGCGCGTGTGATCGATTCGCACGCGACGATAGTTGACGTCGGGTTCGAGGAACGACGGATGCCAGTACGGCTGACGATGGTCGTCGACCGCGTTCATCATGAAGGCGTTGACGTTCGAGAATTGGAGGCCGTTTTTGGCCATCGCGTCGCGGATGGCCTGTTTCGACCCCTCCAGCAAGCCGGCGGGCCAGGCGTGCGGCACGTCGGCCAGAAGTTCCAGCCCTTCATAACCGACCGCGGCGATCCGCGCTGCGGTTTCGTCGAACGGATGACGGAGATACGCGTTGGTGCTGAAGGCGAGTTTCACGAGGGAGGATTCCGTTGAAAGCGAGGCGTGTCGAGTTTTGACTTACTTTGGCTGGGCGCCGATCGTGGCGACGTATTGCTCAAGCTTGGCGTACTGCTTGAAGAAGTCGTTTTCCAGGTCGCCTTCGGGACCTTTGAAGAAGCAGGAGAGGTGGGTCATCAGGCCCTTGCCCCCGCGCTGTTTTTCCAGGTCGGCGAGCCGGGCGAGGTCGACGCCCAAGGGGGCGGCCAAGAGGCTGTCGCAGCCTTGCCAGGTGAACTGGAGGGCCATCTTCGTTCCGAGAAAGCCCTTGAAATGGATGTGGTCCCAGGCGGTCTTCCAGTCTCCCATGCCGGGGACGTATTCGATCGAGACGACCGAGGCGGGCTTGTAGCCGAGGATGTCGGTGATGACCTTGTCCTTGGTTTTGACCTTCGACGATTTGTTGGTCGGATCGTCGAGCACGACGCCGTCGCGGTTGCCGAAGATGTTGTGGCCCACCCAGCTCATGACCTTCAGGTTGCGCGCGAGGAACATCGGCGCGAGCACCGTCTTCATCAAGGTCTCGCCGGTCTTGCCGTCCTTGCCGCCGTACAGTGATCCGGTGGACGCGGCCAGCTCTCCGGCCGCGGGGAACGAAGCGCCCAGGCTCGGGGTGAAGTTCAGGTAGGTGTGCCCCTCCTCGAAGGCGGCCAGAGCGTAGAGCGAGCTCGGCGGGACGATCGGCTCGCCCGGGCGTTCCAGCGCGGCCTTGAGGGCGGAAAGGCTTTCGTGGGCGTCGGAGAGAGGGAAGGGGGGCTCGGTGCTGGCGACGTTCAAAACGATCAGATGATCGACCTTCTCCTTCTTGGCGAAGGCCGAAAGGTCGGCCCGGATCCGGTCGATGGCGAGACGCGCGGAACTGGGCGCGGCCTCGGCCTCCCAGTTGGCCAGCTTGCGGACGGCCGGGTCGAGACCGAGCGTGGGACCGGGACGAACCCGGGCGGTGGCGGCGGCCAGCTCCTCGCGACAGTCGCTGAGCCACGAAGCCTCGAACACGCCCGACTCGCGGCGGAACTCCTCGGCCGACTCCTCAAACGACGTCCGGCGGATCTCGTGTCCACCCACCACGAAGTCGCCGGGGGAGGGGAGGGGCAGGGCCCGAAAATCGGCCAGATCGGTCACCAAGCCCGTTTGATCGACCAACCCCCGAGCCATCGCCGCGAGACCGACCGTAATCGTTGTCCCCACACCGCCGAACGCCCCAACCAGCCAAAGTCCCACGCGACGCGACATGTTCACTTCACCATATCCAAGTAGGGGGAGAGGATCGTCTTCGAGCAGACCGACGCGCGGCCGCGAGGAAGGAGGGAGATCAAGACCCGAGCCGCTCGGCGGACCGAGCCGATCCATTCCGATATTATGGCCCCTGGGGTCGAGTCCTTCAACCAGCCTGGATTCGACTTCGCCGCGCCGCCGACTGGATCGGGCGATTCCCCCCGCCGGAATAACGCGGGGGGAGGGCGGCCGAGGGGCCGGGTGGGGTCGCGCAATCGTTATAGTCGGGGTCTATGACCTCGGAACGCCGGGCGCATCCAACGGCGCGCGTCCCGGCCTCACGGAGGCCGGCTGCAAAAGCGCGCTCGCCAAGGCGTTTCCGTAAACCCCTCGACCCGCACCCTCTCGTTGAAATGACTCACGGCAGGGTCGCGTAGATCACGATGTTGGCGGCGATTTTGATGGCGCTTTCGTAGGTGTAGCCCTTGCAGTCAAGCCCCGTGTGCCGCTCCAGGGCGCAACCAAGGTCGTATTTGGAGTAGATGATCGCCCAGCGGTCATTGATTTTGACCCCCTCAAGCTGGGGATAGTCTTGGCCTCCGCCGGCGGCCTTGGTGTATTGCGAGTCCTTCAGGTCGAAGTAGGTTTGCTCGGAGAGCAGGTCGTCGTCCTTGGGGATGGGGACCAGCGGGTTGTTCGGAAAGAGTTCGGCGACGAATCGCCGGAACGAGGCGTCGAACGCCGCGCTGCCGCAGGCGGCGTCGGCGAAGATGGTGCCCGCGCCGGGGTCCAGGTGCCGCCGAAGGGCTTCGAGGTCCTCCTTGACGAAGGTCGTCGCGGCGCGGCCGTGGAAATAGATCAACGGGTAGTAGATTAGGTTGGGGTCGCGGGCCGCCAATTCCTTTTGGCTGATCGTCACGTCGAATCCCAGGGGAGGCTTGCTGAGCGTCTCCATCAGGTTCGGGATGGCTCGGGGGGCGATGTTCCAGTCGCCGGCGTGGAGCAGCTTGGCGATTCGGAGCGACCCGCGCTTGGGGGGAGCGTCGAGCTTAAGGTTGTGCAGCTCGCGGACAACCAGCTTGTCGGCCGGCAACTCGCGACCGGTGGCGTAGTCGATGATGTTCTGGCCGACCTTGGCGGCCAGGCCCACGGCGATGTTCTGTTGGGCTTGGAGCGAGCGCTCAAGCTGGTTCCAGTAGCAGGAGAGGTCCTTGGGCGAATAGATGACCACGGTTCGGCAGCCGTGCTCGATCCCCCAAAGAGGATACGCGCCGGGGGTTAGCTGATGCCTCGCCCGCCAGACCGGATGGTCTTCGGAGAGGGGTTTCAACTCGTATTCCGGCTCGGGGAAGATCTCGGACATCAGAAGTTTGAAGCCTTCGTCGAACTCGGGCTTGCCGCAGCAGGCGTCGGCGACGATGAAGCCCCCTTGCTCGACGAACTCGCGGAGGTTCTGCTTGGCCAGGTCGGAGAACTCGGGCGCCGAGTGGCCGTTGAAGAAGACGATGGGGGCTTGGAGCATGTCTTCGACGGTGGCCGAGCCGGGGTCGACGACCTGCCAGGTGAGCATGTGCTCCCAGTCTTGCGAAACGAGGTTAACGAGGTTGCGGACGTCGTCGACGTCGTTGTTCCAGTCTCCCCGGGGGCCGTGCCGAAGCTTGTTGACCAGGACCGGCGACCGTCCCTTGGCCAGGAACAAGAGAGCGAAACTGGTGGCGATCAGCGGGTCCTGCTCGTTGAGCACCCCGCGCCAGAAGCCGCCGAGCGGGTCTTGCTCGCGGACGAACGCCTCGGCGCCCTCGCGATACCAGTCGTGCTCGCCGAAGAACCGCAGACCTCCGAGCCGCCCAGCGCGTTCGAGACCGTAAAGGTAGTACAGCCGCCACTGCTGGCCGAGACCGAAGTTCTCGCCGACTCGGAAGCGGTTGGCCATCCAGGCGATGCCGCGGTCGAGGTTAACGTTGACGCTCCCCTTGCCGCAGTTGTGGATGGTCTCGCCGTCGAGGTACTCGGCCCCCTGAAACCGTTTCAAGCCGGTGATGACCAGGCTGGAGATTCCCGCGGCGGTCATGCTGGCGGTGGAGAGTTGGTCGCGGTGGATGTATCCCCAGCCGCCGTCGGCCCGCTGGGCGCTTTCCCAGTAGGCGCGGGCCAGGGCCCAGACCTCGGGCTTGACCGGCACGCCGGCCTCGGAGGCGGCGTTGAGGCCAAGCAGGGCGTACTGGCTATTGGAGTTGTCGCCGCGCTGGGTCCGCGAGATCGAGTACGACCACGAGCCGGGCCAGGAGACCGGATCGTTGGGCCGGATCTGGGCCCGTTCGAGCCAGTCGACGTTGGCCAGAATCCGGTTGACGTCGCGCTGGGGCTCGGCCGCGGCGAACACCATGGTTTGCAGCGAGATGGAGTAGGTGCTGTTGAGCTGGTCGGGGCTGAAGTTTCTTAGGTAGGCGACGGCTTTTTGGATCGTTGGCGAATCGGCCGGTTCGCCGGCGGTCAAGAGGGCCAGCGTCACCAGGCTGGTGATCCCCGTCTTGGCGTCGCCGCCCAAGTCCTGCCAAGAGCCGTTGTCCTTCTGCTCCTTCTTGAGGAAGCGCACGCCCTCGCGGATCGCCCGCTCAACGTCTTCGTGAGTCACCGCCGCGTTGGCTGGGGTGTGGATCCCCAACGTCGCCCAGCCCAGCGCGCCAATCAAGAATCCGACAACCCATCGACCAACAACCCCGCGCGCTTGCGACATTGATGAACCCCCCGCGCCCGGACCAGCGACCGCGACAACCAGATGTGTTGTTCTCTTCTCCTTCTCTTCAACATCCCATAAGGCGCGGCCGTGCCGCAAGGCGAGCGCGGGCGGCGAGCCGGCCCGCCGGCGCTGGAACCGCTTGTTCACGGGGGCCTGGAATGCGTACCATGTTTATTTCAATCCACGCCCCGTGGGAGGGGCGACCGCGCCGAGATGTCGCGCGCCGTTTTCCCGGCGGTCCCGACGGGCCCGTCGGCCACCTTCATCATTCTAGAGGGTTGAGTCTCGGAATGTCATCCAACGCGAGCGACCGGATCACGCAGCTTCTCGACGAATTTCGGCACTCGCGCGACATCATGGTCGCCGAACTGAGCAAGGTCATCATCGGCCAGCAGGACGTCGTCGAACTGATCATGGCGGCGATCTTCACCCGCGGGCACGTCCTTTTGGTCGGCGTGCCGGGACTGGCCAAAACCTTGATGGTCAGCTCGATCTCCAGAATCCTCGACGTGGGTTTCAAGCGGATTCAGTTCACGCCGGACCTGATGCCCTCGGACATCACCGGGACGAACGTGCTGGAGGAGCCGGAGTCGGGCCGCCGCGAGTTCCGGTTCGTTCCCGGCCCACTCTTCTCGAACATCATTCTGGCCGACGAAATCAACCGGACTCCGCCCAAAACCCAGGCGGCCTTGCTTCAGGCGATGCAGGAGCGCGAGGTGACCGTCGGGCAGGAGACGATGAATCTTCCCGACCCCTTCTTCGTCATCGCCACTCAAAATCCGATCGAGCAGGAGGGGACGTATCCGCTTCCCGAGGCCCAGCTCGACCGCTTCATGTTCGACATCCGAGTCGGCTATCCAACGCTCGACGAGGAGAAGAAGATCCTTCTGGGAACGACCAAGGGGGAGTCTCCGGAACTTAAGAAGATTCTTTCTGGCAAGGCGATCGTGAATCTCCAACGCCTGGTGACCTCGGTGCCGATCTCGGAATACACGGTCGATTACGTCGCGCGGCTGGTCCGGGCCACCCGTCCCAGTGACCCTCTCTCGCCCGCGTTCATTAAGGAGCTGGTCGACTACGGAGCGGGCCCCCGAGCCGGTCAAAACTTGATCCTCGGCGGCAAGGCCATGGCCGCCATGGACGGCCGCTACAGCGTCTCGCTCGACGACGTCCGCAAGGTCGCCATCCCGGTCCTCCGCCACCGACTCAGCACCAACTTCCAGGCTCAAGCCGAAGGCCAGACCACCGAGAGCATCATTCAGCGCCTCTTAGCCGAAGTCCGCGAGCCCGAAACCCCGAAATACGAACGCAAGGGCGCCTGATTCGTCGTCGCGCGGCTGGCGGGTCCCTTCCCGGGCGTCGTAGGATGAGAGAGAGGCGCGGCGGCCGATGGCGCGACTTGTTTACCGGAAGCGGGTCGGCTTCCGAAGGCAACCTGACTCCCCGGACTCGGCCGAGATACGACCGGAAGGCCCGGCCAATCGCCCGGTTTGTCGGTGTTCGAATCTCTTGAGCGCGCGACGGGTCCCGGAGCCAAAGCCCAGGTTATTGACCTCGATTTATTACAATCTCCACTTCGTGGGTATCCAGACGACGTGGCGCTCGGCGGTTCCGAAGGCCACGTCGCGATCGCCCCGGCGACCGAGGAGGGCGAGGTTGACCTGGCTCTGCTGGAGGAGTGGGCTCGAACCAGGCGTGGAAATCGAACGCATGAATTCACCCGGCTCGTGATGCTGGCGGTGGTTGGCGAGGAGAAGAGGCCGAAATGAGTTCCCGTTCAATCGAGCAAGCTCACGGCATCCCGGCGGACGACGCGGCTCAACCCGGCGGTCTCGGCGGCTCGTCTCGCCCCGGGAATCTCCAGGAACACGCGGCTCGCGGGGAAGTTGACTGGGATCGGATTCACGCGGCTGTTCAAACACGGCTGGAGGAACTTGGGACCAAGATCTCGGCGGCGGCCTCGGGATCACTTTCGAGACCGGGACGCACGGTGGCGCCGGCCTTCGCGCTGTTTAGCCACCACGTGTTTTTCCGCGCGAGCCTGGATGAAGACGATCCGATTCTCGTGGGTGTTACGATCCGCGACGAGGGCGCTTGTTATCGCGTGGTCGGGGAAATCGTCGGTGAGGAGACCGGCCGGATCCATTTCGAGGAGGAATTCAAGAGCTCGAAGGATTCGCCGGACTGGATCAATCGCGTAATTCTTCTCGCCGATCGGCTCGCCGCGAGCGAAGCGCTCGTGCTCGCCGCGATGGCCGAAAGCGGAGACTAAATCCATGAAGTCGGTGCGGTCGCGGTCGCCGCGGATCGAACCGAGCCCGTCGCGGAGCACTGATGAGCAGTTCCGAGAAGTATCTGAAGCCCGAGGTCATCCGTCAGATTTCCCGGCTCGACCTGCGCGCCAAGTTCATCGTCGAGGGGTTCATCGCGGGGCTGCACGCGAGTCCGTTTCAGGGGTTTTCGGTCGAGTTTTCCGAGCATCGCAAGTACACGCCGGGAGACAACATCGCCGACATCGACTGGAACGTTTTCGCCAAGACCGACCGCTTCTACACCAAGAAGTTCCAGGCCGAGACCAACCTGACCGGCTACCTGGTGATGGACCTCTCCGCGTCGATGGGGTACACCTATCGGCAAGAGTTGACGAAGTTCGAGTACGGCATCAGCCTGGCCGCGGCCTTGGGATACCTGATGATTCATCAGCAAGATCCGGTCGGCCTGATCGCCTTCGACAAGAAGGTGCGCCGGAGCCTCGCGCCGGCCAGCCGACGGTCGCAGCTTGGAAACATCCTGGCGCTCTTGGCCCAGCTTAAGCCCGAGGGAGAGACCGACATCGAGGCCAGCCTGCATCAGGTCGCCGGGATGATGCGGCATCGCAGTTTGGTGATGATCTTCAGCGACCTGCTGGCCGAGCCCGAGCCGATTCGCCGGGCGCTTTACCGGCTTCGGTTCGCGGGGCACGACGTCATCCTCTTCCACATTCTCGACGAGGCCGAGGCCAGCTTCCCGTTCGACGGAATGGTTCGCCTGGAGGACAACGAGACCAGCGAGGTGATCGAGGTCGACGCCGACGCGATCAGGGCCGATTATCTGGAGGAGGTCGAGAGCTTTCGGGCGGGTTATCGAACCGAATGCGTTCGAGCCCGTATCGACTATGTGCCGCTGCACACGGGAATGCCGTTCGACAAGGCTCTCATGTCCTATCTGCTCTCAAGGCAGGCGAGAGGCTGACGCTCCATGGAATTCTCCCTGATCCACGCCGGTTTGGCCGCCGGCGCCGCGCTGGCGGCGATTCCGGTGGTGCTGCACCTCCTGATGCGGCCGACGCCCAAGAACGTCGTCTTCCCGGCCCTTCGACTGATCCGAGAGCGCCAGAAGCGGTCGAAGAAGAAGATGCGGATCAAGAACTGGCTGCTCCTCTTGGCCCGGATGGCGGTCTTGGCCCTCATGGCCCTGGCCCTGGCGCGCCCCCGGCTCCACTCGGAGATGCCCCTGGGAGATGATTCGGTGCCGACGGCGCTGGGCTTGGTCTTCGACACCAGGCTGTCGATGGACTACATGGAGCGCGACAAGACCCTGCTCGACGAGGCGAAGGATCGCGCGCGCGAGTTGGTCGGCCGGCTCCCCGACACGAGCCTCGTCTTCGCGGTGAACTCGGCCGACCCGGGCGTTCCGGTCGGCCTCTCGCCGGCGGCGGCCAACAAGTGGATCGACAATCTGACCGTCCGGGCCGTGAATCGCCCCTTGAACCAGGCGATGGGACTGGTTTACGCGGCAGTCGCCGATTGCGACCGTCCCCGCCGTGAAGTCTACGTCTTGACCGACCTGGCGCGCTCGGCCTGGGACGCCGAACGCCCCGCCGAGGGCCTCGACCGGGTGAGCCAGTCCAAAGAAAAGCCCGGCGGCAAGATCGCCACGATCGTTCTGCGCCTCGGTCCGCAAGAGCGCCAAAACGTGTCGATCGACGCGGCCGAACTCACCTCGAACATGGTCTCGCACGGCGAGCCGGTCGAGATCCGGGGCGTGATCGGCTCGCAAGGCTCCGAGCCGGTCAGCCGGATCGTCGAATTCCACCTCGACGGCGTCAAGAAGGGACAGGAGGCGATCGAAATTCCCCCCGGCGGTCAGGCCGAGGTCCGCTTTCTCACTCCGCCGAGACTCAACGAGGGCGAGGTTCACCGCGCTGAGCTGAGGCTCGCCGGCGCTCCCGACCCCCTCAAGTTCGACGATCAGCGCTATTTGAGCTTCGAGGTCCGGGCTCCGATGAAGGCGCTCGTGGTCGCCGATCGATCCATTGACGCCGATTTCGTGGCCCTGGCCCTCGACCCCGACCCGGCGGCCGGCGGCTCGCGCAATTTCGAGGTTCAACGCGCCGCCGCCTCGGAGCTTCCCACCCGGTTTCGCGAGAAGGGGTTGAAGGACTTCGCCGTCGTCTTCCTCTTGAACGTGGCCACCCTCGACGAGTCAACCTGGGGGATGCTCAACGCCTACGTCCACGAGGGGGGAGGGCTCGTCGTCGGCCTGGGCGACCGCTGCCGGGCCGACAACTACAACGGCTCGATCGCGGCGCAGCTTTTGCCCGCTCAACTCGGCGAGCCCTTCGCGCCTCCGGGAGAGCATGGGACGACCTTCGGCAAAATCAGCGACGCCACGCACCCGCTTTTTGATCGCTTCTTCAAGGAGATCGATGAGCAGTTCGCCGTGACGCCCGTTTACAAATATTGGAGGCTTCAATCCTCCGAATCCGGTCGGACGCTCGTCTCCTTCGCCGACGGCGCCCCCGCGCTTCTGGAGCGAACCTTCCGCGGCGCCCGGCCGGGCCGGGTCTTGCTCTGGACGACTCCTTTGGCCCGGCGCCCCTCGCGGACCGATCGGGCGGCCTGGAACGAGTTTCCCAGCCCGAGCTTCTGGGCCTTTCCCGTCATCATGAATCTCAGCGTTCCCTATTTGGCCGGCGCCGTCGGCGACCAGCTCAACTTCGAGGCCGGCGAAGACGTCTTGCTGGCCCTTCCGCCCAACTCCCGTTTTCAGAATTTCCTGATCACCGGACCCGACGAAAAGGCCACGGAACGACTCTCTCCCCCCTCGCCGGGCGAGCCGCTGCGGATCGCCTCTCCCCAGTTTTTGGGGCAGTGGACCGTCACGGCGTTGGGACCGGGCGAAGAGAGGACCCAGATGGGATTCAGCCTCAACCCCCCGCGCGCCGAGGGCCGCTACACCCCGCTGGAGACGGCCGACCTGGAAACGATCTTCGGGGGCGAGGATGGCTACGCCCTGGCCGACGACGCCAAGTCGCTCGAAAAGCTGACCGAGCTGATCCGCGTCGGCCACGAGCTGTTCCCCTGGCTGATGATGTTGATCCTGGCCATCGTCACCGCGGAAAATTACCTGGCCAACACCTTCTACAAGGAGCCCACCCCGGCGGACCCGGGACAGCTCAGACCCAAGGCGGCCGCGTGAGGCGGACGCTTTTGTAGCCGGCCTCCGCGAGGCCGGGACCGGCGTCGAATCACCCAAGCCCGCGCGCCGGGGTCAGAGACTCCGGCTACAATGTATCGGTCTTTTTTGTAGCCGGCCTCCGTGAGGCCGGTGATCGGCGTCGGTTGATCTGGCCCATCATTCGTTCGAGCAGGTTCCCCCAGCGTCATGTTTGAAGGCTTCAGCCTCGGCTTCAATCCGATCGCCTCCTGGCCGCTGCTTTTGGCCGCCTCCGCGGCCGTCGTCGCGCTGACGGTCGCGGCCTACGCGCGGAAGCTCCGAGGGGAGGGGGGGCGCTGGCGATGGGTCGCCCTGAGCCTGCGGCTTTTCGCGGTTCTGCTCTGCCTGCTGGCGGCGCTCCGGCCCTCGGTCGTGCTTCAGGAGAAGAAGAAGCAGGCGTCGTCGGTGGTCTTTCTGGTCGATTCCAGCACCAGCATGTTGATCGGCGACGAGGCCAACGGCAAGACGCGCTGGGAGGCGGCCAACGAGGCCCTCAGCGCGGGGGTCGAAGCGGCCAAGGGTCTAATCGGCGACCTGGAGGTGAAGACCTTTCGGTTCGACGTTGGGACCCGCGAGCCCAAGGTCGACGAGACCGAGATCCCCAAGCCCGAGGGGCGCGAGACGCAACTCGGCGTGGCGATGGTCGAGGTCGAAAAACTGGTCTCGCAGGCGAATCGAAGACTGGCTCGGGTGGTCGTCCTTTCCGACTTCGCCTCGAACAGCGGAACCAACCCATTAGTCGCCGCGCGTCGGCTGCGCGACCAACAGGCGCCGGTCGTCACGGTGGTCCTCGGCGCGCAGACCGCCGGGACCGAGTCGCGCGACATCGCCATCCGAGACATCACGGCCGGGCCGACCGTCTTCGTCAAAAATCAGCTCGAAGTCCGGGGCTCCCTCTCGGCCAGGGGCTACGTCGGCGAGACTCTTGAGGTCGAGCTCCACGTGGAGGACCAACCGACGGCCGTCGCCAAGACCCGGATTCAGGTTCCCGACGGCGCCGACTCGATCCCGATCACCGGGTTGAAATACGTTCCCCAGACCGCGGGCGAGAAGCGGGTGACGCTGAAGGTCGCCCCGCGAGAGGGTGAGTTGATCGTCTCCAACAACGAGATCAGCACCTTCGTCACCGTTTTAAGCGGCGGGCTGAACGTCCGGTTCCTCCAGGGGCCGAACTTCACCTGGGATTACCGCTACCTGATGCGGTCGATCGCCACCTCGCCCGACATCCAGGTCGACGGCGTCGTGATCCGCCAGCCGGCCGCCGGTGAAAAGGGAGAGATCGACGACGACGAGTTCGCCCCCGGCCGCTACGACGTCTACATCGTCAGCGACATGTCGGCCAACTTCCTGACCCGCCGCCAGCACGCGCTTTTGACCGACGCCGTCATGAAGGGAACCGCCGGCCTGATCATGCTCGGCGGGCGGAACAGCTTCGGTCCGGGAGGTTGGGGTCAGACCGAGATCGCCAACATCCTTCCGGTCGAGATCCATCCCGGCGACGGCCAGCTTGAGCCTCCCGGGGGCGTTCGGTTCGTTCCCAGCCCGTCGGGCCTCAACAGCTATCTGCTCCAGGTCGGCTCGGATCGCGACGAGACGACCCGGCTCTGGGCGGGGCTTCCTCCTCTACAGGGCGCCAGCCGATTCGGCGAGCCGAAGCGCGGCGCCGACATTCTTGGGATGACGTCGGGGCCGAACCCCGAGCCGATGATGCTCACCATGGAAACCGGTCGGGGCCGGGTCATCGCCTACGGCGGCGACACCTGGGTCTGGGCCCGCGCCGAGGAGGGAAGGCTCGTCCATCGGAAGTTCTGGCGACAAGTGATCTTCTGGCTCGCCCACAAGGAGGACCAGGGGGACGACCAGATCAAGCTGGCCATCGACCGGCGCCGCGTCGCCGTCGGCCAGAGCCTCGAGTTGACCGTCACCGCCCGAGACGCCAAGGGCGCCCCTCTGACCGACGTCTCCTACGAGACGAAGGTTGAGCGCGAAGGGGCGACCACCGCCGGCGAGCCGGTTGACCTCTACACTCGGGGAGACGAGTCGCGGGGCTCCTACGCCGCGCTCGGCGAACCCGGCGACTACAGGGTTACGGTGGTTGGCAAGCGGGGAGACACGGAGATCGGCCGAGACTCGACGCGGTTTTTGGTCTATCAAGACGACCGGGAGCTGGACAACCCCTCCGCCGACCCCGAACTCGCCAACCAGATCGCCGAAATCACCAGCGGCGAGGCCATCCCCCCCGAACGGCTCGCCGAGCACATCAAGGGGATCGACCAATCCGCCTTCACCGAGTACGTCGCCGCCACCGAGCGCCGACTCTGGGACAACTGGCCGTTCCTCCTGCTCTTCACCGCCGTCCTATCCACCGAATGGTGGCTCCGCAAGCGCAACGGCTGGGTTTGAACGGGGGAATACTCTCCGTGGCGCCGCATTGGCTACACTAATAATGATCGAGCCCATGGCCGTTAGCGGCCGATTTAGTTACGAGTGGGCTCGCCCCGCGTCCTTCGGCGAGAGCGCCCTGGGGCTGTTGATCCTTTCCCACCGGAAGAGAATAATCAGGCGGCCCACGGCTCATTTGCTCGTCTGAAACCCAAAGAGGGGGCGAATCATGGGAGCGCCGTCGATCGCCCTGACCGAACTTTCGATCAGGAATTTTCGAGGGATCGAATCACTCGACCTCGACTTCCGAGGACCCGACGGCCTTCCGAACCGACTCGTCGTCCTGGCCGGGCCGAACGGGTGTGGCAAGACGAGCGTGCTCGAGGCGGCCCTGCTCTTGGTTGGAGGCGAGAGACTACTCACCGGCCCGGCGGGTCGAAGCGCGATTCGCCGCGGCGCGCCGGAGTGCGCGATCCGGGGACTCTTGGCGAGTGACGGCGCCGAAGAGGATCGGATCGCTCGTTTGTCGCGAGGCGATGCGACTGGCGAGTTTGAGATTACAAGTTCGGAGCAGGGGCGATCGAACCGGGCGCAACCGCTGAAGGACATTTGGTATTTCTCCTCTTGGCGAGCGCCCTCACTGGTGGGTGCCGTGGATCCCACGGTGGGCGGGCGCGGACGCAGGCCCGCCAAGACCGATAAGAATCGGCTTCGAAACGTGAAGCAATTCTTGGTGAATGAGGCGGCCATCGAGCGATTCGAAGGAACTTTTGAAAGCTTGGGGCGTTATAGTGGGATAATGCGGGAAATCAACGAAGCCTGGCGCGCATTTTATCCCGGTGCCGGCGAGTCGTTTTCGGTCAAGATCGTCAAGTCGATCGAGTCGACCGGCGGCTCCTTCGATGTCTATTTTCGGACTCCGGAAGGCGAGTTCATCGAAGTCGATCTCCTCAGCGCGGGGCAACTCGAACTGTTCTTGTTCCTAAGCGCTCTGGCGTTGAACGAGAACCGGTCGGGGATCATCTTCATCGACGAACCCGAATTGCATCTCGACCCGCAGTGGCATCGGCTTGTCCTTCGCACTCTCATGGAGCTCCAGTCCAGGGCTCAGTTCATCGTCGCGACCCACTCGCCGGAGGTCTACGACGAGGCGAAGTCCTACGAGCGGCACTTTCTGGTGCCGGCCGACGATCCCCGCGCCCGGCTCTGGCGAAGCTCCGCGCGCGCGCCCCAGGGAGTCTGACCGGCAATGGCTCGCGATGTTGCGAGAGACACGCTCTATCGAGCCCCCATCAATTTGTGGGTCGAAGATCGGTTGACGCTGGAATACCTCTCGCGAATCTGGAATGACCCAGGCATCGCGTATTTTGTGGGCGGCGGCAACGATGGCGTTCGAGCGCTCGCCGATGATGCCGCGGACGATGGGTTTTCCAATGTTTTCGGCCTGACGGATCGCGACTTCCGTCCGTCCAACAAGAGTGAGTGGGCCAATCCCCGGAAGACTTTTCGGACCTTCGTCCTCCCGGCGCACGAGATCGAGAACTATCTGTTGGATGCTCCGGCCTTGGCCGCGTGCCGCTTCAATAATCGAGGGCTCACGGCTGATGAGATTGAGGAGCGCATTCGAAGCGCTGCCGCTGGATTCTGCTGGTGGGCCGCTTGTCGTGACGTGCTGGCCGAATTGAAGCGGCGGTTCCGAGATGGTTTCGTTCCGGATCCTCCTCGCACTTTGTCGGACGCCACGGCCGCCAAGGCCCACATCTGCAAATCTCCCTGGTTTCAGAAACTTGCCGCCGAATCCGAGAAGACGGACGAGGCGGGCATCGAGCTTCTCTTGAAAGAGCGACACGTCGAGGCGAGCAATCGCCTTGCAAGCGGCGAGTGGCGGATCGATTTCGCCGGTAAGGAAATCTTTCGCGACATCGGCAGCCGGATCTTCGATCGGATGAAGAGCCCCGGCTACAATCCAACGCCGGCGGCGTTCGATATCGATCTCGCCCAAGAGGTCGCCGACCAACAACTCAAGTTGAAATCCATTCCTCAAGACCTAACCGATCTTCACTCCGCTTTGAAGGCCCGACTGGAGCGTCTAATCTCCCAGGCATCATCTTGACGTAAAAGCCGGCAAGGTCGATTCCGACGATTGGGTAAGGAGGGATTCTAGGATATGGGCGATTATCGCGAGTCGGTTCGCGAATCTTGGTGCATTACTATATGAGGGGGCTTGACAATCCGCGTGATTGCGGATTGGCTGCCGTCCGTCAGGTGGGGACATCTCTGGAGAAACGCTTAAAAAAGCGCGCGAACGAACCCAATCTCGCGCGGAACGGTTTCGACGAAAATCCCAAAATGAAAAAGACTTGCGTCGGCTTAGGTGGCGTCGGGGCGGATGACGAACGAAGCCAATTTGGGTGGGTTTCGGAGCGGGTGGAGGAAAATCGAGAGCGCCGCCGGGGGGCGGCGGCGCTCGTCGGGGTGGGGGGGTGGGATTAGCGGTTGCCGTTCTTCAGTTGGAGGGCGCGCTGAAGGATTTCCGGATCGATCTTCAGGGGCTTCGACGGCTTCATGGCGCTGGCTTCCTCCGGGATCGGGGGGAGGCCTTCCTCCTCGTTGTCGATGGCTTGGGGTTGAGCGATGGTGTTTGGCGGAGGAATCATCGTTCTGGCTTCGGGGGCCGCCCGTCCTCCGGCGGCGGCGCCGGGAGCGCCGGCGGGGGGAGGCAGGTTCGGCATGGCGCCGCTGACGGCGAAGGGGATGGGGGCGTCGGTGGCGCCGGGGCCTTCGTCGTTGGCCCAGCCCTTGCCCGGCGTGTACCGCGTGGCGGGGAAGTTTTGGGTGACCGCTTGGGCGGGCGCGCCGACCTTCGGTCCGGTCATGGGGGCGACGTCGACGGCCGACCGGGAAATCCGGTCGCGGTCGGCGGCGAACAGTTCGGTCTCATCGTTGGGGTACAGGTCGCTTTCCGGGGAATCGTCGGGGCCGGGCTTGGCCCGAAGGTTGTTCACCCAAGCCGCGAGGATCTGATAGGCCCGGTCGTTCGACCCTTGGAAAATCGGCCGAGTGTTCGACCCGTTGCCGTGGGGACGCAACGAGCTGGAGAGAAGTTCGCTCCGACCCGGGTTCTCGCGATCGACGAGTTTGAGCGTGGCGTCGAGGTTGGCCCGAAGGGCCTCAAGCGTCCGATCGGCCTTCCGCTGGAAGTTGATGATTTGAAACGAGCCTTCGTGGCGGTCGTCATGGCACTTGGCGCAATAGGTTTGCAGCACGGGATGAACATACCGGCGGAACTCGTCGGCGCGGCGAATCGCCGCGTTGGGGGGCAGGTCGAAGACGATCGGCAGGTCGCTGACTCCCAGACCCCGGCGGGCGCCCCGAACCACGGCGCTGTCGAGCGTCGCGGGACGCTCCATCGGATTCGGATCGACCATCTCGGCGCTGGTTCGCTGGACCTGTTCATCGCGCTGGCGGTTCGCCAGGCGCGTCTCGTTCATGGCGATGGATTCGCTCATCGCCTTGGCCCGAAGGTTCTTCGGGTCGAGCTTCAAGACGTTCCGGAGGTGGTCTTTGGCCTCATCGGACAACTTGTTGGTCAGGCACCATTGGGCCAGCTTCAACTGCTCGTCGATATCGATCTCGGGGACCTGCTCGCTCTTGTACTCGTGGACCTCCTTCAACGAGTTGAAAACTCGTTCGATCCTCCCTTCGGGAAACCGCATGACTCCCACGGGCTGGGTTACCAGGACCTTGTCTTCCTCTTCGGAGACGAGTCCCGTGATGATTCGCCCATCGGTCAGCAGGACGAATTTCGACTGCTCGGTCGACGCCGGCTCGCCCGGAACAATCTCCGATTCGATCGCCGAGGACTCCGGCGCGCCGTCGTGTTCGAGAGGATCCGGCCCGCTCCAGCCCGAGAGCCCCAGGGCGGAGAAGGCGACGATCACGAGCGTTCGTTTCGAGATGGTCATAAGCCGCTTGGCCCCATCTCGTCGTGGGGGAATCCCCGGCCGACGAGTCTAGAATTTCGTTGAGAGATGGTGGCGGGACGTTAGCCAAGCCACTAGAATCCGTCAAGCCGAACAGGCGTCTCGGATTTTGTCGCTAAAATGTGAAGTGGAACCACTTTTTCGCCGAGGACGCATGCCCGTTCCGAACGATTCTCCGCTGCTGCGTGACCTGCTCGGCCAGGTCGTGGTCGTCGACCTGGTTTCGACCTACGTTTGCCTCGGCGAGCTGACCGGGCTCGACGAGGTCTTCCTGGAGCTGCGCGACGCCGATTTCCACGACTTTCGAGACGGCCAGGCCAGCCGAGAGGTCTACGTCTACGACGCCGTCCGCCTGGGCATCCGGCGCAACCGGGCCCGCGTCTTGGTCCGAATCGCCGACGTGGCCGCCATCTCCCGTCTGGAGGACATCGCGGAATCGTGAACGGCCAACCGCAATTTCCCCCTTTTCGCCGAACCCTCCCGATCCGACCACGTACCAAAAAACGGCCTTGAGAAATTAACGGCGATGGCGAACAACTTGGTGAACGCCGCGTCCCCGACAGGGGAAGGCGCTGGCGACTTCCTCCGTGACCGGCCTCCGTGGGGCCGGGATCGGCGGGGAAGGCTTGACCCGGCGCTCATTGAGCGCGTTCGACCGAGAATTGAAGCCGCGAACACGGACTTCAGAGGAAGAAAATCGAAATGACCCCGCTTCTCCGCTGGACTGTTCCCTCATTGCTCGCGATCGGGCTGCTTTGGACTCCATCCCAGGCCGCCGAGGTTCGCGACAGCGCCCGGATGTTTAGTCCCGAGGCGGTGGCGAAGGTCCAAGATGAATTGACCCGGGTGGAGCGAGAGACCGGGATCCCGATCACCATCGAGACGATCGAAGCCATCCCCGACCTGGCCGTCGACGCCCCGCGCGAGGCCAAGCTGCGGGCCATCAACCAACTGGCCGTGAAGCGCAACCAGGAGCTTCGAGCCGAGGGCATTTACCTGCTGCTCTCGAAGAACGACCGGGTCATCTCCAACGTCCTGACCCGCGAGCGCTACGCGACCATTCTGACCCAGGAGAAGCGGCGGAAGATCCGCGACTCCTTCATCGAACCGTTCAAGGCGGGAGACTTCGACGGCGGCCTCGCCCGCGCCGCCAAGGAGATCGCCGCGGCGCTTCCGGTCGGCCCGCCTGCGGGAGCCCAGCGGCCCGAGCCCCAATTCGGCGTCGGCTCGTTGTTTGCGATCGCCCTGGGGATCCTGGCCGTCCTATTCGTGGTCCGTATGCTCGGCGGACTCCTCGGCGGCAATCGCGCCGGGGGATACCCGCAGCAGATGGGCATGGGGGGAATGGGTCGGCCCGGCATGGGCGGTCCCGGAATGGGTGGTCCGGGTTATGGTCCCGGCATGGGCGGACCCGGTATGGGAGGCCCCGGTTATGGTCCCGGCTACGGCGGTCGAGGCGGCGGCTTCTTCACGGGCCTGCTCGGCGGGCTCGGTGGCGCGATGGCCGGCAACTGGCTTTATAACCAGTTCTCGGGCCGTAATTCGGAAGGTCACTCCGAAGCGTCGAGTTTCGGCCACGACCAAGGCGCGGGCGATCCCCACGGCTCCGTCGGGGGTGATTCGATCATTGG
>Ga0180220_1001280_pt1 | contig 19263 bp, 16 predicted proteins | sample eDN5th37CBELigBY_FD_151335 | JGI IMG/M metagenome (GOLD analysis project Ga0180220, IMG submission 151335) | Enriched backyard soil microbial communities from Emeryville, California, USA - eDNA 5th pass 37_C BE-Lig BY (version 2) (version 2) | ecosystem: Environmental > Terrestrial > Soil >...
TATCAACCATTGAACAGGGAACCGGCACCGTGGCCACGAACACCGGCATCGACCCCCGCATCCTGCGCGAACGGCGCGAGCGCAAGTTGCGCATCATCATGCCGGTCTCGACCATCCTCCTGGCGCTCGGCCTGTGGGAATTCCTGGTCCGGTATAACGAGGTGCCGCACTACCTGATCCCGGCGCCGAGCCTGATCGCCAGGACGCTGGTGCAGGACTGGCCGACCCTGATGCAGAGCGCGGCCTTCACCGTCAAGCTGACGCTGTTGTCGCTGGGCCTCGCCATCGTCGGCGGCGTGCTTCTGGGCATGGTGTTCGCCCTGTCGCGCACGGTGGAGATGAGCCTGTTTCCCTTCGCCGTCATCCTGCAGGTGACGCCGGTCATCGCCATCGCGCCGCTGATCCTGATCTATGTCAGCAACACCTTCTTCGCGCTGCTGATCTGCGCCTGGATCGTGGCCTTCTTCCCCATCCTGTCGAACACCGCCATCGGGCTGCGCAGCGCCGACCATAATCTGCGCGACATGTTCCGGCTCTATCAGGCGACGCCCTGGCAGCGCCTACGCTATCTGCTGATCCCCTCGGCCCTTCCCTATTTCATGGCCGCGCTGAAGATCGCCGGCGGACTGTCTCTGATCGGCGCGGTGGTGGCGGAATTTGTCGCCGGCACCGCGGGCCAGAACACCGGCCTTGCCTCGCGCATCCTGGAATCGAGCTTCCGCAACGAGATCCCGCGCATGTTCGCCGCGCTGTTTCTGGTGTCGGTGCTGGGCGTCCTGATCTTCCTCGTCACCGCCTGGCTGTCGCGTGCCGTGCTCGGTCACTGGCACGAGAGCGAAATCAAGCGGGAACTGTAGCCGCCATGCGCACCGCCGGCCCCACCGCTTTTGCCACGACCGGCCCTGTCGCCTCGCAACCGGCGACCACCGGGCGTGCCGGCCTGCACTTGGCCGGCATGCGCCTGGCCGGCCGCGAAGGGCATTGGGACATCGCCGTCGAGGGCGGGCGCATTGCCGGCCTGTCCCCGTCGGCGGAAAAGGGCGGCGGCTTCGTCATGCCGCTGCTGGCGGACATCCACACCCATCTCGACAAGACCTTCACCGCGTCCCGGATGCCCGAACGCGCCACCTCGCTGTTCCATGCCATCGAGATGATGAAGGCCGATGCCGCAGGCTGGGACGAAGCCGATCTTCGCCGGCGCGCCCGGCAGGCGCTGTCGCGGGCCTACCGGCACGGCACCGCGCTGATGCGCAGCCACCTCGACTGGTACGGGGCCGAGCCGCCCACGGCATGGCACGTGCTGCGCGAACTGGCCGGCGAATGGCAGGGCCGGGTCCGGCTCCAGCTCGCATCGCTGACCCCGCTCGACCTTTTCGCCGACATCGGCGAGGCGGTCGCCCGCGAGGTCAAGGCCGCCCGCGCCGTCCTCGGCGCCTTCATCTACCGCAACGACGATCTCGCCTCGAAGCTCTGCCATGTCTTCGACCTCGCCGAACGCCACGACCTCGAGCTTGACTTCCATGTCGACGAAGGGCTCGACACCGACGCGCGCGGCATCGACGCAATCGTCGCCGAGACCGCGCGACGCGGGCTGGCCGGCCGGGTCCTGTGCGGCCATGGCTGCGCCCTGTCGGTGCGCGATCCGGGCGAGGTCGGTGATCTTCTTCGGCAGGCTGCCGAGGCCGGCGTCGGCCTGACGGTGCTGCCCGGCTGCAACAGCTATCTGCAGGATGCCGGAACCGGGCGCACCCCGCGCCTGCGCGGGCTGGCACCCATGCACGAGGCGCGGGCGGCGGGGATGAAGGTGATGATCGGCTCGGACAATGTCCGCGACGGCTTCTTCCCCTATGGCGACTACGATCTGTGCGACATGTTCAGGGGTGCCGCCCTTCTGGGCCACCTGCAACCCGACGCCTGGCTCGATGCGATCAGCGAGACCCCCGCCAACTGGATGGGAAGCAGCCTGCGTCTCGAACAAGGCAGCCCCGCCGATTTCATCTGGCTGGATGCCGACGACCTCACCGACGCGATCAGCCGCCCCCGTGCCGCGCGGGCGGTCTGGCGCGACGGCCGCATCCTGGCCGACCACCATCAAGGAGAGCAGACATGAGCGCACGCCACGACTGGGCGGCCTTCAAGGCGGCGTTGGACGGAATCCGTTTCCATGACGACGAGAACTACCTGGCCGCGCGGTCGCGCGACTATTTCTGGTACAGCCCGATACTCAACGACCAGCTCAAGGACAAGCTCGGCGATCTCGTCGTGGTGCCGCAGAGCGTCGACGAGGTGATCCGCATCGCCGGGCTGGTCGCCCGCCACAGGGTGCCGCTCACCCTGCGCGGCGGCGGCACCGGCAATTACGGCCAGTGCGTGCCGCTGGAGGGCGGCGTGGTCATGGACCTCACCCGCCTCGACAAGGTGATCGAGATCACCAGCGGCCATGTCCGCGTCGAGGCCGGAGCCCGCATCTCGCGGCTGGACGACGCCGCCCGCGAGACCGGACAGGAACTCTTGATGTATCCCTCGACCCGGCAGATGGCGACCATCGGCGGCTTCATCGCCGGCGGCTCGGGCGGCATCGGCTCGCTCCGCCATGGCATGCTGCGCGATCCCGGCAACGTCACCTATGTCAAGGTGGTCACGGTCGAGCCCGAGCCGAAACTGATCGAACTGCACGGCGAGGACATCCAGAAGGTCCAGCACGCCTACGGCACCAACGGCATCGTCGTCGAGCTTGGCCTTGCCCTGACCCGCGCCACCGACTGGGTGCATGCCGCCGCCCTGTTCGACGGCTATGGCGAGGCGCTGCGCTTTGCCAGCTCCGCCCAGGAGCAGGGCATGGACTGTTATCTGCTGACCGCGGTCGAACGCCGCTTCGCCCCCTATTACAGCAAGCTGGGCGATCTGTTCCCCGCCGACCGGGACGCGATCTTCGCCATGGTCGCCCCGCAGGAGATGGAGCGCTTCACCGCCGCCGCCGAGGCGGCCGGCGGCCGCATCTCCTTTGCCATGAGCAAGCCCGAAATCCGCGCCGCCGGCCTCCAGCCGGCCTATGAATGCGGCTGGAACCACACCACGCTGCAGGCCCTCAAGGTCGACAAGGGCTGGACCTACCTGCAGGTCGCCTATCCGCGCCCCTTCGATCCCGATCTGGTCCTGCGCCAGATGGCCCGCTATGGCGACGAGATCTACTGGCACCACGAGATGGCCCGCATGGACGGCGAGATCCAGATCTTCGCCCTGCCGCTGGTGCGCTATCGCGGCGAGGCGGCGACCTACCGGCTGATCGCCGAGCTGGAGGAAAAGGACGGCTGCACCATCTTCAACCCCCATGTCGTGACCATCGAGGATGGCGGCATGAAGCAGATCGACCAGACGCAGATCGAGTTCAAGAAGCTGGCGGATCCGTACGGGCTGATGAACCCGGGCAAGACCCGGGGCTGGAGTGCCGACATGGCACGCGTCGACGACAACCAAATGGGAGAACACGCATGAAGCACATCACCAGCCTCTTCACCGCTTTGGGGCTCATGCTCGCGGCCGGGCCGTCCCTTGCCGCCGACAAGGTCGTGTTCGGCACCAACTGGCTGGCACAGGGCGGCCATGGCGGCTTCTACCAGGCCGTGGTGGACGGCACCTACGAGAAATACGACCTCGACGTCGAGATCCGCATGGGCGGGCCGCAGGTCAACACCCGGCCGATGCTGGCCGCCGGCCGGCTCGACTTCCTGATGGGCGGCAATCTGCTCCTGGCGTTCGACAACATACGCAACGACATCCCCACCACCGTGGTCGCCGCCCTGTTCCAGAAGGACCCGCAGGCGTTCATGGCGCACAAGGGCCAGTATGCCGACTTCGCCGCGCTGACCAAGGCGCCTTCCGTCCTCGTCTCGAAGGACGGCCAGTTCAGCTTCTGGCAGTGGATGGTCGACAGCCACGGCTTCCAGAACGAGCAGCTGCGCCCCTACGGCTTCAACCTCGCCCAGTTCCTGAGCGACCCGAAGATGGTCCAGCAGGCCTATGGAACCGCCGAGCCGCTCTATGCGGCCAAGGAAGGCGCCGAGGTGGACGTCTTCCTGCTGGCCGACCAGGGATGGAGCACCTACGGCTCGATCATCGAGACCCGCAGCGAGCTGGTGGAAACCAATCCCGATCTCGTGCAGCGCTTCATCGATGCCTCGATCGAGGGCTGGTACAACTATCTCTACGGCGACCGCACCGCCGCCTATCAGGCCATCATCGCCGCCAACCCGGAAATGACCGTCGAGAAGCTGGATGCCGAGATGCTACAGTTCGAACGGCTGGGCATCATCGATTCGGGCGACGCCCTAAAGAAGGGGATCGGGGCGATGGACGAGGCCCGCATCAAGGGGTTCTACGACCTGGCGGTGGAAAGCAAGATCATCGAGGCCGGCAGCGTCGACCTGTCCAAGGTCGCCGACATGCGCTTCGTCAACCATGGCAAGGGTCTGGACATCAAGGCCGCGCTGACCGGCAAATAGGGGCATGCGCCCCGCGCGGCCGGATGCGCGAATCGAAGCGACGATCGATGGCGCGGCGCCTGCCGCGGCATCGATCCGAACCTGAACCGTTGTGCATGCATGGGGAGCGTATGACCAGCGCCCAGAGAAAGCGGAAGGAAATCCACGGAGCGATCCGCAATGCCGCGATCCAGGAATTCGCGCGCAACGGGTTGGCCGGGACTTCGACCCAGACCATCGCCCAGACGGCCGGCATCACCAAGGCCCAGCTGCATTACTACATCTCCTCGAAGGAGGAGCTGTACCAGCAGGTGCTCGGCGAGATCGTCGCCCAGTGGAAGGACATCTTCTTCCTGTCGGCCTCGCGCGAGGACCCGGCGCTGGCGATCACCGAATATATCGACCGCAAGGTGCGGCATGCGCTGGAGTATCCCGACGTCTCGCGCTTCTTCGCCAATGAGATCGCTCGCGGCGCACCGGAAATGGCGCCCCACTGGAACGATCTCAAGAGCGCCGTCGAGGAGGCCAGCGGCGTCATCCAGGAATGGATCGACAGCGGCAAGATCCGCCCCGTGGACCCGCTGCTGTTCCAGATCAACATGTGGGCGGTGACCCAGCACTATGCCGAGTACGAGGCCCAGACCCGCGTTTTGATGGGCAAGCCGGAACATTCGCCGCTCGATGCGGACCGCATCGTCGCCGAGGCGACGCAGCTTTTCCTGCAACGCTGCGGGCTTCATTCCAAAGAGGAAGAGGAAAAGCCATGAAGGCCCTTGCCCCCGCCGCCATGCCGGCGCCGTTCGGCAGCTATTCGCACGGCGTGGCCTCGGGCCGGCTGATCGTGACCTCCGGCCAGCTCGGGCTCGCCGCCGATGGAACGATCCCGGCCGGCGTCGAGGCCCAGGCCGAGCTTTGCTTTTCCAACATCCGGGCCATCCTTGCCGAGGCCGGGGGGGACCTGTCACATGTCCTGCGCTTCACCGCCTTCGTGACGCGGCGCGAGCACATGGCCGACTATATGGCCGTCCGCGACCGGCTGGTGGCCGGGCTCGCCACAAAACCCGCCTCGACCCTGTTGATCGTCTCCGGCTTCACCCGGCCGGAATTCCTGGTCGAGGTCGAGGCCATGGCGCTGCTGCCGCACTGAAACAGGGAAAAAGCGCATTGCTGCGCAAGGCGGAAACGCTCCAGCATCGCGGGAGAAAGACAATGGTTCAGATTACCTTCGTTGAACATGACGGAAACCGGCGCGTCGTCGAGGCCACGGCCGGCATGAGCTTGATGGAGGCCGCCCGCGACGAGGCCGTGCGCGGCATCGAGGCCGAGTGCGGCGGCGCCTGCTCGTGCTCGACCTGCCATGTCTATGTCGCGCCCGAATGGGTGGAGAAACTGCCCCCCTCCTCGGACATGGAGCACGACATGCTCGATTTCGCCTATGAGCCGGACCCGCAACATTCGCGGCTCGCCTGCCAGATCACGGTGACGGACGACATGCAGGGATTGCTGGTCCGCGTTCCCGAGCGGCAGGGTTGATCGTACCTTTAACCCCTAGCCTCTTAGCCAAGGACGAGATTGATGCCTTCCTACCGTTCCCGCACGACGACGCATGGCCGCAACATGGCGGGGGCGCGCGGGTTGTGGCGCGCGACGGGGATGAAGGACGGCGATTTCGGCAAGCCGATCATCGCGGTGGTGAACTCGTTCACCCAGTTCGTGCCGGGCCATGTGCACCTGAAGGACCTCGGCCAGCTGGTGGCGCGCGAGATCGAGAAGGCGGGGGGCGTGGCCAAGGAGTTCAACACCATCGCCGTCGACGACGGCATCGCCATGGGCCATGACGGCATGCTCTATTCGCTGCCCTCGCGCGAGATCATCGCCGACAGTGTCGAATACATGGTCAACGCCCATTGTGCGGACGCCATGGTGTGCATCTCCAACTGCGACAAGATCACGCCCGGCATGCTGATGGCGTCCTTGCGCCTCAACATCCCCACCGTGTTCGTCTCGGGCGGGCCGATGGAGGCGGGCAAGGTGGTGCTGAAGGGCGAGCAGCATGCGCTCGACCTGGTCGACGCCATGGTGGCGGCGGCCGACGACAAGGTCTCGGACGAGGACGTGAAGGCCATCGAGCGCTCGGCCTGCCCGACCTGCGGCTCGTGCTCGGGCATGTTCACCGCCAACTCCATGAACTGCCTGACCGAGGCGCTCGGCCTGTCGCTGCCCGGCAACGGCTCGACGCTGGCCACCCATGCCGACCGCCGGCGCCTGTTCGTCGAGGCCGGCCACCTGATCGTCGATCTGGCCCAGCGCTGGTACGAGCAGGACGACGCCACCGCCCTGCCGCGCACCATCGCCTCCAGGGGGGCGTTCGAGAACGCCATGACCCTCGACATCGCCATGGGCGGCTCCACCAACACGGTGCTGCACATCCTGGCCGCCGCCCATGAGGGCGAGATCGACTTCACGCTGGCCGACATCGACGCCCTGTCGCGCAAGGTGCCGTGCCTGTGCAAGGTGGCGCCGGCCAAGGCCGACGTCCACATGGAGGACGTGCACCGGGCCGGCGGCATCTTCGCCATCCTCGGCCAGCTCGACAGGGCCGGCCTGATCAGGCGCGACCAGCCGACGGTGCACGCCGCGACGCTCGGCCAGGCGATCGAGCATTGGGACATCTCGCGCACCGACAGCCAGAAGGTGCGCGACTTCTACCTCGCCGCCCCCGGCGGCGTTCCCACCCAGACGGCCTTTAGCCAGGACCGGCGCTGGGAGAGCCTCGACCTCGACCGCGAGAAAGGCGTCATCCGCTCGGCCGCGCATCCCTTCACCAGGGACGGCGGGCTGGCGGTGCTCAAGGGCAACCTTGCCGTCGATGGCTGCATCGTCAAGACGGCGGGCGTCGACGAGAAGATCTGGACCTTCACCGGTCCCGCAAAAGTGTTCGAGAGCCAGGACGCGGCGGTCAAGGGCATTCTCGGCAATGAGGTCGAGGCCGGCGACGTGGTGGTCATCCGCTATGAGGGGCCGCGCGGCGGGCCGGGCATGCAGGAGATGCTCTATCCGACCAGCTACCTGAAGTCGAAGGGGCTGGGGGCGGCCTGCGCGCTGCTCACCGACGGGCGCTTCTCGGGCGGCACGTCGGGCCTGTCGATCGGCCATGTCTCGCCCGAGGCCGCCCTTGGCGGCACCATCGGCCTGGTGCGCGACGGCGACATCGTCGAGATCGACATTCCAAACCGCTCCATCCGCCTGGCCGTGCCGGAGGCCGAGCTGGCCGAACGCCGCGCCGAGCAGGACGCCCGGGGCTGGAAGCCGGCCGAGCAACGCCGCCGCAACGTCACCACAGCCCTCAAGGCCTACGCCGCCTTCGCAACAAGCGCAGACAAGGGCGCCGTCAGGAAACTGCCGGAGTAACGGCCGCGCCCGGCAAAACTTCTGCCTTTCACCCGGGCACATAAATGCCTATGTGTCTGGGGTCGGAGACGCCGCAGCCCAGGGGCATGCCCTGCTGCAGAGACTTTTGCGGGCGAATGAACATCCATCCCAAGACACAACAGCCGCTTATCCTGTCCGGACGCGACGTGACGGCGGTGCTCGGCCCCACCAATACCGGCAAGACCCATCTCGCCATCGAGCGCATGGTGGCGCATGAAAGCGGCGTCATCGGCCTGCCGCTGCGCCTGCTCGCCCGCGAGGTCTATGCCCGGCTATGCGAGAAAGTGGGCGCAGCGAAAGTCTCGCTCGTCACCGGCGAGGAGAAGATCCAGCCCGCCGGCGCGCGCTACTCGGTCTGCACCGTCGAGGCGATGCCGCGCGAAACCGACGCGGCCTTCGTGGCCATCGACGAGGTGCAGCTTGCCGGCGACCTTGAACGCGGCCACATCTTCACCGACCGCATCCTGCATCTGCGCGGCCGGCAGGAAACCCTGCTGCTCGGCGCCGCCACCATGCAGGGCATCTTGCAGAAGCTGCTCAGGGGCGTCGCGGTGGTCACCCGCCCGCGCCTGTCGCATCTGGCCTATGCCGGCTCCAAGAAGCTCACCCGCCTGCCGCGCCGCACGGCCATCGTCGCCTTCTCCGCCGACGAGGTCTACGCCATCGCCGAGCTGATCCGCCGCCAGCAGGGCGGGGCTGCCGTGGTGCTGGGCGCACTGTCGCCGCGCACCCGCAACGCGCAGGTGGCGCTCTACCAGAACGGCGACGTCGATTATCTGGTTGCCACCGACGCCATCGGCATGGGCCTCAACCTCGACGTCGACCATGTCGCCTTCGCCCAGAACCGCAAGTTCGACGGCTACCAGTTCCGCCAGCTCACCGCCGCCGAGCTCGGCCAGATCGCCGGCCGCGCCGGCCGCCACATGCGCGACGGCACCTTCGGCGTCACCGGCCGCGTCGACCCCTTCGACGACGATCTGATCAAGAACATCGAGAGCCACGATTTCGAGCCGGTGAAGGTGCTGCAATGGCGCACCGCCAGTTTCGACTTCGCCAGCCTCGATGCGCTGCGCCGTTCCATCGAGACCAATGCGCCGGTGGAAGGGCTGACCCGCGCCCTGCCCGCCGTGGACGCCCAGGCACTGGAGTATCTTTCCCGCGACGAGGAGATCCGCAAGCTGGCCGGCAGGCCTGATCGGGTGGCCCTGCTGTGGGACGCCTGCGCGCTGCCCGACTATCGCCGCATCTCGCCGGCCCAGCATGCCGACCTGATCGCCTCCATCTACATGGACCTCGCCCGGCGGGGCCATGTCGACGAGAACTACATGGCCGAGCAGGTGCGCCGCGCCGACACGACCGAGGGCGATATCGACACGCTGTCGGCCCGGATCGCCCAGATCCGCACCTGGACTTTCGTGTCCAACCGGCCCGGATGGCTGGCCGATCCGGCACACTGGCAGGAAAAGACGCGCGAAATCGAGGATAGATTGTCGGATGCGCTGCATGAGCGGTTGACGAAACGCTTCGTAGACCGCAGGACTTCCGTGCTCATGCGCCGCCTTAGAGAAAATACCATGTCTGAAGCCGAAATCAGCCCTGCCGGAACGGTCCTCGTCGAGGGGCATCATGTCGGGGAATTGCAGGGGTTCCGCTTCACCGCGGACCAGAGCGCCGGCGGCGAGGCCGCCAAGGCGGTGCGTGCCGCCGCGCAGAAGGCGCTGGGCTCCGAGTTCGAAACCCGCGCCGACCGTTTCGCCGCCTCCGGCAACAACGACATCGCGCTGGGCTCCGACGGCGTGCTGCGCTGGATCGGCGCCCCCATCGGCACGCTGGTCGCCGGCGAGGACGTGCTGCGCCCGCGCCTCGTCCTGCTTGCCGACGAACAATTGACCGGCCCGGCCCGCGACAAGGTCGCCGCGCGCGCCGAACGCTTCGTCGCCTTCCAGATCGAAAGCCTGCTGAAGCCGCTGGTCGATCTGAAGTCGGCCGACCAGCTTTCGGGCATCGCCCGCGGCATCGCCTTCCAGCTCGTCGAGAATCTCGGCCTTCTCAACCGTCGCGACATCGCCGAGGAAATGCGCTCGCTGGACCAGGAAGGCCGTGCCGCCCTGCGCCGCCTCGGCGTTCGCTTCGGCGCCTATCACGTCTTCGTGCCGGCCCTGCTGAAGCCCGCGCCCGCCGGTCTGGTGACGCTGCTGTGGGCCCTGCACAACGACGGCAAGGAAAAAGCCGGCTTCGGCGACGTGGTCAACGCGCTGGCCACCGGCCGCACCTCGCTGGTCGTCGATCCCGCCTTCGACCGCAATTTCTACCGGCTTGCCGGCTATCGCAGCCTCGGCCGCCGCGCCGTGCGCGTCGACATTCTGGAGCGTCTGGCCGACCTGATCCGCCCGGCGATCAACTGGAAGCCGGGCCTCGGGCCCCGTCCCGACGGCGCCTTCGACGGCGGCACCTTCACGGTCACGCCGCCGATGATGTCGATCCTCGGCGCCACCGCCGAGGATATGGAGGAAATCCTCAAGGGTCTCGGCTACCGCGCCGAGCCGAAGCCGGCCGAAGAGGTGAAGGCGAAGGTCGAGGCGTTCGACGCCGCCGCCCGCGAAGCCACCGAGGCGAAGGCCGCCGAACAGGCCGCCCAAGGGGCCACGCAGGCAGCCGCGCCGGAAGGTGATGCGACTTCCGTCCCCGAAGCCTCTGAAACGCCGGCCGACACCGCCGTTGTGGAGGCCGATGAAGCCGAAACGGCGACTCCCGACGCTGCCGAACAGGCCCCGGTGGAGATGGCGCAGGAGGAACAGCCCGCACAGGCCGACGCCCCCCAGCCCGAGCCAGAGCCCGAAACCTCGGAACCGGTGGCCGAGGCCGGCGAGGCCCCGGCGGCCGAACCGGTTCAGGAGCCGGCGAGCGAGGCCGCCACCGAGCCCCAGCCGGCAGAAGTGGCCGAGGAGCCGAAGCCGGTACTGGTCTGGCGCCAGGGCCGCTTCGACCGCCAGCATCACCGCCCCGGCGGCCGGCAGGGCCAGCGCGGCCAGCAGCAGGGACGCGGAGAACGGCGCGAGGGCGGTGCCCCCGGCCAGAAGGCCGGCGACAACCGCCGCTTCGACCGCAACCGCAAGGGCGGCAAGCCGTTCGGCGAGCGCCCCGAGCGGCAAGGCGACCGGCCGGACGGCAAATCCGCGTCGAAGCCGAAGTTCGAGCCGCGCAAGCGCGAGGAGCGACCGGCCCGCATCGATCCGGACTCGCCCTTCGCCAAGCTCGCCGCGCTGCGCGACCAGCTCAAGAAGTAGCCTGCGGGCCGGCGTCGGACGATGGTTGCAGCCGACCGCCAGCGCCTCGACAAATGGCTGTTCTTCGCACGCGCGGTGAAATCGCGCTCGCTCGCCGCCAAGCTGGCGGTCAGCGGGCGGGTGCGCATCAATCGCGACAAAGCATCGCAGGCCTCCGATCCGGTGAAGCCCGGCGACGTTCTGACCATCACGCTGGACCGCCGCATCCTCGTCTGGAAGGTGCTCGAAACCGGTGCCCGCCGCGGCCCCGCGCCCGAGGCCCGCACCCTCTATGAAGACCTGTCGCCAGCCCCGTCGCAGGCGGCGATTCCGGACGCGCAGGCGCCCTTGCGCGACACCGGAAGCGGCCGTCCGACCAAGAAGGAACGCCGTCTCACCGACAGGCTGCACGGGCGGGAATAGCGTCTCGCCATTTCGGGCAAACGCGCAAAACCATTCCGCTGGGGGCGCCAAAGCGCATGTGCTTCGGCTTGAAAGCGCTGGATAAAGGCGTTACCTCACCCTCGATGACGCGCCCCGACACTGGCATATCCGGGGACGCACGGAGCCTCGCATGACCTATGTAGTCACCGACAATTGCATCAAGTGCAAATACACCGACTGCGTCGAAGTGTGTCCGGTCGACTGCTTCTACGAAGGCGAGAACATGCTCGTCATCCATCCCGACGAATGCATCGACTGCGGCGTGTGCGAGCCCGAATGCCCGGCCGATGCCATCCGGCCCGACACCGAGCCCGGCCTCGACCAGTGGCTGCAGCTCAACGCCGAATATGCCGACAAATGGCCGAACCTGACGGTCAAGAAGGACGCCCTGCCGGAGGCCGAGGAATTCGACGGGCAGACCGGCAAGCTGGAGAAGTATTTCTCCGCCGAGCCGGGCGCCGGCGACTAGCTTGTTGTTTTACGCAGGTGGTTGTCCCGAAACCGGCTCTCACTTTCGGGCGACATGCTTGGCAAATATTTTCCCGGCTGCCCATTTTCGAATAGCACGCATGCTTGCGCTGCACGGCAACTGCCGTTAGCGTGTGCAGCAAAATCTTGATTCTTGCGACTTTTTGTGTTACCTATCAGCCAACATGCCGGTGACACAACGTCGATTGATGGCGCGAACGCCCTAATCACTGAAAGGTGAATCTCCCAATCCGGACCAGAGCAATCTGGACCATGAGGTCGTTTAGCGCCCCACGGTCCCCCCGCTTTTCCCGGATAATTCACTGTTGCGCGGCAGATGCCGGCTGGTCCGGCCCCACTGTGTACGGTCGGCGTGTCGCCGGCCACAACAAGGAGTCTATGGCGTAATGGCAACCAGCACCCCGCAGAAGAAGTCTGCTCCCACGCGTCAGGGGTTCAAGAGCGGCGAGTTCATCGTCTATCCCGCCCATGGCGTCGGTCAGATCGTAGCCATTGAGGAGCAGGAGGTCGCAGGGCACAAGCTGGAATTGTTCGTCATCGATTTCCAGAAGGACAAGATGCGGCTGAAGGTTCCGGTGGCCAAGGCTACCTCCATCGGCATGCGCAAGCTGTCGGAGACCGACTATGTCGACCGCGCCCTGAAGGTGGTTCAGGGCCGCGCCCGCGTCAAGCGCACCATGTGGTCGCGCCGTGCCCAGGAATACGATGCCAAGATCAATTCCGGCGACCTGATCTCGATCTCGGAAGTCGTGCGCGACCTCTACCGCGCCGAGAACCAGCCCGAGCAGTCCTACTCCGAGCGCCAGCTCTATGAGGCCGCGCTCGACCGCATGGCCCGCGAGATCGCCGCCGTCAACCGCATGTCGGAGACCGAGGCGGTGCGCCTGATCGAGGTGAACCTCAACAAGGGTCCCAAGCGCGGCGCCAAGGCCGACAACGAGGAAGGCGAGCAGGAAGAAGCCGCCTGATCCATCGACAGAAGCAATTCCAGCAAAAGTGTGAAACGGTTTTGCGTTCGGAATTGCGTCATCCAGGAACCGTCCGGATTCAAGCAAGCCGCGGGTCGCAAGGCCCGCGGTTTTTCTTTGCCGGGCAAGATCGGCGACTGGGGCTTTCACGGTCCCGGCTGGATTGCCCCTCGGCGCACCCTTCGCACTCCGGCACAGCAGGGTTATCGCATCTGGGCATTACCCCCACCCCTAACCCCTCCCCCGCAAGGGGAGGGGGATTCTGCGATGTCGGCGTTTGGCATCACATGTCGAAGATTGCAGCTCAAGAATGTGGCAGCGACATCGACGAAATCGTCCCCCTCCCCCCTTGGGAGGTTAGGGGTGGGGGCGCCCCAAGCAAGAAGAAGGCCGCAACGCCATGGGGGCATCCTCCTCCCCGTTTACGGGAGGCAGGGAGATAAGGCGCAAGCCCACCTGAAACCTGAAATGCTTCACCGCACCGGTGCGTGGCCGAAGATCGTCTCGAGGAATTCGCCCAGCCAGCGCTTGAGATGCATATCCCAGATCAGGCGGCCGCCGAGATGATCGCGGCCGGGCTGGGCACCGGGCAGCACGAAGCGATGCGCTCCGTGCACCACCCAGCGATGCATCATCGCCTGCGTCAGCTCGCCATGGAACTGGATGCCCCAGGCATTGCCGCCATAACGGAACGCCTGGTTGGGGTAGGTTTCGGAGGTGGCGAGCAGCGTGGTATCCGCCGGCAGCGTGAAGCCCTCGCGGTGGAACTGGTAGACCATTTCCGGCCAGTGCAGCAGGTGCCGGCCGTGATCGGTCGCCTTGAGCGGATACCAGCCGATCTCCACCAGCCCGCGCCCATGGCCCTCGACCTTGCCGCCGATATGCTTGGCCAGCATCTGGGCGCCGAGGCAGATGCCGAGCAGGGGCTTGTTCTCCCTGAGCGGCACGCCCATCCATTCGGTCTCGCGGCGGACGAACTCGTCGGGATCGTTGGCGCTCATTGGCCCGCCGAACACCACGGCGCCCGCATGGCCGTCCAGCGTATCCGGCAGGGGATCGCCCAGCGGCGGGCGGCGGATGTCGAGATCGAAGCCGCGCTCGAGGAGCATATGGCCGACGCGGCCGGGGCTCGACGTCTCCTGATGCAGCACGGTCAGTATCTTCGGGCGGGCTCTGGCAAGCATCACGATGCAGAATCAGGCAAAGATTCGCCGATTATGGCCCAAGCCTATTCTTCATCAAGGATTTTCGCAGCATCCGGCAGGCTGGCCGCCACCTTGCGGCGCGCGGCGATGCGGTCCTGCCGCTCGACATCGAGCAGTTCGGCGACGCGCCAGACGGTGTTGTCCTCCAGCTCGTGCAGCTCGCCGTCGGCGAACACGATCTCCCACATCAGCGTGATGAAAGCCTTGCGCTCCTCGATGTCGAGATGGCGCTTGAGCACGCTGGTGAAGGCATAGAGATCGACCGCCTCGCGGTCGGCCTGCTCGCCGGCCAGCGCCAGTTCGTCCAGCTCGGTACCGGACAGCGCGTAGTTGTCGCCGAGCACCGCCTTGAAGCGTTCCCATTCGGCATCCTGCCGCACGCCGTCGACATTCATGACGTGATAGAGCAGCGCGGCGGCGGCCACCCGCGGATCGTCGTCGCGGTTGCGCTGGCCGGAACCGCCGGGAATATCCTTCAGGAAAGACAGAAAGCGATCGAACATCAGAACAGCTTGAACCTCGCGGTCTCGGGCTCGCGCTCCTCATCCGGGTCGACGCCCGGATCGTCGGGCAGGCGCGGCATGAAATCCTGCCGGCGGGCGCTTTCGACATCCGGCGGCGGCGGAACCCTGGTCGCCGCAGCCTGCTTCACCGGCTCGGGCCGGGTGGGCTCCGGCTTCGGCGGCGTCTTGACGACCACCGGGATTTCCGGGTCGGGCTTCCCGGCAGACGGCTTTTCAGGAGCCGGCTTTTCAGGAACCGGGCTCACGGGCGTCGTCGCCGCCGGCATGGTCTTGGCCTCGATGATTTCCGCCTCGGCCACTTCGCCCGGCCTGTCCTCGACAAGCCGTTCCTCGACCGCCGGAGCGGGAATGGCGGGTGTCGGCCGGGCACTCTCCCGGGCATCGCCGCTGTCGATCAGCTGGCCCAGACGCTCGACCGGCGCACGCCATTCGAAGGCGTCCAGCCTGCCGGTCACCGGCGACACCGGTGCCCAGTGCTCGGCGACCACGCCATCGGCAACCCAGGCCGGATCGCGCGGCGCGCGCACTGCCCGCGCCAGCCATTGCCGCACCTTGCCCTCGTCGCCGGTGTCCGCTTCCTCGATATCGGCAAGCAGCAGATAGGCGCCCTCGCGCGGATCGATGCGGATGGAGGCCTCGGCCTCGGCCCGTGCCGAGCGATAATCCTTGGCGTCGAAGGCCGCGCGCGCCACGGCGAGCGAAGCCTCGGCATTGTTCTTCTTCATGTCCTGAAGCTTGCGCGCCCGCGTCAGCCGGTCGAGCACGGCATCGCCGGGCCGCGCATGGATGTAGAGATCGGCCACCTCGGGCTGCGGCCCCGCGCGCCAGGCCGCCTCAAGTATCTTCGAGGCCTTGCGCACGTCGTCGTTGCGCAACAGCACCCTGGCGGCGGCCAGCGCCGCCGGCACGAATTCCGGCTGCAGCTTGTTGGCTTCCAGCGCCGGGGCTTTCGCGGCGGCCGGATCGCTTTCCAGCAGTTCCAGCGCCTTGGCCGTCAACAGCACCGCGCGCTGGCGGTTGGCCACGGCCGGCTCGATCCGGCGCGTCGACTTCTGCGCCGCCACCAGCTCCAGCGCGCCATCCCACTGGCCGCGCGCCGCCAGCTCCTCGATGGTCGCTTCCGTCGCCCAGCCGAGCTGCGGCGCGGCGGCGGCCGCCCGGCCGGCATAGTGGCGCGCCGCGTTGCGGTCGCCCAGCCGCTCGGCTTCGAGATAGAGGCCGCGCAGGCCGAGCAGGCGCGTCTCGGGGTCGTCGAGCATCGCCTCGAACTTGCGGCGCGCCGCATCGTGGTCGCCCTCCAGCAGCGCCGTCTGCGCTTCCAGAAGATGGATCAGCGGCTCCTGGTCGGCATTGATCAGCTTGCCCGCTTCCTTGCCCTTCTTGCGCGCCAGCACGGCATCGCCGGCGCCGGCCGCGATCATGCCGGTGGACAGCGCCTGATAGCCGCGGTCGCGCCGGCGCACGCGGAAATGCCGGGCGATGGCATAGGGGCTGTTCCAGATCGACTTGACCAGCCACCATGCGATCATCGTCGCGGCCACGACGGCGACGACGCCCACGGCGGCGACCATCAGGCTCACCTGATAGCGATAGCCGCCGAAGGTGACGACCATGTCGCCCGGCCGGTCCGCCAGCCAGGCAAAGCCGAGGCCGAGCGCGAGGACGACGAACAGGTAGAACAGGATGCGGATCATGTCTTACCCTTCGCCCCCGGTCATGATCTGGGCCACCAGTGCGTCGACCCCGGCCTCCGCCTCCATACGGGCCTTGAGCGTCGCCGCGAAATCCGCGCCCGCCGCCTTCACCGGCTCGGGCAGGGCGTCATATTCGCCGAGCGCCTTGGCATAGTCGCCCTGGTTCACCGCCGCCTCCAGCCGCGCCACCGTCTCGGGCACGCCGGCTCCTTCGACGGCGCCGATCGGCCGCACCTTGACCAGCGATTCCGCGCTCGACATCAGCCGCTGGACGAAGCCGGCATTCTGGTCGACGGGATTGTCCGCCGCCACCATGGCATCGGCCGCCGCGTCTACCTGCGCGGCGATCTCGGTGCGCGTTGGCACGCCCTTCTCCGAATAGGCGCGCAAGGCGTCCAGTTGTGGGGCCTCGGGCGAGATCGCCGCGAAGGTTTCCAGCTCGGCCTTGAACGGCGCGCCGCGCTCCAGTGCCGACTTCAGCGCGGAGGCGGCGATGGCCAGCGCGATCTTCGGCTGGTCGGCCTGCTCCTCGACCTTGCCGGTCACGGCGGCCAGCGACTGCTCCAGCGTCGCCAGACGGCTTTGCTGGCCTTCCGCCGTCTCGCCGGCAGCGCGCACCTGCTGTTCCAGGGCGGCGAGCTTCTCGTTGATCGGGGCAAGGTCGACCGGCTCCGGCTGCGCGGCCTCGCCAAGCGCATTGACGGTCGTCTCGACCTGCTCGACCTTCTGCGACAGTGCCGCCAGCGCCTCGCCATTGTCGGCTGCACCGGCACCCGCCTCGACCGCGCTTTTCAGGGAAGCCAGATCGCTTTTGAGCTGGCCGATATCCGCCGACAGGCTTTCGACCTGCTGGGTCGCGCCATCCTCGCCGCGTGCCGCCGCAAGATCGGATATCTGCGCCTGCAAATCCGCGATCTGGCTGCTGCTTGCACCGCTCGCGGCTCCATTGGCCGGAGCGCCGAGAACCCCGGCATATTGCAGGGCACCCGCACCGGCCAGCGCGATGACGCCGCCGACGATGCCGGCCGCGAGCATGCCCATGCCGCCGCGCCGCGCGGGCTCGGGCGGCGGCGCCGGCTGGGCCTCGAAAGACGTGGGCCGGTCCGCTTCCCTTGCCGGTTCCTCGGCAGGCGGCGGTGCGGGTTCTTCCTTGAAACTGTAATCCTGCGCGTGGCTTTCTGCCGGCGGCTCGAAAGGCGTTTCCGCCTTGGGCTCCTCGGCCAGCGGGGCCTCTTGCGAAACCTGCTCGGGTGGGGTCGGCTCCGGGGTGGCCTCGGCCTTGGTCGCCTCTTCCCCGGCCGCCTTGTCCCTAGCGATCCGCGACACCTGATCCGTATCCAGATCGATGGTCACCGGCTCGCGACTGCTTTTCGAATGGCGCGTTTTCGGCGTCTTGACCATGCCGGCTCCCCAATTCTGCATGCCGCCCCATCGCAGTTCAAAAAGGGGCGTCGGATTTCACTAGAGGTCTAGCACACCTCAAGGCAGTGAAAAGGGGCGGTGTGATGACGCGCCCCCGATCTTATCTCCCCCGGCGTTGCGTCAGAAGCGCCAGCATGGCCGGCTCCGAAGGCTGTTCGGCCACGTTCACCATGGCGGCGGTTTCGCTCCCCATGCCGGCCGCGATCCGCGCCGACAAGGCGAAATAGTCCGCCTCTGCGAACAGCGGCCGCAGGCTCTCGCGCTGGAGAAGCCCGCGCATCGCCCCGGCGGCGACGGCCGAGTAAAGCAGCACCGCCTCCACCGGCCGCGCGTCCAGCGCTTCGCGGACGCTTTCATCGTCGTGCCCGATCGTCACCGTGTCGTAGACCTCCAGCGCATCGACACGAACGCCCGATGCCGCCAATCGTTCCTCGAAACCGGGAAAGCGCACCCGCCCGCACAGATAGGCGAGCGTGCCGGAAGCCATGCCGGCAATACGCCCGGCAAGCGCCGTGGCATCGCCCGGCCCTTCCACGACATCGGCAAAGCCGGCGCGCCGTGCCGCCTCGGCCGTGCGCGCGCCAACCGCATGGCAGGGCAGATGCGAAAGCCTGCCGATCAGGTCGGGCGATGCATGGCGCAGCGCATTGGCGCTGGTCACCGCCACCGTGCCGGCATCGGCCGGCACGGAGCCGGGATCGACGGCAAGGGAAACGGTGCGCGATAGAGGCAGCACCACCGGCTCGAAGCCGAGTTCGGCGAGCCGGGCCGCCGTGCGCGCGGCGCCCGGTTCGGGCCGGGTGACCAGAACGCGCCTCAGAACCAGCCCTCGAAGAATTGCGTGCCGGCCTTTTCGCGCACATCCGCGCCGGCCCTGGCGCCGATGGCGGCCGCCTCCTCGGCACGCCCTTCCGCGCCGATCTCATGCCAGGTCTTGCCGTCCGGCGTGATGATGAGGCCGGTGAAGCTCAGCCGATCCCCTTCGATCACCGCATGGCCGGCGATCGGCGTGCGGCAGGAGCCGTCGAGGGCAGCGAGGAAGGCGCGCTCGCAGGCCAGTGCCTGGCCCGTCGCCGCGTCGTGGATCGGCGCAAGCATGCGCGCCACCTGTGCGTCATCGGCTCGATGTTCGATGCTGATCGCGCCCTGTCCCGGCGCCGGCGGGAACACGTCCAGCGGCATGATGTCGGTCGCGACATGTTCCATCTTGAGGCGCTTGAGGCCGGCCAGCGCCAGCATGGTGCCGGAGACAATGCCCTCCTCCAGCTTGCGCAGGCGGCTTTGAACGTTGCCGCGGAACATCACCACGTCGATGTCGGGCCGCATGCGGCGGATCAG
>Ga0180220_1001282_pt1 | contig 19247 bp, 21 predicted proteins | sample eDN5th37CBELigBY_FD_151335 | JGI IMG/M metagenome (GOLD analysis project Ga0180220, IMG submission 151335) | Enriched backyard soil microbial communities from Emeryville, California, USA - eDNA 5th pass 37_C BE-Lig BY (version 2) (version 2) | ecosystem: Environmental > Terrestrial > Soil >...
CCTGATGAGTGGCGCATGGTCGGCGGGAACAAGATCCCCTAGGCTTTCACTGATGTCTCTGCAAGCGGAGCGGGGCCTGTGCGCGCGCAGGCAGGCGGTATTGCGCGGCAACCGGTGTCCGCGCACTGCGATTACACCAGCCAGGTAGACCAGCTGTAGTAGGGCACCAGGTCGCCCGCCTCGAACTGCCTGCCCGCGGGAATCCGTGCCAGGCCGTCGGACCAGGGCAGCGAACTGATGACGCCGGAGCCCTGTCGCGAAAACACGCTCAGCCGCGTGCTGCCGTCGTCGCCGCGCTCGGCCCGGACGCGGATGAACTCATCGCGTATGTCATTGAAGGGCGGCTGGCTGTCGAGCCGGGCGTATTCGATGGACGGCAGCCATTGCTCGCGCCCCTGCATGCGGCGCACCAGCGGCGACACCAGCAGGGCGAACACGGCGAAGGCCGAGACGGGATTGCCCGGCAGGCACACGATGGGCTTGCCTTGGGCGTGGGCCAGGGCGACCGGCTTGCCTGGTTTCATCCTGACGCGCCACAGGTCGAGTTCGCCGCCGGCCTTCTCGATGGCGGGCTTGACCAGGTCTTTCTCGCCCACGGACACCCCGCCGACGCTGAGGATGAGATCGCAGTCGGCGATCAGGGTGTCCAGCGCCTGCTCGAGCGATTCGAGCGTGTCCCTGGCATGCAGCACGTGGACGGGCAGGGCGCCCATCCCCGCCACCAGGGTGGCCAGCATGGGACCGTTGGAGTTGTAGATTTGCGCTGCTTTCAGCGGCGTGCCCGGTTCGGCCAGCTCGTCGCCGGTGGTCAGGATGCCGATCTTCAGCCGGGGATGGACGGGCACCCTGGCGTAGCCCTGAGAGGCGAGCAGGGCGATTTCGGCCGCGCCGATCCGCCTGCCCGCTTCGAGTAGGATGCTGTCCTTCCGGACATCCTCGCCGCGCCGGCGGATGTGGGCGCCCAGCTCGGGAGCCTCGTTGATGAGCAGGACATTGTCGGTTTCGCTGGTGTCTTCCTGGATGACCACCGTGTCGGCGCCCTCTGGGATGAGGCTGCCCGTGAAGATGCGGATGCATTGGCCGGCCTGCAGCGGCTGGGGCTGCTCTCCGGCGTAGCATCGCTGCTGCACGGGCAGGCCGCGGCCCGGCTGGTAGTCGGCGAAGCGGATGGCGTAGCCGTCCATGGCGCTGTTGTCGGCCGGCGGCATGTCCAGATGCGCGGTCAGCGATCTGGCCAGGATGCGGCCCGTTGCCTCGTGCAGCGGGCAGTCCTCGGTTTGTCGGGGGGCGTTTCCGGCCTGGGCGAGCTGGGCCTGGGCGACGTCGAAATCAAGCATGTCGTTATCAGCGGTTAATGTTGTCGGCTGCGGCCGCATGGGCAGCCGCAGTGGGTCGATGGCCGGGCGGCAGCGCCGCAAGACGCGGTTCTACAGGCTCAGCGTATCGGCAGCATTGAGATAATGCGTCGCGAAGTTGCACGGGCGATGCGTGCTGTCGAGCTGTTCTTTGATGATGCCTTCCCAGGCCGTTTTACAGGCATTGGTGGAGCCGGGCACGCAGAAGATCAGGGTATCGTTGGCCACCCCGGCGAAGGCGTCCGACTGCAGGCTGGAACTGCCGATCTCCAGATACGACAGATGGCGGAACAGTTCGCCGAATCCGGCCAGAGTCATGTCGAGCAGCGGCGTGATGGCGGCGCCGGTTGATTTTTGATGGGTGAAGCCCGTGCCCCCGTTGGTGATCACGACCTGCACTTCGCCGTCGGCGATCCAGTCGCTGACGATCTTGCGCAACTCGTACATATTGCCCGAGGACAGGGCGCGGCGCACGCAGCGATGTCCCGCCGCGCCGATGCTTTCGCCGAGGTAATCGCCCGAAGTGTCGTTCTCGGCCGTGCGCGAATCGGAAATGGTCAGTACGGCGCAGTTCAACGATACGCGGGGGGCGTTTGGATCTGCCTTGCTCATTGTTCGCTCTCTAGGGTTGCTTCCATTGCTCGGTTTTTTCGGCATCGGCCTCGCGCTGCTGCACCCAGAAACGTTCGCCGCCGGCCAACGTTTCGCGCTTCCAGAAAGGCGCGCGGGTCTTGAGCGCGTCGATGATGTACTCGCATGCCAGGAAGGCCTGGCCGCGATGCGCGCTGGCCACGGCGACGAAGACGATCTGGTCTTTCAGGTGCAATTCGCCGTAGCGATGCACGGCCAGCACTTCGGCGACGTCCCAGCGCGACAGCGCGGTATCGCAGATTTCGGTGATCTCGCGTTCGCACATGCCCGGGTAGTGTTCGAGATACAGGGTCTGCGTGGGCTGGTCGGGCGCGTAGTCGCGCACATAGCCCGTGAAGGTGACGAGCGCGCCGGCCGTGCCCGCCGTGCGTTCACGGATCTGTGCCACCAGCGCCGCGGAATCGAAATCCTGTTGCTGCACGATGACCATGGCTAGCCTCCGGTCACGGGCTCGAATACGGCGACCTCGTCGCCCGGCTGGATGACGCTGTCGGGCCGCGCGTGGAATTGATTGACGGCCAGCTTGAGGCGCTTGGCTGGCGCAAGCTGGGGATAGCGCTGTTCGAGCTGGGTCAGCCAGTCGGCCCCGCTGATGGGGCCTTCGAGGGGCCATGACTCTTGGCGCACCTGGGTCAGTTCAGCGACCTGGGCGAAATACAGAACATTAATCGCTGTGCCACTCACCGCTTTTACCTCCGGATTTGTGTTTGAGCCGCACGTCTTCGATGACGATGCCCTTGTCGGCCGCCTTGCACATGTCGTAGATGGTAAGCGCCGCCACGCTGCAGGCGGTCATGGCCTCCATCTCGACCCCGGTCTTGTAGTCGGTGCGGCAGGTGGCCCGCACCGTGATCGCGTGGTGCTCGTCTTCGGGGAAGAACTCGATGCCGGCGAAGCTGAGCGGCAGGCTGTGGCACAAGGGGATGAGCTCGGCGCACCGCTTGGCCGCCAGCACACCCGCGACACGGGCGGTGTTGAGGACTTCGCCTTTGCTGTTTTCTTGTGCGGTAAGCAAGCGATAGGCCTGCGCGCTCATGCGGACGCGGCATTGCGCCGTGGCGCTGCGCTGGGTCGGGACCTTGCTGCTGACGTCGACCATACGGATCTGGCCGGCATCGTCGAGATGGCTGAGCGCGGGCTCGGCCGACGGGGTGTGGCTCATGTCAAAAACTGGATAAGGATCAGAACCTTATACTATACGCGATACCCGCGAGTATGGTTCGCCAGGGCCGTGCGGCCGCCCTGGCGGCGTCAACGGATGCTAAGCGCTGAGCGCGCGTTGCACGTCGGCGTAGTCGATGTGCTTGTCATGGTGGAAGCCGTCGAGCAGCGTTCCTTTCCTGGGCACGAAAAGGTTGCTGCGGCTGGAGACCAGCCTTTGGCCCTCGGTCAATCCGCGCTCGAACAGAGGCTCGAACTCCAGCGAGCCGGCGCCGCTTTCGGCGGCGAAGCGGCTGATGTGCGTCTTGGCCGTCTCGCGGTGCAGGGCCAGATCGTGAGGCAATGCGTGAAAAACGGCGGCGGCGCCGTTTGCGGCGCCGCATATCACGATCCATTGATCGAGCGAAGTATGGCCATGCAGTTCGGCGCAGGCATAGGCGCTGCCGAAGAAACTCATGGACAGCAAGGCGGCGGACATTTTGGGCAGTATCATGCGAAGTCTCTGCTTATGATTGTGTGGCGGCGCGCCGGGAGCACGATGGATGGCTATTGTGCACAACTTACATTGCCGAAAAGTGAAAGCCGCGTGTTCAGATGTTTCTAATTGAATTCAAGCATGTCCTTCTGAATAAAGCCCTGTTTTGCCTATGCTCCGCCTAGGGTTTTCCCCCTCGGGCAGCATCGGAACATGCTACAAACAACATTGCGTAAATCCTCAATACAGTGCTTCGGACGCATGTCCGCGGCAAGCCACCATCCAACAGGAGAAACACCATGACCATCAAAGAAGGCGATCGAATTCCCGACGGCACGCTGGCCGAATACGTGCAGGTGGAGACCGACGCCTGCGGCCTGGGGCCCAATCCTTTCAAGGTGGCCGAGCAAGCCAAGGGCAAGACAGTGGCCCTGTTTGCGGTGCCGGGAGCCTTCACGCCCACCTGCTCTGAAAAACACCTGCCCGGCTATGTCGAGGCAGCCGACCAGCTCAAGGCCAAAGGCGTGGACGAGATCTGGTGCGTGGCGGTCAACGATCCCTTCGTCATGGGAGCCTGGGGCAAGAGCCTGGGCGTCGACGGCCGTGTGCGCATGCTCGGAGACGGCAGCGGCACCTGGACCAAGAGCCTGGGGCTGGAGCTCGATCTGGTCGACAAGGGCCTGGGGGTGCGTTCGCAGCGCTATTCGGCCCTGCTGCGCGACGGCGTGGTCGAGAAACTGAATCTCGAGAACGGCCCGGGGCTGAGCGTCAGCGATGCCCAGACACTGCTCAAGCAGATCTGACCGGCTCAGGAGCCTGCGCGGCTGCCCTTGTGGCGTCGCAGGCCCTGGCATGTGAAAGCCGCGGGAACGCCTTCCGGCACGCCGAGTGCTTCCCTTGCAAAGTCGGCCCATTGCGGCGCCGCCCGCCGGGCCGGCGCTGCAATGTCGGGGCTTTTAATGTGGGAGTATCGATCTGCCGTCCGGCATTGCCGGGCGGCAGTGCTTATTCATGCTGAAGAACGTAGCGTCCTTTTTCTCTCTTTACCTGGCAACGCTGCTGATGTTGCTGGGCACCGGTCTGTTCAACACTTTCCTCAGCCTGTGGCTGACGGCCGCTTCCGTGTCCGAGATGTGGGTCGGGGCGCAGATCGCGGCGTATTACTTCGGCCTCGTGGCGGGCGCGCGGGTGGCCCACAAGCTGATCATCCTGTTCGGGCACATACGCGCCTATTCCACGGGCGCGGCCATCGTCACGGTGGCGCTGTTGACCATGGCCCTGGTGGACAACCTCTGGATCTGGCTGGCGCTGCGCTTTCTGGTGGGTCTGGCCATGGTCGCCCAGCTCATGGTGGTGGAAAGCTGGCTGAACGAGCAGGCCGAGAACGAGATCCGCGGCAGCATTTTCGCGCTGTACATGGTTTTTTCCGGCCTGGGTACCGTGCTGGGCCAGCTGGCCCTGGCCATGTTTCCCGAACTGGACTACAAGCCCATCGTCTTTGCGGCCATTTGCTCCGTGCTGTGCCTGGTGCCCGTCGCCCTGACGCGCCGCCTGCACCCCGCCATGCAGGTGCCCGTGCCCATCAAGCCGCGCTACTACCTTTCGCTGGTGCCCATGTCGCTGGCGACGGTCTTCATCAGCGGCCTGCTGACGGGGGCCTTCTACGGCCTCGGGCCCGTCTTTGCGGTGAAGCAGGGGCTGGACAACAACCAGGCGGCCATCTTCGTGGCGGCGGCCGTGGCGGCGGGCCTGCTGGCCCAGGGCCCCCTGGGCTGGCTGGCCGACAGGGTGAACCGCGCCGGCCTGATACGCGTCAATTCGCTGCTCTTGCTGCTGGTGGGGGTGCCGCTGTGGGGCTGGGGACAATTGCCCTATTGGGCCTTGCTGCTGATTTCCTGCGCTTTCGGCATATTGCAGTTCACCCTTTATCCCATAGGCGTGGCCTTTGCCAATGACAATATCGAACCCGAGCGCCGCGTGGGCCTGAGCGCCATCGTGCTCACGGCCTATGGGCTGGGCGCCTGTCTAGGGCCTTTGGCGGCGGGCGCCCTGATGCGCGATATCGGCACCGAAACCTTCTTCATCTTCGTGTCGGCCTGCGCAGCCATTCTGGTGCTGTACGTGCGGCCGCAGCAGGTCAAGGGCGATCACCTCAGTCCCGACGCGCCGACCCAGTTCGTGCCCATGGCCGAAGTGCAGGCCACCCCGGTGGTGGCCGCGCTGGATCCTCGCGTGGATGTCGAGAGCGACGTCTCCGGCGAGCCCTTGCCCGAAGAAGCGCCTGCGGCGACCTGAGATCGTTTCTGGCCGCAGGCCTTGTCGTCAACGGCCCTAGCGCGGCATCAGCAGGCCGATGGCGGCCACCGCCAAGGCGAGGCCCGCCAGTTTGCGAGGCGGCAGGCTTTCCTTGAACATCCAGGCGCCCGCCAGGGCACCCAGGCCTATCACGCCGATGTTCATGGCGGCGAAGACGAGGGTGGGGTTGTCGGGATACTGCTGGTGGGCGCGCAGATAGAAATAGATGTTGCTGAAGTTCAAGGCGCCCAGCAGCACGCCCGCCGCCACGCTGCGCAGCCGCCACCGGGTGCCGCGTAGAAACAGCCAGGCCCCCATGAGCAGGCCGGCAAGCACGAAGGAGGCCAACAGGCTGCTGGAAAAATCCACGGCGCTGCGGGCCATCTGCTTGAACAGGATGTCGATCGCACCGTAGCCGGCCCAGACGCACAGCAGCAAGGCCAGGGTGCCGCTCCTGCTTCCCGAACGTCCGCCGGCGGACTGCGCCGCGATGTTCATGCCGTCCTGCGTCGCGGCATTCGTTCCGCCGGACTGCCACAGCAGGCAAGCCAGCGCCGCCAGCGCCACGGCCATGCCCGCAAGTTTCGTGGTGGAAGCGCTTTCACCGAACAGCAGGAAGGCTGCCGCCAGGGGAATGAGCAGCGAGAGCCGCTGCGCGGCGTCGCTGACGACGATGCCCGCATGGCGCACCGCGCCCGCCATGGCCAGGAAAATGCCGGGAAGCAGCAGGCCAAGCAGAATCAGCACCCACCACGGCGTGCCGGGAGCAAGCAATTGCCCGGGATGGGGCGGCAGCAGCGCAAGGCAGAGCAGGGCGGCAACGGGATAATTGACGGCAATGGCTTGGTCGACCCGGATGTCCCGGCGGCGCGCGACCTTGAGCAGGACGGAGACGGCGACGCTGGAGGCGACGCTCGCCGCAAGATTGAACATAGGGCTGAGTTCGGTGTTTTCCGGCTTCGGTTTCGGTTCCGCCGCGCCGGGATCAGGCCTGATTCAATGCTTCATGCACCGTCGCGGCAGTATCGTGGCCCTCGAGGCCGGCTTCCCGAAGCCCCAGGCGCTCGAACAGGGCGCGATCCTGCACGTATTGCGGGTTGCCGGTGGTAAGCAGCTTTTCGCCGTAGAAGATGGAGTTCGCCCCGGCCGCGAAGCACAGGGCCTGCATCGTCTCGCTCATGGCTTCGCGTCCGGCGGACAGGCGCACGACGGCCTTGGGCATGGTGATGCGGGCCACGGCGACGGTGCGGATGAACTCGAAGGGGTCGAGGTCGGGCGTATCGTACAGCGGCGTGCCTTCGACCTTGACGAGATTGTTGACGGGCACTGAGTCGGGATAGGGATTCATATTGGCCAGTTGCGCGACCAGCCCGGCGCGCTCGCGGCGCGATTCGCCCAGGCCGACGATGCCGCCGCAGCAGACATTGATGCCGGCGTTGCGCACGCGCTCGAGGGTGTCGAGACGGTCTTGATAAGTGCGCGTGGAAATGATCTGGCCGTAGAACTCGGGCGAGGTGTCGAGGTTGTGGTTGTAGTAGTCGAGCCCCGCGTCGCGCAATTGTTCGGCCTGTCCTTCTTTGAGCATGCCCAGCGTGACGCAGGTTTCCAGGCCCAGCGCCTTGACGGCGGCCACCATTTCGGCCACCGCGTCGATCTGGTGCGGCTTGGGCGAACGCCAGGCCGCGCCCATGCAGAAGCGCTGCGCGCCGCCGGCCTTGGCCTGGCGCGCGGCTTCCAGCACTTCGTCCAGCGGCATCAGCTTTTCACGTTCCACCTCGGTTTCATAGCGCGCCGATTGAGGGCAGTACGAACAGTCCTCCGGACAGCCGCCCGTCTTGATCGACAGCAGGCTGGAAAGCTGCACCGTATTGGGCTCATGATGTTCGCGATGCACCGTCTGGGCGCGGAAGAGCAGATCGAGGAAGGGCAATTCGTACAGTTCGACGATCTGGCCTATGGTCCAGCGAACGGACGCCGCGTCTTTTTTGCGGCGGACTTCGAGCGTGGTGATGGCGGTCATGGAAGTCGGGAAGTGAAAATGTTGAAGGTATCCGGCTATGTTAGGGATGCCGGCACCATTCGGCAAATTCTGATAAGGATGGAACTTTCGTCAAGTTGCTATCTTAAACACCTAATTTATCGTATTTTCGCCCAAAAATTGGCTATAACATTGCCTCCGATGAGGCGAACGTTTCCCTGGCGAAAGGGTTTCTAAATGTATCTAAACGGCATGAGTAAACCGCAGCAGCAGGTTGGCGGGGCCTTTTAAGAGGGACGGGCCATTCACCCTTTGAAGAAGCTCATCCCGCCGGCTCTACGTCCGGCGCCGCATGCGCCAATTGGCGTGTGGCTTCCACTCCGTGCCAGGCGGCCTGCCCGACTGCCTCGGCGACCGTGCTGTGCACCAGGCGGCGCCCTTCGTGCACGGCCTGCGAGTGGGAGCGCGCCAGGCTCTCGAACAGCGACCACGTAAGGTACAGCCCGCGCAAAGGGCTCCAGCTGATGTCGGACATGCCGTGCTCGTATAGCGCGCAGGCGGGAACGATGGTCAGGCCCAGGCCTTCGCGGGCAAGGTCCAGGCACAGCGCCAAGGTGTCGGTTTCGACCGCGATGTTGAAATGCATGCCCTTGCGCTTGAGCATGTGCTCGATCTGCGAAGTGATGGCGTTGGGGCGTCCGGGCAGAATCAGCTTGGCGCCGTCGACGCGCGATATGGGAGTGGGTTCGCCCGGGTCGAGATTTTCGGCGCGGTTGCCCAATACGATCAGGGGTTCGCGAACCAGCGGAGTCTGCACATAGCCGGTGGGCGGCGAAGGGTCGAAGGGAATGATGCACAGGTCGAGCACGCCGGCCAGAAGATGGTCGCGCAATATATTGCTGACGCCTTCGTGGACGCGCAGCTTGATTTCCGGATGCTGCTTGACGAGCGTGCCCACGAAGCGCGAGGTAAAGACCTTTTGCCATGATGTGGGCACGCCTATGGACAATTGCCCGGTCGCCATTTCGCCCACCTGGTCCTTCAGCATCGAGAACTGCCTCAGCAGGGGACGGGCGCGATCGGCCAGCAGCCTGCCCGCCTCCGTCAGGCTGACGCCGCCCTGGGTGCGCACGAACAGCGCGGTGCCCATCAGCTTTTCCAGCGCCGCAATATGGCGCGAAAGCGTGGGTTGCGACAGGTTCAGGTCGAGGGCGGCCTTGTTGATGCTGCCCAGTTCGGCGACCCGCAGCATGTATTCGAGCAGGCGTGTGTGCATGGTGGGTGGGCTGAAAAAAGGACGGAAACCGGTCGATGCGAAAGAGGCCGGCGCCGGCCAGGAGGCGGCAGGGTTAACCGAATTTCGAATAACGACTATATCACTCAGGCATTATTTTTATAACCCGGCTTGCACTACTATGGCGGTATGCGCGGCGCCCAAAGGGCGAACGCAGTCAAGGAGACAGTTCAATGAAGATCAGGATCATCGGGGCCGGCCCGGCCGGGCTCTACTTTGCCGCATTGATGAAGCAGCACGACCCGGCGCACGACATCGTCATCTACGAGCGCAATCCGCGCGACGCCACGTGGGGCTTCGGCGTGGTGTTCTCCGACCGCGCGCTGGAGTTCCTGAAGGGCGACGACGAGCAGCTTTACCACTATCTCACTCCCCATCTGGAGAACTGGCCCGAGATCACCGTGGTCCATAACGACACCCGCATTCCCATCGCCGGCAACGGCTTCGCTTCCATCGGCCGGCTCGAGCTCCTGACTCTGCTGTATGAATATGTCGAAAAACTAGGCGTGCAGATCCGCTTCCAGACCGAAGTCGCCGGCCTGGAAGAGCTCGGCGAGGCCGATCTGGTAGTGGGCGCCAACGGGGTGTCGTCCTGGCTGCGTGCCGAGAACGAAGAAAAACTGGGCACCACCACCGACTGGCGGCCCAATAAGTTCATCTGGTATGGCACCACCAAGGCGTTCAACAGTCTCACGCTCACCTTTCGCGAAACCGGGCAGGGCGTGTTCTGCGCCCACCATTACCGCTACCGGCCCGACATGAGCACCTTCCTGGTGGAAGTGGAAGAGGACACCTGGCGGCGCGCGGGCTTCGACACCATGAGCCCGGAAGACACCATTGCCTACTGCGAGCGGGTGTTCGCCAAAGACCTCGAAGGCCATCCCATCGTCAGCAACCATTCTTACTGGCGCAATTTTCCCGTCATCTGGAACGAGCGCTGGGGCTTCGACAATGTCGTGCTGGTGGGCGATGCGCTGCGCACGGCGCATTTCTCCATCGGGTCGGGCACCCGCCTGGCCATGGAGGACGCCGTCGCCCTGTTCAAGGCCTTCAAAGAGAAAGGCGAGGACGTCGCGCAAGCGCGCGAGCGCTTCCGCGAACTGCGCCTGCCGCCCATGCGCAAGATTTGGGAGGCCGCCAACGCAAGCATCGAATGGTACGAAAAAATGGACCGGCTGGTGCCCTCCATGAGTCCAGTAGAATTTGCCTACAGCTACATGACCCGCACCGGCCGCGTGTCCCACGAAGACATGCGCCGCATCGACCCCGAACTGGCCTCGGCATACGAAAAGCTGACGTCCGATACTTGAAAACTGAATAGCGCATATAGCCTTCGGGCATTATTCAAGCCACCTCATGGCCGATACGATGCAAAGATCCGCTATCGGCCGCATTGCATCAGGAGACAAACAATGAGCAAGCGCAAAGTCATCATCACCGTCGCTCCCACCGGCGGCATGGCCAGCAAAAAGCAGAACCCGAACCTGCCCACCCAGCCCAAGGAAATCGCCGAGGACGTGCTGCGGTGCTACAACGCGGGCGCCAGTGTGGTGGCCCTGCATGCGCGCCGCGCCAGCGACGACGAGGCCACCTGCGATCCGGCGGTCTACGGCGAAATGAACGCCCTGATCCGCGACAAGTGCGACATCGTGCTCAACAACTCGACCGGCGGCGGCATCAACGGCGACATGATTCACCAGCTCAACAACGGCTTGTGGGAAATCAACTTCGAAGAGCGCCTCAAGGGCATGGAAGCCCCCGGCGCTGAAATGTGCACGCTCGATGCGCAGACCATCTGCGCCAGCTTCGGCGGCAAGGAGATTCTGGTCCCCACCACCCCCACGCGCATCCAGGAACTGGCCGAGAAGATGATGGCGCGCGGCATCAAGCCCGAATGGGAGGTCTTCAGCCTTGAGGACATCGTCCAGGATGTGAGCAGGGCCATCAAGGCCGGACAGGACAAGGCGCCGTACTTCATCAACATAGTCATCGGCGTCAACGCCTTTCAGGGCGCGCTGCCTTACACCCCCCGCATCCTGCAGATGATGGTCGACCATCTGCCGCCCGACTCCATCTTCAACGTCAGCGGGATCGGTCCCGCGCAGTTGCCGGCCACGGTCCAGGGCATCCTGCTGGGCGGCCATGCGCGCACCGGCTTGGAAGACAACCTGTATTATGAACACGGCGTGCTGGCCACCAATGTGCAGCTGGTCGAGCGCCTGGTGCGCATCGTCCGCGAGCTGGGCCACGAGCCCGCCACGGCAACCGAGGCGCGCGAGATCATGGGCCTGGCGCCGCTCAAGTAATAGCCGTGTCCGGGCGGGGCGCCCAGGCGGCACCCCCCCCTGTTCCTGCTACACATACAACAACAATCGGAGGAGCCATCATGGAGACTGGCAGCGACATCCGGCCCGTGCGCCGCATCGTTACGGGGCATGACGCCCGGGGCAGGTCCATCATCATTTCCGACGCGCCGTCGCCGCACTCGATGGCGCTGGCGGGGGTGTCCAATTTCGGCGTCACCGACATCTGGAAGACCGACCGGGCGCCGGCCAGCAACGAGGGCAGCGCCGACCCGTGCTCGGCCCAGATCAGCCTGGCGCCGCCGCCCTCCGGCTCGGTGTTCAGGGTGGTGCAGTTTCCTCCCGACAAAGAATACGTCGGCAAATGGAAGCGCGACCAGGCCTTCGCTTCGATGGGCGATTCCGGCGCGGACGCGATGCATGAAAGCGGCGAACGCCACGAAGCCATGCATCGGACGAACTCGGTCGATTACGCCTTCGTCCTCGAAGGCGAGATCTGGGCCGTCATGGACGAGGGCGAAGTGCGCATGACCGCCGGCGACGTGCTCGTCCAGCGGGGCACCAACCATTCGTGGAGCAACAGAAGCGACAAGCCCTGCATGGTGGGCTTCGTTTTGATCGATGCAGTGCCCGTCTCAAACCCATAACAATCACTCGGTTTGAGTTTCCCCAGGAGACAAACATGAAATGCAAAATGCTTATCGCGGGCTTGACGAGCTCGCTCGCGCTGCTGGCTTCGCCGGCCAGCGCCGACATCAAGATCGGCTTCAGCGGCCCCTTGTCCGGGCCGGGCGCCGCCCTTGGGCAAGACCAGTACGACGGCCTCATGCTGGCTATCGACCAGCATGGCGGCAAGCTGGGCGGCCAGGCCGTGACCGTCATCAAGGAAGACGACCAGGTCAAGCCCGAAACAGGGGTGCAGATTGCGCGCAAGCTGATCGAACGCGACCATGTCGATGCCATTGTGGGCATGGGCTACACCAATGTGCTCATGGCCCAGCTTCCGCAAATCGTCGAATCGGGCGTGGTGGCCATTTCCACCAACTCCGGGGCCCGCGCCATATCCGGAGACGGGTGCAAGCCCAATATTTTCGCCGCCGCCTGGCAAAGCGACGGGCCCGCCGAATCCATGGGCGTGTATGCGCAAAAGAAGGGCTATGGCAAGGTGTTCCTGATGGCGCCCAACTATCAGGCCGGCAAGGAAATGCTCGAAGGCTTCAAACGCTACTTCAAGGGCGAGGTGGTCGAAGAGCTGTACACCCAGTTGGGCCAGACCGACTACTCGGCCGAAATCGTCCAGCTGCAAACCTCGGGCGCCGATGCCTTGTTCGTGTTCTATCCGGGCGGCATGGGCATCAATTTCGTCAAGCAGATGCGCCAGGCCGGAATGCTGGGCAAGCTGCCCGTGCTGTCGGTGTTCACGGTGGACGGCACCACCTTGCCGGCGCTCAAGAACCTGGCCGAAGGCGTCATCGCCGGCGCCATGTGGAGCGCGGGATACGACAGCCCCGAGAACAATGCATTCGTCAAGGCGTTCAAGGAAAAATACAATCGCGCTCCCAGCATGTACGCGGCTGCGGCTTACGATGCGGGCAACCTGCTGGACATTGCAGTCGGCAAGTTGAACGGCGACGTCTCCGACAAGAAGGCGTTCGCGCAGGCGGTCAAAGCGGCGGGCGACGAGCTCAAGTCGGTGCGGGGGCCGTTCAAGTTCAATAACAACCACATGCCCATCCAGAACTACTATGCCTTCGAAGCGGTCAAGGGCGAGGGCGACGATGTGGTGCTAAAGAAGATCGACACCCCGCTCGAAATGCATAAAGACGTCTATCACGAGCAGTGCTCGATGTCGTAAAAGGCTATCATCAGACCTTTTGCATTGCGGAGCATGGCGACAATGAGCCTGTTTGAACGTAGCCTTACCGTGGAGTGGGGCGATTGCGACGATGCCGGCATCGTCTTTTACCCCACTTTCTTTTACTGGTACGACAGCACTTATCAAGGGCTTTGCCGCAGCCGGGGCCTTAGCCAGCGCATCATCCGCTCGCGCTTCAATGCGGTGACGCCGCTGGTCGATGCCGGCAGCGTGTTCCGCTCTCCCGTCACCTACGACGACGTCATCACCGTCGAAGCCGACATCGTCGAGTGGGCCGAGCGCCGCTTCAAGGTGGGCTATACCGTGAAATGCGGCGACCGGCTCGTGGCCACGGGCCACGAACTGCGCGCCTGGGCCGAACTCGTCGGCGAAGGCCGCCTGAAGGGCGCCGCCGTTCCAGACGAGTTCAAGGCTTGTTTTTCCTGAGCCCATCGCCGCATGGCAACGACAAGCCCCGGTCACGGCCGGGGCTTATACGCAGGCATGCGCTGCATGCCTGGATGAACGCGGCTACCCGCTCTAGCAGCAGCCGTCGCCCGCCGGGGGCTGCAGGCGCACGTAGCGGCCGTAGACCGGGTCTTTGTCCAGCCCCAGCAGCCGGATGGCATTGTCGCGCAGGATCAGCGGCTTCACCTCGTCGCGGATGCCGATCTTGTCGAAGTCTTCCAGCCAGCGGTCGGGCGTGATGACCGGGAAGTCGGACCCGAACAGCATCTTGTCCTTCAGGACGGTGTTGGCGTACTGGATGAGAATGGGCGGGAAATACTTGGGCGACCAGCCCGACAGATCGATATAGACCTGGGGCTTGTGCGTGGCCACCGCCAGGGCGTTCTCTTGCCAGGGAAACGATGGGTGGGCGATGACGATGGGCATGTCGGGAAAGTCCACCGCCACGTCGTCCAGGAACATGGGATCGGAATACTTCAGGCGCACGCCGCCGCCGCCGCGCATGCGCGCGCCCACGCCCGTCTGGCCGCTGTGGAAAATGGCCGGAAGACCCGCTTCGGCGATGACCTCGTACAGATCATAGGCGCGGCGCTCGTTGGGGTAGAACTCCTGCTGCGAGGGGTGGAACTTGAAGCCCCGGATGCCGAAGTCCTTGATCAGGCGGCGGGCCTCGCGCGCGCCCATCTTGCCGCGCAGCGGGTCGATGCTGGCAAAGGGAATCAGCACGTCCCGATGCTGGGCGGCCTCTTCGGCCACTTCTTCGTTCGAGATGCGCACCTGGCCGTTGGCCCTCTCGGTGTCCACCGTGAAGATCACGGCCATCATATTGCGCTCGCGGTAATAGTCGGCGGTTTCGGCAATGGTCGGCCGCGGCATTTTCTCTTTGAAATAGGCCGCCATGGCGGCATCGAAGGCGATGGCGACTTCGTCGGGCGCGTTGCGCGTGGAAACAGTGGCGTGGGTGTGGATGTCGATGGCCACTACCTGATTAAGGCCGGTCATGGGTGTCCTTGGAAGATTCGTGTTGCATGGGCTTGCGCGGAGATGCGCGCTTGTCCATCAGGGCCGATACTAATATATTGTTAGGCTGGTTAACAGTTATAAAGATCATATTATCTCGGATGGCTGCCTTCCATCGGTGCTAACCCTGGCCTGGGGCCCGGATTCGACGGAGGATTGCCGCGTACTTCCAGTGGCGCTATCGATGAACACATACCATTCCGCCGGCGCGGCCGGCGACCTTCCACAACCGCTCGCCCCCGGCGAGCGCGACGCGCGCTCGGGCCGGGGCAAGGAAGACGATATCGATCTGTTGCGCGATTCCCTGGCTTACGAGATCAAGAAGGCCCAGGTGCGGTCGTACGAAGTGCTGTTCGAACTCTTCGGCCCCGATGCGCTATCGCCAGCCCGCATGACGGCCCTGTGCATCATCGGCACCCAGCCCGGCATCAATCAGTCGGCCTTGGCCGACGCCTTGCGCGTCAACCGGGCCAGCGTAGTGAAGGTCATCGACGCCCTGGAATCGGTGGGCTACGTGGAGCGCCAAAGCATACCCGACGACCGGCGCAGCTACGCGCTGGCGGTTACCTCCGAAGGGCATGCCGAACTGCGCCGGCTGACGGCGCTGTCGCGCCGCTACGAAGACATCATCGCGGCGCAGCTTACCGGCCGCGAACGCGCGACGCTGATCAAGCTGCTGGGCAAGGTCGCCGCGGACAAATGAGTCGACAGCGTCCCTGTGGAACATCAACGGCACGCCGGCGCTCGCCTCAACTTAAACGGCCTGCGCTGCAAGCGCCCGAAAATAGTATCTCTGTCAGGTCAGCGGGCGATCAATGCGGTGAGCGCGTCGATGTCGGACTGTGCCGATTGGGCTGCGATGGCTTCGATGTTGCGGTAATGCCGTATCAGCGCCTGCCCCGTTTCGGTCAGCCGGCTGCCGCCGCCCGACGCACCGCCTTCGGACGATGTGACGGCCGGCTGCTTCAAAGCGTTATTGGTGTCGTTGACCAATAGCCAGGCCCGCCTGTAGGACATCTTCAAGTGCCTGGCGGCGGCGGAAATCGAGCCGGTACGGTCGATGGCCTCGAGCAGCGTGATCCGGCCGGGGCCGATGGCGATCGTGCCGTCGCGATAGATGCGCATGCGAAACTGGACTTGGGGGGTGTGGGTCATAGTGAAAGCTCGAGCTCCGTTAGGGGCACTTCGGGTATGGATGTGATGGCGCGCACTTCGGCGAGCAGCAATTGCGCGCCGGGAGAGGGCCGGTCGTCGGTGCGCCGCAGCAGGCCCACTTGCCGGGCCGTTTCTGGCAGGGCCAGCGGAAGCTGGCAAAGCATGCCGGACGAGAATTCGCGCCGATACTGATGCGGCGATACGAGCGAGAGCATATCGCTTTCCAGCAAGACTTCGCGGATGATGGAAAGGTCCGTCGTTTCGAGCGTGATCTGCGGCTGGCCGATGCCCCGGCTGCTGAACAGGGTCTCGAACAGGCTGCGCGTGGGCGTTCCGGCATGGGGCAGCGCCCATTCGTGCGCCAGCGTGTCGGCCAGCGAAACCCCCGCCCGGGCACAAAGCGGGTGGCCGGCGCGGCATACGACGGCCATCATGTCGTTCAGCAGCGGCTCGCGGCTCAGGCCCTTGCAGTGCTGGGGCGGCCGCAGGGCGCCCAGCACGAAGTCGATCTCGCCGGCGCGCAGGGCATTCACCTGCACTTCGAACGCGCCCTCCATGGTCGAGACCTTGAGCTGGGGATGTTTGCGCAGCAGCCGGGTGATGGCCACCGGAAGCACGTAGCTGCGGCCCAGCGACAGCACGCCGACGCGCACCTCGCCTTGCTTCAGCCCGCGAATGGCGGCGACCTCGTCCGCGGCGATGCGGATCTCGTTCAGGGCCAGCTTGAGCTGCCAGATGACCGTTTCGCCCGCCTGGGTGGGATAAAGGCCGCGAACGCCGCGCTCAAACAGCGTGGCGCCGATTTCCTGCTCGATGTCGCGCAGCATCAGGCTCACCGCCGGCTGGGAAATGCCCAGCGCCTCGGCCGCGGCGCCCATGTGACGCCGCCGCGACAGCTCGATGAGCGCCTTGAGGCGGCGTTCGTTCATGTGCAGGCTGTACAGCCCGCTGCGCCGGGCGTCGCGGGACAGCACGGCCACGTCGCGGTAGGCGGTGTCCATGTAGGCGAAGGCGCGCTCGACGCGGCGCAGCAGCACCTGGCCGAACCGCGTCGGCAGCATGCCGTGCACCGAGCGCTCGAACAGCGGAGCGCCAAGTTCGCTTTCGAGCTGGAGCACGGCCCGCGTCACTGCCGACTGCGCGCGGCACAGCGCGGCGCTGGCCTGCGAGACGCTGCCATGCAGGCACACCGCATGAAACGCCCGCAAGTGGCGGGTCGACACGGACGGCGCGGCGGGCTCGGCGGGACGGGTGACGGGCAGGTGCATATAAGTTTTTTCGATAGTGAATGAGGCGATTTTCGTCTATTCAGAGGGGTTTTTCCACCCTAGACTAAAAAAAACGGGCCCCATGCCGAAGGGCCCGCCGCACCGGACCGATCAACTTTACGGATGTGCCGATTGCCATGACCACATCGCAGCTCATGCCCAGCCACGTCGTCGAGCGTGTCATGCAAAAACGGGGGCGCATGCGCATTTTCGACCGCTTCGAACCCAGCCGCACGGCCCTCGTCGTGATCGACATGCAGCGATTCTATGTCGAGGGCCTGCCGCCCGCCACCCGCATCATTCCCGTCATCAATCGCCTGGCCCAAGGCTTCCGGGCCAAGGGTGCCAGCGTGGCCTGGGTCAGCATGACGGCCGGGGAGGACGGCAAGAGCCTCTGGCCTCTGTATCACGATTATTTCTTCTCGGCCGGCAACGGCGCGCGGCACCGCGACGGCCTGTCCCCCGGCAACCCGGGGCACGAACTGCATCCCGACCTCGATGTCCAGGCGGGAGACATCCAGGCCAGCAAGAGCCGGTTCAGCGCGTTCTTTCCGGGCGTGTGCGATCTGCACGAGCAACTGGCCGCCCGGGGCATCGAGAACGTCGCCATAGGCGGCGTGGTCACCAACTTCTGCTGTGAAACCTCGGCGCGCGACGCCATGATGCTCGACTACAAGGTGGCCATGGTGTCCGACGCCAACGCCGCCCGCTATCCCGAAGACCATCAAGCGGGTTTCACGACGGTATTCCAGAGCTTCGGCGACGTGCTCACGTCCGACGAGATGCTCGATGAAGTGCTGCGTTAGTGTTAACGGGCCCTAGCCAAGGAGGCGACAAAAAATGAAGACATCCGGACATCTCTCTTTAGATTCCCATGCCGCACCCGGCGGGCCGCGCCCGTCCCGCCGCCGCTTCGGGGCCGCGATGGCGGTGCTTGCGGCCGGCGCCTTCCTGGCCGACGGATCGGCCCCCTCCTGGGCCGAAGACGTCGTGCGCGTGGGCGTCATCGGCGAATTCTCCGGCGCATATGCGATATACGGGCAGCAGTCGCGCCGCGCCATCGAACTCTTCATGAAAGAGCACGGCGACAAGGCCGGGTCGACCCGTGTCGAAGTGGTCTATCGCGACACCACCGGCCTGAATCCCGAAGTTTCGCGGCGGGCCGCGCAAGAGCTGGTTACCCGCGAGCACGTGCAGTTCCTGGCGGGCTTCGGCCTGACGCCCAATGCGCTGGCGGTAGCTCCGGTAGCCACCCAGACCAAGACGCCGATGATCGTCATGAACGCCGCGGCCACGGTTTTCGTGCCGACCCGTTCCCCCTACATTGCGCGGGTGTCGCTCAGCCAGCAGCAGGTTGCCGAACCCCTGGCCAAATGGGCGGCCAAGCAGGGCATCAAGTCCGTCTATGCCATCGTGCCCGATTACGCGCCCGGCATCGACGTCGAAAAATACTTTTCCAGGGCCTTCGAGGCGGCGGGCGGCAAGATGGTGGGCTCGGTCAAGACGCCGCTGGGCGGGGTCGAGTACGCGCCCTACCTGCAGCGGGCCGCGGCGGCCGAACCCGATGCCATTTTCTTCATGAGCCCCTCCGGAGACCAGGGCCTGCAGTTCCTCAAGACCTTCCGCGGCCGCGGCATGGAAAAAGACATCAAGCTCCTGTCCACCGGCGAGCTCACCGACGAAGTCGTGCTCGACAGCCTGGGCGACGACGCCGTCGGCCTGATCACCAGCATGCATTATTCGGTGGCGCACGATTCCGACGAAAACCGCAAGTACGTCAAGGCCTGGAAGGCCGCCTACGGCCAGAACGAGCAGCCCAACTGGTACGCCACCGGCGCGTGGGACGGCATGGCCGCCATCTACTACACCATCGAAAAACTCGGCGGCAAGATAGACGGCGACAAAGCCATCGAAGCGCTCAAGAGCTTCAAGTCCGAAAGCCCGCGCGGGCCCATTTCCATCGACCAGA
>Ga0180220_1001283_pt1 | contig 19247 bp, 17 predicted proteins | sample eDN5th37CBELigBY_FD_151335 | JGI IMG/M metagenome (GOLD analysis project Ga0180220, IMG submission 151335) | Enriched backyard soil microbial communities from Emeryville, California, USA - eDNA 5th pass 37_C BE-Lig BY (version 2) (version 2) | ecosystem: Environmental > Terrestrial > Soil >...
CAGCGTGGAGCGGATCTCGTAGCGGTCACCGCGCATCGTGGAGGCGGTGAACTCGAACGGCCCGCGGGCGTCGACGGTGGTCCGCTCGACGATGAAGACGGGGCTGCCCGGCTCGATCTGGAGGATCTCGGCGTCCTGCGGCGAGGCCGAGCCGACCCGGTACACCTCGCGCGCCTCCTCGGGCACGATGCCGTAGCGCTCGCGCAGCAGCTCGTAGAGCGAGGCGACGCCGCCGACGTGCTCGGCCAGGTCCGGCGCGCGGTCGGTGCGGATGTGGGCGGTCTGGACGCCCATCGGGGAGCCGTCGCCGAGGCGCAGGCGGCGCACGACGGTGACGTCGCCGCCCTCCTCGATCCCGAGCGCGTCGGCGACGTGGGCGCTTGCGGGCTCGATCCCGGCGCCGATCACGCGCGAGCCGGCCTTCACGCCGAGCCGCAGCACCTCCTCGGTGAAGCTCGTCAGGCCCGAGTCGCCGGCGATCAGGCGGGCGTCGCGCACGAACGTGCCGCGGCCCTGGTCACGACGCAGGAGGCCCTCGGCCTCCAGGCGCGCGACGCCCTGGCGCACGGTGATGCGGCTGACGCCGAACGTCTCGCAGAGCTGGTCCTCGGTGGGGATCTGGAAGCCGGGCGGCCACTCGCCGCTGGCGATGCGGGCGCGCAGCGCCTCCGCGAGCTGGTGCCACAGCGGCTCGGGCCGGCTGCGGTCGAGCGGCTGCAGCGACATGTCGGGGGTCAACGCCCCACCTCCCACCAGGTCGTTCCGTGACGTGCGGCCAGCAGCGCCCCGGCGATGCCGGCCCGGGCGCCGAACGCGCCGGCGCGGACGGGCACCTCGCGCAGGTGCGCGGGCAGCCGGCGGCGCAGCGTGGCGGCGAGATGGTCCTCGAGGACGTCGAGCGCGTCGGCGACGCCGCCGGCGACGAGCACGAGCTCCGGGTCCAGCAGGGCGACCGCACCCGCCAGCGCGGTCCCCAGCGCGTCGGCGGCGCCCGCGATCGCCTTGCGCGCGGCGGGGTCCCCGCGGCGCGCGGCCGCGATCAGCCCGCCGCCGTCGAGCGGCGGGTCCATGGCGGCGCCCGCCGCGTCGAGGGCGCGGCCCGACGCGCGCCGCTCCAGCCAGCCGCTGCGCGGGTCGCCCTCGTCGGCGAGGTCGGCGCACGCCCAGCCGAACGAGCACGCGCCGCCGTGCGCGCCGCGGACGATGCGGCCCTCGGCCAGCACGGCCGAGCCGATCCCCGTCCCGACCGCCAGCAGGATCGCGTCGCGCGCGCCCGCCGCCGCGCCCAGCGTGGCCTCGGCCAGCAGCGCGAGCTGGGCGTCGTTGGCGACGACGACCTCGGCGCCGGCGACCGCGAGCGCGACCGACAGGTCGACCCCGTCGAGGAACGGCAGGTTCGGCACCCACCGCGCGCGCGTCCCGCCGGCCAGGCCGGGGATCGTCACCCCGACGCGAACGACGTCGCCGTGACGCTCGCGCACGGTCGCCGCGTGCGCGGCGACGCTGCGGACCAGGTCGTCCACCGAGAACGGCGCCGCGGCCTCGCCGAGCGGCTCGATCTCCAGCGGGCCGTCGGGCGGCGCGCAGGCGGCGCGCAGGCGCGTGCCGCCCAGGTCGATGCCGAGGACCGCGGTCACCCCGACAGCCCCGTGCGCGCCATCGTGTTGACGAAGAACCGCTGCAGCACGACGAACAGCAGCAGCGGGGGCAGCACGGCGAGCGTCGCGCCCGCCATGACGATCGGCGTGTTCTGCGCGCTGCCGGTGTACGTCAACAGGCGCGCGAGGCTGAGGACGATCGGCGCGTGGTCCTCGTTGCCTTGCAGCACCGTGAGCGGCCACAGGTAGCTGTTCCAGTGGTAGACGAACGCGAACAGCGCGAGCGCGGCAAGCGCCGGCAGCACGACCGGCGCGACGATCGAGAACACGATCCGCAGCTCGGAGGCGCCGTCCAGGCGCGCCGCCTCGATCAGCTCGTCGGGCACACCGGCGATGAACTGGCGCATGAGGAAGATGCCGAACGCGTTGGCCAGGTTCGGCACGATCACGCCCGCGAGGCTGCCGTCGATCCCGAGCTGCCCGACGATCCGGAACAGCGGGATGAGGGTGACGATCGGCGGGAGGAACATCGTGGCGATGAGGAGCGCGAAGAGCGCGTTGCGACCGCGGAAGCGGTACTTGGCGAACACGTATCCCGCCAGGAGGCTGGTGACAAGGATGCCCGCGGTCGTGATCGTCGCGATGAGCGCGGAGTTCAGGAAGGACCGGCCCACGTCGATCACGTCGCCGACCTGGCCGTAGGCCTCGAGCGTCGGCGAGCCCGGGATCCACACCGGCGGGCTCTGCAGCGCCTCCGACGGCGTCTTCAGGCTCGTCGCGACCATCCACAGGACCGGGAACGCGGTGACGACGCAGACGAGCAGCGCGAACGCGTACAGCGACGTGCGGCTGGCGAGGCGGCCGGCGGTCATCGGTCCTCCGCCCTGCGCGCGAGCGCGAACACGAGCGTCACGACGACCATCAGCGACAGCAGCAGCATCACCGCCATCGCGCTCGCCAGGCCGCCCTGCGAGCGCTCGATCCCGACCTGGCGGATGTGGTAGGTCAGGACGTTGGTGGAGCCCACCGGGCCGCCCTGCGTGATCGCCACCACCGGCTCGAAGACCTGGATCGCGTTGATCAGCGCGATCACCACGCAGAAGAGCAGCGTGCGCCGCAGCAGCGGGATCGTCACGTACGCGTGCAGCTTCAGCGTGCGCGCGCCGTCCAGCGCGGCCGCCTCGAACACCGACGGCGAGATCTGCGTGAGCCCGGCGACGACGAGCACGGTGAAGTAGCCGAGCTGCTGCCAGACGTTGAGGAAGACGAGCGACACGAGCGCGGTGCTCGTGTCGCTGAGCCACGGCTGCGGCGCGATCCCGAACCAGCCGAGCGCCTCGTTGATCGGGCCCTCGCTGGGCGAGTACAGCTTCGACCACACGATCGCCACGGCGATCATCGGGATCGTGTACGTGGCGAACAGCACGGTCCGCAGCACCGTGCGCCCGCGGATCGTGCTGCGCTGGATGACGATCCCCAGCACGACCGAGAGCGGCAGGATCAGCGCGATCGACAGCCCCGCGTAGACGAACGTGTTGCGCCACGACTGGCGGAAGTCGCGCCCGACGATCGCGCCCTCGAACAGCGCCTTGAAGTTGTCGAGCCCGACCCACGAGGCCTCGCCGAACGGGGTCGCGGTGGACCACTCGTGCAGCGACAGCCACAGGGTGAGGCCGATCGGGACGAGCACGAAGACGCCGATCAGCGCGACGCTCGGCGCCAGGAAGGCGGCCGTCCACAGCGGCTGTCGCGCGACCCGCATCTCGTGCTCGTCCCGTCCGGGGCTGAGGCGCGCGCCTAGCCCGCGGCCCCCAGCACCGACTCGGCGTCGGCCTGGGCGCGCTCCTGCGCCTCCTGCGCGGTCATCTGGCCGGCCTGCAGCGCCTCGAGGTCCTTCTGCAGCGCCTCGGTGAACTCCTGGCCGCCGAGCACGATCGGGAACGGCTTGGCGTTCTCGAGCTGTTCGGTGTAGCCCTTGAGGAACGGGCGGTCCAGGTCGTCGGCATAGGCCTCCAGGTCGGAGGTGCGCGACGGCAGGATGCCCATCGACTGCAGCAGCTCGGCCATCGCGGACGCGCCGTCCGTGCCCGACTCCGGCGAGTTGAGGTAGTCGAGGAACTCCCACGCGGCCTGCTGCTCGGCGTCGTCGGCCTTGCCGTTCACGACCGTCATCCACGAGTAGGAGACCGGGTGCGGCCCGTCGCCGCTGGGACCGACCGGGATCGGCGCGGTGGCGACGTCGTCGAACGCGTCCTTCATGCCGGCCTTCAGCGCCGACTCCCACCAGTTGGCCATGATGATCATCGCCGTCTTGCCGGAGACGAAGCTCTCCAGGTACGGGCCGGTGGTGTTCGCGTCGGCCGTGCTCATGGCCGGGTCGCTGACCTTCGCCTCGCCGACGAGGTTCTCCACGAGCTCGAAGGTCTGCAGCGCCTGCGGCGTGTTCAGCGCCGGGTTGCCGGCCTCGTCGATGAGCTCACCGCCGTTGGAGTACAGCAGCGACGTCCACGGATGGACGGTGCCGGCCGCCCACGAGCTGATGAGGCCGAAGCCCTGCTGGGTGATGCGGTCGCCGTCTCGCTTGGTGAGCTTCTCGGCGGCGGCGATCAGCTCGTCCCAGGTGGCCGGCGGCTCGCTGATGCCGGCCTCCTCGAACAGCTTCGTGTTGTAGTTCAGGGCATAGAGGTCGACCTCGTTCGGGAAGCCGTAGACCTTGCCGTCGACGCTCGCCGCCGAGGCGAGGTTGGCGGGCCAGTCGCTCTGCACCTCGGAGGCCTGTGCCTCGGGCGCCTCCGCGACGACGCCGTCGCGCACCAGCTCGGGCAGCCACAGGTCGTAGATGCCCGCCATCGTGGGACCGTTGTCGCTGCCGGCCTGCGACCGCAGCGTGGTCAGCAGGTCGGCGAACGGCACGGCGCGCACGTCGATGGAGACGTTCGGGTGCTCCTGCTCGTAGGCGTCGACGACGGACTCGAGCTTCGTGACCTGGTCGGGCGCCCAGTGGGTCAGGAACGAGATCTCGACCTGCTCCGCGCCTCCGCCGGTCGACGAGCCGGTGGAGCCACCGGAGTCGTCGTCGCCGCCGCCGCACGCGGCCAGCGCCAGCGCGCAGACCGTGCCGAGCGCGACGGTGCTCAGCCATCGGGACCTTCTCAGCATCGTTGTGCCCCCTCTCGGGAACGTCCCTCCCGCGCTCGCGCATCCAACGCAAGTGGGAATGACGATAGGACGTTATAATGAATTATCGGACGGAGTGATCGCGTGTCAACCAGCACCCTCACCGGGCCGCGCCTGCTGATCGACGGACGCTGGCGCGACGGCGCCGTGACGATCCGCAACGGCCGCATCCACGCCGTCCTCGACGCACCGCCACAGGAGGACGGCGCGACCGTCGAGCGCCTCGACGGCGGCCTCCTCACCGCCGGGCTCGTCGACCTGCAGGTGAACGGGTCGGCCGGCGTCGACCTCGCCCACGCGGACGCCGCCGGGTGGCGCCGCGTCGCCGAGCACCAGGCCCGCCACGGCGTGACCGCGTTCGTCCCGACGTTCGTCACCGCCCCGATGGACCGGCTCGCCGCCGCGGTCGGCGCGACCGTCGACGCCGCGCTCGACCTCCGGGGCCGGCGCGCCGCGCAGGCCCTCGGCGCCCACCTCGAGGGCCCGTTCCTGTCGCCGGGCAAGCCCGGCGCCCACCCCGTCGACCTGCTGCGCATGCCCGAGCCGGCCGCGCTCGACGCGCTGCTGGCGGGCGGCACGCCGCTGATCGTCACGCTCGCGCCCGAGCTCGAGGGCGCGAGCGACGCGATCGACCGCCTCCTGGCCGCCGGCGTGCACGTCTCGATCGGGCACAGCATGGCCACCGCCGAGCAGGCCGCGGCCGCCGCCGAGCGCGGCGTGCGCCTCGTGACCCACCTCTTCAACGCGCAGCGCGCGTTCGGCCACCGCGAGCCGGGCCTGCCGGGGCGCGCGCTCGTCGACGAGCGCCTCGTCAGCGGGCTCATCGCCGACCGCGTGCACGTCGCCGACGACGCGCTGCGGCTCGCGTTCGCGGCCGCGGCCGGGCGGATCGCGCTCGTCTCCGACGCGGTCGCGGCGGCCGGGATGGCGCCCGGCCCGTTCCGCCTCGGCCCGATCGAGGCGGTCGCGGTCGCCGACGGCCCGCCGCGCCTGCCCGACGGGACGCTGGCCGGCAGCGCGCTGCACCTCGACGAGGCGGTGCGCAACGTCGTCGCGCTCGGCGTCGACCCGGCCGTCGCGATCGAGGCCGCCAGCGCGGTGCCCGCCGCCGCGCTCGACGACGACGAGCGCGGCCGGCTGACCTCCGGGCGCCGCGCCGATCTCGTCTGGTGGGACGACGACCTGCGCGTGCGCGGCGTCTGGATCGGCGGGGAGCGGATCGACCACGGATGAGGAGGAGCGGATGGCGGAGATCGCGTTTCACGAGGTGACCAAGCGCTACCCGGACGGAACCACCGCCGTCCAGGGGCTCGACCTGCGCGTCGAGGACGGCGAGCTGGTGATCCTCGTCGGGCCGTCGGGCTGCGGGAAGTCGACCGCGCTGCGGATGGTCGCCGGCCTGGAGGAGGTCACCGAGGGGCGCATCGAGCTCGACGGCGAGGACGTCACCCGCCGGCCGCCCGCCGACCGCGACATCGCGATGGTGTTCCAGAACTACGCGCTGTACCCGCACATGAGCGTGGCCGGGAACATGAGCTTCGCGCTGAAGCTCGGCGGCATGCGGCGCGCCGATCGCACCGCCAAGGTCGCCGACACGGCGGGCACGCTCGGCCTGGAGGCGCTGCTGGGCCGCAAGCCGGCGCAGCTCTCGGGCGGCCAGCGCCAGCGGGTGGCGATGGGCCGCGCGATCGTCCGCCAGCCCAAGGCGTTCCTGATGGACGAGCCGCTGAGCAACCTCGACGCGAAGCTGCGCGTGCAGATGCGCGCCGAGATCGCGCGGCTCAAGCAGCGCCTCGGAGCGACGATGCTCTACGTCACCCACGACCAGACGGAGGCGATGACGCTCGGCGACCGGGTCGTGGCGATGCGCAGCGGCGTGCTGCAGCAGGCCGGCACGCCCGGCGAGCTGTACGCGCGCCCGGCGAACGTGTTCGTGGCCGGCTTCATCGGCTCGCCGGCGATGAACCTCGTCGGGGCGCACCTGGAGGGCGACGAGGTCGTGCTCCCGTTCGGCCGCGTGCCGCTGCCGCGCGGCCGGCGCGAGGCGCTGGCCGTCGCCGACCGCGAGCCGCTGGTCGCCGGGATCCGTCCGCACGGCTTCGCGCGCGCCGACCCGGGCGCGGCGGACGCGTTCACGGTCACGATCGACGTGCTCGAGTCGCTCGGCTCCGAGGCGTTCGCGTACTGCCCGATCGCCGCCGCCGACGTCGGCGCCGACCGCGTCCGTGAGCTGGCCGGGATCGCCGAGGAGGCCGACCCGATGCTCACGGTGCGCCTGGAGGCCGACGCCGCCGAGCGCGCCGGCGACGCGCTGACGCTGCGCGCCGACCCGTCGGCGCTGCACCTGTTCGCCGCCGGCGACGGGCGGCGCCTGGGGTAGCCGGGTCTCGCGTCAGGCCAGCGCGTCGACGAGCGCGTCCAGCAGCGGCACCTGCCCGGGCACGAGCTTGCGGCGCGCGGTCTCGACGTCGAACCAGGCGACCCGGTCGACCTCCGGGAACGTCGCGCGGCGGCCCGACCGCGGCGGCCACTCCATCTCGAACGTGTTGCTCGCGGTGGCGTCCGGGTCGACGTCGCCGGCGACCGCCCACGCGACGACCCGCTTGCCGCTCTTCTGGCGCGCCTCGCCGAGGGCGATCGGCTCGGGGTCGTCGGGCGCGGGCACGCCGAGCTCCTCGGCGAACTCGCGCCGCGCGCCCGCGTAGGGGTCCTCGCCGTCCTCCAGCTCGCCCTTGGGGATCGACCAGGCGCCGTCGTCGCGGCGCGCCCAGTACGGACCGCCCGGATGCGCGAGCAGGACCTCGAGGTCCCCGTCGCGCATCCGGTAGGCCAGCAGGCCGGCGCTGATCACCCCTGGGCCAGGAGCTCCTTGGCGCGGGCGACCACGTTGTCGACGCTGAACCCGAGCTTCTCCATGACGATCGGGCCGGGCGCGGAGGCGCCGAAGCGCTCGAGCGACACCGACGCGTCGACCCACTTGGCCCAGCCCATCTCGATGCCGGCCTCGACCGACAGCTTCGGCACGTCGGCCGGCAGCACCGACGCGCGGTAGTCGGCGTCCTGCTTGGCGAACACCTCCCAGCACGGGAACGACACGACGCGCGTCGGGGTGCCCTCGGCGCTCAGCTTTGCGGCGGCCTCGACGCACAGCGACACCTCCGAGCCGGTGCCCACCAGCACGAGCTGCGGCGCCCCGTCGGGCTCGGACAGGACGTAGCCGCCGCGGCGCACGCCGTCCCAGCTCGTCCCCTCGAGGATCGGCAGGTTCTGGCGCGAGAGCATGAACGCGGCCGGGCCCTCGAGCTCCTCGAGCACGTACCGCCAGCAGTGGGCGGTCTCGTTGGCGTCGGCGGGCCGGAACAGGTGCATGCCCGGGATCGCCCGCAGCGCCGCGTGGTGCTCGACCGGCTGGTGGGTCGGGCCGTCCTCGCCGAGCCCGATCGAGTCGTGCGTGTAGACCCAGGCGACGTCGAGGTCCATGAGCGCCGACAGGCGCACCGAGCCGCGCATGTAGTCGGAGAACTGGCCGAACGTCGAGCCGTACGGGCGCAGGATCCCGCCGTGGCCGGCCATGCCGTTGACGATGCCGCCCATGCCGTGCTCGCGCACGCCGAACTTCACGTTCCGCCCGGGCGCGCTCGCGTCGAAGATGTGCGACTGCGGGAACTCGGTCTTCGTCGACTCCGACAGGTCGGCGGCGCCGCCGACCATCGTCGGCGTGAACGGCTCGAACGCGGCCATGACCTTCTGGCCGGCCGAGCGCGTCGCGATCGGCTTGTCGTCGGTCGACCACGTCGGCAGCGCCTCGGCCAGGCCGGGCAGCGGCCGCGCCGGGCTCGACCACGCCGCCTCCCACTCCTCGGCCAGCTTGGCGTGCGACGCCTTCCAGGCCTCGAAGCGCTCGGTCCAGGCGCGATGGGCGGCGCCGCCGCGCTCGACCTGGGAGAAGTGCTCGTACACGCCGTCGGGCACGAAGAAGTGGGCGTCGGGATCCCAGCCCAGGATCTCCTTGGTCGCGCGCACCTCGTCCTCGCCCAGCGGCGAGCCGTGCGCGGCGTTGGAGCCCTGCTTGTTGGGCGACGGCCAGCCGATGATCGAGCGCACCGAGATGAGCGTCGGGCGGTCCTCCTCGGCGATGCCGGCGTCGATCGCGGCGGTCAGCTCGTCGAGGTCGTTGGCGTCGTCGACGCGCAGCGTGTGCCAGCCGTAGGCCTCGAAGCGCTTGGGGACGTCCTCCGAGAACGACTCGCGCGTGGGCCCGTCGAGCTGGATGTGGTTGTCGTCGTAGAGGTAGACGAGCCGGCCCAGGCGCAGGTGGCCGGCCAGCGACGCGGCCTCGTGGGAGATGCCCTCCTGCAGGTCGCCGTCGGAGCAGATGCAGAAGACGCGGTGGTCCTGGACCTCGGAGCCGAACTTGTCGCGCAGGAAGCGCTCGGCGATCGCCATGCCGACGCCGTTGGCGAAGCCCTGGCCGAGCGGGCCGGTCGTGATCTCCACGCCGGGGGTGACGTGCACCATGTCGCGCTCGGGATGGCCGGGGGTGATCGACCCCCACTGGCGGAACGACTTCAGGTCGTCCATCGACACCGCGTAGCCCGACAGGTGCAGCAGCGCGTACAGCAGCATCGAGCCGTGCCCGGCGCTGAGGACGAAGCGGTCGCGGTCCGGCCACGCCGGATCCTTCGGGTCGTGCGTCAGGTACTTCGTGAACAGCAGGTAGCCGACCGGCGCCATGGCCATCGGCATGCCCGGGTGGCCGCTGTTGGCCTTCTGCACGCCGTCCATGGCCAGCGTGCGGATCGTATCGATGGAGAGGCGGTCGAGATCGACCGCGGCGGGGGTGTCTTCGACCGTGCTCATCGACGGTCACACTACCCGCCATGTCGAGGCCCGATTTCGATCTCCCCGTGCTCGTCGCGATCTTCGCGGGCGGCGCGCTGGGCGCGATCGCCCGGGCGGGGCTGCACGAGGCGCTGCCGGCCGGGCCCGGCGAGTGGCCGTGGGCGACGTTCGCGGCGAACGTCGCGGGCGCGGCGCTGCTGGGCTGGGCGGCCGCCCGGCTGTCGACGCCGCCCCGCCGGCGCGGCCGACGGGCCACGGCCTATCCCTTCCTCGGGGTGGGGCTGTGCGGCGCGCTGACGACGTTCTCGACGTTCCAGCTCGAGCTGCTGGAGATGCTCGACGCCGGGCGCGCCGGGCTCGCGGCGGGGTACGCGGCCGCGTCGCTGGCGGCCGGCCTGGCCGCCGCCGCGCTCACGTCCGGGCGCGCCCGCCCGCGGGTGGCCGCGTGAGCCTCGCGGCGTGGGTGGGCGTCGCGCTCGCCGGCGGCGCCGGCGCGCTCGCCCGCTTCTGGGTGGGCGGCGCGGTGATGCGGTGGGCGGGAGCCCGCGCGCGCGGGCTCCCGGTCGGCACGCTCGCGGTGAACCTGAGCGGCGCGCTCGCGCTCGGCGCGCTGTCGGGCGCCGGCGTGCAGGGCGACGCGCTGACCGTCGCCGGCACCGGGATCCTCGGCTCCTACACGACGTTCTCGACGTGGATGCTCGAGAGCCGGCGCCTCGCCGGCGAGGGCCGCCGGTGGGCGATGGCGGCGAACCTCGCGGGCAGCCTGGCGCTCGGCCTGGGCGCGGTCGCGCTGGGCCGCGCGCTCGCCTGACGCATGGCGGCGCGGGCCCACCGGGCATGCTGTGTGCCGTGACCGCCGCCGACGACGCCCTCGACGACGCCCCCGCCGCGGCCGCCCTGCGGCCGCCTCGCCACCGCGTCAGCCCGCGCGCGGTGGGCTGGTGGACGCTGCGGGCCGGGCTCGGCTGGCTCGTCGTGGTCGCGGCCGAGGCGATCTGGCTGGGCGTCGCGCCGGCCCACGCGACGCTGCAGGCCATCGCGCTGGCCGTCACGGTCGTCGTCGCGCTCGCGCACGCGATCGGGATGCCGCGCTGGCGCTATCGCATCCACCGCTGGGAGGCGGCGCCCGAGGCGCTCTACACGCAGGTCGGCTGGTTCGACCAGGAGCGGCGGATCGCGCCCGTGTCGCGCATCCAGACCGTCGACACCGAGCGCGGCCCGCTCGAGCAGCTCCTGGGCCTGGCGACGGTGACCGTGACGACCGCGTCCGCGGCCGGGCCGCTGCGGATCGCCGGGCTGGACCGCGAGACCGCCGACGCCCTCGTCCACGACCTGACGCTGGCCGCCCGCGCCGGCGACGACGACGCCACGTGAGCCCCCAGGACGGCTGGCGGCGCCTCAGCCCGCGGATGCTCGTGGTCCAGCCGGTCCTCGAGCTCGTCCGCGCGATCCCGGCGATCCTCGGCATCGCGATCATCGGCAGCGGCAGCGGGCGCGGCGGGCAGTGGGCGCTCGCCGCGGCCGTCCTGTTCGCGGCCATCGGCACGCTGCGCTGGCTGACGACGACCTACCGGATCACGCCCGAGCAGGTGCAGCTCCGCCGCGGGCTGCTGCGCCGCCAGGTCCTCAGCGTCTCGCGCGACCGCGTGCGCACGGTCGACGTGACCGCCAGCCCGCTGCACCGCGTCGTCGGCCTCGCGCGCGTGCACGTCGGCACCGGACACGCCGGCCGCTCGAGCGACCAGTCGCTGACGCTCGACGGGCTCGGCGCCGCCGACGCGGCCCGCCTGCGCGGCGACCTGCTGCACCGCGCCGCGGCACCCGGCCTCGAGGCGCCGGAGGCCCCGGCGGCCGCCGCCCCGGAGCGCGAGCTGGCGCGCCTGGACCCGGCGTGGATCCGCTTCGGCCCGTTCACGCTGTCGGGCGTGGCCGCGCTCGCGCTCGCGCTGGCCCTGGCCGCCCGGCTGGCGTCCGAGACCGACGTCGACCCCGAGGACTTCGGCATCCTGCGCGACGTCGTCGACCACCTGACGAGCATCCCCACCGCCGCGGCGATCGCCGAGGTCGCCGCCGTCCTGCTCGTCGTGGTGGCGCTGGCCTCCACGGGGGGTTACGTCCTGTCGTACTGGGGCTTCCGGCTCACCCGCCACGAGGGCGGCACCCTGCACGTGCGCCGCGGGCTGCTGACGACGCGCGCGGTCAGCATCGAGGAGCGCCGGCTGCGCGGCGTCGAGCTGGCCGACACGCCGCTGCTGCGCGTGGCCGGCGGCGCCCGCTGCACCGCGATCGCCACCGGTCTGCGGCGCGGCGAGGGCTCCGCGCGCGGCGGCTCGCTGCTGGTGCCGCCCGCCCCGCGGGCCGAGGCCGAGCGCGTCGCCGGCCTCGTGCTCGACGACCCCGCCGCGGCCACCGCGCCGCTGATGCCGCACGGCCCGGCCGCGCGGCAGCGGCGCTACACCCGCGCGCTGGGGTCGGTCGCGGTGGTGGCCGTCGCGCTGCTCGCCGCCGACCTGCTGGGCGGCTGGCCGGCCTGGCCGTGGATCGCCGCGCTCGCGCTCCTGCCGGCCGCGGCGCTGCTGGCCGCCGACCGCCACCGCAGCCTCGGCCACGCGCGAATCGGGCCGTGGCTGGTCGTGCGCAGCGGCTCGCTGCTGCGCCGCCGCGCGATGCTCGCGGCCGACGGCGTCATCGGCTGGAACGTGCGCCGCTCGTACTTCCAGCGGCGGCTCGGGCTCGCGACGCTGACGGCCACGACCGCCGCCGGCCGCCAGCGCTACACCGCGCTGGACGTCGACGAGGCCGAGGCGCTGCGGCTCGCCCGCGCGACGACGCCGGGCCTGCTGGACCCGTTCCTGACCGGGGACGCGCCGCCGCGCTGAGCCGCCGCTACGAGGCCGTCTCGCGCTCGCGGTCGCCCGCGGGCAGCGCCGACGCGTCGGGCGCCGACGTCAGCGCCGGCTCCGACCGCGCCGCGCGCAGCTCGTAGGCCCGGCGGCCTTCGGTGTCGACGTCCCACAGCGGCCGGTCGGTCCGCAGCGCCCGGGCCAGCCCCTCGCGGGCGCGGCGCGGCACGATCGACGTCGCCGTGAACAGCGCCTTGTTCTCGTTGGGGATCCACACCTCGAAGCGGCCGGTGCGCAGCGCCTCGACGGTCGCGTCGGCGACGTCCTCGGGCCGCAGCTCCTTCTGGCCGACCGGCTTGCTGAGGCCGCCGCCGAGCTCGGTCGCGACGATCGCCGGCATGACGACGCTGAGCGACACGCCGTCGGCGCCCATCAGGCGCAGCTCCCCGCGCGCCGCCTCGGTGAGCCCGACGACCGCGAACTTCGTGGCCGAGTACGTGGCGCCGCCGGGGAACCCGACCTTGCCGGCCTGCGAGGCGACGTTGACGATGTGGCCGCGGTTGCGGGCGATCATGCCCGGCAGCACCGCCTTCATGCCGTGCAGGACGCCGTGAAGGTTGATGTCGACCATGCGGCGGGCCGCCTCGTCGCTCTCGTCGACCAGGCGCGCCAGGGACATGATCCCGGCGTTGTTGACGAGCACGTCGACCGGGCCGTGCGCGGCCTCGACGTCGGCGACGAATCGGTCGACCGAGGCGCGGTCGGTCACGTCGAGCGGCAGCGCGACGGTGCCGGCGCCGATCTCGTCGGCGGTGCGCCGGGCGGCCTCGACGTCGAGGTCGCCGATCGCGACCCGCATCCCCTGGCGCACGAAGGCGTAGGCCATCGCGCGGCCGATGCCGCGCGCGCCGCCGGTGATCGCGGCGACCTGGCCGGCGAGGATCCTGGGTTGCTTGGCCATCGTTCTCCTCCTGCGGTGACCCCTGCGATGACGGGGGCGTCACCTTAGCGGCCGGGCGACCGCCGGGCGCCGGTCAGAAGCGGCGCTCGAAGCGCGCGAAGGCCGCCCGCTGGGCCCGCAGGGCGGCGGCTTTCTCCGCATCGGGCAGGAACCCGTGCAGGAGGGAGTCGCGCGCGAAGCGCTTCAGCGCGCGGTACCCGAAGCCGTGGTCGGTCACCGCCTGCTCGAACTGCTCGGTCAGGTCGGTGCGCGACACGCCCTCGTCGTCGGTGGCCAGCGCCACGGGCACCCCGGACCGCACGTACAGGCGGATCGGGTGGCGCCTGCCGCTCACGCGCAGGATCTGGCGGTTGGAGGTCAGCGGCGCCTCCACGAGGATCCCGCGCCTGGCCATCGTGCGCAGCAGCCCGTACGGGTCGCGCTCGTAGGTGACGTCCACGCCGTGGCCGATGCGCTCGGCGCCGGCGACCTCGACGGCCTCGCGGATGTGGAAGCGCAGGTCGGCCGGCGTGGCCAGCTCGGGCACCAGCTCGCCGGCGTGCAGCGTCAGGTGGCCGGCGTCGTAGCGCTCGCGCAGGAACCGCAGCATGCGCATCTGCGCCCGGTAGTCGCGCAGCGCGATCGGCCCGTCCTCGGGCTGGACGAGGTTGAACGCGACCCAGCGCGGGTCGGCCGCCATCAGCTCGAACCCGAGGACCATCTGGGCGAACACGACGTTGGGCGGGAACCCGCGCAGGCCCTGGACCTGGAAGCGGACCGGCATCGAGCAGGCGGCGTCCGGCGCCGGCGTGTCGCAGCCCAGGAGCTGGCGCTGGCGGGCGATCATCGCGTCCAGCAGCGCGCTGCCCTGCGGGACGAGGCCGCGGATGCCGGCGTCGAGCAGGCGCTGGTGCTGGACGGCGAGGTCGTCGGTCCAGCCGACCTGCGCGGCCAGCCGCGACACCGCGCCGAACGCGGGCGTGACCATCGTCTCCAGGTACTGCTCGTTCTGCGCGGCCGCGCGCTGCGTGACCTCGGCGAGCATGTCGCCGCCGCGCAGCGTGTTGGCGCCGCCGAAGCGGTCGAACGTCGCGAAGAAGTGGTCGTGGCCGGACACGAGCCCGTCCTGGAAGCCCTTCATCGACCAGGCGCGCAGGATGCTGTTGTAGAGCTCGTTGTCGGACAGCGCGTCGCTCAGCGGCCGCTCGCCCTCGTCGCACGGACCGGCGTCGGCGACCCACGTCGCGACCGACACGCAGACGCCGTCCTCGGCGCCCCAGCGGACCATCGACTCGGCGTACACCGCGCCCGACAGGTGGTTGTGCAGGTCCGCCCCCTTGGGCATGTCCCACAGGAAGTCGCGCAGCGCGGCGGCGTCGTGGCGGATCTCCTGGAGATGGCGGGCGGTCGAGCGCTCGGACGCCGGCGCGACGGCCGGCGCGGCGACGAGGGCGAGGACGGCCAGGACGGCCGCGATGGGCAACGGCAGCGGGGATCGGCGCACGGGCGTAGCATCGCCCACGGGTCGGAAGGACATCCAGGGGAGGAGAGCCTCATGGCCGTGACCGTCGTCCTGTCGGAGATCCAGCGCGCGGCGCTCGCCGCCCTGTGCGACACGTTCGCGCCCGCGCTCGACGCGCCCGACGATCCGCACGGGCTGTACGCCCGCCGCGCCTCGGACCTCGGCATCCCCGACGCGATCGAGCAGACGCTGGCCGAGACCGCCGGCGAGGAGCAGCTCGCCGGCGTGCGCGGCCTGCTCGACGCGCTCGCCGCCCACGACCTCGCCGCCCTGCCGCAGGAGGGGCGCGAGGCGCTGGTGCACGGGCTGATGGACGCCGACCCCGGCGCGCTGGCCGGGCTGTCGACCCTGCGCGGGCTGACGCACCTGCTGTTCTACGGGCTGCCCGACGAGGCCGGCCGCAACCCGAACTGGCCGGCGATCGGGTATCCGGGACCGCGCTCGGCGCCGCCGTCCCCGCAGGAGGCGCCCAAGCGCATCGAGCTCACGCGCCCGCAGGGCGACCTGCTCGAGCTGACCGCCGAGGCGGTGGTCGTCGGCTCCGGGGCGGGCGGCGGCGTGGTGGCCGGCGAGCTGACCGCGGCCGGGCGCGAGGTCGTCGTGCTCGAGGCCGGCGGCTACTACAACGAGGCCGACTTCAACCAGCTCGAGCTGTGGGCGTACCGGCACCTGTACCGCCGGGGCGGGGTGACGCAGACCGCGAGCGGGTCGATCGCGCTGATGGCGGGCGCCAACCTGGGCGGCGGCACCACGGTCAACTGGACCAACATGCTGCGCACGCCGGCCTGGGTGCGCGAGGAGTGGGAACGCGACTTCGGCCTGGAGGGCCTGGCCGGGCGCGACTTCGACGTCCACCTCGACGCGGTCTTCGCGCGCACGAGCGCGAACCTGCGCTGCTCGGACCGCAACGGCCCCAACGAGCGCCTGCGCGAGGCGTGCGAGGCGCGCGGGCTCGGGTGGCAGCCGATCGTGCGCAACAGCGACCCCGGCGCCTACTCGCCCGAGACCGCCGGCTACATGGGCTTCGGCGACCAGTCCGGGGCCAAGCAGGGGACGCTGAGGACCTACCTGCAGGACGCCGCCGATCGCGGGGCGCGCATCGTCGCCGGCTGCCGCGTGGAGCGGATCCTCGTCGAGCGGGGACGGGCCGCCGGCGTGGAGGGCGTGGCCGTCGACGAGGCCGGCCGGCCGGTCGCGCGGGTGGTGGTGCGCGCGCCGGTGGTCGTGTGCGCCGCCGGCGCGCTGGAGACCCCGGCGCTGCTGCTGCGCTCGGGCATCGGCGGCCCCGCCGCCGGCGCGTACCTGCGCCTGCACCCGGCCACCGTGCTCGGCGGCTTCTACGACGAGCCGCAGCGCGGCTGGTGGGGGCCGCCGCAGTCCGCGCTGTCGGCGCAGTGGGCCGACCTCGAGGACGGCTACGGCTTCCTCGTGGAGACGTCGCACGCGTCGCCCGGCCTCACCGGCTCCGCCCTGCCGTGGGAGAGCGGGCGCCAGCACAAGGACGACATGGCGCGCGGCGCGCACCTGGCGGCGTTCGTGCTGCTGCTGCGCGACCGCGGGCACGGGCGCGTGACGATCGACGCGGCCGGCGAGGCCGTCCACCACTACGACCTGACCGACGAGCTCGACGTGCGCCACTTCCGGCAGGGCCTGGCGGAGCTCGCGCGGCTGCACGCGGCCGCCGGCGCGCGCGAGATCCTCAGCTTCCACCGCCGGCCGCTGCGCTGGCGGCGCGACAGCGGCGAGCCGCTGGAGACCTACGCCCGGCGCGTCCACGACGGCCCGCTGACGCCGTTCGAGCACCCGATCTTCGCGCTGCACCAGATGGGCTCGGCGCGGATGGGCACCGACCCGGCGACGAGCGTCGCCGACCCGTGGGGGCAGCTCCACGACACGCCGGGCGTGTGGATCGGCGACGCCGGCGCCTTCCCGACCGCGACCGGGACGAACCCGATGGCGACGGTGATGGCGCTCGCGCGGCGCACGGCGGCGGCGATCGCCGCCGGCTGAGCGGCGCCGACCGGCAGCGGCGCGGGCGGGCGCCCGCTAGATTCACCGGCCCATGTCAAGTCGCCAGGAAGAGAAGGAGCGGCGCCGGCGCGAGCGCCAGGAGCAGGAGGCCCAGGCGCAGGCGTCCGCGGCGCGGACCCGGCGGCTGCAGATCGTCGGCGGCGTCGTCGTCGCGCTGGTCGTCGTCGTCGTCGCGATCGTGCTGATCACGTCGGGCGGGGACGACGACGGGTCGATGAACGCCGCCGAAGGCGACGCGTCGACGGTCGCCGCCAACGCCGTCGCGCTGCCCGAGCGCCGCATCGAGAACCTCGAGGAGGCCGCGGAGGCCGCCGGCTGCACGCTCGTCGACCCGCCCAACGAGGGCGCCACCCACGTCGACGAGGTCGTCGAGTACGAGGCCAACCCGCCGACGTCGGGCAACCACAACCCGACGCCCGCCGCGGACGGGATCTACGACCCGGGCAACTCGCCGGCGAAGGAGAACTACGTCCACTCCCTCGAGCACGGGCGCATCCTGTTCCAGTACGCGCCGGGCGCGTCGCCGGAGACGATCGGCACGCTCGAGGCGCTGTACAACGAGGAGCTCGGCGGCTTCGGCAGCGGCTACCACATGCTCGTGTTCGAGAACAACACGGGCATGGAGGCGGCGGTCGCCGCGACCGCGTGGGATCACGCGATCACGTGCGCGGAGCTGACCGACGAGGCGATCGACGCGCTGCGCGCGTTCCGCGAGCGCTACACGGACAAGGGCCCGGAGTTCGTCCCGTAGGGACGCCGGTCCTCACCGCCCGTGACCTGAACCGGGCGACGCTCGCGCGCCAGATGCTGCTGGCGCGCGAGCGCACGACCGCCGAGGACGCGGTCGCCCGGCTGGCCGGGATGCAGGCGCAGGAGCCGCGCCACCCGTTCGTCGGGCTGTGGACGCGGCTGGAGGGCTTCGACGCCGGCGAGCTGCGCGAGGCGCTGGCCGTCCGGCGCTCGATCGTGCGCGGCACGACGCTGCGCGGCACGCTGCACCTGCACACGGCCGCCGACTACGCGGCGTGGCGACCGCTGCTGCAGCCCATGCTCGGCGAGGGCCTCGGCCTGCTCGGCGACCGCGCCGCCGGCCTCGATGTCGACGCCGTCTGCGCGCACGCGCGGACGCTGCTGGCCGACCAGCCGCGGACGTTCGCGCAGCTCCGCGAGCGCCTCGCCGCGGCGTTCCCCGGCGTCGACGAGCGCGCGCTCGGCTTCGCGGTGCGCATGCACGTACCGCTCGTGATGGAGCCGACCGACGCCACCTGGGCGTTCCCGTCGATCGCCCGGTTCGCCCTGGCCGACGGCTGGCTCGGCGACGCCTGGTCGGGGACGGCGGCGCCGGACGGCCGGCGGGAGCTGGTCCGCCGCCACCTCGCCGCGTTCGGTCCCGCGACCGTCGCCGACGTGCAGGCGTGGTCGGCGCTGCGCGACCTCGGCCCGGTCGTGGAGGGGATGCGCGACGAGCTCGCCGTGTTCCGGCCCGAGCGCGGGCGGCGGGAGCTGTTCGACCTGCCGGGCGCACCGCGGCCGGGCGCCGACGCGCCGGCGCCCGTGCGGTTCCTGCCGGAGTTCGACAACCTGCTGCTGTCCCATCGCGACCGCACGCGCGTGATCGCCGACGAGCACCGGCCGGCCGTGGTCACCCGCAACCTGCGGGTGCGCGCGACCTTCCTGGTCGACGGGACGGTCGCGGGCACGTGGACGCTGGAGCGCCGCCGCGGCGAGGCGGCCGTCGTCCTCGCGCCGCTGGGGCGCCTGCGCGCGGCCGACCGGCGGGCGCTGGAGCGCGAGGGCGAGGCGCTGGCCCGCTTCCTCGAGCCCGGGGCGAAGGCGCACGCGGTCCGCGTCGCCGACGCCTGAGTCAGCCGAACAGCTCGAGCTCGCTGATGCCGACCGACGTCGAGACGCCGTCGTCGGGGCCGTCGGCGAAGTAGACGAGGACCCAGCGGACCTTCTTCGTCCCGACGCCGTCCTCGCCGAGCGTGATGCGCGTGGGCCCGTCGACGTCGAGCTGGGTGGCCAGCACCTTCCAGCCCTTGTCGCCGAGCGACTCCGGCGGGGTCTCGCCGGTCGCGCCGTAGACCTCGATCGTGGTGCCCGGCGTGGTGGGCGTGACCTTCAGGCGGCGCAGCTTCTGCGCCGTGCCGAGATCGATGAGGAGCCCGGCCTGCGGCTCGGCGACCAGCTCCGGGGTCGACAGCGTGACCGACCAGCTCGTGTTCGGGTCGCCGTCGAACGCCATCTTCGGCTCGCCGGTGAAGTCGGTGTCGGCGTGCACGCGCGGCGCCGGG
>Ga0180220_1001284_pt1 | contig 19228 bp, 17 predicted proteins | sample eDN5th37CBELigBY_FD_151335 | JGI IMG/M metagenome (GOLD analysis project Ga0180220, IMG submission 151335) | Enriched backyard soil microbial communities from Emeryville, California, USA - eDNA 5th pass 37_C BE-Lig BY (version 2) (version 2) | ecosystem: Environmental > Terrestrial > Soil >...
AGAGATCATAAGTCCAAACAATGTAACGACATGCCGGTACATGCCCATTTGCAGGAAAGTTTTCGAGTTGTCTGTGTTACCCAGCATTTGGTATGCGTAAGACTTGATCCATTCGACGGGCATGAGTGGCGGGTTCATTTCCCCGAGCAGGTCCAGTGCCTTATTAGGATCGCCAAGGGCCATGCAGCAGCTTGCTTCCAAATACACGGCTTGATGGATGAGCTCGATGTCGTCACTTTCTTCTTTCACTCGTACAAAAAGCCTCTTTGCCTCTTGGATCAACACATTCATCTCAGAAACATCTTGCAAAAGAGTACTGTGGTTAAGGATCAACATTCCCACTTTTTTGAGCAACGGAAAGCAGGCACAGTATTTCTTCGTTATTTCGCGGCATTGGTTCAAGGCTTCATCCAATGGTTGCGAATCGAAAGCACTGGATAACTGGTCGCATAGTTTTCGAATATCATCCGGTTCTAGTTGCGGCCGATAATCCATTAAATCATCGATGGTTGTATTAAAGAATGATGCAAGAAGCGGCAGCATTGTAATATCCGGATAACTTTGGCCTGTTTCCCATTTGGAGACCGAGGCTTTCGATACTCCTATAAAATTGGAGACATCCTCCTGGGTCATGCCCTTTTCTTTTCGTTTTCGAACAAGCACCTCGGCTATATTGATTCCCCTCATTTTTATCACCTTCCGTTAATAAGTCTAACGAAAGGAGTGGAATGATGACAATGGAGCCGTAATTAATTTCGGTTGAAAAAATCAACTACCATGAAACTTTTGATTAAACCGGACGACGCATCCACGATTCTTGCCTCATGCGGGGAGCTGCTCATAATAGAATGTCACTATTTATAGCACCCTTTTTCAATTTCTTCGAGCAGCGCTGTCCCTTTCGGGTTCCACCCCAGCATTTTTTGCGCTTTTGTCGAACGAACGCGGCTATTGGAACCGAAAGCAAAATGCGCAGCTTCAGGGCCCCATTGCTTAATCGCTTCATCCAGACTCATCATTTCTGTTTTCGGCCCTAATTCGAATGCCCGATTGATCGCCTCACCAACCTCTTTCATGGAGGCTTCGCCGTGCTCGGCAAAAAAGAAAGAACCGGCCGGCGCGCGCTCTATCGCTAATAGATAAAGCTCGACAAGGTCGTCGATGTGAACGTTCGACCAGACATTCTCGCCTTTTCCGATATGACACGCTGCACCACGCTTCAATGCAAGCTCGATCAGCCAAGGTACTTGTATGCTATCCTTGTGAATACCGTAACCTGTGCCGTAAATCAGCGAGGGGCAAATGACCATCGAACGTATGCCGCGATTGGCGGCCGCGAGCACCGTCCGATCGATCGCGACGCGAGCTAATTTTTCGGGGAGCGGTTCGATGATTTCTTCATGATACACCTTATTGCCGTATTCCCCCGCCGCCTTGTCCCCGACAATGCTGGAACCGCTCGTATGAACGAACGTCTTGCCGCTTCCTTCAAGCGCCGTTAATAGCGTCGTCACCGCGAAGATGTTATCCGAGTCCGCAGCGTTAACCACGATGTCAGCTTCCTTCGCCGCCTGTATGAGCGGTTCGTAATCGTTTAGCGTGCCGATATATGGTGAAATACCCAATTCCCTTAACTTGCCAGCTCCCTCGTCTGTTCGGGCCAACCCCGTTACTTGAAAGCCTGCCTGACGCAACTTGAGCGCGACCGACCCGCCGATATAGCCCGTCGCACCGGTCACGAACACCTGCTTGTTCATTTGAGAAGCCTCCCTTTATAATAAAAAAATAAAAGTATTTTCATTCCTTACCATAAGGGGAACATGCAGGCTTGTTAAGTAGGCACTTATAATCGCGTTAGTTTCCAATAAGAAAGTTTTAGACAGGAGGCGGAACCGTGAAAAACGAAGAACACGACTATGCCGCTTACGTCACGCTGAACATGATCGGCGGCAAATGGAGTCTACTGATTTTATGTCATTTACGAAAAAGGACTATCCGTTTTTGCGAATTTCCGAAGCTTATACCGGGACTCACACAAAAAATATTGACAAAGCATTTGCGCGAGTTGGAAAATCACGGACTCGTTCGCCGTACCGTCTTTCCGGAAATTCCGCCTAAGGTCGAATACTCGCTTACAGATCATGGAAAAAGTCTTGGTCCCGTTCTGGATTGTCTCGAACAATGGGGAAAAGATCATTTAAACCGAGTGCGATCCTCAAACAGCTGTGTCGATAACTTCGCGGATCAGCAATGAACGGAAAAAAGGGTAAATTTCATATCATTTTTGTACGCTGCTTCGGCTTATGTTGGGATGGCGGAATGGTCCAGCGGTTGCTCGTGTTCTTGGTGATCGCCACGATATCAATCAGTCCGGCCGCTTTGGTTTTTGCAATCGTATGAGCACCCCTACGCTGGCATGCGCGTTATATAGTCTGCTGATGATCGGGTTAGTTGGTGCCCCTTATTTTTGCTATAATTGCTATTACGGATCGGCTCTACTATGTAGACAACAAAAATAAGGGCTTGTTGAATGAAACTATTAAGCAAAGGAGCGGGTAATTTTGAGATCGGACATATATAATTGGATGCCTCTATCCATACCGGAAATACATGATATCTTTTCTAAAATACCGATTCATTGGTGCATTGCCGGCGGCTGGGCGCTGGATTTACATCTTGGTAAACAAACAAGGGAGCATAGCGATGTAGACATTGCGATCACAAGGGATCAGCACCTGCTTGCATATCAATATTTAAGTCAAGATTGGGTTTTATATAAAGCAGAAGAAGGCAAACTTACTCTTTGGCAAGACCAAGAATACTTGCATACAACAAATGATATATGGGTTAGCAGAAGTAAAGATACCCCGTTTGTTTTTCAATTGATGTTATTGGATACAGAGGGTGACTCGTGGATATACAATCGAAATCGCTTGATAACAAGATCGGTCGATGAGTTAGTTCTGAAAACAAAGGAAGAAATACCCTACTTGAGACCCGAGATCCAGCTTCTTTATAAAGGAGGAGCTTCTCAAGTAAGGGAAAAAGATGATCTGGATTTTCAAACCGTACTGCCAATTCTTTCGCCTAAAGAAAAGGCATGGTTGAAATCCTCGCTAAACGTCCAATTTCCAGAAGGACACGATTGGATTACTTGCTTAAAATAGCTTCTTCAGACGAAGGCAGCTCAAACCCAGTGGAGAGTTGCCTTACTCCGTGCATCATCCGTTTATGGATTTTGGGCTTTCGAAATTTAAGATGAATTTGAAACAAGGAGCAGCCCTTTATTCCATAAGCTCTCCTTGTTTCGATAGTTACCAATTTTTAATACGGTGTGTGAGTCGCTGATACAGCATTACATCAGCATATGCTACTGTGTCACTTCCACATTCATGTTCCGCTCGTCCTCTCCTTATCTTCGAAAACCGATGTGCGCAACCGCCCGTCCCACTCGCTGCCCTGAAACGGATGTCGGGGCTCCCGCACAACTTGGAATCGTTCCGTTTCCGTAACATACGAATGATCTTGATTATTCAAGTCAATCTTTCCCCGCACCGTACGGCATTGCATGATGTTCATTTCAGACGGGCTCTCCCTGCCCGCTAGCGTAATGCACCTTCGAAAGATTGAGATCCAGCTACTACAAATAATGCAACCTTCTTGGCCACTTCCTCTTTATTCGTGGTGACGCTGCCTGCGGCCCATTGCAAGGCACCTTCATGAATGATTTGTGCAAAAATAGGCACAAACATGTTCTTTTCGTTATCGGTATACATTTGTTCCAAACTTTTCGACAAAAAAGCCTTCAATTCATTTAGAATTTTTTCTTTCATTTGCGGCAGGACAAAGCCACCATAGCTGCTGCGACATTCAATGTTCGGTTGTTGATAAAAATCGCATACTGCTAAAACGAGTTGATGTATGCTATCCAGATCGAATTTCACAACACCTGAAGTATGCTTTTGGATAGAGGCTGAGGCGAAATCCCCCATAATAAAATCGATTAAATCGTATTTATCATTAAAGTGTGCATAGAATGTAGCCCGATTAACCTGCGCTCCCCTTGTTATATCCGCTATTGTAATTTTTTCGAAATCCTTCTTAGAAGCCAAATTGAAAAAAGCATTAATCAATGATTGTTTCGTTTGCGTCATTCGTATATTCCTTGCTTTTGTGGCCATTTCCTTCACCTCTTAACCCAACAATTTATGATTCTTGTGGCTATAGCAACATTGGCACAGGGTTGTTGATTGTTGCATTAAACCTTTGCCTGTATAGTTTTCATTAAAGCAACATATGTTGCTTTTAAATATATCATAGATAAGGAGCTAACGAAAAATGAAAACGATGGTCATCGTTGGTGCAGGTCTTGGATTAGGTTTGTCTCTAGCCAAAAAATTCGGAGAGAATGGATTTAGGGTAGCAGTGATTGCGCGTAACCCTGAGAAATTAGCAATTATCGAACGTGAACTTAGAGGATTAAATATTGAAACGCAGTCTTTTGTAGCGGATATCACGGACTTGGCTGCTTTAAAACAAGCAATTCAAGCAGCTAAACAAGAGTTTGGTTCGATTGATGTACTGGAATTTAGCCCCTATGCCAGGGAGGATAAATTCACAAACGTGCTGGAAACTACGCCTCAAAGTGTATTAGATATAATGAAAAGCTATTTGCTGGCTGGCGTTCTTTCCGTTAATGAGGTTCTACCGGATATGATAAATAACGGTTCTGGTGCAATCTTATTCACAACAGGCGTATCTACTATGTTCCCTATACCTTATGCCGGGAATGCCGGAATCGTTGGGGCTGGTATTCGTAATTATGCCGCAAACCTGCACAATGAGTTGAAAGAAAAAGGTGTGTTTGTCGGACATCTTTCAATCGGAGCCATGATACAGCCCGGAACAGCAGGTGACCCCGATGTTATTGCTGAAGCTTGGTATAATTTATATGAGAAAAAGGACCATTTTGAAGAAATATTCCCTCCAGGACTTGATCTCACTAAAATTCTTGTTGAAAATTAATACGAAAGAGATAAGACAACTATTGAAATGATAGTTGCCTTATCTCTTTTAATGCCTAGAGCAATCTCTAATCGACAATCGGAACATGTTCTTCTCCCTTGACAGGTCTGCCTGCAACCATATCCATTGTTCCATTGACATATTGGATCAAACAGTGAGAGCATCAAGAGATGCGTTGTTTAATGATCTTGCCTAATACCATATTGTTTACGCTTTGCCCGCTACCTCCTCGATTTGTTTCAGCCACGCCGTACGCGTCGCCTCGTCGGAGCTCGGTACGGACTCGAAAAATGCATGGTGCAGCACCTCCAAACCGCAATATTCAAATATTCCTTTGTCGGATGTCAACGTTAATGCTTTGTCCATGCCGCTAGCTGCATATTGGGCATGTGATTTTCCTTGTGTGTTAATAATTACAGCTTTTTTGCCCTTCAGCATTCCCATCTGTTTGCCACTCACGTAACGATAGGCAAACCCGTATGTAAAAACCCGCTCTATATAGCCCTTGACGATTGCTGGCAGTCCGGTCCACCAGATCGGATAGATGAAGGTAATCACGTCAGCCCACTTCAGATACTCCTGCTCCTGCTCAATGTCTTCGCCTATGCCGCCTAGTATCTCGCTGCTGCTTATGACAGGTTGGAACTCCATCGCGTACAAATCGCGAATGATGATCTCGTGTCCTCTTTGACGAAGGCTTCGGACGGTAGTTTCCAAAATAGCATGGTTAAAGCTTTCTTTTCTCGGATGGGCATACACGATCAAATGGTTCATAGGGATATCTCCTCTCATTTTGCGTTTCATATTATCTTAGTTATTGATTGATCAATTACAATTACTGAAAATATAACGCATGCCTCGACCAGAACATCTGTAATACCGTCTGCTCCAAAACATAACTGGCAAGCCTTTCTCTCCCCTCAAGTCTTGTCTGATGCTTTAAAGAACTAGAAAATCAAGTCAATGAGATATTGAGACGGTCTACACGACACGCAGCTCAAGATAAATCGCTAAGCGGTTATTTGAAAATGGATGATCAGTAATTGATCAATCACTAACATGTTGATCATTATATGTCTTCTTTCTCTGAAATGCAAATAAAAATACAAAGTCGCTAATAGCGACTTTGTATTTGACATAATCAAATTTTACTTCAAGACCTTGGAAGCATTGTTGACGAGAATCGGATATTCGGCAATTCGAAGCCGGGCGCAACCATAAGGAATGAGCTCCAGTTGCTCTTCCGGCTCCTTGCTGCGTATAGGTCCTGCCGGAACGGTCCCTGCCGAGTTCATTTCCATCGTCCACTGAGGGATACGCCGTCCGGACACCTTCAGACGAACGGGGGCGTTATTCGCCGTAAACGGCTGCTGTGTTACCTCGTTCATCACGACAGCTACCGAGTCGCTTGGATCAAGCGAATTCAGGTGCAGCCCATAATTCCATGGGGACTCCGGGTAGATTTCCCAATCATGATAAGGCTCATACATGCGGTGCAGCTGCCAGCGCTCCTTCACGGGGATGACGTACATGAGCGGCCCCCGCTGCAGCCCGGTTGCTCCGTTCGCCCGGGGTACGGCGCTAACATTCATCGGAAGTTCAAGTGAAATGGAATCGCCGTCATTCCAGCAACGGTGAAGAGCTGCAAAGCCTCGGACCACACTGAATTCTACCGGCTGGCCGTTGATCTTGACCACAGGTGACGAGCACCATCCGGGAATTCTTAATTTTACAGGAAATTCTGACACCCGATCCAGGGAAAGGGCCATTTCAATACTCTCCTTAAAAGGATATTCCGTCGTCACGTGAATTGATATCCGCTGGTCTTCAGCCACCGTAGCCGTTACCGTGCAGGGCGCATAAGATACCGCTGCCAGGCCGTTATCCTCCGTCGCCATCCACAATCTCGCGGCAAATTTGGGCCAACCTTGGTGCATATTGGCCGTGCAGCAACCAAAATGCGGCTCAATGCCAAACAGGTTGGCTTCATTGTTATTTTCCGTCCAGTTTCGCTTAGCATGTGTACACATAATCTGGTTCGCTTGCTGATCGTATTGGTGACCTTTCCAGTCGGGGCTGATCGCAGCGGGCAACGCATTAAAAGCGACCTTTTCGAGCAAATCGCCAAAGCTCCCGTCTCCGGTAATCCGGATCAGATGCTCGAGCGTATACATGTACTCCACCACTGCGCAGAGCTCCGTACCTTGGCTTGGATGGGTTCCCGCAAGCCATTCATCGCCGGAAAACATTCCATTCACTTGACCGTGATACATCATTACGCTTTGAATCCCTTTATAGACGGATTTTAGCTCTTCAGGGTCTTTTGTCAGGAGATAGGCAAGGGCCGGTTCCTTAAAGGACATGGCGACATTCACCACGTGCACTCTGTGGTCGAAAGCAGTCTGACGGTTCCAATAAGGGTAATTGCTGAACAAGGCTGTCCAATCCGTCGTCTGGTTCCGGACCAGCTCCATCAATTCCAGCAGAAAAGGTTCGCCCGTCCGGTTATACAACCATTGAATGCTGATCAGATTCTCCCCGCCCCGGGCTTTGGCCCATTCGGAAAGAGGCCGTTTCGGCAGTTCTTGCAGCTGATACCGGAAATAAGCAGTCATCAAGGGTTCTACCCGCGGATCCCCCGTATATTCCGCATGCTGCATCAGAACCTTTAACATAATCATCCGGCTCCACCAATCTTCATTGTTTTCCGGCCCGAACTGTCCATCGGTCCGGGAACTGGACAGAGTCCATTCAATCCATGGCCGAACTTTCGCAATCAGCTCTTCGTCGCCGAGAAGATAAGCTAGCGGCAGGAGTCCGTCCAGATAATACGGTCCTCTCTCCCAACTGTCCCCGCTGCCGCCCAGCCAGCCGTTATCCGGCCCTACATAACTCCAGAACTCGTCAAGATGTCCGGTAAGGCCGTTTCTTTGAATCCGAAGCTGGTCTTCCAGCCAACCCGAAGGTTGAATCGAACCAAGCGGAAGCTCCATGAATGGGGTCGCTGCGAGCGGTTCACGATTTATCGATGTGCGTGTCATTTGTCATTGTCCCCCTCTGCCTTGTCAATATAAAGGAGGCAGGCCAAGTATGTCCTGCCACTATCGTTTGCCCAAGTTTACTTTTGCTTCAATAAAGCGTCCAACTCTGGCGCTAGATCATCCGCAGCCTTGGATGCGTGCAATTGATTCAGACCGACCAGATCCATCTTCTTCATGATCGTATCTACAACTTCCTGCCAGTTGTTAGTAAACGGGATGGCCCGGGAAAATTCAACAGACTGGAACCATACTTCTTTCTCTTCAGGGGACAATGGATTGAACATATCTTCCTTCCGGGATTCCGCGACGGACTTCAATACAGGCATTCCGCCGACGTTCTTGTCCACCAATATATTTTCGGCTTCCTTGGAAATAAAGAATTTAATGGCTTCCGCCGCTTCCTTCACATGCTTTGAGCCTTTGTAAACCACATACGCATCCACAAAGTTCGGTGTGAACGCCTTTCCGCTTGAACCCATCGGTATCGGTGCAACGCCCCATTTGAATTTGTCGATTTTGCTGAATCCAGGCATCATCCACTGTCCTTCGATCAGCATGCCGAGCTTCCCGGACTGAAACAGCTGATCCGGCGGCATCGTTTGGGTCTCGGCAGGTGTCGGAGAATAACCCTCCTTGATGAGTCCTTGAAGGTAGGCAAGGGCATCCTTAGATTCTGGGCTGTTGATCATCGATTTGGACTTGTCCTCATTAAACAGGTCGCCTCCGTTTGTCCAGAGATACTGGGTTGCACGTTCCGGATTGAGATTGACGTAGACGCCGTACTGCTTGTTTGCCCCCTTACCGCTGGAGAGCTTTGCTGCAGCAATTTTTAGATCGTCAAATGTCCAGGCCTTTTCCCAATCGGCCGGCGGCTCCGGAATGCCCGCCTTCTCGAACATGTCCTTATTGTAGTACATTGCCATGGTGTAAATGCCTGCAGGCACGCCGTACATTTTACCGTTCTGTTGATACTGATCAAATGCGGAGCTGTAATAATCCTCTATCTTCAAATCCCCCGTATACGGAGCCAGGTCTTCAAGCTGCCCCTTGGAGGAAAACATCGGCATATAAGCCGCCCCTACCCGGCCGATATCCGGCGGGTTGCCCGCGGCGATTTGGGCTGTCATCTTCTGAATATATTCGTTCCATCCCCCGGGAAGGCGCTCGAGTTTAATTTCCGTCTCGGGATGGGATTGGTTAAAGGCATCTACAATGCTTTGCCACGCCGACATTTCGTCCGTTCCGGCAACGATCGACATGCGTAGAGTAATCTTCCCCTCTTTCCCTGCTACTTCCTCTTTGCTTGATGATCCGCCGGATGCGCAACCCGAGATGAAAAGTGCAACGATGCAACTGACGAACGTAAGTTTGAATATCATTTTTTTCATGGAGACTCTCTCCTAGTCAATATGATTTTGAGTTTATCCTTTCATACCGCTGAGGGTGATGCCTTCGATAAAATATCGCTGTGCAAAGATATAAACGAGCAGAACCGGAATCAGCGAAATGCAGGAGGCTGCCATCAAGAGCGGCCAATCCGTCGAATAGAGCCCCTGGAAGGAAGCGATGATGAGCGGCAGCGTGAATTTCTTCTGATCATCCAAATAAATCAACGGCGTAAGGAAGTTGTTCCAGTTCCCCATAAAGGTGAAGATGCCTAGTGCAGCTAGAGCCGGCTTACAGTTGGGAAGGACGATTTTCCAATAAATTTGCCATGGATTCAGACCATCCACCCTCCCGGCATCCTCCAGCTCTTTAGGAATAGAGCTCATATACTGGCGGAGCAAAAATACGCCAAACGCGTTACTGAGCACCGGGGGAATAATAAGCGGCCAGTGCGTATTCACCCAATTTATTTTGCTGAACCACATAAACATCGGAATCAGGGTCACCTGTCCCGGGATCATCATGGTTGCCAACAGCAGCATGAATAGAATCTTTTGTCCGACGAACTGCATCTTGGCAAAAGCGTATCCTGCCATGGAACAGGTCAGCAGCGAACCTGCCGTTACAATCACGGCAATTTTCAAACTGTTCAGATAAGCGAGCCCGATCGGCAGGGTTGTCCACGCCTGCTTGTAATTGTCAAAGTGGAGCGGGTTGGGGATGATTTTAGGTGGGTACTCGAACACCGCCCCCTCCCCTTTGAGTGATGTCGAGACCATCCATACGAAAGGAGTGACCATAAGAACCGCCCCGAAGATCAAAACCAGATATAGCAGCGGCTTGGTGAGGAACCTATTGTTTCCTCTGTTCCATGCCGCAGCCTCCGCACGTTTTGCCGGCCGTATGTCAGACATCGTAGTTCACCCACTTTGAGAATTTGAACTGGATCAGCGTCACAATCAGAATAATAACAAACAGAATGAAGGAAATCGCCGATGCTTCGCCCATCCGGAAAAACTGGAATGCTGTATTGTAAATGTGAAGTACCAATACATTTGTGGCATCCGCAGGCCCTCCGCGAGTCATCATGTACGGCTCGGAGAATACCTGCATGGAACCGATCAGCAGCATAATGACAACAAAGAATGTTGTTGGAGAAATCATGGGCAGGGTGATTTTCCAAAATCGTTGCCAGCTTCCGGCCCCATCCATCTTCGCTGCTTCGTGAAGCTGCGAAGGCACCCCTTGCAGACCGGCCAAGAAAAGAATCATGTTATAGCCCACACCCTGCCAGACCGTCATAAGGACAATGGAAGGCAGCGCCCATTTCATATCGGATAACCATCCTGGTCCTTGGATTCCAAGTGACATCAATACCGAGTTGATTAGCCCGTAGCTGGGATTGTACAGCCAGGTCCATACCAGAGCAACCGCCACGGAAGAGGTCACGACAGGGATAAAGTAAGCTGCCCGCAGCAGTGTCTTCCCCTTCAAGTTCTGGTTCAGCATCAGAGCAAGAACCAACGCTCCGACAACGGTCAGAGGGATGTTCAGCAGGGCAAATACTGAAGTGTTTTTTAATACTTTCCAGAACACTGGATCTGAGACCTGCTTACTGTAATTGGCGAGGCCAACCCATTCAGGCGTTGACCCAATGTCCCACTTCATAAAACTGATGACAAAAGCGAAGATGACCGGACCAATGACAAACACCAGCAAGCCAAGAATCTGCGGGGCGATAAACAGGTACGCCCATGCGTTATCCCTGACCCACCGTCGTGTCAAAATACTCATATTCTAACCCCCTCTCGTAATTCAAACATTTTGAAATGTTTAATCTTCCCATAAATCGGAACTGACTAACATCCCGGTGTTTTGGAAGCACTTACAGGGGTTATTGTATCAACGAATCATTAGACGAAAAATAAGGCAATTCTTAGATTATGTTTGCTGAAATTACAATATAAGACCGCTGTTTGAAGCAGCGGTCTTACATTTCACTCATTTATCAGCTCTTCGTGTTCTGTACATATCCCATTGCGGTTCCGATATTCTAAAGGTGTCACTCCCTGGCTTCTCCGGAACAGCTGGCTGAAGTGCCTTCCGTCCGTGTAACCAACCCTCTGAGCCACTTCATAGATCTTAAGGTTGGCTTCTTTAAGAAAGATCTTAGCCCTTTCGATCCGGTAACGACTTAAATAATCGCTAAAAGACACTCCTGTTTCCTGTTTAAAGAGCGTGCTTAGATAGCTTGGATTCACTCCCAATTTCTCTGCCACTTCCCCAAGCTTGATATTGGTGGCATATTGTTCATGAATCATCCTAATTACCCGCTGGATGACATGATTCATCTGGGTTCTAAGATAACTTCGTGTCCGTTCTGCATAATCCTTAACGATTTGTCTTAGTCTCATAATAATGGTTAAAATAATCTCACTCTCTCCATCCGAAACATAATCTAGATCTAGAAGCGTATTTTCGTCCTCGGGTCGCATAATTCCATTCTGAAGTTGCATCAGGAAATGGACGGCATGTTTTTCTAGCTCCCGAATTGTCATTTTACGATAGTGATCTGCAAGCTTATCGAATACGCGCATTGCTTCATCCGGGTTTCCTTCTCTTACATGCTGAATGATTGCATATTCCAGATCGATGGGAATAAGCAGCAACGGTGCATCAGTATCCGATAATTTTTCGTAGAAAACAATTTTATTTTCCGCGCTTGCAAAATATGCGGCAAATTTACTCTGTTCGTATGACTTGCAAGCCTGGACCAAATTTGTTTTTTGCCCGACCCCTATTCTCCAATTGACGAAATTTGCCTTACAGAGCTCTCGACCCATGTTGTCAAATAACAGATTGAACTCCATAGATTGTGTTCTAACACTTCTCTCACCCAGTAAAATGGTCCACTCAAATAGACCATCCTGTAAGACTAAGAACGGTAAAGCATATCCCCTTTGCAATTCGTTCCTTAGAATTCTCTCGAAATCTCCACGTAGCGAAGTATCATAGGAATCAAACTGAAGGCTGGCCACGGTTAACTGGTCACAGTCCGAAAACAAGGACAGATTGGATAAGGATATCTCATCCAGTTGTCCGCCATAGATCACCTCGCGCATATTTCTTTCGAGCAGCTGCCGCTCATAATCTTTGGCCATTCGGAGTGATTTTTCATATTCCAGTTTGGCAAGATTCGCCTCTTCGAGACGAATTTCGGCCTTTTTGATTATCTCAATGATATCCTGTGCTCGCATCGGCTTCAGCAAGTAATCAAATGCCCCAAAGCGTATCGCTTTTTGCGCATATTCAAAATCCGGATGGCCCGTAAGGAACACGACCATGGTATCTAATCCCATCTCCCTGACTTTGCCGAGAAGCGACACCCCATCCATCTCCGGCATGCGGATATCCAATAATATCAAGTCAGGTTTATGAAGCTTGATTTTCTCCAACGCAGCAACCCCATTCGTAGCTTCTCCGGCCCAAACCCACTTTTCCAAGGTATTGACCATCATTTTAAGTCCATCCCTGGCCGTTTTCTCATCGTCGACAATTAGAATTTTGTAGGGCATTTGTTAATCTCCTTTGATGTTATAAATCGTTTAGTGGCAGTTTGTAGAGCACATTCGTGCCTTCCCCTTCTACACTCGTAATTTCCAAGCCATACGCTTCCCCAAAGGTTAGCCTTAACCGCTCATCCACATTTTGAATTCCATGCCCATCACGGACATATCCCGGCTCCGTTAACTGCGCCAGCCTCTCCGCAGATATGCCAACACCGTTATCCGAAATTTCAATCCGACATTCTTGTCCATATCGATAAATGCGAGTACAAATAAGCCCTTGGCGGACGCTAGGCTCTAGACCGTGAGTAATGGCATTTTCAATCGTAGGCTGCAGCATCAATTTAAGAACCCGGGTATGCTCAAGCGAATGGTCTATATCAAACTCAAATGTTATTCGATCCTGGTAGCGGGTTGATTGAATTTGAATATAATTGGACAGGTTGTCAAGTTCATCTTTCAGCGTAACAACAGGGCCGTTCTTTCCGATGCTGTACCTTAGCATATTGGACATGGCAACAACAACATCGCCAATTTTCTCTTGCCCGCGCATATAGAGCATCCAATAGATGGTATCTAGTGTGTTATATAAAAAATGCGGATTGATTTGAGCTTGAAGAGCACGAAGTTGAGCATTTTTCTCTTTAAGTTCCTCTTCATATACACGGCTGATCAGTTCTTTGAGCCTGGAGGTCATTTTATTAAAATTGCTGCTTAATATTAAGGCCTCCTCATTACCGGTTAAATGCGTCTGCACGCTAAAATCCCCACTCTCTACACTGCGCATTGCCCGAATTAATTGCTTGATTGGCGTGACAACAGTCCTTGTAATAAGGAGGGAAAGCAAAATGCTGATCAAAATCCATCCCCCAAGATAGAGAATATTACTTTTGTACACATCTTGTAGTCCTGGGGTCATCTCGGCGATCGGGACTAATCCCATCGTCTTCCAACCTGTCGTTTCTGAAGTATGAAATGCCATAAAATAGGTCTGACCATCAATCTCATCAATGAACGCTCCCTCGGAACTAGTGTATAATTTATTCAAAATATGACCGTCAAGACGGCGCCCCATCCAGCTTCGGTTTTGCCCCGAGAGAACCGTACCCGTAGTATCTACAATAATTGCTTGCCCTGTTTGTCCAAGTTGAAGTTCCTTAATCGAATCGTAAATAATATCTTCAGGCATTTTGAACGTTAAAAATCCAATGGGGATGATTTCAGGGCCCAACATGTTTTTGATTAATCGAACCCCTTGGATATGAGCCTCGTGAAAAGTGTCATAACCGGCAAAGTTCCAATAAATCTGTCCGTCAAGTTTCGTCACTTTACTTATCAGCTCTCTGCTCAGAGGTGTGTAATCGTCTGACAGACCAACAAGAAATACCCCTTTGGTTGAATTTACGCTGATGTCCGACATTTTGGGTGAAGCTACATTATATTGGGCGACTTCCTTTGATAACGCTTTCCTTTGTTGGTATGAGATATCCCTTTCGAATTGTTTGTTCAGCAATCGTTGCACAACTGGATTAATCAAAAATGATGCATCGTTGTTAAACTGTTGCAGGTTTAAATCAATCTCTCCATTGGTCTGTTTCAACATCTGGATGATATACTGCGATGTATTACTGTTTATGATATCCTTGCTTTTGTAATACGTTCCAATAGAGGTGGATACGACCGGGACTGTTGAGATGAAGATAAAGCTGAAAATTAGAATATACGTCAGGCTTATGTTTTTTCCGGAGAATCGCGGTTTTCTCAATCAGAATCACACCTTGATGAATAAAATAAGTTATCTTCTTGCACCTGATTATGCATGGAATCACAAAATCCGTCCAGCTTAAAATCACTTTTAAAATCATCGCCAATCAATGTAAATCGTTTTCCCATAGCCCCCCTTTATTAGCTACTAATCTATTAGCCTTAGACAGTATGAGCAGCTAATCCGCTTGATGATCCGAACTAAGATTAAAAAAGAGGACATCCACAGGGATATCCTCCTCGAAATGAACCATCGGGTACTCCACCACCTTCTAAAGTGAATATCTGTATCCCAAAGTGCTTAACTAACTTTTCATTCGAAATCCCCCAGAATCATCTCATGTAACGCCGTTCCGGCAAGCACCATTAAATATACATTCTCTTCTTTCGGTACGACAAACTCTACAAGTACGGGACCAGGTGTATTTAGAGCCTCTTGCCAAACGCGGGAAGCCTCTACTTTATTACTCGCTCTCAACCCTTTGATTCCGTAGGCTTCAGCCAGCTTTACGAAATCCGGGCTGCCGGCAAGGTCGATCTGGCTGTAACGCTTGGCGTAACTGAGTTCCTGCTGCTGCTTAACCATCCCCAATACTTGGTTGTTAATCACGACGATTTTGGCAGGAATCCATGAATGGAACAAATAGCCATCTCCTGCGCGCACATTTGCATGCCCCCATCCCCGTTTACGGACACCACAAGTCGTTTGGGATTTCCGATTTGGGCACCAATGGCGGCCGGGAACCCGAACCCCATGGTTCCAAGACCTCCCGAGGCGATCAGCGAGCGGGGGTGGTTAAATTTGTAAAATTGAGTTGTCCACATTTGGTACTGGCAATACAGGGCCTTTCCTGCCCGTGTTAGCAATATGGAAGGCTTCGTGCACGATGCGCGGAAGGTCTTGCACATGACGAACGGAGTAACTGTGTTTCGTTATGGACAGGGTCATGCTGACTCCGCGGCAGTTTTCTGTGTAAATCCCTATGAAAGTTACTCGCGCTTATTCCGGTTCCCGGTCTGTCAGTCGATGTCCGAGCCAAACCAGAAAGGCGGCCGCAACCATGCTCCCTCCGACAGCACAGGTGCCGGCCCAGCCCCAGCGGCCCCATGCGGAAGCTCCCCATGCGGAACCCACGGAGCCGCCGAGAAAGGAACTAACCATGTAGATGGTATTGAGCCGGCTTCTCGCTTCCGGTACCAAACTATAAATGCGTGCCTGATTGGATACCTGGCCACCTTGGATGCCCAAATCCAGTAGTATAATCCCTGCGGTCAATCCCCATATCCAGGTACCCAACAGCCAAAAGGACAGATAGGAAAGCAGCGCTGTCACGATCATAAATCCGACCATGCGTCCCGGGCTGACACGGTCGGCCAAACGTCCGATGACGGAGGCAGCACCCGCACCCACTACACCGACCAAGCCAAACAGTCCTGCCACGGCGCTGCCATACTGGTAGCTCGGCCCTTCCAGAAAAAAGGTCAACGAAGTCCAGAACGTACTAAACGAACCGAACATCAAAGCCCCGATCAGCGCAGCCTCACGGAGCGTACGCTGTTTTACGATCAAATGACCCATGGAACGGATCAAGCCAAAGTACGACAACTGAAGCTTCGGCCGGCTGACCGGCAAATAACGCTGCAAAATCAACGAAAGCCCAAACATCATGATGGCTGCGAGTCCGAACATAACCCGCCAGTCAAACAGCTCTCCGATCAAGCCCGCTACGGTCCGTGCGAGCAGGATGCCGATCAAGAGACCGCTCATCACATTGCCGATCGCTTTGCCCCGTTCGCCCTCGGGGGCCAGTTCAGCGACGAGCGGTACGATCATCTGAGGTGCTACCGTCGTAATTCCGACGGTAAAGCTTGCGATATAGACCCACTCCAGATTTTGGGCTGCCGCCACACCGATGAGTGCCAGTCCGACCGCAAGCAGAAGGACTGTAATCAGCTTTTTCTTTTCATAGATATCCCCTAACGGAATGAAGAGAAACATACCTACGGCATAACCAATCTGGGTGAGCATTGAGATCATCCCCGCATGCCGGTCATCCACTCCCAACGTGCGTCCGATATCGGCCAGCAGGGGTTGATTATAATACAAATTCGCAACGGTAAGACCGCATGAAACCGCCATTAGAAGAACAAGTGCCGGAGTAAGGCTTCTAGTCTGCTCTGCTTCAGAATGCGCCATCAGTAAACCCCCTTCGTAGTTTTTTTAATCATTCGAAATCCCCCAAGATCATCTCATGTAACGCCGTTCCGGCAATCACCATCGGGTATACATTCTCTTCTTTCGGTACGACAAACTCCACAAGTACGGGACCAGGTGTATCTAGAGCCTCTTGCCAAACGCGAAAAGCCTCTGCTTTATTGCTCGCTCTCAATCCTTTGATTCCGTAGGCTTCAGCCAGCTTTACGAAATCCGGACTGCCGGCAAGGTCGATCTGGCTGTAACGCCTGGCGTAACTGAGTTCCTGCTGCTGTTTAACCATCCCCAACACCTGGTTGTTAATTACGACGATTTTGACAGGAATATGATGAATGGAACAAATAGCCATCTCCTGCGCGCACATCTGCATGCCCCCGTCACCATTTACGGAAACCACAAGACGTTTCGGATTCCCGACTTGAGCGCCAATGGCGGCAGGAAACCCGAAACCCATCGTTCCAAGGCCTCCCGAGGTGATTAGTGAGCGAGGGCGGTTAAATTTGTAAAATTGAGCTGTCCACATTTGGTGCTGGCCTACGTCCGTGGTTATGATCGCATCCCCTTGTGTTGTTTCATGGATCATTTCAATGACAAATTGGGGTTTAAGCTCCGTGTCCGAATCTTTGTACCGTAACGGAAACTGCCGTTTGTATTCCTGAATTTCCTTGATCCAACGATTGGACGAAGAGGCGGCAGCTTTCGTATTCGCATAGTCCAGTACAGCTTTGATATCGCCGATGCATGCAATCTCCGCCTTGACGTTTTTGCCAATTTCAGCCGGGTCAATATCGATATGGGCAATCCGTTTGGCATGGGGGGCGAAACCATCCACGCTCATGGTCACCCGGTCATCAAACCGCGAACCCATCGAAATAATCAGATCGGCTTGTTGGATGGCCATATTCGCTGCATATGCACCATGATGGCCCGGCATGCCCAGCCACAGGTCGTGAGCACTTGGAAAACCTCCCAACCCAAGCAATGTAGTTGCCACCGGAATGTTGGTTTTATTCACGAACTCCAGCAGTTCATTGGATGCACCTGAATAAACCACGCCTCCCCCGGCGATCATGACCGGTCTTTCGGATTCGGTAATCGCTTGAATCAAGGTATCGATCGGGTCTGTGTCCAAATTAGGATCGGAATCGTACCCTCGAAGACGAATCGCGCCTGCTGGTTGGAAATACAGCTTGTGATTGGATACATCCTTAGGGATGTCGATCAATACAGGACCTTTCCTGCCCGTGTTAGCAATATGGAAGGCTTCGTGCACGATGCGCGGAAGGTCTTGCACATGACGAACGGAGTAACTATGTTTCGTTATGGACAGGGTCATGCTGACGATATCCGCTTCCTGAAAAGCATCCGTGCCCATGACCGTAGTCGACACGTTGCCCGTAATGATGACGAGAGGCGCGGAATCCATATAGGCCGTCGCAATCCCGGTAATCAAATTTGTCGCTCCCGGACCGGATGTGGCGATGCAGACGCCGACTTTGCCTGTCGATCGGGCATAACCGTCTGCCGCGTGTATCGCTCCCTGCTCGTGCCGGGCCAGAATGTGTTTGAACTCCGGATTGTCGACCATGGCGTCATAAATATACAGCGCATTGCCTCCGGGATAACCAAAAACACATTCAACCCCCTCAAGCAATAAACAGCGTAAAAGGCATTCGGAGCCAGTGATGAGCTCAGCTTTTTCTCTCTTCGTTTCCATGTGATATCCCTCCAATAAAAAATCCCCTCTCATCCCAAAAGCCGGCAGCATATTGCCGTACTAAAGGGACGAAAGGGGTTGATTTTCGCGGTACCACCCTGGTTTACCTAAAATCTCGCGATTTTGGGCCTCACGAAGTAAAGGGTTTCCTTACTTCCGGCACGGTAACGTGTGCCCATCCGGTTGAGACTACTCACCAAATCAAGCGGCATAATCCGGTTTTCGATCAACAGCTCGGAGATGACGTCATGCAAGGGATTAAGGCAAAGGTTTCAGCAATCCCTTCGCTCTCTGGACTTAAGAGCCCTTGACACTTTTTCTCTTCATCGCTTGTTCGTATATACATAAAAACCCCCTCTCATCCCAAGCCCGGCAGCGATCTGCCGAAGCGATAGGGACGAAAAGGGGTTGATTTTCGCGGTACCACCCTGGTTTGCTGGAATCTCACGATTCCGGCCTCATGAAGTAAGGTTTCTCTTACTTCAGCACGATAACGTGTGCCTATTCGTTTGGA
>Ga0180220_1001286_pt1 | contig 19171 bp, 15 predicted proteins | sample eDN5th37CBELigBY_FD_151335 | JGI IMG/M metagenome (GOLD analysis project Ga0180220, IMG submission 151335) | Enriched backyard soil microbial communities from Emeryville, California, USA - eDNA 5th pass 37_C BE-Lig BY (version 2) (version 2) | ecosystem: Environmental > Terrestrial > Soil >...
CGAGTTACGCGCAGCAAGACAGTACATCTCGAGCGCGTGGCGGCGTGCGTAGGTCGACCACCAGGACGAAAGCCATTCCCAGCTCAGAAACAACCGGTTCGCGCTCGAGCGGGCCAGCAGGTCGGTCCACTCCGCACGCGCCTCCATGAACTGTGCTTCGCTCCAGAGCTCGACTTCCAGCTCACTGCCTGCCCGTGCCGCAGCGAGCATGTCGCCGTCCGAGTCCCCGCCCATCAGAAACCACGCGTGGTTGCCGCCCGCAAGGCTGGCGGGGTACACGTTGAATATCGTTCCCCGCCGGCGCGGATTGATGAAGCCGTAGCTCGCGAGTGCGCGCTGCAGGTTGAGATCGGTCGTCGAGCACTCCAGGATGGCAGAGCCGGCGCACGCTCCCAGGAAGGAGCGAACGACCGCACACGCCAACGACACATCGCGTCGTGAGCCGAGGAAATCGACCAGCATCGCCTTGCGATCGTTCGCCCAGAAAAAGGCGACGGCACGCACCACGCCCTCGCGGCGCGCGATGATCGCCTTGTAGCGCATCAAGGGGTGTCTCGCGTAGCGCCAGGTGAGATAGGCCTCGTCCCTGACGATCGCATTCGGGTAGTCCCCGGCGACATGCTCCCACAGGCGAGCTGCGTCATCCGGCAGGTTTCGTGCATCCACGATCTCGCAGGCGACGCCCGCGCAAGCCTCGCCTGGCCGCAATCTGCCGAGCCATCGCGCGCCCTGCTGCAGCACAATCCTGGGCACGTCTTGCCAGCGCTGTATCCGCCGGACCCGCGTGTAGCGCGGCAGGACTGCGCCCCTGCCCCAGCCCGCCGCTCGATGCACGTGATCCGCCACCGGGCTGATGCCCGAGGCCATGAGCACGCCACATTCGCGCCGCAAAACATCCTTCATCCGAGTGCCGATGCCGTGTCCACGCGCGTCCTCGGCCACGATGAAGTCGCAGCTCCAATGTGCCTCTATCGTTGCGCCGTCTATTCGCGCGCGTATCGGCATGGAGCCATTGAATCCCTGGACGACGCCGGCCTGATCGCGGGCGACGATCAGCTTGACACGATCGGCATCCGGGATGCGCTCGAACTGCCATTCCCAGAGCGCTCGCTTGTACGCGTGGCCGCCCAGGAGCGCGATGGTCTGATCCCGCAGCTCAGGCTCCAGCTTGCTCAGGCAGGTCAGGATCACTCAACAGCTCGCGGCGCTCGCAGTCGCGAGCGCGCTCTCCGCCTCGAAGCCCGAGACCGGCGTGGCCGCGGCAGGGCCGAGCTGGGCCTCATGCCATGCCTGGAACATCAATACACCCCAGAGGTGAAACGACCAGTCCATGTCGCCGCGCAGATGCTCGCGCCAACGCCGTTCGATCGTCGGTGCGTCGAAATATCCTTCCCGTCCAATCCTGGCGGGATCGAGCAAGGCTTCGGCCCATTCGCGCAGTTCCACTTTCAGCCAGTCTGCGACGGGAACCGCGAAGCCGCGCTTCGGGCGTTCGAACAGCGCCGGCGGCACGTGCCGGGCCAGGATCTGTCGCAGTACCCACTTGCCCCTCCCGTCGAGCCGATGGACGGCGGACGGTATGCGCCAGGCGGTACGCACGACATCGCGGTCCAGCAACGGAACGCGGGTCTCCAGACTCACCGCCATTGCGGCACGATCAACCTTGACGAGGATATCGTCGGGCAGATAGCGCACCATATCGGCATACATGAGCCGCTGGACGGGGTCCAGCGATGCAGGCCTCACATGATCGACCGCTCCAGGTCTCGCCCATGTGCCCCCCGGAGTGCGCACGGGCGGTAACGCCCAGAACGACACCAGCTCTTCGAAGACATCGTCGATGCTCCGGGCGCGCCAGAACCGGGCCCGCTGTCGCATGCGACTGTCGAGCGCTCCTTTGCCACGGTGCGACCGCGCAAATCGCTTGAGCAGCCAATCGAGCGCCGCGTCGGACATGCCCTCGACAGCACGCGCCCCGATCTGCCTGCGCCAGGCCGGTATGCGCTGCAGGTTGTGCCAGCGCGCGAGCGCCGAACCGTAGCGGTCGTAACCGGAGAACAGCTCGTCGCCTCCGTCTCCGGACAAGGAGACGGTCACCGACTCGCGAGCGAGCTGCGAGACGAGGAACGTCGGCATCTGCGAGGAGTCGGCAAACGGCTCGTCATAGATGATCGGCAGCCGCGGGATGATGCTGCGCACCTCCGCGGGTGTCAGGACCAGATCGGTATGCTGGGTGCCCAGATGACGCGAGATCGTCGCTGCAAAGGGAGCTTCGTCGAACCGCTGATCTGCGAAGCCGATCGTGAACGTGCGCACCGGCCTGGAGGCGCGTTGCTGCATCTTCGCGACGACGAGCGAGGAGTCGATGCCGCCGGACAGAAATGCGCCGACCGGGACGTCGGCTACGACCTGACCTGCGATCGCCGCTTCCAACGCTGATTCCACCGCATCGACCGCGGCACCCGGGTCCGTGATCGGATTTGCAGCCGCCGCCGACACTTCGATCGCCGGATCCCAGTAGCGCTGCTCCTGATGCTGCAAGGCATGATCGCGCACGCTGAACGTTGCACAAGCCCCCGGCATCAGCTTCCAAGTGCGTTCGTGGATCGTATGGGGCGCCGGGATGAAGTTGTACTTGAGCAGCAGCGCAAGGCTGGCTCTATTAACGTCGGTGCGTGCACGCGGATGCTGCCGCAGCGCTCTGAGCTCCGAGGCAAACATCACGGTATCGGCCACAACACAGTAGTAGAGCGGCTTCTCGCCCAACCTGTCGCGCGCCAGAGTCAGCGTGCCCGCGTGCCGATCCCAAAGAGCGATCGCGAACATTCCGACAGCTCGTATGAGCGCCTGCTCGATGCCCCACGTTTCGATTGCCGCGAGCAGAACTTCCGTATCCGAGCCGCCGCGGAACGAGCACCCCCGCGCCGACAACTCGTCCCGCAGTGCTGCAAAATTATAGATTTCACCATTGAAACTGATGACATAGCGCGAAGAGGCGGAATGCATCGGCTGGTGCCCCAGCGGCGAGAGATCGAGAATCGACAAGCGCCGATGCCCCAACGCGATCCCGCCGGACGCATCGATCCAGATTCCCTGATCGTCAGGTCCGCGATGCGCCAGTGCCCCCAGCATGCCCCGCAGTACGAGCGCCTCACGATCCGCATCCAGCGGCCGTGTCGCCAGATATCCGGCGATGCCGCACATCAGCGGCCCCTCACTGCCAGGCTCGCGAGCGCCCGCCACGGATGGCGGCTGAACGGCCGGAATCTGATCGCTGCGAGGTAGTCCTGCAGGGCTTCGCGCTTACGCCCGACCGAGGCGCGCCATCGACCTCGTCGGGTGTAGAACCGGCACCATGTCTTGCGCACGATCGCCTCGGGCACGAGTGATGGGTGTCGAGCCATGAATCGCTCGATGATCGACTGGTTGGATTCGAATCTTCCGTCCTTGTTGGACGAAATCTGATCGGTCATGACCCGGTATTGTGCCCAGATCTCGGGTACATACTCGAATGTGCAGCGCACACTCAACCGCAACCACAAATCGTAGTCATCGGCGCGGCGAATCGTCTCATCCATCCCGCCGCACTCCAGAAGACGCGCGCGGCGCACCATCGCCGTGTTGAACGTCACGCAGTTATCGACGAGCAGATGCTCGGTGATCCGTCCCGAATGCCGTCGCATGGGCGTGCTCGCCTGCACCCGGCCCTCCTCGTCGATGATATCGATTTCTCCATACAGCACGTCCAGATCCGCCCGGCCCGCGAACAGGGCGACCTGCCGCTGCAGTTTCGGCGGCAACCATCGGTTATCCGAATCCATGAAGCAGACGAACTCGCCTCGGGCGAGGCGCAGCCCCTGATTGCGCGCGACCGCCTGGCCACTGTTTTGCTGCTTCAGATAGCGAATACGCCTATCCGCCAGCAGGGGCGCGATGAGATCGGAGGTCCCGTCCGTCGAGCCGTCGTCGACGACGATCAATTCCCAATTCGGATAGCTCTGCTCGATGACGCTTCGAATGGCGATGCCGACGAAACGCTCGCGGTTGTAGGTCGGCATGATCACGCTGACGAGCGGCCCGTCGGTATGATGACCGGCGCCCGTGCGCCCCCCGCCCTGTGCAACGACATTCCCGCTCACGCCTGACGTCCCGCCCCAATAGACCAACTACTCAATCTTGCCAATATTGCGGTGCGCTCCGCCCTGCTGATCGCCAACGCCAGTGCCAACAAAACGTAGACGCCGAGGCTGCAAGCCGCAATGGCGACCATCGTTGCGTAGGAACTCGCGCCGAGCATCCGCTCGGTTTGCCAGGCGACTGCGGCCATGACGCCCAGCGGCAGCAGTATGGAGCCAACGGCCTCGCGGAAATAGCGTGTCACGGAAACACCGAGCTGCGCGCAGACATATCTCGCGATCAGGAACGTAGACGCGAGCACCGGCAGCATGGCGCCGGCCGCCACTCCCTCGATGTCGAAGCGGTGCACGAGTGCAATACTCGTGGCGATGCTCACGATTGCCGAAGCTGGCCCGATCTTCGCCAGGTAACCATGCTGGCCGGTCGCCGTAAGATAACGGCTGGAGAATGGGTTCAAACCGGGCAACAGAAATGTGCAGACGACAAACGGCAGTAGATGCACCGCGCGTGCCCCGTACTCCGGCCCCACCCAGCGTGCGATGAAATCCGGCCCGATCAGGACGATGAGCACCATCGCAGGGGCAATGACGCCCACGACCATTCTGGAAGCTGCGATGTATACCGACGACAAGCGCTCGCGCTGCCCTCGTGCATGCAGATCGCTGAACAGCGGCATGAACGCGTGCGTCAACGTCCACATCAATGACCGGACCTGCTTTGCGAGTGCCGCCGGAAGCGCATAGAAGACCACGACGGCTGGACCGAGAACCGTGCCTATGATGAGCGGTGCAGCATTGGATTCCACCGAAGTCGCCAGCCCCTGAACAAAGGATTTGAGACTGAAGCCCAGCGTCTCCTTGAGGAACGCCATCGATCGAAACCGCGTCGTGATCCGCAGCGAATCGCCGCGCGCCCGCTTCAATAGCAAGTAGAAGGTCATGAATTTCGAGGTCGTGCCGATCCCGTTGAGCAGCGCGAGGAAGATGAGCGCATCGAAACGATGAATGAACGCGTATGTGATGACCGCGCCCGTCAGCGAATTGAAGATCGTGACGTTGTTCTTGACGTAGTAGAGCTGCAGGCCCTCGAGCATGCTCTCGGCAATATTGCCGAGAAACGCAGCGAACAACTGTAGGCCGATGATCAGCAGGAAGACTGCATAGCGCCCCGTACTGCCGTCATCGGGCGCCAGCACATGCGGAAACAACGCCGCCGCCAACGCGAACGCGATAAGTGCTGCACCGCCCACGAGCCCCAGGAACGACATGGCCGTCGACAGCAGTACCTGTAGCTGCCGCGCATCGTTCTCTGCGTTGAACTTCGCCGCGTACCTCGAGATCGTCGGTTTGAAGCCGAGATCCAGCAGCCCCATGTAGCCTACGACCGCAACGACCATCTCCCAGATGCCATAGTCGTAGTTGCCCAGGGCACGCACGATGATTGGCGTCATCACGAACGTGACCGCGAGCTTCACGATCAGCAGCGCGACATTCGAGCCTGTGTTCTTCAGCAGCCGCCACATGCACAGTTCACAGTTTCGCTATAGACACCCGAGCTCGGGCAATGGACAAAGTGGCGCGGTGCGGAACCACAAACCGCCGGGCGACATAATGTCTAAACTGCTGCGCCAGGAATGAGCGGCAGGTCGCACTTTCGCGACAACTTGCTCGGAAAATCACAAATAGAAATAATGACTTCCGCGCGCCGAAGGGCAAGATCGTTCAGCGATAACCTGATCGTTATTGTAGTCATTGCGGCATATTGTAGAAAGGCCGCCGAGTGATACAAATGCGCGCTAAGGGCAAACCCGCCGCAAGGCGGGGACGCAAAGCTTCCGGTCCAGGGGCCTGATTCTGGATAGCGGAGTTGCCGGGAGGCACCCACGTGAGAAGAATGTCGTGCAGCTCGGTTTCGTGAAGTGAAGTGCCGTAGGCTCGATCCAGCCGATGCATGTCTGCCCGATAGCCTCCTCACCCAAGTCACTTCTTGTAGGAAAACATCAATGCGAAATGAAACTCCTGAGGCACGGTCGGCGCATAGACCCGCCTTGATCCGTGCATCGCTCATGGCCGTGCCCGCTTTGGCGGCACTGTTGACAATGTCCATATCGGTAGCCGCGCCGACTATCTCATCGATTTCGGGCGATGCAACGAACGGCGGAAAGATCACGATCTCCGGGTCGGGCTTCGGCACGAAAGCGCGGCCGGATGCGCTGGTGTGGGACACGGTCGACAACAGTTACGGCAGCGCGGTCAACAATGCGACCGTCACCACTGGCCGATCCTCTGTCTTTATTGAGAACTCCAATACATCTCCGGTCAGGTTCGCGAAATCCTCTTCTTTGAGCCGAACGCCCTTCAGCACGTTGCAATATCACGGCTCGGGAAATAGCTGGCTGGCTCATCCAGTCGGCGCGGGCGGAGACAATCCACCACAGTCCCAAAGAAAGCTTTATATCGGCTGGTGGGTACGTTTCGCCACAGGGCCCTACGAGAACGTGAACAACGCCTCACACAAGTTCATTCGAGTATGGGCGGGCGGCGACAATGATCTGCGGATCTCCTGGACGCAGCGACAGTTGACCGTACAGAACAGCAATGCGGGTGGATCGTCGGCAATCTCGAGCTGGGCGGGCGATGTCTGGGGCACGCCAGGACGTTGGCATCTACACGAAATGTGGATCGATGCGGACGCTGGAGTGATCAAGACTTGGGTAGACGGGAAGATCGTTCATGACTTTCAGAGCAACGACACTCGTTACCTCAAGCGCACCCATCCCACTGGGTTGAACATTTCCCTGATCGGCTGGAATCCGAGCCATGGGGTTACCGGGGGAACGAACTCATTCGAGATGGACGACTTCGTGGTGGACAATACACTTGCTCGAGTCGTGCTGAGCAATTCGGAGCGATGGAGTGACTCCGCTGCACAGGTTCGGGAGTATCAGCCTGCAACGAGCTGGTCATCGAATCAGATCACCATCTCAGCCAACCCGGGACAGCTCTCGGAAAGTGAACCCATGTACTTGTACGTCATAGCGCCGGACGGATCGGTGAATAGCACCGGATTCCCTGTGAAGGATAGCGGACCGCGCCCGGAGCCGCCGACGAGCGTCAGCGTTCAATGATATTCCGGAATGCCGTCCGCGAAAGCTTCGCGGACGGCATTCATGGGATTGGAAACCATGCACGTGCCGGTCTTGAGAACTGGCACCGATTAGCCGCTGAGCGATATCGAACGCCACGCTCCTGATCTTCTCCTAAAACTGCTCCGCCTGCCCCTGCAGACGAGCGTCGCCCATAGGCCGATAGCAAACAAGCCGAGCGTTCCGGGCTCTGGAACTTCCCGCACTCCTACCGGACCTATGTAGCCCACCAATACAGGACCCGAGTTGAAGCTCAGCCCAGCCGAGCCACCATTTAGCTCGCCATCATGGGCGAAAATCACGGAAAGTGGGTCGGCGCTGCCATCGAACTCCGACTCGCCGACAAAGCCTCCACCCCAAAGAAAAATGGCGTCGGAGATCACGAATTCAAAGTCACCGAATAGGCTTGTGCCTTTGAAATTCCACCAAGTCTCGAGGTCGTACGGTTCATCAAAGCAGCCCATTGTCATGTCGCCGTTGATGCTGGCGCTGTGAATCCCATCTTCGATCGTGGTGTTGCCTATGCGCACGCTTGAGCTCTTTACAGACGTAGCTACTGCGCGAAAGTCACAGAGCGTCGAGATGCCGTTCAGCGGCGCGAAGGTCAGCTGCGCGGCCCCAGTGTGTACTTGCGCGGAGAACGCGAAAGGCAAGTCATAGCTCACTGGTCCGCTCTGATCGTAGTAGCCCATGTAACCGCTAACATCGATCTGCAGCAGCGCTGCATTCGCAGGCAGCCACGCGAACAGCATACTGAAGCCCAGCAGAAATGCTCGGGACGCCAAGGTTGGCCCACCACGCATCGCACGCTCCTCCGATTTTAGCAATCGTATGCTTTCCCAGGCTAGCAAGCGCCGCGCCACGCGATGCCATGTGTGCGATCTTTCATAGGCTTATATGCCCGAGGACGGGTACATTATCGAGGCAGTCGTAAAGCAATCCGACATCTCGATCGTCAAAGCGCCCGCTGAGATCGCGGTCAGCCAGCGCTGATCGGCAGGCGCGACTCTCTGCCCGTCTTTATTTGCTCACATTTACCTTGAACTCGTTACTCCGTAACGATCTCAGCCTCCAGTGATGCGCCGAACCAAGGTGCGCCCGATTGATTGCATCAGCATGTTGGGCGGATACCGATGCAGGTTTCTAGCGAAGTAGCGATATCCGCTAAGCCTGACCTCGCGCTCCGCGGCCTTTGACGCTCGCTTGTACTCCAGATCACTGGCATGCACGTTGCCTATCTGCTCGCTAATCTCTCGCAATTCTTCCTGAATTTCCCGCGCCATCTCACCAACCGCTCTCGTCGGTCTGAAAGCATCGTCTATCCAAACGGGTGTAAAGCTCACTGACGGTGTTTCGTTTCTTCTCAGCTCGATGTGCGCTACTACCGCTTTTCGCGTCTCCCTCGGCCATAGGTCGAATACGAAATTACCAAGACTATAAAGCACCAGCCCCCTGCGATATATCTCCCACCCCTGCAGGACATGTGGATGATGCCCCAGCACGACGTCAACGCCGGCGTCGATGAGCTGCCGCGCCAATTGGATCTGTGAAGTGTCCGGGACCCGCATGTACTCAGTGCCCCAGTGCAGCGAACATACGAGAAAATCTACCCCATGCGCTTTTGCGCGCGTTACCTCCCACAACATCTGATCATGACTCTCGCGTTGGGCATAGAGCGGCTTTCCGTCGAAATACTCCTCTGGTCTCAGCGAAAACGCCATCAGTGCGACGCGTGCTCCGCGAATATCCAAGCGGACGAGTTCGGAATAGCCTTCATCGTCCTCACGTCCGATGACAGACATTCCGTGTCGTTCCAGCAAAGCGGCTGTTTCAACGTAGCACTGTGCTCCATGCTGCATCATATGATTATTGGCCATGCTGACTACATTGAAGCCCGCATCGGCAAGTGCTTCCGCACCACTCGGGCGCCCTCGCATTTCCAAAGATGGCAGCCACCATGTGCGTAATCCCGCATCCGACAACACCGATTCGAGATTGCAGAAATTGATGTCAGCCTCAGCGAGCAATTCCTTCGTGTAAGCAAAAAGAGCAGACTCGCTTCCACCACCATAGAGCGACCCTACCCCGTGACCGATTCGCACTGGATGGTCACCAAACCACACGTCGCCAACCGCGTTAAGTCGTACTACGCTCATTCACCAGCTCCTGATAGAAGGCCCGCATACGACGCCCGATAATTGCCCAGTCATAGCGATTCTCAACCAGGCGTCTCGCGGCACTACCGATGCTGCGTTGTCGCTCCGGATCTGAGAATACATGCACTACATGTTGCGCAAAGCTCTGTGGATCGTTTGCACATAAAGAATCAAGTCCATTGGTGCAATCAATACCTTCGGCTCCTATAGAGGTAGATATCACAACCCTGCCCATAGACATCGCGGTGAGTATCTTTAGCCGCGACCCGCCTCCGACTCTTAGCGGAACAAGTAGTGCGGCGGCGGCGCCGAGCAATTCACGTTCATCCGACACGAACCCGAGAACTTCTATATTGCGATGCTGTTCCTGCAGCTCGATGATGCTTTGATCTGGATCGCGCCCAACGATCTTTAGCTTAATCTCCGGCTTGGCAGCCACAATCAAGGGCCATATTTCCCTAATGAAGTACCATGTCGCATCGAAATTAGCCGTTGCCTCCTTGCTCTGCGCGCCTATTATGAGGACGTAATCGCTTCCATATGCATTCGATCGTGGATACTTTCTCGTATCCACGCCATTGTCGATGACCTCGCTTCTGCTCGTAGCACCAAGTTTCTCAGCGAAGTAACGACGATCTACATCCGTACACGTGACGAAGGCCGTCGTTGATTTCAGCGCTAAGCGCTCGTAACGCTCAGTTCGTCTGTATTGCAAGAACGCGAATAGGCGTCTCGCCAGGTTGATCTCGTACTTCGCTCGCTGCTTCATAAGCAACGATTCGACGTTGTGATTCGTGCACACAATAGGTATATCGCCGACGATTTCCTTGTAAGCGTAGAACTCCGTTTTGTCGAAATGTACGAGATCTATTCTGTTCCTGGCTAAGCATTCCCGAATAGCAGCCACACATTCTGTGGACCAGTATCTCGATACGCGATACGGAGCGCTTTGTACGAGGCTGGCCGCGAGCCTGGCATAGTAGGTCATCCGATTCGCATCTGACGGAATCTCAAAAATATTGACTTCCTCACAGAATGGCTTCAATCCATCTTCGCATCGTTTAAGTTCGTCAGCGGTAGGAATGAGGATCTTATGATTGAAACAGAATAAGTAAACGCGGTTCTCGCCACGATTATGCAACTGCTCAATCACATTGAATGTACGAATCTTGATGCCCGTATTGGGTGGGAAGGGCACTATATCCGCCAGAAACAATATGTTCATGAAGCGTTGCGAGCGGATAGTTTGGAAATAACAAAACGACGCTTGTTCGAGCGCTCCAATGGAATCTCCTTCACGATCTCCACCTGCACATCGAGATCTGGATCTCCTTTATCTAGGATCTCACGACGCAACTGATCCCACTCCTTCGCATCGAATGGACCGTTCGGAACTACCCGCACAGTTATGCTTCCGAGAGATTCTTGCACAACTTGGAAAGAAGCTATGGACCTGGCGTACTCGAAGATGCCAGTGAAGAAATGTACGATGAGCCTGTTTCCATTGGGTGTAACGACGACGTCACTCGACCGTCCTTCTACCGACTGCAACATCTCCCACTGTCTCCCGCAGGAGCATCCCGTAATCATCGAGGCATGGGCTGAATCACCGACGTGATAGCGAATCAGCGGCATAGCACCTGCATTTAGTTTCGTTAGCACAACATCCCCTGCGCTCCCGGATGGTGCTGGAGAACCATCTCTTAGTAGCTCGACCAGCACATGCGGAGCAAACAAGTGATAACCGCCATGCTCAGCTCCACACTGCGCCGCTATTTGGATTCCTTCGCTGCAACCATACGTATCAGTTACCCGACAACCGAACTGCGATTCAATCAGTCTTCGATACGAAGGAAACATATTGTCTCCCCAAGAGACTATGCCCTTGAGGCTTATGTTCACGCTCCTTTCGGCCGCCCGTTTAGCAATCAAAAACAGGCTAGCTGCGTAACCCATGATGTACTCGATCTTCTTGTCGACAATCAGGTGGAGATAGCTATCCAAGACTTCATCGGACAGGTTGAACGCCGACACATACTCGCAGCCAAGCACTCGATCCTTTAGATAGCGAACGACACCGCGCTGCAGCGTCATTCCCGTTTGCAGGTATGGCTTTCCTATTTGCCACCCGGAGAACTGTGCCCTGAGAAACATGAGCGCCCGAGCCGCACTCAACGAATCCGAATCGACTCGAACAGCAAATGGCGCTCCGGTAGAGCCACTCGTGCAGAGCTCGGAGTAGCGGCGTACAGTGGCACGCGTACACGCTTGCGGATACGCTGCACGTAACATGTTTTTGGTTACGGTGGGCAGCTTCACCAAATCATCGGTTGTCTGGATGTCCGATGGCCTCACTCCGACAGAGTCGTATAGCTCCCGATAGAAGCGAGTCTCCTCATACGCCAGTCGCACCGCTTCTCGGAGTTGCGCATCCTGCCAAGCGCGAATCTTCTCCCGGGACCAGTACTGCGCCTCTTCATAAAACCGCAAGTGACGCATAACGCTCTGGTGCGATATGCGATCACCAAGCGGTAGTATCGTTGTCCTCAAGAGGGTGCCGAAGAAACTGCGTTCGGTCATCTATGCTTTCACCAGCAACACGTCATCACGCACGGCCATTAGCAGCCTGCATGACATCCTCATATAGACCTGCAATCCGTGCTGCCGCACCAGCAACATCGAACCGCTCGGCCGCCTTAGCCGCCCAACTCTCGAACTCCATGCGCATATCACCCTGGAGTAGACAGCCCATCGCTTGCGCAAGCGCCTGATGATCGGCCGGGGGCACCACAAGGGCCGGAGTACCTTCCAGCACCTCTCTTAATCCTGAGCACGACGTGCCGATCACAGGCACGCCGGCCACCAGCGCTTCCATCGGAAGGAGCGGGGCGGTCTCGGACAGAGATGGGATGACTACCGCATCCAAGCCCTTCAGTATGGGTCCCACATCATTAGAAAACGGCAGAAATCGAAAGTGTGGCTCAAGTCCGAGTTCCTCAACAAAGCGAGTGTCCTCGCGAATGAACCCGCCGGACCCTACCGCTACGACCACGAATTCCCGTTTCGTTGGATTCTTGAGCCGAAGATCCCGCAATGCCAGAACGAGGTATCTGAATCCCTTGAGAGACATGAACCGACCCAGAAAACCGAAAAGAAATACGTCATCAGGTAATCCAAGTTCTCGGCGGAGGTCCCGCGGTTCAGCAGAGCGAAAGCGATGAGCGACGATGCCCGTATTGACAGTCACGATATGGCCACGCTTGGCGGCCAGCTTGGGATATCTGCGGGCGACATTCTCACGGGCGTCATTGCTCAATGCCTGAATAGCAACAGCGTGGCTCAGAGTCCAAGCAGTAATCGAGCTCTTGAGCCCTTGCCACCGACCCTTGAATGTACCTTCGCCGAACATGTCATGCAGCGTCACAAAATAAGGAACGCGAGCGACGAGACAGGGGATCGCCGACAGGATTGCGCTGGTCAGACCCTGCGCATGAACAAGGTGGTAGGAGCCCCCGCGTACATGCTTCATAACCGTCCAGAAGAAGCGCCACGGAGAGGGCGCCACTTCAACAACTTTCATTCCTGGCCAGATCGCGCTCAAATCACCGACGGATGAATCGGGCCTCACGGTGCATAGAATCGTGAATTCATACTTTGCGAGTTGCTCACTGCCGTAAACGTAGCGCAGATACGTCCGGATGCCACCCACAGGCCACCAGACCGTCAACAAGATCTGGTGCTTCATCGTGTATTCAATCCAGATCCTCTCGATTGATGCAGAGTAGCCGCGGAGACGTCAGTCTCGGCTTGATGCGCGAGCCTGCCGAAAACCACGCTAAGGCCGCCGAATAAATACCAGTGGTATTGCGAAAGACCGTACTGCGCCAAACTGAACACTGCGCACATGACGAACCACGCCTGCAATGCCAATCCCAGGCGCTGCATGTAACCATCATCGCTCGATGCCTGCCTGGTCTGTCCCAAGGCAGGCGCCCGCAGTGCCTTCGAGGACGTGGTCCAAATCGCCCACAACATAGCAATGACTATTGCCAGACCGATCACTCCAGTCTCCATTAAAGTCTCGGTATACATATTGTGCGAGACCTGATACTTCCCCGTGGTGTGAAATCTCGCCTCGCCTGAAGTGCCAATGCCCGTGCCCACAATAGGATTCTCGCGCCATATTTGTATGTCTGTGCTCCAGCCGTTGATGCGGCCCGCCGCCGTTTCGCTCCCGCGAACGTCATCTCTGAATATGGACAGATAACGCTCCTGCTGCTCCGGCGCCATGTGCTGATACGCGAAGCTGCTGCTCATGATCGCGATCGCGACGAGCAGCATACGTCGCTTCGACCTGTAAACGATCATTGCAAATGCCACAACCAGTACGATGAAGCCACTTCGAGAAGATGTCAGCGCCAGTGCATAGAGCAAAGGCGGAATTATCGCAATGCCGAGTAGCCGGACCCACAACTTCGGCGACTTCAGCATCAAGTAGTAGACGAAAATGAACGCCGTAACGATCACGAGGCCTAACCCGTTCGGATTTATAATGTCCCAGGGCGCGCCCGAGAGACGGTCCATGAATTCCCCATGACCAAGGTGAGTCGAGGAACCCCAGTAGCCATAAGCGATGTGGCGCCGCAGTGGGTCCAACACTCTGTAGATCTGGCAAGCCAGAAAAACACCAAGGAATACCCGCAAACGTGCCGGGGAATCGATGATAAGCGCAGTAAAGAAGAAGAACGCGATTGACTTCACGAACGGTTCGAAGTTGTTCCTCAGCACGCTGCCAGGCCAAACCACGAACGGCAGAGACAAGACAACGTAGCCAATCAACAGGAGCAGCCGCTTGCTGATGACCGAATCCAGGCGCCCCCGCAGTCCCTCGCGATTGGCTACCAGCAATCCAATGAGTACCAGCATCAACAGAACTGTTGGCCTCAACTTTCCTATCGCTGGGAACCAGTTCGGAAGACTCAGGAAAGTGACAACCGTGAATAGCAGGTAAAGCCGAAACGGCGCTGCTGAACTCAACGGCGTTACGGCAAGCGGCAAGTTGCTGGACAGCTGACGATCGCCTCTTGCTGGCATGCCAGCACGAACTGCGCGTCCATTGGAATAGCTCATACGGCAACCCTGCTAGGACACCGAGTTTCGACCAGTCTCCAGTACAGGCTGAGATAACGTCTCGCCATGCCGCTGACGGTGTACTTTTCTTCGAACCTCCTTCGCGCCTTCTGCCCCACGCTACGTGCCGATTCTGGCGCATTCAGCAGAGCACGCAGGCCATCGGCCAACTTCTCAGGATTTGCTGGGGGCACGACTACACCGTACTCGCCATACCCGAGCAGCTCCGGTATGCCCCCAACGGACGACGCGATCGACGGTATGCCAGCGCGCATCGCTTCAAGAAGAACGATTGGCAGTCCCTCTCGCATGGAAGGCAGGGCGAAAATGTCGAACAGCGGAAACAGCGCAGCAACGTCAGGTACGAATCCAGTGAACAACACGCGATCAGCTATTCCGAGTTGGGCCGCTCGCGCCGCGAGCTCGTGGCGCAATACACCATCACCCGCAATCACCAGCTGTACTCGCGTACCTTCCCTGGATAGCATTGCGATAGCATCGAGCAAGTACTGAAAGCCCTTCTCCGCGCTCAGACGACCTGCGGCAACAATCGTCGGCGCTCGTGCACAGAACTCCTCAACACGTTGCAACTCCGGGAAGTCCGTCATCAACTCGCTCGGCGCGCGCGCTGTCGTGGCTATGCCGTTTGCTATTACGACGAGACGGTTGCGCACCCGAGCACCAATTTTGCTCACGTCGGACATGTCCGCATTGACTGCGACGACCGCATCGAACCGACCAAGCAATCTCCTCTCAACCGTCTCGTACCACCATATACGTCGTAGCGGCGTCGTGCCCGTCCAGCCATGCAGGGTCGAGACGGTTGGCACGTTGCAAACTCTTCCGGCATATAGAGCAGTCAGAATATTCGCCTTGTACCCATGCGAATGGATGATGTCGATGCCTTCAGCAACTCGGCCGGCTATCGTGTAGAAAGCATTGCCGTCCAGTCCTCGCCGGGCGAAAATCGGCCAGACCGGAATGCCGCACTCCGCAGCCGCGCGCTCGATTGGCTTCTCGCCTTCGCCAGGCAGACGCAGGCTTCCGAGGATCGTGCTCACTCCGTGCTGGCGCAGCTCTGTCGCCAGACTCAATACAACCTGCTCTGCGCCGTATACGCCCGCGCTGTCGATCAGGTGGAGGACTCTCATGGGATGCTCATCGCCCATCGGCAACTGGCTGAGATGCTGGTGTGCGGGTCTGTCCAATCAGCAGATTTACGCCGTGCAGAGACTGCAAGAATTTCCGCCGCCACGAGTCGACGGCATAACGTCGCAGTTCGTATGGGTCCGTGGTGACGTTCTCATCGAAATAGGCCACGGGGGCGGCCCGGAATCCGGCCGCGGCAACCGTACGCTTGACCTCCTCCGTAACGTCGTCAGGCGTGCCGTTCGGGTAGCAGAACGATACGATTTCGTGGCCGAGCATCTCTTCGATGCGGCGTTTGCTTCCGACGATTTCGTCCTCGAGCCGATGCGCAGGAACACGACTTAGCGCTGGATGCGTTCTTGTATGCGCACCGATCTCGATTCCCTGCTCGTCGGCCAGTCGGATCTGCTCCCATGACAGCGGGCTGTATCGATCCGTGGGGATAGCCGGCAAAATTACCCCGCATCGATCGAGCAGCTGAGTGTGCAGGGCGCGCATCTCATCATCAGGTAATCCGAGTGATATGCGCACAAGATCCCTCCAGGCCTCTTTGCGAGAGTCCTCGCTACGCATATCGAGTTCCAAACAGCCTGCGAGCACGTTCACTCGGACCGAATTCACGACGGCGTGCTCCAACGCGAACTCGATAAGGTCGGGCCAAAGCCAGATTCGTTGATCGACGAAGTCCGTAGTCACAAACAGCGTGGCCGGCACCTTATGGCGCTGCAATATCGGTAATGCAAACTGATGAAAGTCTGCATAACCATCGTCCACGGTAATGACCACACTGCGAGGCTCCACTCCACGCGAAGATTCCAACTCCGCGGCGAGCTGCTTTAGGGTCTTGGGTCGAAAATAGCGAACAACTTGTCGTACTTGGTACTCGAATTCATCGACTCCCAATGCCTTGCTCGAACTTTCGCACGCGAATCGGTGATACATCAGAATTCGTGGGGAATCACCAGTCAGCGCGCGCGCGAGCGCGTAACCACCAAGATGTCCGGCAGCGCTCGCGAGGCGACTCTTCGCCTTCCAGAGTGTCGTCCCGATCGTCATGTGCTGTCGCGCAAGGTGTTGGCCAGCGATCGTTCCGCCGGTAACGGCCAGGACTGGGCACCTCGCGTCCGCAGTAGGTGCTCGTAGAGACGCTCGTGTGAACTCACCAGGATTCGTGGATCGAACCTCGCCCGCGCGGCCGCTTGCGCATGCTGTCCCATCTTGCGCAGCAGATCCGGGTCGTCGTGCAGATTCACGAGATGCCTGGCCAGGGCCGCATCATCGCCCACGTCGAAAAAATAGCCCGTAATTCCTTCATCGACCAGCTCGCGTGCACCTCCTACGGGGGTACACAAGACGGGCCTGCCAGCTAGCAGGTACTCGATAATCGAATTGGATAGCCCCTCGGTCTCGGAGGCGAGCACTGCTGCGTCAGAGCAGTCCAGCAGGGTCATCGGATCACTGATAGCACCCATGAAATGAACGCGCTCGGCGACCCCGAGTGAGTGTGTAAGGTGCTCCAGTTCCTCGCGATGCGATGGACAGCTGGTACCAGGGCGATCGGCCCCCGCAATGATCAGGTGTATTTCCGGGACGAGCCGACGGACCCGCGCAATAGCCTGGATGATCGTGTCCATGCGCTTGAGCGGACGCAGATTTGCGACAGCGGTCACCAGGAATGCCCCGGGGGGCACCCCCATATGAACCCTCTCCTGCTCCGATGTAGCGCTCGTCTGCTCGCGCGCAATCCCGTTGTATATCACGACCGTTCGCCGTTCAGGGAGTCGCTCCTGCGCGACGACTGCCCTGCGTACGGCATCCGCGTTGCACACGACGGCGTCGACGAAACGTCCGGCCAGTCTCAGCAACCTCAGGAGCGCGGGCGTATACCAGAACCCAAGATCGCGTCTTGACACGACGACGCGAAAACCCGCCAGCCAGAGCGGGAAAGGAAACAGGACGCTGGCATCGTTGAACCAGATGTGCGCAATTCGACCGCCTCCGCGGCGCGCCGAGCGGGCAAAGCGCCAAGCCCGATTCCAGGATCGAGGCGACCGGATCGGGCCGATGTCGAGCACGTCGACTCGCACATCATCGACGTATCGACTGAGTCCGTCAGGACCGCGTAGCAGCGCGACGCGCGGGGTGAACCGCGTGCGATCCAGCAGGCGCAGCAACAAGACGATCTGCGACTCCGTTCCCGCGCTCGCATCGTCGAACCTGTCCAGAATGAAAACGACCGGCTCCCGCATGGCTCAACCCGTCCGCGGCTTCCATAGAACCTGCTTCTGCCCACGAAGGAAGCGCCAGAATGCCAAGCCGCTCGCCAGATTCACGAGGACGAAATAGCTGGGCAGCGCGGCAAGCCTCTGCAGAGAGGTCCAGCTCGGTGCCCACAGCCCGACGAGTACGAGGCCGTAGGCGGCGAGCTGAGCGATCGCGGCTAACCGATAGAGCGGAGCTTCGGTCCACAGCAGCGCGCTCGTCGCGGCGAGAGCGAACATCGGAATGAAAGCGAGGTATCGTAGCGCCTTATGCGACCAGAGCTGCCAACTGAACAGACCGTGGCACCACGGAGCCAGCAAGACGCGCATGTCCCAAAGAGCCCATAGCGCGCGCAAAGCGACGCGCACTCGCATCCGGAACTCATCCGATACTTGATTTAGCACGCTCTCGCGCAACACTGCCGCCGGCTCGTAAACGACCCGATAGCCCTGTTGGACGACCCGCAGCGGCAGAACGAAATCGGGTAATTGGTCCGCGCGCATGGGTACGAACAACTCACGTCGGACTGCATCGATGCCACCGTCGACGCCAACGACGCTGCCGAGTTCGCTCTCCAGCGATCTCAAGGCATTCTCATAGCGCATATACGCAGTGCATCCGTCCCCGACGACCGAACCATCCGCGTTTACATAGACCATTTTCCCCGTTACGTAGCCAACCGCGGGATCCGCGAAGTTCGCGACCATTCGTCGCAACGCATCGCGCTCATACATAGAGTTGGCATCCGAAAACACTATGAGCTCGCTATTGGCTGCTGCAACAGCCTGATTCAGTGCCGCGGTCTTACCCTGCCTTGGGATCTGCCGAATAAGTCGCACACCCGACTTCTCAAACTGCCTCGCGAGCTCATCTGTTCTGTCCGATGATCCGTCCGATACGACAATGATCTGGAGCTTGCTCGACGGGTAGTCGAGATCGAGCTTATTCCTGATGGTGCCTGCTATATGAGCCTCTTCATTGAACGCTGCGATGACGATAGTTACTGAAGGCTCGATTGTCGCGCGACGCACGGGCCGCCGGTAAACTCGCCCGATGCATGCCAGCAAGAACGGGTAGCCGAGGTACACGTACGTGATCCATGCCACGGATCCCCAAAAAAATACGTCGAGCAATCTCATGACAGTCTCAATGCGGGCTAGTTATCCGCTCTCGGCCAGCGACTACCGCGAGC
>Ga0180220_1001287_pt1 | contig 19138 bp, 16 predicted proteins | sample eDN5th37CBELigBY_FD_151335 | JGI IMG/M metagenome (GOLD analysis project Ga0180220, IMG submission 151335) | Enriched backyard soil microbial communities from Emeryville, California, USA - eDNA 5th pass 37_C BE-Lig BY (version 2) (version 2) | ecosystem: Environmental > Terrestrial > Soil >...
TCCTCGTTTCCAGGCTTATGTACAAACGCAAACAGGAGCCGCCGCAAACGCCGCCCGACGATACGGCCGTGGAGCGTTAAGGCCGGGCGTTGGCACTTAAAGCCATGGGACATCGTATATATATATATTTACGGTTTAATATATGGTTTAAAAGCAAACAAAGCAGGAGCGATCCCGATGCGGGGACGCGCCTGCTTTGTTCGTGTTAGGCCTGAAATGCCTCATTTCTTATGCCAGCAGAAGCCCGGCAAGCTCCCGATAACTGCCTGCAGTGTAATGCGGCCGATGTTCCGACTCGGGTTTGACCTGACGGTGGTTGAACCAAATCGCGGTCCAGCCCGCATTCAGCGCGCCCACCACGTCATTCCGCCATGAATCGCCGATATAACAGCTTTGCGAGGCGATCGTCCCCGTTTGTTCGTTAACCCATGCAAACAGGCGCGGGTCCGGTTTGTCGTAGCCGACCGCCCCGGACACGAAGATATGGCCGGAAGGGACGGCCGCATCCATGGCCAGCGCTTTGATTTTGGCCATCTGATGCTCCGCCGGCCCGTTCGTGATCAGTCCGACGATATGCCCTGCCGCCTGCAGGCGGCCGATCAGTTCGGCGGCGCCCGGAAACGGGCTGATTCGGAACTGGCGCTCCAGATATTCATCTTGAATCCGGGCTGCCTCCGCGTCCGTCACGCGAACTCCGAATTCCGCCAATGCCAGCTTGGCCCTTTGAATCCTCATGTCCTGCAAATCCTGCTCCGCTCCGGCGGCATTGACCGCGCCATGGCTGGCGGAAAGCTTGTCGCTGTAATACCTGAACCGGTGATACACCGCCTCGTACGGAAAATCCCCTCCGGTGCCAAGCCCATGCCGGAGCGCCTCCCGCAGCGGCTGCAAATGATCGTATAACGTATCATCCACGTCAAAAAATATTCCTTTTGCGTTCGTCCGTTTCTCTCCCATTGCCGCTCCCTCTCCCATAATCAGGGTTTTGCCAAATCCCCCTATTGTGATGTTTGTTACGGAAAACGATTTGTGTCTATTTTAGCACATTACCCGGCGGTACAAGCCGGTTTCAGCCCCGTCGGCCACGTTTAAAAAGAGGGTATCCAGGGCTTAAAACCCTTTCAATTGTGACGAAACTGGCACAACTGTTCCCCGCCCGTTCAATTTTGAACAAAAATGAAAATCGCCGAATTTAGCCTTTTTCAAAGCTTAATCGGATTATTTGGCGTTTTTTCGTAAAGAATGTGAAGATTGTCACAGAATAATTGTATTTAATTTACATTTATGTATCCTACTGTATTTGTTTTCTTTTTCACATGTTACTATGCTATGGCTATAAGGATTCGCGAATTATCCAAACACTCAGCGATGAAGGCATGCTAGAAAGGAGTTTCCCGTGAAGAAAAAAAGATGGTTGTTTTCACTCATTTTTATTTCCATCGTCATGCTGCTCAGCGGATGCGATACGAAACTGATGGTCCTGGATCCGAAAGGGCCGGTAGCGAAAACACAATCCAATACAATTATCTTTTCCATTCTGATGATGGCGCTCGTGTTAATCGTCGTGTACATCCTGTACATCTTCATGCTGACCAAATACCGGGCCAGCAAAACGCCGGATGATTATGAACCGCCTCATATGGAAGGAAGCAAATGGCTCGAATTCATCTGGACGGCGATTCCGATCATTATCGTAGCCATTTTGTCTGTCGTTACCGTGCGTACGACTTATGCCGTAGAAAAGGTGCCTGCCGGCTATGAGGATCAAAAGCCGCTTGTCATCTACGCCGCCTCCTCCAACTGGAAATGGCATTTCAGCTATCCGGAAGAAGGCATCGAAACGGTAAACTACGTCAACATTCCGACGCACCGTCCGGTCGAGTTCCGTCTCTACTCGTACGGTCCGATTTCAAGCTTCTGGGTTCCGCAGCTCGGCGGACAGAAATACGCGATGAGCGACATGATCACCAAGCTGAATCTCGTCGCCGAACATGAAGGTTCGTACATGGGCAAAAACTCGAACTTCTCCGGTAAAGGTTTCGCACAAATGGAATTCGAGGTGCTTGCCCAATCTCCTGCCGATTACACGAAATGGGTCAAAGAGGTGCAGCAAACGGCTCCGAAGCTGACCGAGCAGGAATTCAACACCGTATTGCACACCGACTTCGTCGGACGCAAATCTTACAGCTCCACGCATCTTGGCTTTGCGCCGGCTCCTGAAGGAGACATGGCCGGACACCATCATGGCGGAGACAGTTCGGAAAAAAGCAAGGAATCCGGTACGGATTCCGAAGATCATATGCAAGACATGGGTGACATGAAAGACATGAACGATCATTCTTCCATGGAACACGGACATTAACATCATGGAGAAAGGAGAACAAACTGCATGAAATGGGACGAATTTTTTGTTACCGGCGAGCCGATGATCTATGCGGCCGACGTCAGTATCGTGCTTGTATCGCTCGCCATCGTGATCGGATTGACCTATTTCAAAAAATGGGGTTACCTGTGGCGTGAATGGCTCACCACGGTGGATCACAAAAAAATCGGCATTATGTATATTTTGTCCGCGTTGATCATGCTGTTCCGCGGCGGCGTCGACGCGCTTTTGATGCGCGCGCAGCTTGCGGTTCCTGACAACAAGATTTTGGACGCTCAGCACTACAATGAAATTTTTACGACGCACGGGGTTATCATGATTTTGTTCATGGCGATGCCGTTTGTCATCGGGATGATGAACGTCGTCGTTCCGCTGCAGATCGGCGCTCGCGACGTCGCGTTCCCTCGGCTCAATGCCGTCAGCTTCTGGATGTTCTTTATGGGAGCGATGCTGTTCAACATTTCGTTCGTGATCGGGGGATCGCCGGATGCCGGCTGGTCCGCATACTTCCCGCTCGCAAGCCTTGAATTCAGCCCGACGGTAGGCAACAACTACTACTCGCTGGCGCTGCAAATATCCGGTATCGGTACGCTGATGACCGGCGTCAACTTTATCGTAACGATCCTGAAGATGCGCGCCCCGGGCATGAAACTGATGCGTATGCCGATGTTCACCTGGTCGGTGCTCATTACGAACGTCATTATTTTGTTTGCTTTCCCTGTGCTTACCGTAGCGCTTGCCCTGATGATGTTCGACCGCGTATTCGGAAGCCAATTCTTTACGATGGCCAACGGCGGCATGGATATGCTCTGGGCCAACCTGTTCTGGGTTTGGGGACACCCTGAAGTATATATCGTTATTTTGCCTGCTTTCGGCATATTCAGCGATGTTATTTCGACATTCTCCAAAAAGAATTTGTACGGCTACAAATCGATGGTTATCAGTATGGTTGCCATCTCGGTTCTGTCCTTCCTCGTCTGGGCCCACCACTTCTATACGATGGGTCAAGGCGCTATGGTCAACGGCTTCTTCTCCATCACGACGATGGCGATCGCGGTTCCGACCGGGGTGAAAATATTCAACTGGTTGTTTACGCTTCGCAAAGGTAAAATATCGTTTACATCTCCGATGATGTACGCGATGGGCTTTATCCCGATCTTTACGATCGGCGGCGTAACCGGCGTCATGCTTGCGATGGCAAGCGCCGACTATCAGTACCACAATACGATGTTCCTGGTTGCCCACTTCCACTACGTGCTCATTCCGGGTACGGTATTCGGGGTACTGGCCGGCATGCATTACTGGTTCCCTAAAATGTTCGGCTTCCGCTTAAACGAACGACTGGCCAAAACGGCCTTCTGGCTGATCATCGTCGGCTTCAACGTTGCCTTCATGCCGCTGTTCTTCCTTGGACTTAACGGCATGACCCGCCGGATGTACACCTATTCGGCAAACACCGGCTTCGGTCCGCTGAACATGATCGCGACCATCGGCGCGCTTGTCCTTGCGATTGGCTTTGTGGTGCTGTGCTACAACTTCTTCTACAGCTTCCGCCACAGTCCGCGCAACGAAGGCGGAGATCCATGGGATGCACGTACGCTGGAATGGAGCACGCCAAGTCCCGTTCCGGTTTACAACTTTGCAAAAGTGCCTGTCGTGAAAGACGAAGATGCTTTCTGGCATGCCAAAAAGCATAACGTTCCGCTTTATGAAGAAGGACCTTACGAAGAGATTCATATGCCAAACAACAGCGGGCAACCGTTTATTCTCGGCGTAATTATGTTTTTCCTGGGCTTTTTCCTCGTGTTCAGCTGGTTCATCCCTGCGATCATCGCGGGCATCGGCGTGGTAGTCATGCTGGCCGTTCGTTCCTTCGAACGCGACCACGGCTATCATATTTCACCGAAGGAAATCGCCGCTACCGAACAGAAACTGCGGGGTGATACCGTATGAAAATAAATGACACACTGCCGCTGGAGTACAGAACCGAGGAGAACAGCAACAAAATCTTCGGATTCTGGCTCTTCCTTGGAGCAGAGATTGCCCTGTTCTCTACGTTGTTCGCCGTGTACTTCACGCTTTGGAACCGTACCGGCAGCGGCCCGACCGGCAAAGAGCTTTTCGAGGTCGGCGGGGTCATCTGGGAAACGTTCCTGCTGCTCACAAGCAGTTTTACCTGCGGCCTTGGCATTCATGCCATGCGCCTCGGACTGAAAAAACCGATGATGATCTTCTTCATCGTCACGCTGCTGATGGGCCTCGGCTTCCTCGGCATCGAGATTACGGAATTCGTCAATTACGTGCATGAAGGCGCGACGCTGCAAACGAGCGCTTTCCTGTCAAGCTTGTTCGTCCTGCTTGGTACGCACGGTCTGCACGTGACCATGGGTATTCTATGGGGCGCAGGCATCCTGATTCAAGTGGGCCGTCAAGGCTTTACGCCGGAGACGGCGAACAAATCGTTCATCTTCTCGCTGTACTGGCACTTCCTTGACGTCGTCTGGATCTTCATTTTCAGCTTTGTCTACATGAAAGGATTGATGTAATATGGCACGATTGTTCCCGATACGTCACGTGATGGGATACATCTTCTCGCTGGTCCTTTCGCTTGTGGCACTCGGCGTGATTTACTGGGATCTGACGTTCGCGGCTGCCATGGTCATTCTGATCATCAGCGCTCTCATTCAGGCGTCGCTGCAGCTGGTCCTGTTCATGCACATCGGTGAAACAGACTCGAAAAAGACGCTTTACCTCAACATCGCTTATGCGGTTTTCGTCGGCGTCGTCACGATTTTCGGTACGCTCTTTGCGATGATCTGGGGATATTAATAAACATTGATAGCAAAAAAGCTGTCCCGCGAGGGGCGGCTTTTTTGCGTATATTTTTGCGATGGGCAAACCTCTTCGTTTCCTTCTCCCCGTATTGCCGGCCACAAACGGCCCAGAACGGCCTTACACCTAGCATGGGGCCGTCCCGTCAATGGAAAGCCCTCCAAAACTCCCCGTTCGTATCGATCATATCGCGTATTTGGGCAAATGGGATCGTAAACGTAGGGAATCCTGCAGCATACGGAGCGATTTCATACGGCTCGAAAACGAGATGAAGCGCGTCTTCGGTCACGTAAAAGGATTGGTTCGGCGAGATCCCCTTATAGCTTCCGGGGAATACATAAGAATATTGAGGGTCCTCCTCGATCTGCCTGCCGACTATGTCGCTTAAGCGTTTGACGTAATCGCTGCCGGGTTTGAACAGGTCCTTCAAGCCGTACATCCGCCCCGACGCCAGATCGATCAACGCAAAAACCATCGACGGCATGCCGTGTGCCGCGCCAAGGGGATATCGGTATCCGTCCAGTTTCAGCACCAGAAGGTTGTGCTTATAAAACTGTACCTGAAAGTCTCCCGAATAGGTATAGTCCAGCTTCTGATCGGCGGGAACGGGCTTGACCTGCGACAACTCCTTTAAACGGGCATTCACCGTCCGCTCCGCTGCCGGGTCCTTGATTCCTTCCACGACCGGATAATAGACGATATAATCCGCATTCGGCTTATATTTCTCTTCCTTCACCAGGTAGGGCGGCTGCAGCGGAATGACGGTATTTTGCCGCCAAATCGCCCGCCCGCTGCGGTCGATATAAGACAATCGTTGGTCTGCGAATGCTTTGATCAATCCTTCGTTTTCCCTTTGCAGGGTTCCGCTGCCGCTGACGCGAGGATACCCCGGTGCCGGGTTTCCGGTCAAGTCGATGAAAAAAGTGTATCGCCCATCGGAGGCCGACGCTAATCCCCCTTCGTAATTGGATACGTCGCGATAGAGAAAATCGGTCAGCCTCCGGCCGTTCTCGTCCGCAATCGCATATAGCGAACCGATGTAGGGCTGCTGCGGATCGATGGCACGGCCGAGCGCAAACCGCCCTTCGTTCAAATCCCGGATATCGTCGTATTCCGGGCGGATCACCCACTGCCCTTGCCGATCGATCACGCCGTATCTAAATTGATAATCCTCGGCGGCATTGACGATGGCGCGGCCATGCCCGAACGGGAAAGCCGAGGTGAAAGCAGCCGGGATCGCGACATGGCCTTGCTCGTCGATATATCCGAATTTGCCGCCGGCATCCTTTTGGAAAGGCAGCATTCCGTCGCCAAGCGGACCAACGTAAGCATAAGGATACGTCGCCAGCCTGCGCCCGTTCCGATCGATCAGGGCGTATTCGTTCTCTTGGATGTTGACGACGGCCTTGCCAGCGGAAAAATCCCCGGCTTCCAGATATTGCGCGGCGATCACCTCATGCCCCTCCGGATCCAAATAGCCGTAACGGCTGCTTCCATCGCCGCCGGCAGATTCATTGTAAACCGCCCTGCCCCCATGCATATCCGCAATAAACGAATACGCTTTGCGCGTAAGCACGTTGCCTTCTTGATTGATAAGCCTGAAGCCATGTTCATCGTTCACGACAGCCCGGCCCTCCGAAAAGGGGTTGATCCACTGATACTTCGGCTGAACGACAAAGCGGCCTGCCGCGTCGATCACCCCGTATTTCCCGCCGGACCCAACGACGGCCAAGCCGTTTTTTTGGAAATCCTGGGCATCGTCGAACCTGGCGGAAATGACCATGTTACCGTTCGCATCGATATACCCCCACTTCGTCCCGTCCGTCGTTTTCAGGGAAGCGGGAAACAATCCGGATGTCTGCGGGATACGTCCGCTGCTCGCAAGCGCCTGCTCGATTTTTCGCTCCAGTTCGCGCAGCGTGTCTTTGGGCGGGTAGGGGTCCGGAAAGGCAAGGGCCCGGCGTACCGAAACCAGCGCGGCTTCCGGCATGCCGGCCCGGTACTGGGCGTCCGCCAGGTAATACCAATAAAAAGAATAATCCGGATGTTCATTCGCAAGCTTTTCAAAATAGCTCACGACAACCGGAAAATAATAGCGGTATACGTCAGGCGCGGGTACAAAAGCACCCTGGCGCCATCTCGCGACCTCAACCTTGTAAGCTTCTCCCGTATCATGAATCCACAGCGCGATCTCGACCTGCCCATCCCTACCGTTTGGCCCGGGCATATCCTCGACATAAACAAGGCTGTAGCTCATATCGGCCGGAGCGGCATCGGTCAGTCCCGCAGCCGACCAGTCATAAACGGACAACTTCGACCAAATGGAACCGATCTGCCAACCGATGACTAACTGATTCCTTCCAGGCTGCAGGACCGGCGCTGCAGCCATGTAAGTGACGCCGTATCCCGTTCCCTTGATCCGGGCCGCAGGCTCATAGCGCCCATGCCGATATACAAGCACCATGAGATACGGTTCTCCCTGCAAACGGTAAACCGCCATGATTTCGGGAATCCGGTCTCCGGTCATATCGGCGGCAACGACGGCCGGGCGGGGAGCGGGCCCTTCGATGTTTACCAGTTCGGCGCCTTGCGGCAAATGCGGCCTGGCCATTTGGAGCGGATGGTCGTTCACGGACATCTTTGGCAACCTCCCTTATTCGCAAGCTTCTTCGCCTAATCGTATGCGGCCGGCGGCCATATCATGAGCCTGCGTCCGGCAGAAACCTCGTCTAATCCGCCGGATATGTTCAAGACAGGCAAGGCACTGCATGCCTGTTGCTCAGGGCAAGCGCGGAAACCGCCTGACGGACATTTTCTGATCCCACCAAAAAAGAGGCCGGATCAAGGTCCAGCCCCTCGTTTATATCCTGTGAAATTCCCCGAATTCATCCTCCCGCTGCCCGTTCTCTTGTTTGCCTCGGTTTCGCGACATGAACGCATCATGCCTTTATTCCCCGCGCTCCTGAAGATATTCCGCGAGCTGACGGTAGATCCCCACGATCTCCTCCATCGGCATCCGGACAAGACCGCTGGACGACGGAGCCACGAACTCGTGGATTTCCGGGATGACCGGGTCCGGTTGAAACCCCCAGTCGACTTTGCTTTTCTGGCTGTATTCGGTATAGACGCCTTTGCCGACAAAGCACGCCACCTTCGGGCGATACTTCCGAAGCTTCGCGCGGAGAATTTTTCTGCCCTCGGCATATTCGCTGCGATCGATGTCATCGATTCCCCGCGTCGGTCTCGCAACGATATTGGTAAAGCCGTACCCCATTTTCAGCAGGTCCTGGTCCTCCGAGGCCTCGTAAAGCCGCGGCGTCAATCCCGCCCGGTACAATATCCGGTAAAAATTGTTGCGCGGATTGGCGTAATGATGCCCGGTCTCTCCGGACCGCAGGCTCGGATTAAAGCCGATAAACAGGATGGATAAACCGTAATCCAGGTGATCCGGTATTTCCGGCACCCTGCTCACCTCCCTTGGATTCATCTTCATTGAAGTCTTTGCGTAAAAACGGTTTCGACAGTCTCTTGGGGCCGTCTATATACATGATGCTTTGGCGGACACCTCGCCTGCCCGACCTTTCGGCGTATCGAACACCTCGAGCTTACCTTCATGGTATACCCCCGGAGCAGTCACCTGCAACCAGAACATCCGAACCTTTAACACTAAATTAACATCCCCCTCCCTATAATGAAGTTGTCGCCGAATCAAAAGGCCGCACGAATTGAATTCAGAAAGGGGTTGCCTTTTATGAATCAAAGAAAGCGCTATCAAAAAATGTTGATTGCCTTCATCCTTTTTTTATCGACGGTATTATCCGCCTGCTCCTCGTCAAGTTCATCCGGCAGCGCTCCTCCGCCCGCGGAAACCAAAAAAGACAATGGCGCAGCAACCTCCAGCCCAACGGAAACGCCTGAAAATGCCAGCGATGACGAACCGGTCACCATCAAAATTTTGTATCCTTGGGGGTCCGACGCGTTCGAGCAGCGGTATCGCGGAATCGAAAAGCTGCTTCCGAACGTGACGATCGAGCTCGTCGATTCCCAGGCCCAGATGGACCCGCTTCAGGAGCTGAACGCCCAAAAAATCGTCCCCGACATCATTTTTGCGAACTGGGGGCTCGATGCTTTAAACGAGCTGGGCATGATCGAGCCGCTGGATGACTTGATCCAAAAACACCAATTCGATCTGAATACGCTGGATCCTTCGCTCTTAGCGTCCATTCGCGCCATGGATCGCACGGGTAATGGACAGATTCTCGGATTCCCCATTCAGTACAGCCCGTATGGCATTTGGTACAACAAGGAAGTGTTCGACAAATTCGGGATCGAATACCCTACGGAGCGTTTAACCTGGGATGAGGTGGTCGAGCTTGCGAAGCAGATGACCGCGGAACGCGACGGGGTTCAATACCGCGGATTGGAGATGGGGCCGGGACTCGCCTCGGGCGAGGTCACCGTTCCGTTGTCCCAGCTTGCGGTGAACTTGACCGACCCGGACACGGGCGAAGTGCTGATCGACAAAGAGCCCGCCGTAACGCGTTATCTGGAGCTGATGAAAAAGATATACAGCATTCCCGGCATTGTGAACGAGGACCCGGAAGCCCGCAAAGATTATGAATTCCCGAAGAAAAACGTAGGGATGATCGTATCCTGGATCGAATATTTACGATGGGGCGTCGGAGATCCCGAGGTGGCCGCCAACATGGAAGCGGCTCCGCTTCCCGTATGGGGAGACGGCGAGGAATCCGCTCCTCCGGCCGGAAGCAACCTGCTTGTCATTAACAAATACAGCGAGCATAAGGATGCGGCCTTCAAAGTGCTGATGGCTTACCTTTCCCCCGAGCATCAAACGGAGCTTGCCAAAATTGGGGATGCGCCGCCGCTCTTCAATAACAAAGACGTGATCGGCCACTTCGGCGAAACGGTGGAAGTGTTCCAAGGCAAAAACGTCGCCGCCTTTTACGAGGTTCCCCCTGCCCTGCCTCCGGCGAAAATCAGCTCCTGGGACCAATACGTCGACATCGGGGGGTCCATGTTGAAGTTTTCCCAATCGGACATGGACATTGCATCGTTTTTGCGTCAATTAAAAGAGGAGTCCGAAATCAAGATTAAGGAAGCCAAAAGTCAAAAGGAATAAAGTTCGCTGCCTGCGGCTTGAACAATCTCAAGCAAAGAGGTGAATCTTCTTGAAATTCCAAGTATTTAGCGCCAACGAATGGATCTATCCCGACCAGGCCATTGCGCATCCTTCCGAAGATGGGCTTCGGATTCGGATCGCCGCAGCCCGCGGCTCCTATGCGGGATGCCAGGTTCTTTTCAACGAGGTGCCGCCCGATACGGCTTTGGCCTGGGCGTTTCATGAGCAAAAAGGTTCGGAAGGCCCTGCCGGCCTCGAATCCGGGTTAAAAATCTACCGGCTCCTGGATGTGCAAGTGAACGAAAATACCGATGTCGACGTATCGACCGTGCCCGTAGGGACGCCGGCACCTCCGTACGTAACGCGCCAAGCCCCGTTTCGCGTGTACGATGCGCTGCTTCCGGCCGGAAATCCATGTTCCGCCAACAGCTCCACCGTGGCCTACTACTTATGCTGGCACATTCCCGAACAGGTCGCCCCGGGAATTTACGGCGGGGACATCGCCTTTACGGCCGATGATCAGGTCTGTATCATCCCCATTCAAATCGAGGTATTTAAGGCGTTTATTCCTGAACAAGGGCGGCTCCACGTGACCAACTGGTTTTCCGCGCGCAACATCGCCGACCGGTCCGGGCTTGAACCCTGGTCCGAAGCATTTTGGTCGATGCTTGAACAATATGGGCGGGCGATGAGGCGCTGCCGGCAAACCCACTTCCTCGTGAACGGCTCCTTTATCGACGTCAAGGCTCATGCGGATGGACGTTATACCTTTGACTTCTCGAAAGCGGAACGCCTGATTACGCTTTTCCTCAAGCTTGGATTTACCCATATCGAAGGCGGCCATGTGGCGGGACGTGTGAATTGGGAAGATCCGACCTTCGTCTTGAATGCGGATCGGACCGTTCAAGCGACATCGAAGGAAGGCTATGCCTTTCTGGCCCAGTATTTGAGCGCATGGCGGGATTGGCTGGAAAGCAAGGGGTGGCTTTCGTTATTGGTTCAGCACGTCGCGGATGAGCCGATCGAACCTTCGGCGGCGGACTACCGCATCCTGTCGGGGATCGTGCGCAAGTGGCTGCCCGGTGTGCCGCTCATCGATGCCGTAATCAATACGAGCGTGGCGGGAGCCGTGGATATATGGGTTCCTACCAATAAAGAATACGAGCTTCATCAGGAAGATTACGAAAGCTACCGAAGTTGCGGGGATACCTTATGGTTTTACACGTGCTGGAATCCGGGCGGGGAATATTTGAACCGCTTTCTCGACTTCCCTCTCCTGAAGACGCGTTACCTGCATTGGGGGAATTACAAGTACGGGCTGAACGGTTATTTGCACTGGGGATTCAACTATTATTTTAAAAACCAAGACCCGTTCGAGCTGACGAATCCGCTGCTGGCTCCCGACGTTCACGACCGGCGGGTGCCGGCCGGAGATACCCACATCGTGTACCCCGGACCTGACGGTCCGCTTCTCAGCATGAGACTGGAGGCCATGCGCGCCGGCGTGGAGGATTATGAGCTGCTGCAAAGTCTCCGGGATTATAATCCGGAACTCGCTGAAGACATTCTTTCTTCCTGCATGAAAAGCTTTACGGAGGTAAATACCGACCCTGCCGCTTTTGATCGGGTATACAGGCGGCTGCTGGAGGCGGTATCCGAATATACGCCTTAAGTCCGGTCCGTTATATTCACGCCATGGTTTACGCATTATACATTCGAAACAAATCAAAACGGCTGTTCCGCCAGGTAGACGTAAGCTACGGAGGAACAGCCTTCTTATTTTAACCTGCTTGCCCGCTTGATCCCCGGAGAATCCGGCCGAATGTTAAAAGCTGCAGAACATCCCCTCTAATACAGCTTGTCCGAAGTCGCTTTGGCGGTGATTTCCCTGTATTTGATTGCTTCGTCTTTCATTCTTAACGATACGGCGACGTTCAGGATGTCGATGATGGCAAGCTGCGACATTTTGGCGGCAAGCGAGCTGCCCTGCAGCGGATTCTCCCTGCCGACGACGATCAACACGATATCCGCGATTTTCGTGATCGGCGAACGGGCGTTGCTTGTGACGGCGATGATGCGCGCCCCTGCTTTTTTGGCAATGTTCAGGTTGTCGATCGTGTCTTTGGTGCTGCCTGAGATAGACAACCCTACGGCCACGTCGCCTTTGTTCATGAGCGAAGCCTGCATCGCCTGAAAATGGGTGTCGCTGCTCGCCATGCTGTTTTTGCCGATTCTGGCAAAGCTGTGCGCCCCCTGCGCGGCGGTCAATCCCGACGAACCCACGCCGAAAAAATGAACGTTCGCGGCTTCGGCCAGCGCGTCGATCGCCTGCGTCAGCTGCTCCTCGCTTACGAGCTCACGCGTCTGCTCGAGCGTGCGGAGATGCGTGCCGATAATCTTTTGGCTGAGCGTCAGCGGGTCGTCATCCTCGGCGATTTCCTCATGGATATGATCCGTCGGTTTCACCAAGTCCTGAGCCAAAGAAAGCTTGAAGTCCTGAAACCCCTGGAATTTCATTTTCCGGCAAAAACGCAGCACCGTCGTTTCTCCCACTTCCGCTTTCTCCGCCAGTTCCGTCACCGAATCGTAAATCAAATCCTGGGCGTTCTCCAAAATATACTGCGCGACCTTTTGCTCGGTTTTTGTCAAGCCGTTCATATGGCTGCGGATGCTCAGCAGCGTTTTCCCCATTTCCTGTGTGCCCGGCATGGTTTCTCCCCTTCCCGTTTCATGTCAACGTTTTCAAAAACGGCTCGTCCGGAATGTTTCCATCTTTTGCATATCTTGCATATGAAAGCCGATTCCGCCTCTATATCAATCTTATTGTACCCGGTCGGAAACGCGGTTGGCAAGCGAAAGGCAGGCATCCCGACCCTTGAAGGAAGCCGTTCATCATGAAAAAAACAAGTTGCGAATCGAACTGAATATAGTAAAATTTAGAAAAAAGTTCAGGTGGTGGATCGGTTTGAAAAAGAGCTTCGGTTGGATTCTATTGTTGATTCTCGCATTAAGCGGATGCAGCGGCGGCAGCGAAAAAGAAGATGACAAGCAGTTCGCCAAAGAAGACATGGGCATCGTCAAAACCGCCAGCGGCGAAAAAGTCTATTTCGGAATGAAACGCGCGGATGCCGAAAAAGTGCTGGGGAAAGGCAAAGATGCCGGAAAAGGCCGATGGGAATACGATCCCGGCATCCTCGTGTTCTACAGGAACGACTCCGTTGCCATGATTACGATGGAAAAAGAGACCCTGAGCCAATACAAAACGACCCGCGGCGCCGAAATCGGCATGCGGCTCGAACAAATCAGAAGCCTCTACGGCGAAAACGATATCCCTGATCCGACGGGCGCAAACCTGAATTATATTTACGATTTTAAAAAAGGGGAGTTCCTTGACGAATACCCCTCCGTAACGGATGAAAAAACCAAGGACATTGTTGTGTTCTCAACGATGTTCAATTCCAGCGGGCAAGCTGATGCGCTGATCATGATCGACGTCTATTTTCAGAATCACGGAAAATGACATGATAAACTGAAGCCGGCATCCTTTTGCGGGCAAAAATAAAGCCCGCGTGAAACGTTCACGCAGGCCCAACGATATGGGGTTATCTCGCTTCGATGCGCTTTTCCACGCACCACTTGATGACAAACAGAAACGCGATGCTAAGCAGCAGCTCGAAACCGAACGACCCGAACCATCTCCAGCCGGCGACGGCGGTCAGCGAATCATGCGTGATCGTGCCGGTCGTGCTTTCGAAATGAAAAGTGACCATATTGAATGGCTGGGTGGAATCCTGGCCGAACAGCAGGTTTTCCAGCCAGTCCATGACGGCCGACAGGACCAGAAACAACAGCAGGCCGACCCAAAACGCGCCTTTTTTCGTGATGCTGCGGGCCAGCGCAATCACCACGTAAAACATCAAAAAACCGTAAACGGTCGTAAAAACAGCCTCCAGCGCCAAACCGATCCATACGTATAAGGGAAGCTTGAAGGCGTCTGCCCAAAACGACGCGTCAAGACGGCCGAGAAAATACAGCCCCGCCCCGCCGGCGATCACGATTAAAGCCAACGTATTCAGGATGCCGTAGACGAGGGACGCCCAAACGTAAGAGAGGGTGTTCACCGGCAAAAGCCTGCGGCTTACCGATTTGATGTTGTAGTCGAAAACCCTCAGGTTGTTGATCATGAAGATCACGGCGGCCGCAAAATTGGCGACGATGATGACGCCCAGTTTGACTTCCAGCATCGCGGGAGACAAAATCAACGCCAATTCGCATAAAATCAGCACGGCGCATACGGCCAGCAGCAGATTCGCGTTTCGCCTCAGATCGTATTTGAGCAGCTTCATCATTCGCCGAACACCTCTTTGAACATGTCGTCCACGCTCCTTCCATGCTTCATGCGGAGGTTCTCCACTTCCTCATGCAGCACGATCCGGCCGTCTTGCAAAAACATCACTTCATCGAAAATCCGTTCCATGTCCCGCACCAGATGGGTGGAAATGATCAGGCTGCTGTCTTCGCGGTAAAAACGGACGATCGCATCCAAAATTTTGCCGCGGGCCACCGGGTCGACGCCGCCGATCGGCTCATCCAGCAAATACAGGCTGACGTTCCGGGAGAGGGCCAGCGTCAGCTGCAGCCGTTCATTCATCCCTTTGGAGAGAACGCTGACGCCGTTTTTTTCGTCCAGTTTCATGAAATCTAGCATCTCGCGGGCCTTTTCCATATCGAAATCCGCGTAAAAATCGTTGTAAAAGGCGATGGCATCCTTCACCTTCATCCAACTTTCGGTTATCGGACGGTCCGGCATGTAGGAAATGAGGCTTTTCGTCTTCCGGCCGGCCGGTTCGCCCGCCACCGATATGTCGCCGGCCGTGGCCGGGGTCAGCCCCGCGACGATTTGCATCAGCGTGCTTTTGCCGCTGCCGTTCGAACCGAGAAGCCCGACCAGCCTGCCGGGTCCGATGTCGAAGCTGACGCCGTCCAGCACCTGCTTTTTGCCGTATGTTTTCGATATGCCGTTAACCTTCAGAAGCGCGTCCATCCGGATGCTCCTCCTTCCGGTCCTTGCCGCTTTCAGCCGCCACGGCCTCTTTCACGATCGTCACGATGTCCTGATTTTTAAACCCCAGCTCCTGCATGCCATGGATGAATTGATGAAGCAGTTCTCCAGCCATTTCCTTTTTGATCGCCATAATTTTGGATTCCTCGCTTGTCACATATCTTCCCAGACCCCGTTTCGTCTCAACGACCTCCTCGCGTTCGAGTTCCTGAAACGTCCGCTGAATCGTGTTGGGGTTGATTTGCAAATCCGCCGCCAGCTCCCTCACCGACGGGATTTTGTCGCCGGGCTGGAGCAGGCCGGATACGATCTGTCTTTTGATGTGGTTCATAATCTGAAGATAGATCGGCAAATTGTTGTCGAATTCGATGCTCAAGTGGACAGACTCCTTTCGCCGTCAGCTTAGCTCCTATGCCGCATCAGGCTATATCACGTCTCTTAAACGTAACAAAGCTGGCGCCAAGAAACAAGACCATATATACCGCCAGTACCGCGATGGAAAAAGGAAGCGTCATCCCTTCGATGGGCGGCTGCCCTCCGTGGCTGTACACCGACAGGTCAACGTTCGGGAACAGCACGTATTTGTAAAAGCTTTTCGGAATCGTCAGGCTGCCAAGCACGACCGCCGCCATGCTGACGCCCATCGCCGCGCCCGTAGAACGGGTGAGCACGCCCATCATGAAACCCAGCGTCACGTAAACGATGCTGTACACCAAAGCGCTCCCGCCCGCGATCCATAGATCCCGCCAAACGCCGGCAGCGGCTTCCGTTCCGAAAAACGCGGCGCCGGAAGCGAATCCGACCGCCATCAGCCATACGAAAAGCGACAGCGTAAAGAGCAGCGCCGTGGCATATTTGGAAGCGAGCACTTTCCCGCGGCTTTGGCCGCGGATCAACAGAAACTTGATCGTTCCCAGGTTGTGTTCGCTCGCCACCAACCCGGCAGTGAAGATGACGGCCAGCATGGCGGCGAATTGGCCGAATCCGCTCGTCGAGGCCATCATGGCCGTATATTCGAATGCGGAGCCGATCATATCCCCGCCCCAGCGTTTGAAGGCCCAGGCCAACCCGGCAAGAGCGACGGCGATGATCGCGTAAGGAATAAAAAAGCTGCGTTTTTTGGACATTTTCAGCCACTCGTTGATAACAAGCCGATTAAAACTAAGCAATGCGGTTTCCTCCCGTCCATTTCAAAAATTCGTCTTCCAGCGACTGCTTCAGCTCCGTAATCTGGTAAATCGGAACCTGCGCGGCTCCCAGCGCGGTAACCATGTCCGGAATATCTTTGTAGCGAAGCGCCACGAGCAGTTCGCTTTGCTCTTCCGCCACCTGCAAAATTTCGGCTTGACCTTGGCTTCCCAGCACTTGCTTCGCTTCCTCGAAACGTCCGACCCGGAACATGACGCGAACGAAGTTTTTCTCTTCCGGCGCAGATCCGCCGCTTTCGCCCACGGTGCGTACCGTCACGAGCTTTCCGTCCTGAATGACGACCACCCGGCTGCACAGCTGTTCCATTTCCAGCAGCAAATGGCTGGACACCAGGATCGAAATGCCTTCCTCGCGGGCGATCGTTTTCAGGTAATCGCGCATTTCGCGGATGCCGGCCGGATCCAGGCCGTTCGTCGGCTCATCCAGAATGAGGACCGACGGCTCGTGAAGCAGCGCCTGCGCGATGCCCAGACGTTGGCGCATCCCAAGCGAATAAGCTTTCACTTTCTTTTTCATCGCATGTTCGAGTCCCACCAGCCGGACAACTTCATCGATCCGCTCGTTGCTGATCCATTCGTTCATCCGCTGAACCTGCTTCAAATTATCGTAGCCTGTCATGTAAGGGTAAAATTCCGGGTTCTCGATAATGGCCCCGATATGGCGGATCGCCTTCTTCCACTCATTCCTGATGCTGCTGCCGCGGACGAACACATCTCCTTCGGTCATCCGGATCAGCCCGGCAATCATCCGGATGGTCGTTGTTTTCCCGGCTCCGTTCGGCCCGAGCAGCCCGACGATTTCGCCCTCGTGCACGTCAAAAGTCAACTGATCGACGATTTTTTTGCTTCCGATTTTTTTGGACACGCCTCTTAGCGAAAGCACGGCGGCATCCCCATGTATGTTTTGAGATTGGGTCACGTTCACATCTCCTTTGTATTAGTGTTATAGTTATATAGTACACTAGAACAATGGTGATGTAAAGCCCGAATTGAATCCGGCAAAAAATACGGAAAAGCCGCCCTTTGTTTCAAGGAGCGGCTTAACTCACATGCGTCATTATTTATATTGGTTCACGTTCAAGCTTCCGGCAGCGACATCGATCCAATAATAAGCCTCGGGCGTAACCAGGTACAGGTTCAATGCATCCTCGTTATACGGTCCCGCGGCAGACAGGTGGAAAACGCCGTCCTTGTCGAGCGTAACGTGAAGGTCTTCGATCTGCTGCGGCCGGTCTCCCCCGGTCTGCACCATGATTTTCAACGTTTCCCCCGCGTGGTCCGCAAACTTTCCGTCAAGCGCAAGCGTACGGTCGGCATGGAAATCCGCGACGAACATGTAGTCCTCCAACCGATCCGGCTTCCGGTACACTTCCCGTTTCGGCAGCGGCGGCAGCGCGGTTGACGGCGTCACGGCCGCCGGTCTGCCGCGAAGCTCTTTCAGCTTCGGCAGCAAATACTGCAGCAGCTCCGCCGCTTCCCCCCGCGTAAGTTCCGCGCTTCCCTTGAAGCCTTCCAGCGAGCGCTCCGTGACGCCCTTTACATAGTCGAGCGCAAGGACGTACCAGACCGCTTGGCTTTCCGGGTAGTTCACCCCATCCGCCGCAGCGATGATTTCGGCCGCTTTTTGACGTGTAATCGCCCGGTCCCTTGCGGTTTTATTGGCGATTCCGGCAAGCGGAATGTTCCGATCGGCCGCGGCTTTATAAGCTCCGTCCGCCCAATGCGTTTTTTTTGCAGGCGCATAAGCCTCGTCATCGACTCGGTACATGCGAAGCAGCGCCGTCCAGAATTCGGCCTCCGTTACCGCCGCATCGGGCCGAAACTGATTGCGGTCCGATGCGGTCATCACTCCCGACCGAAGGGCCCATTCGATCGCGGATCGGCCCGTGTGCCCGGCGATATCCGTTATCGCGGCGGGATTCGTTCCCGGATATTCCTTTAGCTTGAGCTTAGGCAGCACTTTGACCTTGATCCGGTTTTGAACGCTCCCTGATGTCACCGTTACCGTATAATTGCCGGGTTTAACGCCTTTTAGCATGCCTGCCGAAGAGACGGCCAGCCCTTTGGGCTCGCTGCTGGCATAGCCGACTCCGGTTTGGAGCGGTTCCGTCACCCCGTCGTCATACAGCCCCTCGGCTTCGATCGGCAGTTCCCCGCCTTCATTAAGAACAAGCTCGGGATACCGGGATTGGACGGAGATCAACTGATGTCCTTTTCCGGTGGTAAACGCCCATGTCTTTTGCAGCTTCCCGGACGTTCCTTTCATCTGGTAGGAAAGCGATATTTTGTATGTATGATTGCCTTTCAGAATCTGTTTGGGATACAGAAACAGCGTATCCCCGCCGTAAAGCTCTTCGTTGTACGGCACCGCCGCGCCGCTTTCGTCCGCGATTTGCGCTTCATGCCAAACCATTTCCCGTTCCGTCGTAGCCGAAATGATGTAACCGGAATGATCCACGTTAAATTGGCTCAACGGGTTCGGAGATTCAAGACCGTAAAAACCGACCCCGACG
>Ga0180220_1001289_pt1 | contig 19109 bp, 16 predicted proteins | sample eDN5th37CBELigBY_FD_151335 | JGI IMG/M metagenome (GOLD analysis project Ga0180220, IMG submission 151335) | Enriched backyard soil microbial communities from Emeryville, California, USA - eDNA 5th pass 37_C BE-Lig BY (version 2) (version 2) | ecosystem: Environmental > Terrestrial > Soil >...
ATTTCCGCGGCATGCAGCTTGGCGAAGTCTACGATATCGATCTGGAGTTCGACGAAAAAGAAAAACGCTTCTATGTGCTGGTCAAGGCGCACCTGTACCCGCTTCGCTTCGGCGGCGCCTACGAGCGTCTGTCCGATGAGCAGAAAGCAGAGAGATATCCGGCTCCCGCCTTGCTCGGGCCGCTCGTCAAGCATGGCCTGCGGGCGCAGATCAAGGCCGCCAACCTGCTGACGGGCCAGCAATACATCTCGCTCGACTTCGTGAGCCACGCCGAGCCGGTCGAACTCGACCCGGACGCCAATCCCATGCTGGTGCCCACGGTGACGGGCAGCTTCGACAAGCTGCAGGAACAGCTGAGCAGCGTGGTGGCCAAGATCGACGCCGTGCCGTTCGACGGCATAGGCAAAGAGCTGCAAGCCAGCCTGGCCTCTCTGCATCGCTTGCTCGACGGGCTCGATGGCCTCGGACCGCAGCTGAGCGGCACGCTCAAGGCGGCCCAGCAGTCCCTGCAGAGAGTCGAACGCATGCTGGACGACGATTCGCCCATGAACGCCGGCCTGGAGAGCACTTTGCGCGAGCTGAGCAGCGCGGCCAAGTCGCTGCGGGCGCTGGGCGACTACCTGCAGACGCATCCTTCAGCATTGATACGAGGCCGTCCGGCGGACGCGCTGCCCGCGCCTTGATGTCGACCAGGAGACACTTACCATGAAACGCGTATTCTTCCCGGCGAGCTTGGCATTGATTCTTGTACTGGCCGGCTGCGCCTCGGCGCCTCAAAGCAAGTACTACAGCCTATCGGGCACGGCCGAGCCGGCGCCGGCCACCGCCGCTCGCGGCGACTTCGCCATCAGCCTGTCATCGGTCCAGATACCCGAGCAGGTCGACCGTCCCCAGATCGTGCTCAGCCGCGAAGGGGACGCGCAGGTGACGCTGCTGAACGAATCGCAATGGGCCGCGCCGCTGGCGGACGAGATACGCAACGCTTTGTCCCACGATCTGACGCGCCGGCTGGGCGTGCTCGATGTCTCGCCGCGCGCCGCTCCCGAGTCGTTGCCCTTATGGACGCTGGGGGTGACGATACAGCGCTTCGAATCGGTCTACGGCCGCCGTGCCTTGCTCGAGGCGACGTGGAGGCAGGCGCCCCGCCGCGGGACCCAGGGTGCGCAGGCCATATGCCGGGCCGAGATCGAGGTGCCGGTTCAGGAAGGCATGTCGGCCCTGGTGGCGGGCCACCAGCAGGCCCTGGACATCCTGGCGGGCCTGATGGCGGACAAGCTGTCGGGCAGGGCGCTGGAGGCGGGGCAGGGCGTCACCCTGAAGGGCTGCGCCTGAGTGCTCAAACGCGGCCGGTGCTGCCGAAGCCGCCTTCGCCCCTCTCGGTTTCGATCGAGAAATTGTCGACGTAGTGCAGGCCCACCTGGGCCACCGGCTGGAACATCAGCTGGGCGATGCGTTCGCCGGGCTCGATCACATAGGGCGCATCTCCGTCGTTGGCCAGAATGACTCCGATCTCGCCGTGGTAGTCGGCATCGATCACGCCTATTCCCTGGGCGACCCGCACGCCGTGCTTCAGGGACAACCCCGAGCGTGAAGCCACGATGGCCACCAGGCCGGGATCCATCATGTTGATGGCCAGCCCCGTCTTGACCAGCACCCGTCCGCCGGGCTGCAGGGTGACGGGTGTTTCGATGCAGGCCCGCAGGTCCATGGCGGCGGCGCCTTCGGTGGCGTAGGTCGGAAGGGGCACGTCCGTGCCGAGCAGGGGATTGACGATGCGGGCTTCTATACGTCTGAACACTGGGAATCCTTTGCTGGGTTGAAGAGGCCGCACGCTCGCGACGGGTGCTTCGCGTGTCGCCGGCCTGTGGAAACGTCCCGGGATTGTATACCCGCCCAAGCCACCGTCCCGACCGGAGGCGGGGCGCCCGCGGCTCAGCGTCCCCAGATGGGCAGATACGAAGGCGCGCACGTATTGCCGGTGGATTCGATCCGGCACAGAAAAGGATCGGCAAAGTGCGTGGGCAACAGCAGCACGTCGTTGCGCGCGCAGTCGTCCAGCACGGCGAGCCGCGTCTGCAGAGCCATGCTGCGGTCGTCATCGAAAACGGAATACAGCTCGGGGAAGGGCAACTGCACCGGATGATGGATGACGTCTCCGCAGAACAGCGCATGCTCTCCATCGCCCCGGAGCCGGATCTTGACGTGTCCGGGCGTGTGGCCGGGAGCGGCTTCGACGGTCAACAGATCGTCCACGGCATAGCCCTCGTCGATCAATTCCATCTGGCCGGCCTCTTCGACAGGCAGCACGCTGTCGGCGAAAACGAATTGCTCGGATTCGCGCGGCACGTGGTCGGGGCGGCGTTCGTCCCAGCGCTCGAATTCGCGGCGCGTGAACAGATAGCGTGCATTGGGAAAGGTGGGTACCCACCGGCCGTTCTCCAGCCGGGTGTTCCAGCCGACGTGGTCGGAATGCAGATGGGTGCACATGACGAAGTCGATGTCCTCGGGGGCGGCGCCGGCGGCCGCCAGGCGCTCGAGCCAGGGTTCCTTGCGCATGTGGAAGCGCGGATTGGTGGGCCGCTGCTTGTGGTTGCCGATACAGCTGTCGATCAGAATGGTGTGATGCCGGGTGCGCACGAGCCAGCTATGGATGCTGGTGCGGATGCGGTCTTCGGCCGGATCGTAGAAATGCGGCACCAGCCATGACTCATGCTGCCGCCACATCTCGGGCCGGAAGTCCGGAAACATGAAAGTGCTGACGAAGCCCGGGCCGTGGTAGTCCTGTATGCGGGTGACTTCGGTCTCGCCGAAGCGCAGGCCGCGGCCCGCCTGGTTGATGTCCTGTATTCGGTTCATGTGCAAGACCTCCTTCAATGGCACGAGTGTGCCACTCCGGGCCTGTCTTGGTAATACGTAAACCATGGCTTATAAGTTTTTTCGACAGGTATAAAAGCATTTTGAGATCGACGGCGGCTGCGTTGTAGCGCCAGAATAGGGCCGTCAGAGTGTAGGACGCGCAGCAAAACCGACATCAATCATGAGCCCTGTGCTCATACCCACGCAAGGAGTTTGCCATGAGACCTTTGCTTGCCTTATTCAGTGCCCTCGTTATGGTCGCGCCCGTGGCCCATGCACAGCCGGTAGTGCTCAAAGTGGCGCATTTCCTGCCCGTCGCATCCGCCGCGCACAGCAAGATGATCGTCCCCTGGTGCGAAAAGATCGAATCCGAATCGCAGGGCCAGCTCAAATGCCAGATCTACCCGGCCATGCAATTGGGAGGCAACCCTTCGCAGTTGTTCGGCCAGGCCCGGGACGGCATCGCCGACATCGTATGGACGCTGCCCGGATATACGCCGGGCCGCTTCCCGGTTTCAGAGGTGTTCGAGCTGCCGTTCGTGGCGACGACGCACCAGGCTTCCTCGCGTGCGCTGTGGGATTTCACCCAGCAATACGCCAAGGCAGAGTTTGCCGGCGTCAAGCCCATCGCCACTTGGATCAATGGACCCAACTACCTGCACATGCGCAACAAGCAGGTCGAGACTCTGGAGGATCTTCGCGGCATGAAGATCCGGGCCCCATCCCGCCTGAGCAACGAGCTCTTGACCAAGCTGGGCGCCAGCGCCATGGGCATGCCGCTTCCCCAGGCCGTAGAAAGCTATTCCAAGGGGGTGATCGATGCGGCGCTGCTGCCCTGGGAAGTCATACCGGGCGTCAAGATGCACGAACTGTCGAAGTTCCACGCCGAAACGGCCGGTCCGCGCATGCTGGCCACGTCGACCATGATCTTCGTCATGAACCAGAAGAAGTACGACAGCCTGCCGGCCGAACTCAAGAAAATCATCGACGCCAATAGCGGTTCGGACACATCGGCCTGGGTGGCCGCGCAGTTCGAAGAGGCCGACAAGGCGGGCCGCAAGGCGGCCGTCGACCGCGGCAATACCGTGTATGAAATCAGCGAGGAAGAAATGAAGCGCTGGACCGAGGCGACGGGCTCCATACGACAGGGCTGGATCGAGAACGTGGGCAAGCAGGGCGCAGACGGCCAGGCTCTTTACGATGCCGCGATGTCCCTGGTCGACAAGTACTCCAGGTAAATGAAGGACGACACAGCCCTTTCCCGGCAGGGCCCGGCCAGTGCGGCGCGGCGCTGGCTCGAAGGCGTATGCGGTTTCTTTGCCGCGTTGGGCGTTGCCCTGTTCCTGCTGGAGGCCCTGCTGTCGGTGGCCAGCATCGCCGGGCGCGCGGTGCTGCGCAATGCGGTGCCCGGCGACTACGAACTCGTCAGAATGCTGTCGGCGGTGGGCATCGCCATGTGCCTGCCGTATTGCGAGCTCAAGCGGGGCCATGTCCTGGTCGACTTCTTCACGCTCCGGGCGTCGGCGCGGCTGAAGCGCTTTCTCGATGCGGCGGCCTCGATACTGATGGCGGCGGTGGCCTTCCTGCTGGCCTGGCGCACCGGCGTAGGCACGCTGGAGATCCGCCAGTACCAGGAAACCAGCATGGTGCTGAACCTGCCCGTGTGGTGGACGTACGTGCCGCTTGCGCCCACGTTCGCGCTGTTGGGCGCGGCCGCCTTGTCCAACATGATGCAGTGGCGGGAGCCGACATGACGGGGGTGCAGATCGGGTTGTTGATGGGCGTTTTCATGCTGGGCATGCTGGCGCTGCGCATCCACGTCGGCATTGCCATGTTCCTGGCCGGAGCCGTGGGCTATGTGTGGATCTCGGGCTGGGACGCCTTGATCGCCACCTTGAAGCACGCGCCGTACGCGCGCTTTTCCATGTATGACCTGTCGGTCGTGCCCCTGTTTCTGCTGATGGGCCAGTTTGCCACCTACGGCGGCCTGTCCAGGGCGCTGTTCCAGGCCGCCAACGCCTTCATCGGCCACTGGCGCGGCGGCATGGCCATGGCCGGTGTGGGCGCCTGCGCGGGCTTCGGGGCGATTTGCGGATCGTCGTTGGCCACCGCGGCGACCATGACCCAAGTCGTGCTGCCGGAACTCAGGCGCCATGGCTATTCGCCCGGGCTTTCGGGCGGCGCCATCGCCGCCGGGGGCACCCTGGGCATTCTCATTCCTCCCTCGGTGCCGCTGATCATCTACGCCATCATCGCCGAACAGAACATCGCCAAGATGTTCATGGCGGCGCTGGTGCCCGGCGTGCTGGCGGCGGTGGGCTACATGATCGTGGTAGCCGTGTCGGTGCGTCTTCGAGCCGATGCCGCGGGTCCTCTCGTGCCCCGGTACGCATGGTCTGAGCGCTGGCGCACTTTGCTGTCCACCTGGCCGGTGATCGTCATCTTCGCGGCCGTGCTGGGCGGCATCTACAGCGGCCTGTTCACCGCCACCGAAGCCGCGGCCCTCGGCGCGCTGGCAACCGGCGTGGTGGCATGGAAGTCGGGCGGGCTCAGGGACGGCGGGCTGGCCGCCTGCATTGCGGGCACGGCGTCCGGCACGGGGATGATCTTCCTGATTCTCATCGGTGCCGACATGCTCAGCTCGCTGCTCGCCGTCAGCCAGATCTCGAACGTGACGGCCGAGTGGGTGCAGAACCTGGGCCTCGGGCCGTTCGGCGTGCTGGTCGCCATTCTGGTGCTGTACATTCTGCTCGGCTGCATCATGGACAGCCTCTCCATGATCGTCATCACCATACCCATACTGCTGCCGGTCGTGCTGGGGCTGGACTACTGGGGCCTCGGCCCCGACGAGAAAAGCATCTGGTTCGGCGTGCTGGCGATGGTGGTCATGGAGATGGGGTTGATCACTCCGCCGGTGGGCATGAACGTCTACGTCATCAATGGCGTTGCCCGAGATCTGCCGCTGGGAACGATATTCCGCGGCGTGGTTCCCTTTCTGGTGTCCGATTTCATACGTCTGGCGCTTCTTGTGGGATTCCCTGTGTTGACGCTGGCGCTGGTGCGCTGGCTAGGATGAGAAGGAGCTGTCATATGCCCATCGCCCGTTTGTCGATCATGCAAGGCCGCAGCGCGGAAGAAGTTGCGGAACTCATCGACGCCGTGACCGAGGCCATCCACCAAAGCCTGCGGGCGCCGCGAAGCAATATACGCGTACTGGTCGACGAGGTGCCGCTCAGCCACTGGGGCATCAGCGGCAAGACCGCCCTGGAACTGGGCGAAACCTGATACCTACCGGCTTTCCGGCACGGGATCGGCGTGAATCTTCACCCCAAGCATCTCAAGACCTTCGTCGCGGTATGCCATAAAGGCAGCATGAAGCGGGCGGGAGAAAGCCTGCGCAGATCGCGGTCGGCGGTTTCCTATTCGATCGAAGAGCTCGAGCGCGACGTGGGCGGCAGGCTTTTCGAAAGGCATGAGCGCGGCATGCTGCCGACCGAGATTGGCACGGTGCTGCTGCGCCGCGTCGAAGGCGCTTTCGCCGAAATGGGGCGCGCGCGCCAGATGCTGGAGGACATGGCCGACGTGCAGGGCGTCAAGCTGTTGAACGCGCCGATATTCGCGCTGTCGGTCGGCAAAAGACGCCTGGAGGTGCTGCTTGCATTTGCGGATCTCATGCACATGGGCGCCGTCGCGGCCAGGCTGGGCATTTCGCAGCCGGCGGTCAGCCTGGCGGTGCGCGATCTGGACGTCAGCACCGGGCTGCCGCTGTTCCAGCGTTCCGATGGCGCGATGCGGCTGACCGCGGCCGGCGCGGCCCTTCTGCTGCACCTGAAGCGCGCTCTGGCCGAGCTGCGCCACGCCAGCGCCGAGATCGCCATGCTGAGCGGCAAGATCGAAGGCAAGGTGACGGTCGGCGCGCTGCCTTTCGGCGGCGCCTTGATCCTGCCCATGTCCATCGCCAGGCTGCAGTCGAAGCATCCCAACCTGAACATTGCCACTGTGGAGGGCTCGTTCGAGACCTTGGCGGCCGGCCTGTGGTGCGGCGACATCGACCTGGTCGTGGGCGCGCTGCAGCCCGTGGGGCAATACACCACCCTGGTGTCGGAAAAGCTGTTCGACGACTGGATCGCCATCATCGCCCGCTGGGGCCACCCACTGGCGCAAGACCCGAATGCCTCCCTGAGCGATGCGCTGCAAGCGCGCTGGGTGCTGCCGGGAGAGGGCACGCCCACCCGCAGCGCGCTGACCGCCTTGCTCGACGCGCATCGCCTGCCGCACCCGCGCGTGACCGTCGAGACCTCCGACCCCGCCACCATCAGGGGACTGCTGCTGGAGAGCGACCTGATTACCGCCGCCGCGCAGCGCATCTTCCACCACGACATCCAGACGGGCGCGCTGGCAAGGCTGCCGCTCGTTTCCGGCGCCGTGCACCGTTCCATAGGCATCATACGGCGGGCGCCGGAGCGTTCATCGCCCGGGGCGCGCCTGCTGATGGACGAGCTGCGGGCGGTGGGCAGGGCTCATGCCGAGTGGTCCGGTCCGCCGCCGCGCTGACGCGTCGAGCCCACGCACGCGCCGGATCGCGCCCGCGCGGATTGCCTTACATCCAGGGGCTTCAGGCTTTGCCCGGCAGGCGGGCGGCAATGGCTTGAACCAGGCGGCGGGCCGCCTCGGTCTTGCTCAGCTTGGGCAGCGCCTCAGCGCCCTGGTCATCGAACAGCACGAAGGTGGTGGTGTCGCCGCCCATGGAGTCCTGAGCCAGATTGCCCACCAGCAGGGGAACGCCCTTGCGCCGGCGCTTGGCCTGAGCATGCTCGTGGAGGTTTTCGGTTTCGGCAGCAAAGCCGACGCACCAGGGACCGCCGGGCCTGCGCGCCACGTCGGCGAGGATGTCGGGATTGGGCGCGAACTGGAGGGCGGGGGGCTGGTCGGACGCGCTCTTCTTGAGCTTGTTGTCGCTGGCATTGACGACGTGCCAATCCGCCACCGCGGCCACCGCGATGAACAGGTCGGCATCGCCCACACTAGCCATCACGGCCGCATGCATGTCGGCGGCGCTTTCGACGTCCAGTCGCCGCACGCCCTGCGGCGCGGGCAGGGCGGTGGGCCCTGAAACCAGCACCACGCTCGCGCCGGCTTCGTGGGCGGCCCGCGCGATGGCGTAACCGGTCTTGCCCGACGAGCGATTGGTAATGACGCGCACCGGGTCGATTTTTTCGCTGGTTGGACCGGCGGTGATGACGGCGCGCCGGCCGGCCAGCAGCTTGGGCTGGGTGAAGGCGATGAGTTCCTGCAGCAGCTGGTCGGGCTCCAGCATGCGGCCGTCGCCGACTTCGCCGCAGGCCTGTTCGCCGCTGCCGGGGCCCAGGACGTGCACGCCGTCCTGGCGCAGCTGCCGGACGTTGCGCTGGGTGGCGGGGTGTTCCCACATCTCGCGGTTCATGGCCGGCGCCACCAGCAAGGGGCATCCGCCGCGCGCCAGGCATAGCGTCGACAGCAGGTCGTCGGCCAGGCCGTGGGCCAGCTTGGCCAGGAAGTCGGCGCTGGCGGGAGCGATGAGTACGGCCCGCGCGCCCCGCGTCAGGTTGATGTGGGCCATGCTGTTGGGTACGCGATTGTCCCAGGCATCGGTGTAGACGGGCCGGCCCGACAGGGCCTGCATGGTGGTGGCGGTGACGAAGTGCGAGGCGGCATCGGTCATGACGACGTCGACGACGGCGCCGTGGTCCTGCATGCGGCGCAGCAGTTCGGCGCTTTTATAGCAGGCGATGCCGCCTGTCAGGCCCAGCACGAAGCGTTGTTGGTCGAGGTCGGGCATGGTCTCTTCCTGGAACGGGTTGAGCTTTGGCGGCTTGCTGCGCTTACGCGGCCGGATCGGCCCTGCGCCGCCGCTCGCGCCGGATGCGCAGGATTTCGTCGAGGATCAGCAGAGCCGCGCCGCAGGTGATGGCGATGTCGGCGACGTTGAAGGCCGGGAAATGCCAGCCGGCCCAATGAAACAGCAGGAAATCGACGACGTGGCCGTGCATGATGCGGTCGATCAGGTTGCCGATGGCGCCGCCCAGAATGCAGGTAAGCGACGCGCAAAAAAGGGTCTGCCTGGGATGGCGCCGCAGCAGGTGCAGGATGAGGCCGACGGCGCCCAGCGCGATGGCGGTAAAGAGCCAGCGCTGCCAGCCTTGTCCGCCGGCCAGGAAACTGAAGGCCGCCCCCGGGTTGTACAACAGCGTGAAATCGAAAAACGGCAGAACGGGCCAGCGTTCCGCATAGGCCATGTTGCCGTCGAAATAGCTCTTGGTCAACTGGTCGAGCACGATGATCAGCGCCGCGCCCGACAGCCAGGCCCAGAAGCGCGGCGGAATGAAGGCAGGGCGGGAAGCCGTGGCGTGCTCAGGCATGGCGGCGCGCCTCGCCGGTCGAGAACAGATTGCTGACGCAGCGGCTGCACAGCGTGGGATGCTGCTCGTCCCGGCCCACGTCGTCGCGATGGTGCCAGCAGCGCTCGCACTTGGCGTGCGCGGTGGCGGCCACCTCGATGCGCAGGTCGCCGCCGGCGCGATGCACTTCGGCGCGCGACACGATCAGCACGAAGCGCAGGTCGTCCTGCAGCGAGGCCAACAGCTCGTAATCGTCGCCATCGGCATACAGGTCGATTTCCGCATCCAGCGAGGAGCCGATAAGGCCTGCCGTGCGGACCTCTTCGATGCGCCGCATGACGTCGGCGCGCATGGCCCGCAGGCGGCTCCATTTTTCGTTCAGCACGGCGGCGTCCACCTGGTCGGGCAGGGCATGGAACAGCTCGGTGAAGATGGTGACGGCGTGGCCCTGGTGAAGGTCCTTCCAGGCCTCTTCGGCGGTGAAGGAAAGAATGGGCGCCATGAGCTTGAGCAGCGCATGGGTGATGTGGAACACCGCCGTCTGCGCCGAACGCCGGGCCAGGCTGTCGCGCGCCGTGGTGTACAGCCGGTCTTTCAGGACGTCGAGATAGAAGGCGCCGAGGTCTTCGGAACAGAAGACCTGCAGCCGCGCCACGGCGGGGTGGAATTCGTAGCGCTTGTAGTTCTCGAGTGTTTCCGCCTGCATCGCGGCCGTCATGGCCAGCGCATAGCGGTCGATCTCGAACATGGCGTCCAGCGCCACGGCATCGCGCGCCGGATCGAAATCGCTGAGATTGCCCAGCAGGAACTTGAGGGTGTTGCGGATGCGGCGATAGCCTTCGACCACCCGCTTGAGGATTTCGTCTGAGATGGACAGTTCGCCGGAATAATCGGTGGCGGCGGTCCACAAGCGCAGGATCTCGGCGCCCAGCGAATCGGACACCTTTTGCGGGGCGACCACGTTGCCGACCGACTTGCTCATCTTGCGTCCGGCCCCGTCCACCACGAAGCCGTGGGTCAGCAGGGCCTTGTAGGGCGGGCGGCCGTAAAGCATGCAACTGGTCAGCAGCGAGGAGTGGAACCAGCCCCGGTGCTGGTCCGAGCCTTCCAGGTAAAGGTCGGCCGGCCACTTGAGCAGATCGCCGTGCGAGCCGTTGAATTCGTTGTCCCGGCCGCCCAGCACCGTGGCGTGGGTGGTGCCCGAGTCGAACCAGACGTCCAGCGTGTCGCGGTTCTTTTCGTAGTGCTCGGCCTCGTCGCCCAGCAGTTCGCGCGGATCGAGCGATTGCCAGGCTTCGATGCCTTCTTTCTCGACCCGCTGGGCGACCTGTTCAAGCAACTCGACTGTGCGGGGATGGAGCTCGCCCGTTTCCTTGTGAACGAAAAAGGCCATGGGAACGCCCCACTGGCGCTGGCGCGACAGCGTCCAGTCGGGTCGGTTGGCGATCATGGCATGCAGCCTGGCCCGGCCCCAGGCCGGATAGAACTGCGTCTGTTCGACGCCCTCGAGGGCTGCTTCGCGCAGGGTCTTGCCCTCTTTGGGCTGGCGGTCCATGCCGGCGAACCACTGGCTGGTGGCGCGGTAGATGACCGGGGTCTTGTGCCGCCAGCAGTGCATATAGCTGTGCGACAGTGTATTGACCTGCAGCAGCGAGCCGGCTGCGTCGAGCGCCTTGACGATCTCGGGGTTGGCCTTCCAGATGAGCTGGCCGCCGAACAGGGGCAGGCTGGAGGCATAGACGCCGTCGCCCATCACGGGGTTGATGATGTCCTCGTCGCGCAGGCCGTGCGCCTTGCAGGACAGGAAATCCTCGACGCCGTAGGCGGGCGACGAATGTACGACGCCGGTGCCGGCGTCCAGCGACACGTAGTCGGCCAGGTAGACCGGTGCCGTACGCCGATAGCCGGGGTCCACGTCGTAGAGCGGATGGCGGAACTCCAGGTTGGCCAGGGCCGCGCCCTTGGCCGTGGCGATGACTTCGCCCTCGAGCTTCCAGGCCTCGAGGCAGCTTTCGACCAGTTCTTTGGCCAGCAGCAGCACCGATCCCGTGGCGCGCGGCTCGGCCAGGCGGACCAGGGCGTAGTCGATCTCGGGATGCACGTTCAGCGCCTGGTTTGCCGGCAGCGTCCAGGGCGTGGTGGTCCAGATGACGACGGCGCCTTCCTGGGCTTCGGTCAGGCCGAAGGCATGGGCGACCTTGGAGGGATCGTCGAAGCGGAAGGCCACATAGACGGCGGGATCCTTGCGGTCGGCGTACTCCACCTCGGCCTCGGCCAGGGCCGAACCGCAGTCGAAACACCAGTTGACGGGCTTGAGGCCGCGAAAGACGAAGCCTTTCTCCATGATGCGGGCCAGCACGCGAAGTTCGTTCGCTTCATTGGCGTAGTTCATGGTGAGGTAGGGGCGGCTCCAGTCGCCCAGCACGCCCAGGCGCTTGAAGTCGGCCTTCTGGCGCTCGATCTGCTCGAGCGCGTAGGCGCGCGCCTTGGACTGCACCTCGGCCACCGGCAAGTGCTTGCCGTACTTCTTTTCGATCTGGATCTCGATGGGCATGCCGTGGCAGTCCCAGCCGGGCACGTACTGCGCGTCGAAGCCGGCCATGTTGCGGCTCTTGACGATGATGTCCTTGAGTATCTTGTTGACGGCGTGGCCGATGTGGATGTCGCCGTTGGCGTAGGGCGGGCCGTCGTGCAGCACGAACTTGGGGCGCCCCTGGCTGGCCTGGCGGATCGCCTCGTACACTTTGTTTTCTTCCCACTCGGCGACCCAGCGCGGTTCGCGCTTGGCGAGGTCGCCCCGCATCGGAAAAGGGGTCTCGGGCAGATTTAAAGTGTTTCTATAGTCCATGGAGCGCGAAATAATCACGAGCGCTTTGCGCATCGTTGTCGATGGCGGCGATCATAGCAGGAAGGTCGGGGAATTTTTCTTCGTCCCTGAGGTACTGCAGGAACTCGATTTGCGTGAGTTTACCGTATGCATCCACGCGCCGGTCCAGCAGATGGACCTCCAGCATGATGCGTCCGGAGTCCGAAATGGTGGGCCTGACGCCCAGGCTGGCCACGCCGTTCAGCGCCTGGTCGGCCAGCCCGTGGGCGCGCACCACGTAGACGCCCGAACGGGCTGCGCACAGGGCGGGCACGCGGATGTTCAACGTGGGGTAGCCCAGCGTGCGGCCCAGCTTCTGGCCGTGTATGACATGGCCGCTGATGCGGTAGGTATGGCCCAGCAGGCGCTCGGCCCTTTCCAGATTGCCCACGGCCAGGGCGGTGCGCACCTCGGAGCTGGAGATGCGGTAGCCGTGTTCGTCCACCACGTCGGACAAGGTTTCCACCTCGAAACCGTGGCGCTGGCCCGCCCGGCGCAGCAGGGCGACGTCGCCCATGCGCTTGTGCCCGTAGCGAAAATCCTCGCCCACCAGCAGCCAGCGCGTCTGCAGGCCCTGCACCAGCAGTTTTTCGATGAAGTCCTCGGCCGGCATGTCGGCCAATTGCTGGTTGAAGCGCTGCAGCACCAATTGGCGAATCTGCAGCCGCTGCATCGCCCAGGCCTTGTCCCGCAGGCTGCTGATCTGCGTCGGCACGAGTTCGGGGCGCTGGCCGCGCTGCGCGAAGAAGGCGCGCGGATGCGGCTGGAAGGTCATGACCGTGGGAGCGATGTCGCGCTGCGCGGCTTCGTTCACGACGCGTCTGAGGATGGCCTGATGGCCGCGATGGACGCCATCGAAATTGCCGATGGTGACGGCGCTGGCGCCCCGGGTATCGTGGCGCGGCAGATGGCGGTAGATGCTGAAAGAAGGTTTCACACCGAGAGTTTACAATTTTATGTTGAGCTCCTTCTGGGAAAAGACCTTGCCGGGAACAAATTCTTGCCGCTGCCGCTTCGTCGTGCTCGTTTCGGGCCGGGGCAGCAATATGCGGGCCATCGTTCAGACCCTGCGCGAGCGGGAGCTGCCTGCCGAAGTGTGCGCGGTGGTGTCCAGCTCGCCCCGTGCCGCCGCGCTCGGCTGGGCGCGCGAGCAGGGCATCGCGACCGAAGTCCTTCCGCATCAAGATTATGCATCGCGCGAACTGTTCGACGCGGCGCTGGCGCAGGCCATAGAGGCCTACCGGCCCGACTACGTGCTGCTGGCGGGTTTCATGAGGGTGCTGACCACCGGATTCGTCGAACGTTTCAACGGACGGCTGGTCAATATCCATCCTTCGCTGCTGCCGTCTTTTCCGGGCCTGCACACGCATCAGCAGGCCCTGGCGATGGGCGTGCAGTGGCATGGCTGCACCGTGCATTTCGTGACGCCCGTGCTCGATCACGGCCCCATCATCGCCCAGGGCGTCGTGCCCGTCCTGGCCGGCGATACGCCCGCCGACCTGGCCGACCGCCTGTTGCAGGTCGAGCATCGGGTTTACGGCGAGGTGGTCGGCTGGCTGGCCCGGGGACAAGTCACGCTGGACGCCATGCAGCGGGTGCAGGTGCGTGGCGTGGCCAGCCGTTCTTTCATCCTGCCGTCCGACGGCGGATACTGACTTCAAAGGTAGACATGAGTAATTCAAGCAAGGCCCGGCGGGGCGCGCCGGCGAAAAGCCGAACGGCGGCAACGCGTTCCCCGGGGCAGGGGCGGGCGGAGCCGGCTGCCGCCCCGGAGAAGTTTTACGCCGTGGCGGCCGCACGCATACAGCAAGTCCAGGAGGTGCTGGGCGAAATGCTGCAATGGCAGTATCCGGCCGATGCCGTGCTGTCCCGCTGGCTGCGCGCACATCCCAAGCTGGGCGCGCGCGATCGCGTCGAACTGGCCGATGGCGTATTCGATGTACTGAGGCATTTGCGCCGCTATCGCCAGTTTGCCGAAAGCGGTACGGGTCCCGCTTCGCGCCGCCTGGCCATTCTGGGCCTTGCTTCGGTGTTCGAGCCCGCCAAGCTGGACCAGGCTCTGAGCGCCGAAGAAAAAGCCTGGCTCGATCACGTGCGCGGCATCGACGTGCGTGGGCTGGCTCCGGCCGTGCGCTGGAGCCTGCCCGACTGGCTTGCCGAGCGGCTGAGCCAGCTCGACGACGCCGAGGCACTGATCGAAGCCCTGAACCAGCCCGCGCCGCTGGATCTGCGTGTCAACTCGCTCAAGGCCGAACGAGACGCCATGCTGCAGGCCTTGCGCGAAGGGCCTGCAGCCCGTTTCGAGCCCCGGGCCACGCCTTATTCGCCCTGGGGCATCCGCATGCAGGGCCGGCCCCCGGTCAATCGCTGGCCCATGTTCGAGCGGGGCGAAATCGAAGTGCAGGACGAGGGCAGCCAGATACTGACCGCCCTGGTGGCTCCGCGCCGCGGCGAAATGATCATCGACTATTGCGCCGGCGCCGGCGGCAAGACGCTATTGCTGGGCGCCTTGATGCGTTCGACCGGGCGTCTTTACGCCTTCGACGTGTCCAATGCGCGGCTGGCGCGCGCCAAGCCCCGTTTCGCCCGCAGCGGGCTGTCCAACATCGTGCCGGTGGTGATAGACGCCGACAACGACCAGCGGGTCAGGCGTCTGCGGGGCAAGGCCCATCGAGTGCTCGTCGATGCTCCCTGCAGCGGCCTGGGCACGCTGCGGCGCAATCCGGACCTGAAATGGCGCCAGCATCCGGGCTCGCTGGAAGAGTTGCGGGCGCTTCAGGCACGCATATTGCGGCAGGCCTCGGAATGCGTGGCGCCGGGCGGCAGGCTGGTCTATGCAACCTGCAGCGTGCTTCCCGAGGAAAATCAGCGGCAGGTCGAGGCCTTTTTGGCGGCGAATCCGGATTTCGAGCTGTTGGACGCCGGTGAAATCATCACGGACCGTTGCAAGAACCTGACGCTTGAGGGGCCTTACCTGTCGATGCGTCCCGACCGGCACTGCACCGACGGCTTCTTTGCGGCGGCCATGCAACGTTCGGCGGCGGGGCGTAGCGCGTGAATCCATGGGTTTCAGACGGTTTCACCGGGGCATGTCCTTGATTTTCCTCAAAAACTATTTTGAAACTTTGCTGTCAGAATAACGGCATCTACGCTAGAATCTACTGGATATTCAACTAGGGGCTTCTTAATACAAAGCCTTATCAAGCAGGTATATGGACAATCTTCTTTCTTTCCTGGCGGGCGGTTTGCTGCAGTACTCGTGGTGGCAGGTCGCCTTGGTCACGTTGGCGCTTACCCACGTCACCATCCTGGGTGTGACGCTTTTCCTGCATCGCAGCCAGACGCACCGGGGCCTCGATCTGCACCCGGCCGTCATGCATTTCTTCCGCTTCTGGCTGTGGATGACCACCGGCATGGTCACGAAAGAATGGGTGGCCATCCACCGCAAGCACCACGCCAAATGCGAGCGCGAAGGCGACCCGCATTCGCCCATGATCTACGGCATCGGCAAGGTATTCTTCCGCGGCGCCGAACTTTACCGCGAAGAGGCCGCCAATGCCGAAACCCTCAAGCGCTATGGCTACGGCACGCCCGACGACTGGATCGAGCGCAAGCTGTATTCGCGCCACAGCATGCTCGGCATCCTCATCATGCTGGGCATCGACCTGGCCCTGTTCGGCGTATTGGGCCTTACCGTCTGGGCCATCCAGATGGCCTGGATTCCCTTCTGGGCGGCCGGCGTCGTCAACGGGCTGGGCCACTACATCGGCTATCGCAACTACGCCAGTCCCGACACCAGCACCAACGTCTTTCCTTGGGGCGTGATCATCGGCGGCGAAGAGCTGCACAACAACCACCACGCCTACGGCACCTCGGCCAAGTTCTCGGCCAAGTGGTGGGAATTCGACATCGGCTGGGGCTACATCAAGGTGCTTAGCTTCTTCCGCCTGGCCACGGTGCGGCGCGTCGCGCCCAAGCTCAAGCTCGAGCCGGCGGCCCAATCCGTCAGCCTGCAAACGCTCGAGGGCGTCATCCTGCATCGCTACGAGATTCTGGCCCGCTATACCGACGTCATCAAAAAGGCCGCCGCCGACGAACTGGCCAAGCTCAAGCCGCTGCGTGAAAAAGGCAGCCCCGACTGCCGCTGGCGCCAGCTGAGCCGCATCAGGCATACGCTGGGCAGCCCCGACGCCGATGCGCTCGAGCCCGCGCAGCGGGCCGAACTCGACACCGTCCTGGCCCAGAACCAGTCGCTTTCCACTCTGGTGCAGATGCGCCGCGAACTGACCCGCCTCTGGGAAAGCTCCAGCGCCACCAGCGAACAGCTGCTCAGTGATCTGCAAGCGTGGTGCCAACGCGCCCAGCAAAGCGGCATCGAAGGCCTCGAGCAGTTCGCCTACCGCCTGCGCCGCTACGCGGCATGATCGACCAGCTCAATACCGAACAAAAAGCCGCCGTCACACTTCCCGCACAGCACGCGCTGGTCCTGGCCGGCGCGGGCAGCGGGAAGACCCGCGTCCTGACGACGCGCATGGCCTGGCTCATTCAAACGGGCCAGGCCAGCCCCTACGGGCTGCTGGCGGTCACCTTCACCAACAAGTCCGCGCGCGAGATGCTCACTCGCCTGTCCAGCCTGTTGCCGCTGGATACGCGCGGTTTATGGGTGGGCACTTTTCATGGCTTGTGCAATCGCATGCTGCGTGCGCATCACCGCGATGCGGGCCTGCCGCAGACCTTCCAGATTCTCGACACGGCGGACCAGCTCTCGGCCATCAAGCGCCTGATCAAGGGCGCGGGCATCGATGACGACAAGTATCCGCCCCGCGATGTGCAGCGCTTCATCAACGGCGCCAAGGAAGAAGGGCTGCGTCCCGATGCCGTGCAGGCCGACGACCCGCATCGTCGGCGCCTGGTGGAGATCTACAGCCTGTACCAGGCGCAATGCGAGCGCGAGGGCGTGGTCGACTTCGCCGAACTGCTGCTGCGCGCCTTCGAGCTGCTGCAGCGCAACGGCCCCATACGCGAGCACTATCAGCGCCGTTTCCGCCATATTCTGGTGGACGAGTTCCAGGACACCAACACCCTTCAGTACCGCTGGCTGCAACTGCTGGCCGGGGGCGGGGCCTGCGTCTTCGCCGTGGGCGACGACGACCAGTCCATCTACGCCTTTCGCGGCGCCAATGTCGGCAATATGGCCGACTTCGAACGCGACTATGCACGGGGCGCGGTCATCCGGCTCGAGCAGAACTATCGCTCCTACGGCCACATCCTCGATTCGGCCAATGCGCTGATCTCGCACAACAGCGCTCGCCTGGGCAAGAATCTCTGGACGGCGCAGGGCGAGGGCGAACCCGTGCGCGTCACCGAGCAGCCTTCCGACCTCATGGAAGCGCAATGGATCGTCGACGAGGTCAAGGCCCTGATCAACGACGGCAGGCTGCGCCGGGAAATCGCCATCCTGTACCGCAGCAACGCGCAATCGCGCGTGATCGAGCACGCACTGTTTTCATCCGGCATCCCCTACAAGGTGTATGGCGGGCTGCGCTTCTTCGAGCGGCAAGAGGTCAAGCACGCGCTGGCTTATCTGCGTCTCATGGACAACCCGCACGACGACACCTCGTGGCTGCGGGTGGTCAATTTCCCGGCGCGCGGCATAGGCGCCCGCACGCTGGAGCAATTGGCCGACGCCGCCCGCGAGCGAGGCACCAGCCTGTACGGGGCCGTGCCCTTCATGTCAGGCAAGGGCGGCAGCAACCTGCTCAAGTTCGCCGATCTCGTGACCGACATGGCCCACGAGGCCCAGGCCTTGAGCCTGCCCGAACTCATCGAACACGTCGTGCATCACAGCGGCCTGCAAGCCCATTACCGCGCCGAGAAAGAGGGCGCGGAGCGCCTGGAAAACCTGCAGGAACTCGTCAACGCGGCCGCGGTGTTCGCCGCCGAGGAGAACGTCGAAGGCCTGCCGGCGGGCCTGGCCATCGAGCGTCCCGTCTCGATGCTGCCCGAGGTCGAGCTTGCCGACGACGCCGCCCAGGCGCCATCCGCCGAATTCGCCATGTCGCCGCTGGCCGCCTTCCTGTCCCACGCCTCGCTCGAGGCGGGCGACAACCAGGCCCAGGCGGGCCAGGACGCCGTCCAGCTCATGACCGTGCATGCTGCCAAGGGTCTGGAGTTCGACTCGGTGTTCATCACCGGCATCGAAGAAGGCCTGTTCCCGCACGAAAACAGCCTGCTCGACGCCGCGGGCCTCGAAGAAGAACGCCGCCTCATGTACGTGGCCATCACGCGGGCCCGCGAGCGGCTCTACCTTACCCTCGCCCAAAGCCGCATGCTGCACGGGCAGACGCGCTATGCGATGCGTTCACGCTTTCTGGACGAGATTCCCGAAGAGCACCTCAAATGGCTGACCCCGCGCGAAGCCCGGACCCTGCCCGCCGAGAGCTGGAGCCAGGCGGGATGGCGCCGGTCCGACGCCTACGGGCGTCCGCCGACCGGCACGGCCGCGCCCCGCACGCCGCGCAGCGTGACCAGCGGCGTGACGGTGGGCGACCGGCACTATCGCATAGGGCAGGGCGTGCGCCACGCCAAGTTCGGCGAAGGCACCATCATCGGGCTCAGCGGCATGGGGCAGGATTCGCAGGCGCAAATCCAGTTCCGCGACGCGGGCACGAAGACGCTGGCCCTGGGAATTGCCAAGCTGGACGTGATTGCGGGCTAAAGCCCCAGTTGCCGCAGACTGCGAAGCCACCAGCGCAGCAAACTTCGAAATTATGAGGTGTGGGGCGGGCTCCTATTTTGGGCGACGTTCGAGCAAGCCGAGTACCCTGTTATTTTCGGGGAGGCAAGCCCGCAGCTGTCTGAGCGGCACGCTTGGCGGACCACTGGTCCGCCGCCGCGAGTTCTGTACATGGACGCCCCTGGTTTGCCAAGCTTTCAATTCCTGATGACTCGAAGGTAAAGATTGCACCCGTACATTCGGACTTTGGTGGCAGCCTTTATGCTGCTGTCCC
>Ga0180220_1001290_pt1 | contig 19078 bp, 17 predicted proteins | sample eDN5th37CBELigBY_FD_151335 | JGI IMG/M metagenome (GOLD analysis project Ga0180220, IMG submission 151335) | Enriched backyard soil microbial communities from Emeryville, California, USA - eDNA 5th pass 37_C BE-Lig BY (version 2) (version 2) | ecosystem: Environmental > Terrestrial > Soil >...
CCGGCACCGGAGGCCATTATCTGGCCTGCGCCAGCACGCGGGTCAGCGCCATCATCTACCCAGGCAATGGCACAGAAGCCCATCATGCATTAAGACTGAAGCCGGACCATCCTATGGGGGCAGGCCAGCCGAAGTCATCTCATGTACTTTGACGTATGACTTTTCTGGGCTCACACAGCAGTTACCTGCCATCTTCAAAGTGCAAGCTGAGCGTGTCCTCCAACTTCCCCAATGTGCCATCTTTGCGAAACCGCGTGCCGCTGATAATGAAGGTGGCCCCGTTGTTGCTCGCGTAGAGAGTAATTCTCGTGACAGAAAGGCGTAGGAAGCGGCTGCGATTTTCCGCTGCAACGATGTCTCCCACTTCAACACCCAGTATGGATTGGGCGAGGGCGGAACGCTCGGCTTCAAGCTCCGTCGCCCAGTCGGCCAGTTCATCTTCGAGACGCGCCAAAGCTTCCCGAGCCGATCGAAAAGGTCGTTCTCTTCCGAACCATATCCGGTCCGCCAGCAAGAGCTTGTCGTCTGGAACTTGCCGTTCGATCGCGTATGTGGCGTGCGATATCATCTCATATACGCGATCGGCTTCGAGTAATCCCTGCAGGCGCTCTGCGTAAGGTTTCACGGTGGCGCGGGAAACGCCCGGTGGCAGCTCGATTTCCCGAACGGGCATGTAATCGATCGGCATGATATCGCGCAGCTTGAGTCTGCCGGTGGCGACCCGTTCAGGCGGATCCTCGTCGCGCCACGCTCGCCGGGCACTTTCCACCCAGACTTCGGTGGCCGAAACACACAAGGTGCTGTCCAGGAAGACATGCGCTGCCGGCGCATAAAGATGCCGGGCCGACCACGCGTGGTCCGCGGCCATGAGCGGCATGACCACGTGGTCCAGTTTCTGGTCCCGGACGACGCGCACCAGAGAGGCAATCCTCTCCTGCAGATGTGCTGTCAGGCGCACGAAGACCGCAGGGTCATTTGCCGTGTACCGCCCGGGCGCGCGATCGCTCTCAAACATCAAGAGCTGTGGCCGTGCGAGTGGCAGGAGCTTTCCAACAAGATTGGCCGCACTGGCCTGAACCGAATGGTTCCAGTTGGCGGCGACTTTTCCCTCTTTGACCCAGTCATGCCCGCGGTTTTGAATGAGGAGCAGAATCTGCGCTGCGAGATCGGGGTGGAGTTCGGGCAGCCTGGCCCCGCGTGTCTCACTCCCACCCAAATCCACACCACGAGCGGCCAACTCGCTGAGTGCAGCCTCGTAGAATTGCTGCTGCAGTTTCGATAGTGTTCCAACTGCCTTCGCACGCGCGGTTTCCCGGCGTTTGCGATCAACCTCTTCCCGGAACGCCGCAAGTGGCGGACGTTTCGGCGTCTGCCCGGATTGAACCTTGGCCCAGTAGCCTCGGGGCGGTTTGGGAACCTGAAGACGGGCACACAGCTTGGCGATTGCGACATCCGAAACGCCAAGTTCCCTCGCCACCTCCTGCGTCGGCCTATCCCAAACCAGTGCGAACAGTTCCTCGCGAGAGAGCTCTTTTGGCGGCATTTTGGCTCCCTTCCGACCCCTTCTGCTCAAATACTAAGAGAGCGACTGATCTAATTATCGACATTCATATCTCGTCGTGATGGATTTTCGACGATCGTGAGAGAAAGCCGACCTGAGGCTGGACGTCGGCAATCCGGCCCATTTTTCAGAGCGAACCAGTTCCCTCGGCACGCGGCCCATGGGGTGGGCTGCCCTCATTCATGCGATCAACGTGAAGGCTTTGTCACAAGCGTCCTTGAAGGTTTCGACGACAAACGCGTGGGAGGAAAAACCGCGAGGTCCAATCAGCAAAAGCTCGCCTGAAACGTCGTCGCCGTCAGCGACACGTGAGCATCCAATGGCGGATACAACTCGAACGCCTTCGGCTCGCGCGAGAAATTCCAGAGGCGAAACAAGCACCATTCGGTGCGCCTCTCCTCGGCAACCGCCAGTTCGTTGCGCGTAACGTGAAAGGGCGTGCGTTCCCAACCGTTCGTCGTCTTCACCTCAATCAATCGGGTTCGCCCGTCTGCCGAGAAGCTTGCGATGTCGTAACCCGCACCGTCTCCATCTTCCTGCGACACCCATCGTATCTTGCGTGCCAGATCGTTTCGGCCCGCGTTGGTCAGCGAGGCATGCTCGTGAGCCAAGACACGTTCTTCCCCCGCTCTACCGAGCGCGCGATTTCGTTCGTCCCGACCCGCGACATCGAACTTTCGAGCTATGTGTAGCGTCTGCTCCAATTCCTGCGGCGGCGGCTGATTCGAAAGCGTGGGCGGCGGCCCGACCCAGAGCGGCGACGTCTCGCGCAACCCGGAGCCTTCCTGCGCGGTGGGCCTTCTGGCAAGCCAATCCGGATTCCGCGCCAGCCAACGCGCTACCGCATCGATTAGAGACATCTGGAAGTGAAAGGCCGGCCGGTAGCCAGGAATCCAATCCTCGCCAAGCCCCTTGAGTACAGCACTGATGTTTTGGTGCTTGAACTCGATCGACTTTCGGGAGCGGTCGATCCGCCCTTGTAGTCGCCGGTTACGCTCGGCCTTTCCATAGGACCGGCCGGCGACGTCGTCAGCCAGCATCGCGAAGTAGTCCGCGACGATCAAATCGTTCTCTTCATCTGTCCAGGGTTCGTTTGCCATCATACCAGACTAAAGGCGAGGAGCTACTCAGTCATCTACGGTTTCCATCATACGCTGAATTCGTCTTCCCAACCTCGCGCGTCGCCGAATTCTAATTTGCCAAATTTTGTTTGATGCGAGATCGCCCGATGTTTGTCCAACACTCAGGCTTACGATGATGACTGCCAATAGCGAGCTGCCGGCACCTCTGCGCCGAGGGCGTTGAGAGCAAGTGAAAGGTTTTGATGCGTCCAATCCAGTTTCTTGTCAGCGGTCATCAAGCCCTCGTAGTAGGTGCCATACACTGCGAAGCTCAAATCGATGAGATCGTTCCTCGCGCGGTCGATCCGTTTCGGAGTTTGATTCCCGTTCTGGATCCACCAGAGCAGGTAAATGACGATCGCGAGTGAGTAGCGGTAGAGATAGACCTGCGTTCTGAGTTCTTTGGGCGCCGGACGGGTGGAATCCTGGTCTCCTCCCGACAGCGTCTCCCATATCTGATCAGCGGCTCCGAAGATCGACGAGAACATCTCCGGCGTGTATCGCGTATTCTTCCTGATGATGCGAAGGTGATGAGGCGTAAACATTTGCTCGGCCATTTCCGGCAACGAAAGCAGTATGTCGTGGGCACCTTCGAGCATTCCGGACAGCGCATTTGCAGCGCCAGACCAAAGTCGTTCTAACTGAGTGCGAACCCCGGGCTCGTCTCGGTCCGGCCCGTCCAAAATGGCGACCATTTCGCGAAGCTGATGCGCCACGTCGGAGTGATGCATCGAGGAGGTCATGTTCGGGATCCGAGGATCGATTTGCGCGATTTCCTTTCCCGGTTTCAAGACGATGACCTGTTCCGGGAATTCACCGATGACGGACATCCCCGCCACAATCGCTCCGATCGATTCCTGTTTGTACAGCTCGAACCAAACGAAATCTGGTAGAACGGCAAAGTTCGAGGCTGACGCATCAAGAAACTGCCTCAAATCCTCCGACTGCAGCATACTGCTATCGACGACCAGACGCCGCATTGGTTTCATCATCATCGCCGACATATTGAACGATCGTGGATTCGCTCGCGTGATGGCGCCAGCGCCGACATCAACTTTGCCACGAGCGTGTCGGTCGACCTGGCCTCGCATTCCCAAATGGTGAGTACCCGCCAACCCATCACTCGGAGCGCCGCTTCGTTTTCGCTATCACGCATGATGTTTCGCTCGAACTTCGCCGCCCAGAACTCGGCTCGCGTCCTGGGCGTCGTCGCCTTCTTGCAACCCGGATGCCGGTGCCAAAAGCAGCCATGCACGAAGATGGCCAAGTTGTGCTTCGGCAGCACGATGTCCGGCGAGCCCGGCAGGTCACGGCGCTGGACGCGAAAGCGATAACCAGATGCATGCAGGAGGCGCCGCACGGTCATTTCCGGTCCGGTATTCTTCTGCCGGACGGCACGCATGATGCGACTCCTGATCGGGTCTACTTCCAAGATCAGTCTCTCTCGAACGGTGTGAAGCGATCGATCACCATGAATCCCTCCTGAGATTCGCCGATCCCGTCGTCCTGCCCGAACGTCGCGGCAGCCGCAGACCGACCTCCGATCGATTTGCGTTTGGCCAACCGCTCCAGGACCCGCAGTCTCAACTTAATAGTAGTTCTTTGAAACTGATGTCTTCTTGGACTCGTCGCCAGCGCTTATAGAATTGATTTCCATGGCTATCACTATCTCATATCCAGTCGCCGGTTACGATCCTCAGTCCGAATTGAAGGTCCACGCCGCACTAAAGGCGCTTTCGGACGACTGGCACATCATACATTCCGTGGCGTGGCTCGGCCCGCGAGGCAACCGGCTTGCCGATGGAGAGGCTGATTTCGTGCTCCTCCATCGATCCTTTGGCATCGTAGTATTGGAGGTGAAGGGCGGCGGTGTCGATCTCCGGAATGGCCGCTGGGTTTCCGAAGACCGTCATGGTCGAGTGAACGATATCAAAAACCCTTTCGAGCAGGCGACCACGTCGAAAGTGAACCTGCACAAGTGGCTGAGAGGCCGTTTGGGCCTATATGTCCCGACTTGCCACGCCGTCGTGTTTCCCGACATCACCTACTCGCTCGAACTCGGGCCCGCCGCACCGACCGAAATCGTCATCGACGGTCGAGGACTGTCGGATGTTCACATCTCCCTCGCACGCGTTCTCGACCATTGGCAACAGAAGGCGAGCTTGTCCGCGGCCGACACGACCAGAATCGTCGACGCGCTCGCTCCGACCGTTACAGTCAGACGGACGTTGGCCGATGCCGCTCACGACGCCGACGCCGGACTCCTGCAATTGACCCAAGGTCAGGTTCGGGCCTTCGCGATGACCCGAAGGACCCCCAGAGCGGTCGTATTCGGAGGCGCCGGCACCGGGAAGACGGTATTGGCTTGCGAAAAAGCGCGTCAGCTCAGAGACGAAGGCAATAACGTCCTGCTGACGTGTTTCAACGAACTGCTGGCACGCCGACTGGCTGCCGATCCCTCGCTCCACGACATAAGAACCGCGACTTTTCACTCCCTTTGCATGACAGCCGCTAAATCGTCAGGAGTGCCGATACCGAGAATGCCGGATTCGAACTGGTGGACAGGCGACGCGCCATTGGTACTTCTTGAAGCCATGGAGAGGAATGGTCTGACCTTCGACGCCATCGTGGTCGATGAGGGGCAGGACTTTGCCGGGAGTTGGATCGAGGTACTGGAGGCGCTTTGTAGTGCCGGTCCCGACGCGCCCTTTTATGTATTCGCTGATGAACATCAGCGCCTTTGGGACCGGGACTGGGTGCCGGATGCGCAACGTTTCAGACTCGATCTCACCACCAATTGTCGTAACGCACGACCTATATCGGAACGCGTGGCGGTAATCGCCGGCTTTGATGTCGACGACTTATGTATCGATGGACCACCGGCCAAATGGTCGGACCTAACCAGGGTGCCGGATGCGCCTCGTCTCGTGCAGCGTATCGTCGAAAAGCTGCTCGCAGAAGGGTTCGAAAAGCGCGACATCGTCGTGTTGTGCGAGACTGCGAGCCTCGTGGGAAGGCTCAGGGAGATGGCCGTCGCCGACTCTGGATTTTGCCCCTACGGTGGCTCCGGAGTGGTGGCCGAAACTATAGGCCGATTCAAGGGGCTGGAGGCCCTTGCCGTGGTCCTCGCCCTTGACGGGGATACGCCCGAGCCGCCCGACCGAAATGCATATGTCGGCTTCAGCCGTGCTCGGGCCTACTTGAACGTCCTTGGTTCGCCCGCCCGTAAGGCTTCCGTAGGATGGAGGTGACGCTCGTCAGCTAAGCATTCGAAAGTAGCCATCCGTATCGAACAGCACCTTCCGATCGAGTCGCGTATTGAATAGCCGACACGACGGTTCGCCCAGATGAATACATACGGCACAGGCCGCCCCGTGCCTCGATTCCCAACAGCCTGGATCCAATGCACATCGCGATTCGTCCAACACCACGCGATCCAAGACGGTGTGCAGATCGTGCTCGAACATGGCCTGTAAGCCCCCGAGGACGAAGTCGCCCCTAGGAACGGCGTATGTCACGAAAGCCAAAGCCAAGGGGAATAGGAGCTCGGAAATGGATTCCCTATCGATACCTGCATAGTAGGAGGTCTGTCGGACCATTCGGTGCGAAAAGCTGTGAACGAGGGTCGTGATGTCGGACAGGACCGCCGAGTTTTCAGGATCATTTCCCACCGTGCCGAGGATTCCCTCATAGGCATCTCGTATGTTGTCCTTCACCTCGATTCCGTGTCCTCGTTCCCGTAGCCAATACGAGACCTGGACCGGATCCAGCCGAGTGATAAGCGCTTCCGTGGTGGCGAGGTCCCCATAAACCACGACTGTACCGTCTCGTTCGGTGAACGCCCGAAGTCGTGACGCTCCCGGCTCGTGATCGCCCCGCGTGTAACCGAATTGACCGTTCAGGATCGGAAAGCGCTCCACCAGATCGATTCTCTGCACTCCCGCGCGTTTCAAGGCATGGTCGTACTGGCCGTCATAAAGCGCCTGCCTCTTCCCCGTGGCGGTCCTCTTCAGATCTCCGATGGTCTTCCTCGTCTCTGACATCGCAAGGGCGATCGCGGAAGCGTCATACTCTGCGGCATCGTTAACCTCGGGCGAGATACGGAGCTCCCGCGGCTTGTCGTCTGCCACCCCAGCGGCCGCAAGCGCGGCGTCGATCTGTTCCGGAGTCAATCCTTGCTCTGCCAGAGTTCTTCGAAGCGCCGCAGACTTCGCGCCAGCAACTCCATCGACCCAAGGCGATGCCATTCCTTCCGCTACCCACGCCAGTGCGGCCGGCCCACCCCCCGCGGCGTGTAGTCGCCGCCTCTGAGTGCGTGACGGGGGATTCACGATCACGACGCTCCTCGGGACATAGACGGAAGCGCTGCGGTGAACCGTGAATTCCATCCTCTCGCCATTCCGGCCCGATTGGCCACAAGTGCAGTTGGTATAGAGGAAGTTCGATCGCAAAGTTCGATTGCATTCAGGGCACGAGAGCTCGATTTCTCGCAGACTGGTCGTCCCGGGCAAGCGCATCCTCACATCGTCATGAGCCGGACAACGCGGATAGCTGGGCTCCCGTATGTCCCCGCAAGCGTCGTGAAACAATACGAAAGGGAGTTGCCCGTGCGGCCCTATCGCACCGCATTTGCAACGTGCCCGGGGGCTATCCAACAGTCGTGAGCAGTTCTTGCACCGCCAGGTCTTCGGGAACGGCTCCAACCAAGCTCCGAGTTCCCGATCGAGCGATCGCACCTGTACATTCGCACCCGCTCTCAAGCTGGCCACGAGTCGCCCATCGCGACCGCTCGCTTCCCAAGGGGCGGCAAGCCGGATCAATTCTGCTGACAATGCCTCTGCATCGACCTCGTGAACAGGCTTGTACTTCCAACTTTTGACTTTCCAAACGCCGCCTCTGACATCGACAGTCTGTTGCGGGAGATGACCGTAAAGGATTTGCGATGCGCTTCTGGTTTCCTTCATCTCGGGTCCTCTCCGCGAATCTCGACTTGCTCCTCAACGTCGCGAAGAGACAGCATGGGGCCACCTTTCGGCCCCATGGAATTCGACCATTCGTTGGCGTGCGCTGGATCGCCGAGATTCGCAGCGAGACGTTCGTACCACCATCGCACGTCTTGGGAGAGATCGGCCGTCATTTCATCGCTGTAGCCGAGCATCCCGGCGATCGTGGCACTCTCGTTCTCGCAGAAGTCAGGGTGTGCATCCAGATAATCGCGCAAGACTTTCGCTTTCGCTATGCTGCGGCCCGCCCGGGGCTCGTGAAGCAGCAGGATCCGCGCGAAGGCCAGACCCGGCAAAGTTCGCTCCAGCACCCGTCTGCTATGCCCGGTGATCGGTATGGGTTCGACGAAACGATCACCCTGAGCCACGTACTGCGGGAACGCTTTGAAGACGCTGGCGTCGCGCTCCCTGGCAATTCGGTGCACGACAAAGGCGAGGGCAGGCCACCTGCGCCCCACACGTGCCGTCGCCTGGATGAACTCGGCCGTAGTGAGCGGTAACCCAAGCATCACCATCACGTTTAGTCGGTCGATGTCCACGCCATGCGACATCATCGAGGATGCCGCGACCACGTGAAGTCGGTTGGCGAACTCGGCGTCAGGGCGTTCGAGCTTTTCGAGGACTTCCGATACGTCCGAGAAAAGGGTCCGCCCGGTCATCGAGGTTACGTTGGGCGCCGGCTTAGGGATAGCCTCCCACTGTGTCTCAGACGAACGGACAACAGCGTCGAGGTCGCGCAGCGTGTTCCCGTACACGACGTTCGTGCCGTATATGTCGACTAGGAAGTCGGCGAGCGACGGATCGACACCGATCTTCTCTGCGACGCCGCGCGGATCTCGCAGCCATTCGCGGATTGCTGACTGCAGCGAGATCATCATGCGGTCGACTGCGAACTCGACGGTCTGCCCGCGCGGCGAAACAGCAAGGTAGGAGCGCATTCGCTTGTCCGTCTCCCGGGACCAGAAGCCTTCTCCTATCTGGGGCTCTGGATACGGAAACACACGTGCTTCCTTGCCGTATAGGACTTCGCTCTGTCTTTCGTAACCGCTCAGCGTGGCGGATGAAGCCAGTATTTTGGGCCGCGTTCCCGAAAGGTGTCGCTGCAAGTGGTCATAGAGCGCCTCGTAATGCGCGTCGACAGCCCCGAGGCTGTCACGCAGAAGGTGCAACTCGTCCTGCAATCTGAACGACACACCGTAGAGCGACGGATCCATCGGGAGACCTTTAGGTGACCCTTTGCAATCCGGCACCAGGCATCCATTGGGGCGACTCCATCGGGTCGCATAAGTGTGGCCATGCTCGGGCTCGGAACAGTATCCCATAGGTGGGCCGATGATCCCACGCATGTTGGCCTGTAGTGCGATGCCCGCCGCCTTGTCGAGCGTGCCGACGATCACCGTCGGGAGATAACGCCATACTTCGAAATCGACGACCCAGATCGGAAGTGGCTGCGCAATATCCCACTCGCAGTCGGAGTTCGTGCAGCGGTGCTCCAGCCGCCAATATCGCCGATTGAAACGCATCTCTATGCTGTCTGTGCGGCAGAACGGGCACACCTTGAGCATGCGAAGACGATCTGGCATCGAATCGTCCTCGTAGTCCCATTGGCCGCGCCGATCACGATTTCTCTCGCGTTTGATCTCGTTGGGGGTGGCTCCACTGCCGACGAGAAAACCGAGGCCAAACGGGTCCCCCTCGATCGCCTCCTTGCGGCGGACCATCTCTGCCGCGGCCAGGGCATTGGCGAAACGCTGCGTCTGTTGGAGCGAAAGCAATCGGAGTGGGAATCTCGACCACGCCGTCACCCCCGTGGTCTTGCCACGAAAGCGATCCAGGAAAGCGGCTGTCAGGATGAGACCGAGATAGGTCTCCGTCTTGCCGCCTCCGGTCGTGAACCAGACGATATCGACGATGTCGGCACCCTCGTTTCGGCAGGCGTCCAGGTTTGCGTAAAGAAACCCGATCTGAAACGGCCGCCACGATGTGTATTTGAAGCCACCCTTGCCGTCTCGTGCGGAGATGAGCATAGATGCGTTCATCAGACGAAATGCGCGGCAAAGATCCTGGTCTTCCTCAAGGCGCGCGACACCGGCAGCTATTCGCTCGACTTCTTCGAGAAAACCCTGCCTCTCCCGCCTCGCTTCGTGTTCCATCTCCTCCGACCAGTCGGCATGTCTCGATCGTATACGCTCCATGTCCCATGCGTCGTCTCCCCAAGCCCGGAGCGCTTCGACGAGTTCGCGACCAGGCGCGACCGGATCGTCTGCAAGCCTTTCGAAGGAAAAGAAATCTTCCGACTGGCCAGGAGCGTTCCAGAATTGAGGGCGTGGCTTGTCGTGGCGCGGAAGATCGACGGTGGTGAAAACCGATCCCTCGACGGAAACCCCGCAGTTGATGCCCCACGCGGGGACATGCCGATCATAGCGAAAGCTGTCGGGTAGCGCCTCGAGAATGAACTCCCGGGTCAGCAGACCGGAAACCTCGAGTTCGCACTGAAACAGCCGCCCTCTGGCGAAAGCGTACTTCTGTTCCTGATTTGGCTTCGAGCAATTGACGAGGGTGACGGTCAATCCCGGCAAACCATCCCGATTTGCATCCACCTCGATTTCAATGGCGGCGGCGAGGCCGGAGTCCGGAAAGCGGCTATCGAGCTCGCTTCGGATCGATGCCGTAAATCGATTTGTAGACCCACGCTCCAGAGGGATACTGACGCTTTCGGTGCAGTCGATCGGATCGGACTTGATCCACCTATCGTCCTCCTTCCGCCAGATCGCGAACGAAGCACGGAGGTCGAACGAGACCGTGTCCCCAAATTCTGCGTCGGGGCCCAGCCGCATGCCAACGGCGCATGGCTCCAGTCTCTCTGCCCGTTCCCCAAGCTTGGACTCCGCGATTTCCTCTTCGGGGGCGAGGCGCCCGAGCCAGAACAATCCACACGGATCCACTTCCAGCGCCGACATTTTTGCTCCCGTAGCATCCGCTACGACGAAATCGGCCAGCCAGTCGACAAAACGTTCGGCGGCCTGATAGCGGTCGGTGATCGCCGTGTGGGGCAATTTCAATCTCCTTCGAAGGTCTTGTGTAGGCCGATCTTGCGAGCGCGTCCGCGCAAGATCCTGAGCGCCTTGCTTTCGAGCTGTCGTATGCGTTCCCGCGTCACACCATACTGTTGACCAATCTGCTCGAGCGTCTCGGCGGGTCCGTCAATTCCGAATCGCCGCCGGACGATATCGATGAGCCGCTCGTTTCCAATGCCGTCGACCAGCTCTCCGAGAACCTCCGCGAGGTCGCTGGCGATCGCGACCTCTTCCGGTGTCGGGGCTTCGTCGTTGATGAATTCGCGCAGCGGCGTGGAGGACTCGTCGTCGATAGGCACGTCGTACGAGATCACCTTTTGCTCGGAGAGCTGCGCAATCCTTGCTGTGAAGGCTTCATCCCAGCCGAGCGATTCCGCAATCCTCGGGATGTCTGCAGCGCTGTAGCCCGTGGATAGCCCGAGGGATCGCCTCGTGCGTCGGTATTTCGATATCTGTCCGCGCATATGGACGGGGAGGCGTATCGTCGAACCCACATCGTCGATGCCGCGCGAGATCGCCTGCCTTATCCACCATACAGCGTATGTCGAGAACCTGGTCCCCCAGTCCGGGTCGAACTTGTCACATGCCCTCATCAGTCCCATCAAGCCGAACTGAACGAGATCCTCTGGATCCATTCGATATCGGACCCTTCGGTCGTAGGCCATTTTGGCGACCAAGCGAATGTTGGAGGTCACGAGCTTCGCCTTCGCCTGCTCGGCCCGCGCGAGGACACGCTGCCCGATAGGCGAAAACCGATCCGCATCCGGCAACCGCAAACCATCTTGGATGGCATACCCGAGCTCTCGCTCCTCAGCTTCATTGAGCAAAGGATACTTCCGTGCGAGACCCAGTAGCTGCTCTAGCGCCGTCCCCGCACGCGGTGACGGAATTCCCTCGAAGGTTACCTCACTGACTGCCGAATCTTCGACTATCCTTATGCCGTCGGCCGTCAACGCCCTTTCGATTGCTATCGCTTCGTCGGGCGTGACGCCGCGTCGAAGATAGGTGGCGTCGATTTCGCTGCGCTTGAGTTCGCCGTCCTGACGATAGGCGTCATCGCCCAGGTCCTCGAGTGTGCGACCTACCAGGCGGTCACGCTTATCGTCAGCTGTTTCCGACAATGTTCTTTTCGCGAATGTGCCGCACGATCGACTTCCCGATCACTTCCCCCAGCAATGGTGGTACGGCGTTACCGATCATTCGGCCGACGGATTTCATGGAAACCGCCGAGCCTGGCTCAATGAATTCATATGTCCGGGGGAAGGTTTGAAGTATCGCCGCTTCGCGGAGACTGATGGCACGATGTTGCTCCGGATGACCGAATCTGCCGTTTCCGAATCCAAAGCACTGCCCCGTCATTGTGGGAGCCGGTTTGCCCCACTCCATTCGCCCATAGACGGCCGGGTACGTTTTCCCGCTTTCCCGAACGTGACACGGTGCGCGAAGCTCATCTGGCCAGTCTCGCCAAGTTCCGCCGGGTTTCGAGGCAAGCATCCGCTTCATGTTCGTCGGAGACAGCCGGCTCGTGCGATGAAGCCGATCCCCTGTATCCGTTTCACCGGCACCGAGCGGGGGCATATCTCCGATCACGTCGCGCACCGCGGTCCACTGTTCTGGTTGTTTGTGGGTGGGTGGCAGAATGTCGATTTCACCGTGCCGCGATGCGAGTAACACAAGACGGCGACGTTGCTGCGGTGCGCCATACTCGCGACAGTCGACGATCCAATGTTTGACACGAAAGCCCGCCTCCTCGAGCTCGTCAACGAAAGACTTGAACCGGTCCGTATCTGCCAGAGGCGTTACGTTTTCCATCGATACGATGTCTGGCAGCACCGACCGTGCGAGTTCACCGAAACGATCCAATAGCGCCCATTTGTCTCGATGATTTCCTCTCGGCCCTTGCGTGTAGGTAGAGAACGGCTGGCAGGGTGCACAGCCGGCCAGCACTCGAACCTTCGCCCCATCGAGAGCGGTGGCAGCGTCGTCGGCGGTGTAATCTAAGGCGCTCTTATGGATAAACCGGGAGCCGTTGTTGACCTCGTAGGCGTACCGGCACGCACCGTCTATATCGACGCCTTCGACCACGGTGATCCCGGCACGCTGCAGACCATATGTCAGCCCGCCGGCCCCGCAAAAAAGATCGACCGCCATCACGTCGTCGCTCCCGGTCACGGGAAAGATCGAGTGGTCCTGCACAGGATTACCGTTGCCCCGGGCGACTTCTCGCTCGGGTGCCGATTTTTCGACCGATACAGCGTTCAAAGTACCTGACATGGCAAATTCTTGTTAGATTCTTAATTGAAACTCAATTCCCGCGAGCGGCTTGACAGTATTGATCCACCCTTATCCCGCCCTTTGGTCCCTATCGGCAGCACCGTTCGCGCAACACTTCTGGCTACCACAAGATTCCAAACCTTTCCTTCATGGCAGGGGTCTTCGCCCACGGCTCACCGGGCAGCCGATCGACCAGTGCCGTGAAGACGAGCCGAAACGATTCCGCAGTCGAAGCCTCGGTCAGTATCTCCACCTGAGCAGCCGGCAGCAAAGGTCGCATGTCGAGCAGAAAGCGCGGGTTCGCCAGCTTGGCGAACATGCGTTGCTGAGCCTCGGCGCGTGAGATCGCCTGGCCGGAAAGGACGAGATAGCGGCCGAACATCTTGACGACGCGGTCGATGGCGAGGTCGTCGAAGACCTCGAGTGCGTGGGCTATGTCGTAGAGGTCGCGCCCCTTGTCCCGCTGCAGCAGCGCCCGCAGTTTGGTCGCCAGCATCTCCTCCCGGGAAAACGTGGGAATGGCAGCCTCTCCGGAGAACCAGGGATTGGTGACCTCGATCGGTAACGCCGCCGGCGCGTCGAACGCCTCGATTTCGCGGGTGTTGATCTCGATCTTCAGGCGGATCGGCACGCCGCTGCCGTCCTCGGCCTCGACCCGAAAGCGAAACTTCGGTGCGACGGGGCTCTGGTCGAACCGCGCCTGTCCGAGCCATGGCTCCAGAAGCGTGCGCAGCCGGTCGAGGATCGGACCGATCGGGCCACCGGTGGTGCGGACCAGATCGATATCCTCCGAATAGCGCAGCGGCGCCGGAAAATGCAGCTTGTTGAGCGCCGTTCCGCCGCGAAACCGCAATTCGCCGCGCAGCATGTCGTCGGAGAAGATTTCAATGAGCGCCCGGCTGATGATTAGGTCCTGCTCGACCTGCCGCTGATCCGCCCACGGAACGACATTGCTCCAGGCGACGATGTTCTGGGCCGGGATCACTCGTCGAGCTCCGGTATGCGCCGCACGATCACGTGCCAACGGGAATCGCGTTCCTGTGGTTCGGGTGCGAAATCCGGGTCCCGCGCCTGCTGACGGTCGAGTTCGGTCCAGGGAACGTCCCCCCGCGCCTGCAGCGCCTCCAGCATTGGCGTCGTCAGGGCCTCGTGGCCGAGGCGGTCCAACAGGTGCCCGAGGCGCTGCACGATCGGCCGCTCGAAGGTTGCCGACAGGGTAGCGAGCTGCTCGGGATGGATCTTCTCGGCGAGGTCGGAGAGCACCGTGGCGACATTGTCGATACCGCCCGAGGCTTGCGGATAGCGCAGCAGATCGAGTGCCGTCAGAGCTGGCGATGAGATCTTCATCGTACCGGTGTCGGTCTTACGGTCCTCGATCCCCACGGCAACCGCGTTCATGTCCTTGCGGAAATAGAAGACGATTAGGTTGCGACCGGCACGGATCTTCGGGAGACGCTTGGACGAGACGACCTGGAATTCCATGACCGCCTGATGCGTCGCGCCATGCAATTCTGCGGCCTTGAGAAGCCCGACATAGTAGGCCTGCCGCTCGTAGCGCATGAGCGCGTCGATGTACCAGGCTGGCGGTGGTGCTCCCCAGGATGAAAATTGCGGCGGGACAACCACATAGAACCCTTGCCGTGGGTTCAGCAGGGCCTTGCGTCGCTGTAGCCTCTCGGCAGCATCCAGGAACGCACCGCGCCCGACCCCGAGAGCCTGCACTGCTTCTTCGGCGGTAAAAGCCGTTTGGCCTGTGGAGAGCAGGCCACTGACATAGCTCGACAGGGCGGATCGTTGATCGTGAACCATGCGCCCTTATCCGCTTTTAGCACGGATATATCAACATGAATTATGAATGCCCAACGATTCGATTCAAAGAATCCGCGTGACACGCGGAAATTTCGACATGATTCTTTAGTTCGTATTTAGGCGTGGCAAGATCGAATCCCTTCGAACATACCATTCTCGAATATCGAGCAGTTGGAGCCCATCGCTTTCGGCTGGTTGGAAGTCAGTTACCGGCTGATTGCGAGTTCATGAGCCGGGATCCAGAGGTCCGGGAGGGGAAGGCCTTCCCCTACGGCCGAGCCTGTAGTCTCGGCCGACCCCTTCTGCGGGGAGACCCCCAGGCTGTGCCAAAACGTCAGCCGTCGGAGCCGCAGCGCCTGCCAGGTGGAGCCGAAGCGAAGCGCCGCCTCGCGTCAGCTCGGGGTAACAACCCTCGTTCCGAATGTGTTCGCGGCGTGCAGGATGTTGAAGGCTAGGATCGACAGCGCCGCCTCCGCCTTTACCGCCCTAAGTCCTCTAGTTAGGAACCTTCCGCCACCCGACATTCGCTTTATGGTGCCGAATGGATGCTCGACCGTGCATCGCCTGATCGTCATCAAGCTGGGATTGGCATGGATTCGGGCCTCCATGCGATCGAGGGCACCTTGATCGACAAGCCGGTGAATTGTGCGCTGGGCTCCCGGCGTGCATCTCGGCTTCAACGCACAGGTCGCGCAGGCCGAGGTACGGTAGCGCATCGCCCGATTGCGAGTATGGATTCCGGACGGGCGTAGAGTTTGCCCGCCGGGGCAACGGATCGTGTCGCTGTCCTCGTCGTAGAGGAACTGTACCGGTCGAAAATGTTCGGAATTCATCGCGCCGCGCTTGATCGGCGCAGCGACCTCAATGTTCTCGCGTTCGCAACGGGCGACTTCTAAGGCGTTTGAGTAGCCGCCGTCGGTCAACACCTGGAGCTGATCTACCTCCAGCACGGCCTTAGCCGCGACTGACATCGGATGAAGAAGGTGGCTGTCGTTCGCGTCACTGTAGACGTCATGGTGGACGATCAGCCCACTCGCAACGTCGACGACGCTTTGCAGATTGTACGAGGGAAGCTTCGGCGCGTGGGCATACCCCATCGGTTTGGCCTCCGGCTCGCCAAACACGAGTACCTCCTCGTCCCGTCGATCGAGTTCCTGCTGTCGCCTGGCCAGCCGGTCCTTCCGACGCTGCAGGGAGGCAATGGCGGACTTGAAGCCTTCGCGGTGCAGTGGTTGATCATCAAAGCCTCGCGCGACGGTCTCGTCGATTATGTCCAGGCGGTCGAGATAATAGGCGATCTCTTTTTCGGTATGCGCGATATCGCGCGCGAGCCGCTCCGCCCCGGCGATGTTCTTTGGACTGGCGACCGCTCGCATCTTGGTGCCGTCGAGTGCGACCGACCGGCCGCCTACCAAATTCTGCTCGCGACAGAACAGCACGAACGCGGCGCTGGCGGCGACGATCGCGTCGGGATAGTCGTGCCGGAAGGCGGCAATGGTCCGATAGTCCGGCGCGAGTTGCCGCATCAGCCAAATTGCTTCAAGGTCGCGCTTGCAGGAGCGCTCCAGATGTCGCGATGAACGGGCTTGATTGAGGTAGCCCCAGATATACAGCCGGAGCATGTCGCTGGGATGATAGCCTGGTCGTCCGGTCGAGGCCGCAATGGCGCGTGTGAAGCCAAGCTCAATCATATCCAGACTGTCGACGAAAGCATCGACGACGCGGACGAGCGCGTCAGGCCCAACATAGTCATCGACACATGGGGGAAGCAGATTGGCCTGATCTCGCGCTATTCCCTCAATGAAGCTCATAGACACCTCGGCAAAGCAGATCAGGAGAGTCTGATTCTACACTTGTTTGCTCATAGGGAAAGGCTTTGTATTGGGTCTCGAATAACTACCCAGAGGCAGGATCGCGGCACCTCGCTGACCCTCCAAACTTCCGAGAAAAGGTGGTTTTCTGCTTTCGGCACTTTAGGCGACGAACCTGCGAAAGCTGTCATTCAAACAGTCTTCGCACTTTGACTGGATGCGCCTGACGTCAGCCACAGGCCCGACTTTTCCGTTTGCTGAAAGTGGGTATTACGAGGATGGAACATTAGGTCGCGGCCGCACCGGCTCAAGGGATTGGAATCGCGCCAACCTAACGTCGGGAACCGGTCACAGTCAGCGGACCATGGCGGGTGCCTGACTAAAGTGGGTTATCTTCGAAAAGGTCTGCGGCGCTTCCGGTATGCCTTGCCGTATCGCCTGTAGCCTTGGTGTCCGGTCCCAAGGCGCCTTACTCGCGATGCTCTTGCGCCTGTTGCAAGCCCGATACCTCGTAAGTCCATACTCGGAACGCCTTCAGAACATGCGGGCCGAAGGAGTTGACGAGCGGTATGTCGGCTGCGTCGCGGCCGCGCGCCACCACGATCCTGCCGATCCGCGGGACGTTGTTGCGCGGATCGAAGGTGTACCATTCGCCATCGAGGAACACTTCGATCCAGGCGCTGAAATCCATCGGATCGACGACCGGCACGCCGATGTCGCCGAGATGGCCGTTGATATAGCGAGCGGGGATGTTGAGGCATCGGCAGAACGTGACCGCAAGATGCGCGAAATCGCGACAAACGCCAACGCGCTCATGGAACACCTCGAAAGCCGTCCGCGTAGATCGAGCCTGCATGTAGTCGAAGCGGATGTGGTTGTGGACGAAATCGCAGATCGCCTGCACTCGGCTCCAACCGGGCGGCATCTTGCCGAACAGGTCCCAAGCGGTCTGGCTGAGACGGTCGGTTTCGCAGTAGCGGCTGCCCATGAGGTAGACGAGGCAATCGTCCGGCAAGTCCGGCACCGGCAGTTCCCGGGCACCCGGCACAATCCCGTCCGGCCTGCCGTCGTCCTCGATCGTGGCATCACCCCACATGGTCAGGTCGCCCGCAGGCGCGACCAGCCGCCGGCATTTGTTGCCGAAGAGATCGCGGTAGGTCGATACGTGCACATCGGGTGTGGTGAACGTCGTCTCCGGCACCCGTATGTCAGCCGCGCGATCCTCGTGCACCGACAGCAGACACACCAGGGCTGTCGGCTGCTGGCAGGTCAGTGTGATCTCATACCCGTAGCGGATCAGCATTGAGTGGTGTCTTTACCGGAAATCGGCAGCGGTCAGCGTATAGGAGGTTTGGCGACGATGCGAGTAGGCCTCGCGGGCGACATCGTGGATCGAACTGCGCGTCGCATCGAAGGTCGAGAGATACATCTCTTCCGACACCTCAGTGCTGCGCAATTCAGCAGGGGACCTGGCGAGCGCTTCCACTTCGACAAAGAACGGCACTTCGAACATGCCGTCGTGCCCGATAAAGCGAATGGCGTTGCGCACTTCGTCGAAGCTGCGGCTGGGGTTCAGGAATTCAAGGGTCATCGTTGATCTGCCCTTGCCGTTTGCAGCAGCAGTGGTACACGCATAAACCCGTTCATGTGCTCCTTGCGTCGCACATCATTCCGACGATTGAGGGAAAGCATCCCGTCGGTTGCGGCCGAGTGGCTAAGGCCGATCATCTCCTGCCCTTCGCGGCTGGCTGGAACGCCGGTGAAGACATGATAGATGGTCCAGGACCGGTCGGCTTCGATCCGGCGGCCATATTGTTCGTCGCCTGGTGCGCGGGCGGATGCACCGCCTTCATTGTCCCAGACGCCGATCGCGCGGTCGTGCCGCTCCCGTTCGGTTTCATCTATGTATCGGGTCATGATCGTGGCCTTTCTCTAGTAGTCACGTCGGCATCAATGATACCGGAAAATAGCACGTTACCGGATAAGTCGGTGATCGCGATGGCGTCGGGCCGTTGAGGCATATCGAGCGTCTGCGAAAGCAGTTGCGCAATCTCAATGGCGTTAGCGAGATCGACGGCTTCTACCGCCTCTCGGCCCACGACGGCATGAGCGTCATCTGTCTCCCGCGTGCGGTAAAACTCGATGACAACTTTCATGGCGCCCATTGCTCTTTCAGCCGGAGCAGCACTGCCTCAGCGCTTGCCTTTACCTTGTGACGCGTTGGCATTTGCAGCGACCTTGATCTGGTTGCCGAAGGTGCTTTCAGGCTTTGGCGGGGCCTTCTCCTGCTTCGGCTGTTGATTTCCGCTGAGAGCTGACCCGGGATTGAGGGATTTTTCCATTGAGAAGTGACCCATGTTTGAACCCACCCCTGCTGGTTGATTGCAGGGGACTTTGGAGTGATAGACATGGCGTTACTGAG
>Ga0180220_1001291_pt1 | contig 19075 bp, 12 predicted proteins | sample eDN5th37CBELigBY_FD_151335 | JGI IMG/M metagenome (GOLD analysis project Ga0180220, IMG submission 151335) | Enriched backyard soil microbial communities from Emeryville, California, USA - eDNA 5th pass 37_C BE-Lig BY (version 2) (version 2) | ecosystem: Environmental > Terrestrial > Soil >...
GAGCGAGGCGAGGGAAACCGCCATCGCCCCAACCACCGCGCCGATCTTCAACAACACAGCCCGCTTCGGGTCGGGGTCGATCATGCCGTTCCTCATCATGGGTGAAGTCGGGCGCCGCGCCCGGTCACTTCAACGATAACGAGAGTCCGGCGTCCTTGGCCACCGTGAACCGAAGCGTCTGGGTCCCCTCGATCACCCAGGGGGTCGCGGCGGTCTGGATCAGGTCGGTCCGAACCACGGTCGCGGGAGTCCGCCGCTTCGACGCGAAGGCCGCCCGGACGCTGCCCGGGAGGTTCGGAAGCGTCTCTCCGGCGACCGCCAAACCTTGTCCGGGAGACGGAACGTGCATGTAGATCGCCGTCCGCTTCGGCTCGGTCTGAATTCGGAGCGAGTTGAGAACCCCCTCCAAGTCCCTCGGCTCGGCCAGACCCGGATCGTTGCGGAGAAGGCGCTTGACGCTGCTCGCGAGGTCGCTGAAGACAACCTCGTGGTTGCCCTCGGGGAAGTCGTCGGGAATCGACAGGGCCAACTCGACCGTCTCGCGCTCGCCCTTGAAGGGCTTGAGCACGACCGACGCCTTCAGATCCGCGCCCGGCTCCACCGTGTTCGATCGGAGCTGAACCATCTCGATCGCGGCGACCTTGCGCCCCTGCTCAATCTCGATGTCGCAATCGATGGCTTCGATCCGCACCGGGGCCATCGGGTTCTTCGCCAGGATGTTGGCGATCGACGCCACGGGGCTAAACAGGGCCGCCGCGCCCAGGGGGCCGGTGTATCGCGGCCCGCTGAACGTGTCGTTCAATGTGATCGTCTCGTGGCCCTTGAGCTTGACGTCCGCCCGCACTTGGGCCGTCAACTCCTCCGGCAAGTCCCCTTCGGCGTCGATGGCGCTGGTCAGGACCGACATGATGAGCGACGAAAGCAAGGCCGGCTCGCGGACCAATTCAACGTGGTAGGTCCGGGCGTCGGCGTATCGGCTCGTTTTGACCCGAACGCTCATCGGAAGCATGTCGGGCTTGGGACCGATCCGGCCGGCGACGCCGGTGCTGACGTCGGTGTCGAGCACGCCGACGACCTTCAGCGGCGAGCCCATCTTCATGCTCACGCTGGCCCGGGGATACACGGTGTGGATGTAGCCCGTCATCATCGGAAATTCGCAGGCGCCCAGGCTGAACATGGGATGGCCGAAGCCGTAAACCCGGTTCCCCTCGACGTGGGTCACGGTGCCGATGCCCGAGAGGTCGAAATCCCCGGTCACCATCGCGATGCTCAAGGGAGCGCCCGGAACGAGCGGCTTGTCCCCCTCGCGGCGGATGATCTCCTCGCCGGCCCCGCCGCCGGACATGGGCGCCATGCCCAAGGGTCGCAACCGAGTCTCCAGCATCGAGAGCGCCCGAGGACTGAAACCGGTCGCGGCGAGCGGAGTGGCGATCGGCATCATGCCGGCCGCGCCCCCCCCGGAGACCGCGAGCGGCCCATTCGAAAGTCCGGAAGTAAGATCCTCGTCCTGAAAGAGGTCGATGGCCGTGGGAAGCGTCCCTCGCGAGGCGTGGGTGGCCCCCTCCTCCGCCCCGTCGAGCGCCTCGGCGGCCAACCGGCGGTCATTCGCGCGGACGTATTGGACCGTCTGCTGGAACGGCGTCACCCCGGCGATCGGATCCTTGGCGAACTCCCAGGCGAACGCGACGGCGCCCAACAGCTTGCCGTCAATATAGATCGGGCTGCCGCTCATTCCCTGGATGATCCCCGCGCGCTCGAGGTCGCAGCCGGTCAGGCGGCAAAGGACCATGTCGCGCCCGGGGCTCACGTCGCGCATCACGCCGAGGACCTCCGCGCCGAACTCCTCCAGTTCGGTGCCAACCATCACCGTGCGGCCGATCCCCTTCATCCCGGGGCGCAAGTCTTTGACGTCCCAATACGTGGCGGAATCCGGCTCGCCCGCGAGCGCCGCCGAGAACGCGCCGAGGATCGTCAACATCCAACCAGCCAAACCGAATAACCGCGCGCCGCGACGGATCAACCTGGATCGCATAATGGAGATCTCCCCGGGCCGCGAAGAACGAAGCCCAAGAGGTGAATTTTACTTGGGAATGAAAGCAAAAGCGGAAAGCGAAGGGATGTCTCTGGAGCCCGCGCGCCGGGCCGTCACTGGCAAATCGTATACCGCGCCCCCCGGATCGTCAACAAACGCGACGCGAATGAGCCCATCGGTTTCTTAAGCCCGATCACGATTCGACGGCGGCTTTCGAGGTTGGCCGATTCCCCGATCCCGAGGTGGCGCGAGCCGCGTCGAGAGCGAATCACGAGCAAGCAGCGAACTCGATCAAAATCCGAGGCTCGCGAATTTTGTTCAAACGATGTTGGACACCGAATTCGTAAGATTCTTTCAGGTTCAGGACGCGTTCTTGGCGTCGAAAAGAAAATCCCGCGCGACGGATTCTGGATTGGCAACGAGAGGGAGCCGGCCATGTTGAGTCTCAATGGGGCGTCGTTCGGCAATTGCGCGGGGGTGTCCCGACGTGGGCTTCTTCGCGCGGGCGTGCTCGGGTTCACGGGGATGAACCTGCCGGACCTGCTCCGAGCCGAAGCCCGCGCCGGCGAAACCGGCCGGCGAGCGGGAAAGGACGCGTCGGTCATCCTGATCTGGCTCGACGGGGGACCACCCCAACACGAGACCTACGACCCCAAACCCGACGCCGCCGAGCAAGTTCGGGGACCAATCGGCGCGATCCAAACCTCCGTTCCGGGGATCTTCCTCTCGGAGCTGCTGCCGCGCCACGCCGCGCTGATGGAGAAGTTCGCGATATTGCGTTCGGTCCACCACGGCAATGACGACCACTTCGCCGCGGCCCACTGGATGCTGACGGGCTATCTGGGCTCCAACGCGGTCAACCTGCCGCCGGTGAATCCATCGTTCGGCTCGATCATCTCGAAGACGATGGGGAGTCGGCGCGAGGGGATCCCGGCTTACGTGGGGCTGCCCAACACGCACTCGGTCGGCTTGCCGATCGGGTACCACGGCGCGGCGTACCTGGGCCGGGGCCACGACCCGTTCAACGCCGACGGCGACCCGAACTCCGACGGCTATCGAGTGACCAGTTTGGAACTTCCCGCCGGGATGGACGCGACCCGACTGAACGATCGCCGCGGACTGCTGGCGTCGTTCGACGCCGCTCGGCGCGCGATGGAGGATTCCCCCATCAGCCGCGACCTTGACCAATTCCAGACGGCGGCCTTTTCGATGCTCAGCGGCCCCGAGGCCCGGGCCGCGTTTGATCTCAGCCAAGAACCCGCGCGCCTCCGCGACCGCTATGGCCGACACACCTGGGGCCAAAGCGCCCTGCTCGGTCGCCGGCTAATCGAGGCGGGCGTCCGGTTCGTCACCCTCACCTTCGGCGGCTGGGACTGGCATTCAAGCATCGAACAAGGGATGAAGAACGTCCTGCCGATCCTCGACGCGGCCGTGGCGACGTTGATTGAAGACCTCAACCAGCGCGGGATGCTGGAATCGACGATCGTGATGGTCATGGGAGAGTTTGGCCGCACCCCGGTCCTGAATCAGGGGCTCCCGAACGACCCGATCCCCGGACGCGACCACAACGGGCGGGTCATGTCGGTCTTGGTCGCCGGCGGCGGCTTCCGTGGAGGCCAGACCATCGGCGCGTCGGATCCCCGGGGCGCGGTGGTCGCCGATCGGCCGATCACCCCCCAAGACCTGATCGTCACGCTCTACAATCGGTTCGGGATCGATCCCGGCATGGCGTTTCCCGACCGAACCGGACGGCCCATCACGATCGGCTCCAACGGCCAGGTCGTCACCGAATTGGGCGGCCCCAACGTGGTCGCGTAGAACTCCGCGCGCCGGTTCAATCGTCTTCGGCGGGGCGATCCACCCGAGCGGTTGGATTGTCGCCGCCGCTCGACGAGACGCCCGCCCGATAAAGCCGGCGGCGAACCTCCTCGATCTCATTCATGAAAAGGGCTCGCCGGTGCCGGCGCGCGTACTTTCGGGTCGCGAGCAGGTCGAGGAACGCCAGACCCAACATCACCACAATGAGGCTCAAGACCACGAGCCAGACCACGCCGAACCAGGGGTTCCCCTTGCCCGCGACCCGGGGTTCAACCCAAGAGCCTCCGAAGACGTCGAGGGCGAGGGCCAGCATCACCGCGACCCCCGCCCAACGCCGAACGTCCTGGCGCCGAAAGTAGACTTCGTCCTCGACCGTGAGGGGCTCCGTCCGCCCCCGGCGCTCGTACCATTGACGGAGGCCGAGAAAAGCCGCGATCATGGCCACGCCGAGCGCCAACGCTCGGCAAGCCATCCGATAATCCGTCGCGTCGAGCATTCCACGGCCCTCCGGGGACATGACGCGCCCTCTTTTGGGCGCGTCGGCCCCTAATAAAGGTCGAGGCGGGTCATCTTCTTCTCGATCTGATCCGAGTTGGCGGCGATCTGGAGAATCGCGTCGCGGAGGTCGTAGGGCCGCGCTCGATCGCGCGGAAACGTCCGCGACATGACGAGCATCGGCTTCCCCAACACGTAGCGAATCGACAAGCCGCCGCACGTCAAACGCGAATTCAAGGCCAGCGCGAAGCCAAAATACTCCGGATCGGCGGGTCCGCAAACCGAGAAGACGGACAAGAAGCGCTCGCCGCGTCCCTCCTCCCCGTCGTTGACCTCGACCATCACCTCTTGAAGCCGGTCGCCGGGCTGGGGGATCATGATCCGAAACGTGTCGCGGCTTCCCTGAATGAAGCAATCGATCCCATCGAGGCTCTGTCGGACCAAGCTCTCGGTGTCGCGAAACTGATGGATCAAGACTTGGAGCTCGTCGGCCAGCTCGCCGGTCGTCGCGTAACGGTCGGCGGGCGACTTGGCCAGGCAGCGCTCGATGATCTCCGCGAGTCGCTTGTCCACCCCGGGCGCGATCCGGCGGATGTCGGGGATGGGCTGGGTGAGGTGCATCCGAATCAAGGCGTCGATCCGGTCCGCCCGAAACGGAAGTTGGCCCGTTAAAAGGCAATAGAACATGACGCCCACGGCGTAGATGTCCGACTGGGGGCTCGCCGGGGTTCCCGAATAGAGCTCCGGCGCCATGAAGGTCGGCGTCCCCGCCAGAGGCTGTCCGGAAGACGACAACTTGGTTCGAGCCTGGGCCAAACCAAAGTCCGCGAGCTTGGCGTTCCCCTCGGGCGTGAGCAGGACGTTGGACGGCTTGACGTCGCGGTGGACCAACCCCGCCTCATGGGCCGCGCCAAGGGCCTGGAGCACTTGTCGAACCAACCGAGCGGCCCTGGAGGGCTCGAAGGGGCCCTCCTTCACCAGGGAGTCCCTCAGGCTGAGGCTTCCGGGGACGTACTCCATCTCGATGAAGTGAAAACCGCCGTCGGAGCCCAGATTGTGAATCGTCACGACGTGAGGATGCGCCAGGTTGGCCGCCGCGCGAGCCTCGGCCCAGAACTGATCGCGCATTCCGGGGCGTTGGGCGACCAGCCTTGGATCGATGATCTTCAGGGCGCTAACGCGCTCCAGCCCCAAGTGCCAGGCCTTGTAGACCCTGGCCATCGAGCCTCGCCCCAGATGCTCGAGGATCTGGTACTGAGCCAGGTTCTTGCCGATCAAAGCGTCCCCCACATCGCAACTGGTCGCGCGCTCGGCCCGCGCGATCGGATCTCGCGACACGGGGCGGGGCGCGGGGTGCGGCGTGTGGGGAAGCGTCGCCTCCAGATCAATGTGTGAAGCGTCGCGCGGAGCGTCCATGACGGAAAAAGCCTCGGGGACGGACGCGGCGGCCTCGGCGATCGAGGCGGTGGCCTGGATTCGGTCGTCCATGACAAGCGCGGATGTCGCCGCGCTGGTGCCTTCGTTCATAAAATCAATCAACCTAAACCATTCACTCAAACGGTGTTGCACCGCCAAACAGACACCCGGGCCAGAAAGGGACGCGGGCGGGAGGGGGTGTTCGGGAGTGCGCCGAACACCCGAGTATTCTACCCGGAATCCCTCTCCGCGTCTGGCCCAGGCCGAGGATTTTTCGGCGCGCCGGGGCGTCCTCGGCGCGCGAAAAGCCGGTTGCGCCGATGGGGAGACATGGCTCCTTTCCGCGCAACCGGCATGATGGAATGAAGATCGGGGACTTTAGACGTTGTACGCCGTCGACGCGGTGGCGCCGCCTTGGCCGGTCCAGTTGGTGTGGAAAAATTCACCGCGGGGCCGGTCCACGCGCTCGTAGGTGTGGGCCCCGAAGAAGTCGCGCTGGGCTTGGAGGAGATTCGCCGGCAGATCGGCCGAGCGGTAGCCGTCGAAGTACGCCAGCGCCGAGGTCATCGCCGGCAGCGGAACGCCGTGCGTGATCGCGGCGACGCAAACGCGACGCCAGCCGTCGCGGGCTCGGGCGACTTGCTCGGTGAAGAAGGGGTCGAGCAGCAGGTTGGCCAGCTTGGGATCACGGTCAAAGGCTTCCTTGATCCGGCCCAGGAAGGCGCTTCGGATGATGCACCCGCCGCGCCACATCATGGCCACGGCCCCATTGTTGATCTCCCAACCGCTTTCCTGGGCCATCGCCCTCATTAGCGTGAAGCCTTGGGCGTAGGAGATGATCTTGCTGGCGTAAAGAGCCTGCTCGATGTCGTCGACGAGCGCCTGCCGATCGCCGTTGTAGGGCGACTCGGAGCCCTTGAGGATCTTGGAGGCGGCGACCCGATCCTCCTTCTGGGCGGAGAGGGTGCGCGCGAAGACCGCCTCGGAGATCAGGGTCAAGGGGATGCCCAGGTCGCAGGCCGAGATCACGGTCCACTTGCCGGTTCCCTTTTGTCCGGCGGTGTCGAGGATCAGGTCGACGGTCGGCTTGCCGGTCTCCTTGTCCTTGTGGGCGAGGATGTCGCGGGTGATCTCGATCAGGTAGCTGTCCAACGGCCCCTTGTTCCAGCGGTCGAAGATGGCGCTTTGGGCGGCCGGCTCCATTCCCAGCAGCTTCCGCATGACGTGGTGCGCCTCGCAGATGAGCTGCATGTCGCCGTATTCGATGCCGTTGTGGACCATCTTGACGAAGTGCCCCGCGCCCTCGGGGCCGACCCAATCACAGCAAGGGGTCCCATCGGGGGCCTTCGCGGCGATGGCCTGGAAGATCGGCTTGACCAAGGGCCAGGCGTCGGGATTGCCGCCGGGCATGATCGAGGGGCCCTTAAGCGCCCCCTCCTCGCCGCCGGAAACCCCGGCGCCGACATAGAGCAAGCCCTTCTCCTTCAGCTCGCGCGTCCGCCGGGTCGAGTCGGGGAAGTGCGAGTTGCCGCCGTCGATCAGGACGTCGCCCGGCTCCAGTAGCGGAACCAACTCGTTGATCACCGCGTCGACGGGCGCTCCGGCCTTGACCATGATCATGATCTTGCGGGGGCGCTTCAGTTGGGCGACCAACTCCTTCAGCGAATGGGCCCCGACGATCGGCTGGCCCTTGGCGCGGCCGTCGAGGAAGGCGTCGACCTTCGAGGTCGTCCGGTTGAAGACCGCGACCGTGAACCCGCGGCTGGCCATGTTCAACACCAGGTTCTCGCCCATCACGGCGAGGCCCACAAGTCCAATGTCGGCGGTCGGATTGGTCGCGGCCATAAGTCGATTCCCAAACTCCAATAGCGGTCTCGGCTCGTCAACCGAGCCCGATCGTCAAACGGAAAAAAATCGTGGAGACATCATAGCCCCTCGGCGGGCCTTTTGGCCATTGCCGAGGGCCGAAAAAGCAAGAGGATTGGGGAATCTCGAGAACGAATCCGGAGCCTTCTCGAACTCCGTCGCCAACCATCCCGCGGAGCCTTTCGACTTTGTCATGTGACACGGGACCAAGTATAGTCGGCCGTTTCGGGCCCGGTTGCGACCACGAATTCGGGCGACACGTTTACGCGGTCGGGTCGTGAGACGAACTATGGCAAGCCATCGAACCACGATCGACAAGGCGGGGAGCTCCCCCATGGGGGAGAAATACGCGCTGCTTGTCGGGATCGAGCGCTATCACGATAGCGCGCGGATCCACGGAGCCGCGCGCGCCGAGCAGGATGTCGGGGACCTCCACGACGCTCTGCTCGACCTTGGTTATTCCGAAAACAACATCGTTGTCCTCGTGAACGACCGCGCGACCAAGACAGCGATCGAACATCACCTCGAAGACTTCCGCCTTAAGCGCTTGAACGCCGAGGACAGCTTCCTTTTCTTCTTCGCGGGGCGCGGGTTCTCGCAATATGGCGCGAACTACATCGCGTGCTGCGACACCTATTACTCCAACCTAGCGGGCACAAGCATCGAACTTGGTGAGGTTGTGAAGGACCTGCGCTCATCGGCCTGCTCCCGGCTCCTACTTTTCCTCGACTGTTGCGGCGGCGAGATCGTCTCGGATCAAACGGAATGCTCCATCGTGAGCCACCTGACCGACGAGATGATCGATGAAGTCCTGCGCGACGCTGAGCGTGTCGGATGCTTCTCCTCGTGCCGCCATGCGCAGAAATCGTACTCGAGCCCTCGACTGAAACACGGGATCTGGACGTATCATTTGATCAAAGCATTACGAGGAGAGGTCCCGGAGATCCTGAGCCGGCCCCCCCTTCTCACCGCAACGTCGCTGCAAAGCTATCTCCACAAGGCGGTGCCGCGAACGATCCGAGAGACGTTCACCGATGGTCGCCAGCAGACCCCGTGGTACTCGGGCGGCCACGGCCATGAGTTCCTCGTTGCCGACCTGACGCCCATCATTGAACGGAAGCGCGCCACCCGAGCAAACGAACTCCGCGACGTTGTCCTCTCGCATGACGAGTCCGTACGAGTCCGCTCGCTCGCCGGTTTCATTCCGAGGAACCACAAGGTTCCGGCCAGCCGCAATGCCGCGACCGAGCGCTTCGTCACGAGGATCGCGCAGGGGGATCTCGAATCAGACCTCGAACGCGTCTTCGAAGAGATCCGCAACCGGCTCAATTACAGGCGGAAAGAGGTCACCGTTCATAGGCCGGACGGCGAGAACGGCGGGTCGGTCTGGACGCCCGATTTCCAATACTCGATTTCGGTCGCTCAGATTGAGGACGAGCCGTCGGAAGTCGCGATTACGAGAGAGCTCTCGGAGATTCGCGATCCCGCGATCTTGGAGAACGAAGAATTCCGCGAGATCTTCGACGACGTGTTCGACACCGCCCGCCTGAGCTTCTCGAAGCGGATCGACGTGGAGCGAATCATCGATGCGATCGAGTCGCGCGATACAGACGACATCACCGTCGACTATCCATCCGACGCGTCTCACTGCACGATCACGCTGTTCGGGCTACCTGGAACAATCCGAGTGACAAGGGACGGCTTGGAGCTGAGGCAGCCAAGTAAGCAGACGATTCTCGAACTCGCGAACTCGCTCCAGCGGATTATCGCGGCGATGGGTCTCGCGGAAGGAATCGACAAATACCTTGCTCTCCCAGGAGCGGGAGGATAGGGGGCCGAGAGCCGATAGCGGTGGGGATTTCCCTCTCAAGCCATCGGCCGGCCGATCAGGTCCGCCGCCAACACCGGCTTCCGACTCCTTCTTCACTTATTCTTACCCGCTCTTATGGGCGGGGCCGAAGCATAACTTAAATTCCGGGCCGAGTGGTCTGGACAATGGGGTCCACCTCATCCTTGGAGTCGGCGAGGCTCGCGCCGTCGAAGACCAACCAAATTACCTATCCAGGGTCCGTAATCAGAGCAGGTTCTCCTTGGGTAAATCGCTTGACTCGCGGGGCGCCCCACGTACGGCCCGAACCAGGGGGGCCACGCCGATGCGGCCGAAGAGGGAGCGCGCCCGCGTCGACCAGTCCCCGGATGATCCTAAATTGGGTTCGTTCGGCGCGGCGATTTGGAGGGTGGGTCTTGGTATAAAGCCAATTGCATCATGCGTTTGCGCCGTTTGTTCGCGCGCGGGGATTGGGTTCGTTCGGTCAAAATCGCGCGGCTCGCGGCGTGTCGCCATTTGTCGGATTGCCAAAGAGCGTGGGGAAGCGAGACCTCCCCGCCTCATACGATCAGCGGCGGAGGGCTCCAAATTTCATGATTCTGAAAATCGCCGCCGGAATTTCGGATTTTCATTCATAAGGCGGGCCGGAATCCCCCGCGGTGTGGCTGTGGCTGTGGCTTGGCGTCCGCCGCCGATCCGCGGGCAAGCCGTCCGCGCCACGGAGTCACTCCCCGCGACATTCGAGCGAGACACTCAACACAAAACTGCTCTAAGAATGACCCCTTTGTCTTCTCATAAGTTGAGCTGCGGCAAACGGTCGGCCTTCAATCCAATTCGGTATTAGACGGTCGGCACGCCCCCACCCGGCTGGCTGACATTCACAACCTCACCGCGCAGGATGGGCCTCGAACATGCCCCGATAGTTGGACCAATCGGTCTCGGGAAAGTGACCTGTGAACCACTCAACATCGCTCCAAAAACGGTCCTCTGAGAAATCCTCGAAACCCCATTCCGCGAAGCAGGCGAGGTTGTGAAATGTCGCGGCTCGATACGCAGCTCGGCGGGCGCTTCGGAGTTGACGCCAGAGCCGCCAAGGAAGCCACGAGAAACCATTGAACAAACAGCCGAGATCCCACTTCAATTGGAGCATCGCGGCGGACAGAAGAAACCGGCAAGCCTGCTCGCGGTCTGCGTCCACCGATGGGCCCCCCACTGCTAAAAGCCCAAGCTCGGCGAACCGGCCCGCCGAGCAGAACTATCGAATCTCAAACCATCAGCCGACGCTAACGCCAATAAGACCGGCCCTGACTACCTTCCTGCCTCTCACCCCTTCTTGCGGTACGTCTGCGGAACGTAGGCCGCCAGCTTCTTGGGCGCGTAGGTTTGGACGATCCGGGCGAACCGGGGGAGTCCGCGGACGGTGGGGACGCTGACCCAATCTTCGCCGATGAGCGGTTGGGCGTAGGCTAGAAAGTCGTCCGTCACGTCGATCCGGTTGGGGGCGATCCAGTTTTTGGGGAAGAAGCGTTCGGAGTTGGCGACTTGCTCTAGCGGGGCCTTGTCGTAGTGGACGTTGTAGCTGGAGCCGGAGCGGTCGCGGAGGATCGTCGACATCCAGCCGTTGCCTTCGGTTCGGGCGATCTCGACGGCGTGGGCGCCGACGCCGTGGGCTTCGTTTAGGTCGATCACGCTGGCGTAGGCGATCGCGTTGCGCTGGTCGGTTCCGGGGACTTGGCCGCGGGCTTTGCCCGGGACGGGGAACTTGAGCGTATTGAGGTAATTGACCACGGTTTGGGCGACGGTCTGTTGGCTGGCGCTGAATTGGACGTGGCCGAAGCTGTCGCGGGTCGCGCCCAGTTCGCCGACGTCAAAGCCCTCGCTCACCACGACGATGCAGCGGCCATCGGACTCAAGCTGTCGGATCACGTTCTCGCCGAGTTGCTGAAGGGTCAAGCCCGACTCGGTCAGGTAGATTTGCAGCGGCATCTTCCGTTCGGGGTCGGCCAGCCGGGCGGCGGCGGGGATGTAGCCGATCTTGCGGCCCATCGCTTGAATGACCAAGACCGGGTCGGCCGGCGAGGAGCCGCTGTTCTCCTGGTTGGCCTGGCTGATGTAGTGCGCGTAGTACCGGGCGACCGACCCGTACCCCGGCGAGTGGTCGAGGAGCTTGAACTCGGCGTCTCCCAGGTCGTTGTCGATCGTCTTGGGGACGCCGACGGCGACCAGGTCCAAGCCCTTGTCCCGAGCCATGACGCTGACCTTGTGCGCCGTGTCTTGGGAGTCGTTGCCGCCGATGTAGAAGAAGTAGCCGACGTCGTGGGCTTTACAGACCTCGACGACGCGCTCGAAGTCCTCGTCCTGCCCCTCCTTAAGCTTGTAGCGGCAGGTGCCGATGCTCCCGGCGGCCGGCGACGTTCGCAAAAACGCGATCTCCTCCTCCGGCGTCGCCGAGAGATCCAGCAGTTCCTCCTTGAGCACCCCTTCGATGCCGTGCCGACCGCCGAAAACTTTGCCGAAGGTTTCGGGATAACGGCGGCAGGTCTCGATGATGCCGCGAAGCGAGTTGTTGATCACGCAGGTTGGCCCGCCTGACTGGGCCACGACGACGTTGCGGGGAGGCATGAAAAACTTGATCCTTTCCCAATAGCGGCCAATCCTCGGGCGGGGAGACGACGCGCTTTTTCACCCGCGCCGAACTCTCGACGATTGCATCACGCGGAGCCCGCTTCGGCAAGCCCGTGGTTCCCAACGCCAACCGCGCGGCGAGCGCGGTCTCGGATCGATCGAGGAGACCAACGGTTTCAAGAGCCCTCGCCTGGGGGATCGACTTCGAAGCCCCAGGCGTTCCAGACGCGCCAATCCTTGGGGTCCCTCTCGCGCCTGGTCAGCTCGAAACCAACGGCCATCCCTCCGCAAAGATCGACGCGGACATCTCGACGCCCACGACGTCGGCGGTCTTCCTCAGCAGGTTTTCCACGGCGGGGTGGTGGGCAGGAGGGACTCGAAGTGGGCGATCCGCGCCTCCATGTACTCTCCGGCGTAGCCGCCGTTGAGGAACTTGGGAAGGGCCTCTTCAAAGAACCGCCGCCACGACTCGTCCTCGCCGCCGGGGTCGATCGGGTAAAAGAGCACGCCGTTGTCTCGAGCGGCGTTCATGTCTCCGGGGGCGTCGCCGACCATCAGGATCTTGTTAGGCTCGTACCGGCCGACCGCCGCAAGCGCCAAGTGTTCCTTTTTGCTCCCGAACTCCTGACCCGCGATGAGGCCGACATAGCGCTTGATGTCGTTTTCCAGCCACTCGCGCTCGAGGGCCTCGGTCGGCGTGGCCGAGATGACCATCACGTCGGCCTTATCCTGGAGATAGGCGAGCGACTCGCGGACGAAGGGAAACGGCGGCACGTCGTGGACGATTTCGCCGACCGTGCGGTTCACGGCCTCGCTCCAGGCGAGGGCTTGAACCAAGTCGGGATCGCCGGTTCGTTCGACCTCGGCCTTGAGCGAGGGGTTGGAGAGCTTCGTCTCCCGCTTGATCCACTCGCGGAGACCATTTAAGGGCGGCAGTCGATGGCGGCGGGCCGTCACCTCGGGGCGGTTGGCCAGCAAATCGAACATCATCACCAGCGCCGGGAAACGGTTGATGCCCCGCCAGTGGGAGTAGAGATTCACGAACTCGGCGGCCTCGCGGGCGTATTTCGAGATCGCCGCGAGGTTGTAGGAATTGACGATGTTGGGAATGAAGCATTCCTTGTGCTTCACCTCCATCGTGTCAAACGCGCAGCCGTCGCTATCGATGCCGACGAAAAAATCGCGCCGTTTGGCGAACTGTCGCAAGGCGAGTTGGGGGTCGCTCGGCGCCGCCATATTTCCTTCCTCTTGCCCCGTGGGGCGATGTTCCGCTTCTGAAATCGAAAACCACGCGATCGACACAGTCTGGATGCGATCGTCCCGAACTAGGGATCGTAGTCCGCGTCGGAACGATTGTCCAGCGTGGCCCGCCCCAGACCAGGCGAGCGGCGCCGGCGCGAGCGATGTTCCCCGCAAGCGTTCAATCATCGCGCGCCGCTTCGGATTCATTGAATCCGCCATCACCCTTCTGGTATCGTGCGTTTGAGTTCGCATGGAAAACGAGGGTCGGACGCCCCCCGGGGAGTGCATCAGCGGCGATGGCGAGCAGAGAGAGGACGAAATCGGGCGATAAGCCCCCAGCCGACCTACTCCCGGGGCTTCGCGCCTCCGGCATCCTCAACGGCCGCCTGCTCGACCAGATTCAAAGCCGGGTCGTTCGGGGCGACTATCCCTCCGACCCAAGGGCCCTGGCCGAACGGTTGGTCCGAGAGCGGACGCTCACCCCCTATCAAGCCAGGCGGCTCTTGGGCAACCGACACCGCGGGTTGCTGATCGGCCGCTACGTCATACTCGACCGCATCGGCGCCGGTTCGATGGGTCGGGTCTACAAGGCCCATCACATCATGATGGACCGCGTCGTGGCCTTGAAGGTCATCGCTCCGGAGATCGCCTCCAACGAGCGCGCCGTCGCGCGGTTTCAGCGCGAGATGAAGCTCGTCGGTCGCCTCGACCATTTGAACGTCGTCCGCGCGTTCGACGCCGACCAGGCCAACGGGATGCTCTACATCGTCATGGAGTTCGTCCCCGGCGCGAGTCTCGGCGAACGGCTGAAGCGGCGGGGGCCGATCCCCGCCCCGGAGATGATCGACTACGCCGCGCAGGCGGCTCTGGGACTGGCCCACGCCCACGAGCGCGGCATGGTTCACCGCGACGTGAAGCCGTCGAACCTGCTCTTGACCGAAGACCGTCGGATCAAGGTCCTCGACCTCGGCCTGGGGGTGTTGATGGAGCCCGACGACGCGGCCACCTTCGCCACGGCCGATGGGATCGCGGTCGGCACCGTCGACTACATGTCGCCCGAGCAGGCCCTCGGTCGCGAGGTCGACGGCCGAAGCGATCAGTTCAGCCTCGGTTGCGCGATGTACCATCTGATGACCGGAAAACTGGCCTTCCCCGGGGACTCGCCGATCGACCGTCTCGGACGGCGAATCAACTCTCCTCCGAGGCCGATTACCGAACTGGTCCCCGATTTTCCGGTCTCCGCCGCGCGCGTCCTCGAAAAGCTGATGGCCCCCAAGCCGCGGGACCGCTTCGAATCGGCCACCGAGGCCGCCGAGGCCCTTCAATCACTGATCCGACCCAGGACGAGAAGACCGGCCCAGCCTCCACCACCGCCGCCGGCGCGTGAGGCGACCGACCAGCCCCGTCCGGCGGAGAACGGTCCCACCAGCGCGCCCCCGACCACAACGCCCGCGCGAGCCCCCAGCCGTTTTCAATGGCTCTCGACGCTCGCCTCGCGACGCCCGGGCGCGATCCTCGCCGGAATGGTCCTCGCGCTGATTTTGGCCTTTGCGGCCGGGGTCGGCGTTGGACGCCTTTGGATGTAGTTCGGTTTAACAGGTCCACAATGAGGTGACGAAACCATGCCCCGCCTTGGATTTCTCCTCTCGACCCTCGCTTCCCTGATGCTCTCCGGCTCGGCCTTGGCGGCGGATCGACCGCCAAACGTCGTCCTGATCATCTCGGACGACCACGCCTGGACCGACTACTCGTTCCAAGGCCATCCGAAGATCCAAACGCCTCGGATCGACCGGCTCGCCGCGGAGGGCCGAACCTTTCGCCGCGGCTACGTTCCCTCAAGCCTCTGCTCGCCGAGTCTGGCCTCGATCCTAACCGGCCTGTACGCTCATCAGCACAAGGTCACGAGCAACGATCCGCCCCTTCCCCCCGGCATGTCGAACGCCCAGGCGAATCAGGACCCTGGGTTTCTGGCCGAGCGGAAGGAGATGACCAGTTTCGGTGAACGGGTTCCCACCATCCCTCAACTCTTGAAGCAAGCCGGGTACGTGAGCTTTCAATCCGGCAAGTGGTGGGGAGGAAGCTCCGAGAACGGCGGCTTCACCGAGGGCATGACCCACGGCGACCCGAAGCGCGGCGGCCGGCACGGCGACGCCGGCTTGGCGATCGGTCGCCAGACCATGAAGCCGGTTCTCGACTTCATCAACGGCGCGGTCGACGCCGACGAACCGTTCTTCGTCTGGTACGCGCCGATGATGCCCCATCTGCCCCACAATCCCCCGGAGCGGCTTCTGAAGAAGTACCGGGACGCGGCCCCGACGCTTCACATCGCGAAGTACTGGGCGATGGTCGAGTGGTTCGACGAGACCTGCGGAGTCATCCTCGACCATCTGGACGATAAGGGGATCGCCGAGAACACCCTGGTCGTCTACTTGGCCGATAACGGCTGGATTCAAGACCCCAACACCCCCCAGTACGATCCGAAGTCCAAACAATCGCAGTACGATGGCGGTCTACGAACGCCGATCATCGTTCGATGGCTCGGGAAGGTCCAACCCGCCGATGTCGACCAACTGGCCATCTCGCTTGACGTCGCCCCCACGATCCTCAAGGCCGCCGGCCTCAAGCCGACGCCCGAGATGCCCGGAATCGACCTCTTGGACGACGAGGCCCTGGCGCGCCGGCGGTCGGTGTTCGGGGAAATCTTCACCCACAACGCCGTCGACATCCAACGTCCCGCGACAAGCGTCCGCTATCGCTGGATGGTCGATGAGACCTGGAAGCTCATCCTCCCCGCGTCCTGGAACACTCCCGACGGCGTCATCGAACTCTACGACCTGACCAACGACCCGTTCGAGACGAAAAACCTCGCCGACGAGCATCCCGACCGAGTCGCCGAGATGACCAAACGCATCGACGCCTGGTGGTCTCCCGACCCACGTTAATCCGGCCGTTCCGCCTTTCCGCTTGGAGGCCGCGAGGATGGGGAGTCGACCGCGAAGCATTTGCTTCAGGGCGCTCATGGTCATCCTCGGGCTCCTGAATTTTATCCTTCGACTCGCCGTCCACCCACTGGCATTCCTTGGGCGAGAGATCAGCGGCCGGGGGCGGCGGTATCATCGTCTTCGCTCACGGATGGTCGACGAGCGCCCCCCGCTTCCCGACTCGGACTACCTCCAAGCCGTTGGCGCCGTCGAGGCCGACGCCTCGCTCTGGCTCGACGTTCGCTCCTGCATGGCCGAATTTTGTGATCTCCCACCCGAGGCAATCCATACTGGTGATCCCATGCTCGAACTATGGACGATGCGCTGGATTGGCCCCGATTACCTCGACATGGTTTTCCGCCTGGAACGGACGATCGGAGTCAAGATACGCAGCGACGACTTGGAAGCGGCCTGGCGGGAGATGCCGATGATCGATCAGGATTTCGGCGCGTTCGCCGAACTAACCGTGCGCGCGTTGCGCCGGATCAGGGAAGACGAGCAAGGCCCGCCGTAGGGGCGGTCCCCCGTGGCCGCCCTCCGGCGACCGGCGAGGGAAGGCGCGCCATCCCACGAGGGCGGCCACGGGGGTCCGCCCCTACGAGCCATCGTCCCCGCCTCGCTCTCAACGCCGCGCCTCCGCGTGAGGCGGCGCGACTTCGGCATCAAAGACAGCCTTGAGCGCCTCATCCAAATTCGGGTGCCGAAACCGATAACCAAGCGCCAGCGCCTTGCTTGGCACGGCGCGCTGGCCCTTGGCGATGATCTCGGCGATCTCGCCCAGCATCACCCGCAAAAGAGCGTCGGGAGGGCCGAGGGGGATGAAAAAGCGCCAGGGAGCGTAAGGCTTCCAAAGCGTTTTGGACAAGGCGCGGGCGAACTCGGCGTTTCGAACCGGGTTGGGCGCGGTTCCGTTGATCGGGCCGACCGCGTCGGGGTTGTCGATGGCGAAATGGAACAGGCCGGCGATGTCGTCGAGGTGGATCCAGCTGAGCCATTGCCGGCCCCTGGCGGGGGCGAGCCAGCCGTCGCCGCCGACCGGCGCGCCCGGAAGGACTTTGAAGATCGGGGTCATGGTCTTCAGCGCTCCCTCGCCGGGCGCCAGAACGATCCCCGTTCGGATCACGGCTCGACGAACGCCCAGAGCCTCGACGGGCTCCGACGCCTCCTCCCACTCTCGGCAGACGACGGCCAGAAAGTCGGACCCCGACGGCGCCGACTCGTCCAGCTCCTCATCCCCTCGCGGACCGTAATACCCAACGGCCGACCCTTGAACCAAAATCCGGGGACGCTCGCGGGCCGAGGCGATCGCCGAGACGAGGTGGTCGGTTCCCAGAACCCGGCTATCTCGGATCTTTCGCCTGACTTCGGCGTTCCAGCGCTCGGCGAAAATGTTGTGGCCCGCGAGATTCACCACCGCGTCGCAACCGTCCACCGCCGCTTGCCAACGTCCCGGCGTCGCGACGTCGCCCTGAACGACCTCGAAATCGCGGGCCTCGGGCTCGCGCCCAAGCCGATCGGCGTGGCGCGAGACGACCACCGGCCGGGCGCCCGATTCGAGAAGTCTTCGGACCAGATGGCGGCCAATAAGCCCCGAGCCCCCCGTTACGAACACCCGCACGAGCCACCTCCCCCTTCGATTCGTCGCTTCATGTTCCTCCTCCATCATTTGGGGAGGATCGGCGGCCGGTCAAGCGGCCGTCGGGCTTCGCGGGCCCTGGATTTCGCGCGGGACCGGGGAATCGGCCGTGTTGGCCTCCGGCGGGGATCTTGTTAGTCTTTGGTTTAAGAACGAGGCGAGCGGCCGCCGTCGCGCGGTCGGTTCGGCCGCGCCGGAATTCAGCCGCCTCGGACCCGCGCAAGCGACGTGGAGTCGTGCTCGACGATGCCTCCCCGCGTTCCCAAGTGGCTCGATCCATACCATCTGATCCATCCGCGAGCGAGGCGAGCGCCGTTGATCTTGGTCAACGGCCTGGCGGAGCAGTCGGAGAGTTGGTTCCTCAATCAAGGGCCGCTCTCCCGCCATTTCGACGTGAGGGCCCCCGAGATCCTCGTCTACGACGGCGACGCTCTGCGCGATCGAATCGAGTCGGGCCGGGACGTCACCGTCGACTACCTCATCGAGCGGCTTTCGCTTTACCTCGACCAACTCGATCCGGGCTCCCCGCGCCACCTCGTCGCCTCAAGCCTGGGGTGCCAAGTCGCGATCGGTTACGCCGTCGCGAATCCGGAGCGGGTTTCCAGGCTGGTTTTGATTTGTCCCTCCGGGTTCCACGGCGGCGAGAACCTGCCGGCCATGGACGGCGTGCGGCGAAGCCAATACGACAGTCTCGTCGAATCGGTCTTCCACGAGCGAAAATTCGCCAGCGACCGCCTGATCAAAACCTACGAGCGCAAGTTCCAAAACCGCGCGTGGAAGCGGGGGGTGATCCGAACCCTTCGCGGAACCGTCGGACACTCGGTCGGTCACCTGCTGCCCCGAGTGGTTCACCCGACCCTGATGATTTGGGGGGCCGACGACCGAGTTCTCTCCAACGTGCCCGGAGCCATCAGAGCCGCGATGCGGATCCCGGATGTCCGCCAGGTCGTCATCCCGCGCTGTGGGCACGCTCCCCAAATCGAGAGGGCTCGGCTGGTCAACGACCTGATCCGGCGCTTCCTCAAAGGTCGACTCAAAACGATCCCTCGGGCCCTCGCCCCGGATCGCTACCTCGACGAGCGAAGGCGGCGAGAGCCGACGCCGGGATTCGCCTCGACCTCCCCCCTGCTCCGCTC